>Ga0316220_1002162_pt1 | contig 18879 bp, 18 predicted proteins | sample TBH18005metaG_FD_203632 | JGI IMG/M metagenome (GOLD analysis project Ga0316220, IMG submission 203632) | Freshwater microbial communities from Trout Bog Lake, Wisconsin, USA - TBH18005 | ecosystem: Environmental > Aquatic > Freshwater > Lake > Hypolimnion/Profundal zone | place: USA: Wisconsin...
GTCTCTTATCGAAATTTACTAGAGCAACTTGTTAAGTTGAACCCCAAAATTAGTCTAGAGCTTCAAAAAAGATATGGGGTGCCAGAGCCTAAAACAATCAACTTATTAGGCAGCGAATTAATCTTTACCTCAGAGGAATTAATATTTTACAGACCATATGCTACAATGGCTATGGAAAGATTATTTAAAATTTAAAATAAACAGGTATGACAAAGCAGGAACTTGAATATTTATTTCCTAATGATTTTGGAAGCCATCCAAAAAAAGAAAATACTAATCAAATTATTACGCGAGATAATTATAGCTCGTTGTGTCAAATAGCTAATCAGCAGTTTGGCTTTTTAGTATCCCATAAGAAAAAGTCTGGGCAATACTTTGTAGATTGGAGATTGGAATTTTGGGATTTGAACGAATTTTTAATATCAGAAAAAGACTTTGAACTCAATATTGATATTGAGTGCTTTAAACTTAATTTTGAAAACTCTGGTGATATTATGTATGAAAGATTCCACGACGAAGACAAAAGAAATGAGGTAGATAAAAATATTAATTACGGCAGTTGGGTAGATTATATTCCAGCATTACAAATTGATGGTATAATTAATCTGCGTGAGGATTTATTATTTCCCGAATACTATACTGATATTAAGGATTCAATTTTTGACACGATTCCGAATGCTAAATTTATTAAAGAAAAAGCTGTTGACAGTACAGAGATGCAAGTTCATTTTATATACCCATTAATTGACAGAAAAATGGCAGATGAGCTTAAAGAAATTAATGTGAATACTGAAATCGAAGATTATTGTTTCAATGATTTGTTTAATTTTTTGAATATTCAAACCAACCAAGATTTTAGCTTACTCGTTTTGCTCTACAATAAGATTTATAATACTAGGCTAGTTGATATTATGCTAAATCCTATTATTGATTCCAATCCATTTATCAATCAAATTTTAAGTATTTCAAATGGATATTTGATATTTCATCATCAGCTTGAATCAATTGTCAAGCATTTGTTTAAAGTTAGTGATGACACCGCGATAGAAATGAGGAGAAATTGGAATAAAAAGCTAATTCAAAAAATTAATCCTTGGCGAGAAGTAGAGTTTGACACCAACAGAACACTTTATGACTTAATTATTTCAAAAGCGATCTTAAAAACCGAATATCCGCCATTGATAACTTACAGTCCATTTATTCTATTTAATGATTTACTTTAAATAATCCTAAATGACATTTTTGACTTTTCTTGAATATACAAGTATAACAGTTTTAATTTTCTTGTTTGTTAGGATATTCTGGTTTCAATTGTATGTTATTTATATGGTAATAAAAGTATTGTGGTATATCACTATACTCTCACTATTCTCTATGTTCATTTGGATTATTATTGCAAATACTTCGCATGGTCTAGGTTGGATATTCCTATACCTTTTTATTACCTACTGTTTGCTTTTTGGGTTATATGTATTAATTACCATGGATATTATCAATTGGGCATTTGGCTATCTAAGGGGTTTAATTAGTAAACTGAAATAATAAATGAACAAGGAATATAAAAAACGATTTGAAAATGCTGTTTGGGGTTTTGTAGTAGGAGATGCCTTGGGGGTTCCATATGAATTTTGCTCAAGAGAGGAAATGGATTTGAATCCTATAACAGGCATGGACGGTCATGGGACCTATAATCAACCCCCAGGAACCTGGAGTGATGATACATCCATGATGTTATGTGTTATCGAATACTTTATTGAAGAAGGGGAGAAAGATAGAAACTATTGGTTATTAAGAGGATTAAGTCAACAGCGAAAACTCGCAGACAAATTTATTGATTGGTATACAAATGCTTCTTATACATCTAATAATGAGGTTTTTGATATAGGTATGACCACAAGAGCAGCATTAGATAAAATTATTGAAACAAAGTCGTTAAAGCATAGTGGTGAGTCTAATTCTGAAATTGGCTGTGGTAATGGAGCTTTAATGCGATGTTTTCCTATCGCATATTTTCATGCAGAATCCAGAATCCCTTTAAGGAATTTGCTCGTAACTCGAATCGGAAGCATAACACATAATACACTGTTATCTCATTTATGTTGCTCATTTTATACTGAAATGTTTTTTGGGCTAATGAAAGGGTATACTAAAGAAGAGGCCTGTGAACATGCACTAAAGGCAATTTCTTATATTTTAAGACAAGAAGATTTTATCGAAGAGTCGGTTGTGAAAACACTTGAGGGACTTTATAATTCATTAGGTAAATTATCTAGAGATAAAATTAAAAGTGGTGGTTATGTTATACACACATTAGAAGCTGCAATCTGGTCATTTCTAAATACAGATAATTATCAAGATGCCGTTTTTACGGCAATTAATTTAGGAGGTGATACAGATACCATTGGGGCTTTAACCGGTGCATTGGCCGGATGTCATTATGGTGAGATTAGAGAGGATTGGAAAAACGAAATTGTAAATAAGGGCTTGATTGAAAATTTGATGAGCAAAATCACTATTTGAAACAATTATAGCTATAGAATCGCTAAATAGATTAAACAATTGAAATAATAGACCAGTCAGAAAATTTAATTATCAAACACCTAACCAAGTGCTACAAGAAAAAATTACACTTATTAATTGAACTTAGAATTTAAATTAATTCAAAAATTATGAATAGAACAGATTTTGAAAATATGATTGAACAATTATTCTCTGATGCAAGACAAAAAGGATTAGATTATATAGAAATAAATTCAGGTGATTTGCACGAAAAAGTTGGAGGGTATCCTGGTAAAGATCATAGAATGCCGATATGTTGTGATGTTATGAGAAAAAAGATGAAAGTAGGTGATATTATAGTTAATTCACCCCCAAAAGGCAATGGCGCATCCCTAACAATTAAGTACAAAATGAAAAAGAGCTGTTTGTCTGAAATGGCATTAAGTGCAGTTGGTATATTACAGCCTCAAATATTGACAGCAATTAATTTGTTTTTAAATGAAGAAATTTATGAAATTACTGCTAATATGGTAAGAGATAAATGTATTTCTATTAATTCAAGTATAAATTGGCCTGGAAGAATACCTGCTATTTGTAACGGAATGAGAAATTCTCTTAAATGTGGTGCAAAAATTATTAGTGAAGATCGTGATTTTGGGAATTTCACTATTTTATTTGAAGTTAGTAGTACCTCGGATATACTGAAACCAATTAATTCATCAAAAATTTCTTTAAATAACAAATTCACTACTATGCAAAGTTTAAGCTTGAATATTAATAAAGAGTATATTGAGTTTAAATTAATTCCTATCAAAATAATAGAACAAAATTTAGAAAATATATGGAAAGGCAATAATAAAAAAACTTTAAGATATTATATAGATAAGGCGTTAGATGAAAAAAATATTAGAAATAATCCACATCCGTTAAAGAAAAAGGCATCAAGCTTGAAGGTTAAATATGAAAATTTACTAGATTTTAAGCTTTCTGACTTTATTAATCATTTAAAAACTAACAATAATTTGGATTATTTATTATTTCTAAATAAATATGGTGATAATAAATTTTGTAGATATAGAGTAAGTGATTTTTTAACTGATAACGGAATCTATTGCTATACTTTAAATAATATGATTATGTACCTTGGAAGATGTGTTAAAACATTTAATGAAAGAATAAATGTTGATTATGGAAAAATAACCCCTTATAATTGTTTAATAGATGGACAAGCCACTGATTGCCATATTAATTCTTTAGTAAATGAATTTTATTTTAATGGCGAATTGAAGATTGGTATTTATAAGATGACAGGTAGCTCAAGTGACGAAATCAAACAAAAAGAAAAGTTGATTCTGAATCATTTCTCCCCTCCGTGGAATATTCAACAGAAATAAATGTTTCTGCAGGTAATTTTTTATTTTGCTGTCTATATTGAGAATGGAAAATCATAATTAGCACATAATAATTGACCATCTCAGACCATTTCTTTTTATGTGTTGGATTTGGGGGTGTTTAAATATAATGTTTAAAATACATTTAATCAGGTTCCGATAATTCCACTCCTTTATAATACTCCCCAAATTCGATACCAAAGTATCAGGATGCTAAGTTAAGAATTGAGCTCCTCCCATATTTCTAATTTAAAATGCTCCGGTTTTTTGCGAGGAGGTCACATACCAATAGAAAGTAATACCAGGATTAATTTTTAACAGTGTAAGGTTTTATTAGGACGAGACAATTACCAAATTATTCTTTGACACAGTTTATTTTACACACCCTTTGATAATTTTGGTATTGTCACTATCTAATCTTTGATTAAAAATTTGTATTCAAGACTAGGTTGTCATTAGTTTAATTTAAATTAAACCAATGATTTTGAATTAAACCATTCACACCTCGAGCTAGTTGCAATTCAAAAAACCACTAACTTATGCCTCCCTCAATTACAGTTAAAGCGCATTTTTAATATAGTCAATTAAGGCTTCGACTTTTAGCTTTATAGCTGCCGGCTCTGACCTGCTATTTACCTGTATTTTTAGCATACTCAATCTGTGTATAAGCGTCGACTTAATTCTCTCCGACTCGGCGGAACGTGCAATCTGTAATTGGAGCCAATCGGAGATGTTAAGCCCCTTCTTATCGCATTCTAATAGAATCTGCTGGTATTGAGTAGGTTTTACTCTTGATGAAATTATTTCTGTTCCCATATTGTGTATTTTATTGTTTACTACTGTATTTATATGTTTTCTTGGTGTATACGGCTGTATACAGTACATTTTTTAATGTAAACAGCCGTATACATGCTATCCTCTCATTAATAGAATGATGCCACTAATTAAACTTTACGCTAACTAGATTTCGACATTTTCTTTACCAGTAGCACCATTCTAGACCAAAGATACACGTTTTTATAATATTTTAGAACATTTACTACTTTTTATTATCTTTACGCTCTAATCAACAAGAAATGAACGAAAACAACACACTAATAACCCTAGCAGAATTCAAGGAATTTATGTTTAAGCAAATTGTTCCTTTATCCGATTTAAAGGACTACGAGGGCAAGCCCATAGAAAAGCTATTCCCCTTTTGGCGTAGAAACAATTTACTACCTTTTATTCATAAAGGAAAACATATTGACATAGAAATTAGCTTTGTTCAAATGATCTGGCTTAGAATACTAGATACGCTAAGAGCACTAAGCTATCCAATAAATGATATTGAGAAGGTTGCTGAGTACTTTTTTAAAGATGCTTACTTTGATGAACTTCCTAAAAAAAATATTGAATATAATAAGCAACTGCTTACAGAAAAAAAAGAGAACACTCTATTAACAGAAGAAGAGGAGACCTTGCTTCTAGAAATTGAAAATTTCTTACAGAACGAAAATTTACTGTACGTTTTGAAGTTTGATGTGAACTATCTATCCAACCTAATAAATTATTGTATTACATCTTCCTTAGAAGCTGGAATTCTAATATACGCCAATGGTAGAGTGGTAGAAAAAATTGGGCAAACTACTTTTTCACATAAAGAAATTGACTTCAACATGAATGCCCCACACATTTACTTATCGATTAAGTATTTCCTAGAAGAATTTATTGATGATGAAGATCTACAAAAGATCATCATGCCCCATTTACTAAATGATGATGAAAAATATATTCTAAAGGAATTAAGGAATAACAATATTCATGAACTAAATATTAGAAAAAAGGGAGGCGATATTTTTAGAGTGGATACTGCTAGTGATGGACTTATTTCTGGTGCAAAAGCAAAAGAAATAAAAAAGATACTAGGACTTAAGAACTATGAAGAAGTAGAAATAAGTACTAGAGACGAGAAGAACCTTAGCTTTAAAAAGAAGACAAAAAATTTTAAGATGCATAACAAGACAATTGATTAAATGATTCCGCTTACAGCGGCTCAACTATAAACACCAGCTATCTTCTACTCAAAGTAGCGATGGTTTTAACTGGTGAAAAATGTACTTAAATGAAATAAAAAAAAGTAACACCTATGTAACGAAATCACTAAAACTTACAAAAGAAGAAATATTAACTCACAATGATTTCAGCAACTTATCTGAAACTGAATTACTAGAATTGTCTGAATTTATTTACAACCTGTCTCTAACACTTTATAAAATGAACGATCATGGAGAATCTTGATTATTTTAAAAAATATGTACCCGCTAAAGAACTTGTTTCATTAACAAACCTAGAGGTATGGTCATACACCCGTGTTAGTTCGAAAGAACAGTCAGATAATAATTCAAGTTTACAACGACAGTTAGAGGCCAATCTAGATTTTGCCAAGAAAAACGATCTACATATTCTAGAACATTTCGGTGGCACTTACGAAAGTGCTAAGTCCGATTTTACTAGAAAGGAGTTTAACCGTTTAATTGATCGGGTAAAAAGTAGTAGAAAAAAGCCATATGCAATTTTGGTATACAAGATGAGCCGATTCTCTAGATCGGGTGGTAATGCTATTGGCCTAGTAAGCTATCTTGTAGATGAATTAAAAGTAAACCTATACGAAGTTTCATCTGGATTAAATACTACAACAGAAAGAGGTAAAGCTGCAATTTGGGATAGTTTGTTTAGTGCTTACAAAGAAAACCTAGAGAGAAAAGAAATTATTATCCCTAATATGATTGCAGCTGTTAAAGCAGGATCTTGGTTTTCTAGAGCCCCTAGAGGTTATGACCATTATGGGCCAAGGGTTAAGGACCTAAGATTTATTAGCGCGGTACAAAAGATAATTGTTAATGAAGAAGGATCCATTCTACGTGATGCATGGCAATGGAAAAAAACAGGCCTCTATAGCGACGTACAAATTATGCAAAAACTAGCCAATAGGGGTCTAGATATTACCGCAAAAAAACTAAGTTGTACTTGGCGCAATCCTTTTTATTGTGGAATAGGTACCAATAAATTAGGCGGTGGCCCAGTGAAAGGTAATTGGGAAGCCATGATCTCGGTGGAAGATTTTATGAAAGTGCAACAGATTCTAGAAAAAAACCCATCAGGATACCAGCATAAAAAAGAAGTAGTTGTTAGGCCGCTTACCAGATTGTTACGATGTAATGATTGTGGCAACTATATGGTTGGCTATGAAATCAAGAAAAAACAATTACATTATTATCGTTGCTTAAAGTGTACTGGTGTTAGTATAAATGCACACGATACACCCAAAGCTTTAAAAAAGAGTGCGGATACCTTATTCACAGAGCTACTTGAAAAGTATCAAATATCAAAAAAGGTTGCACCACTTATTGAGCTGCAGTTAAAAAAACTTTTTGATCACTACCATAGCAGCGAAAATAATAACGATGAAAATCTGGAAAAGCAGCTATCTAACCTTAAAGCAGAAGTTAAACAATTGAAAATAAGGCTAGGTTTAGGCAAGATTGATCAAGAAACTTATACCATCACCCTTGAGCACTTGGGAGAGCAAATAAACCAAATCAACAAAGAATTGAATAACGGGAAGGTGAAAATATCTAACCTCGACAATATGCTTAAAAAATCACTATCGAAGCTTGTGAACATAAGTAAAATATGGGGTTCTAGCGAATTGGCCGAAAAGAGAGCCTTGCATAAAAGTATCTTTCCTGGTGGAATTTACTACGATGCGCAAAATCACGAATATCTAACCAGGGAAACGAACAAATTTATCGAGCTAGTTAGCTGTATATCAACGAGTTTGGAGGAAAAAGAAAGCGGGATTCCTCAAGAAAATATTGAGAAATCCCGCTCGGTAGCCGGTACGGGAATCGAACCCGTCTTTGCCCCGTGAAAGGGGGCTGTCCTAGCCGATAGACGAACCGGCCATTTTTCATTAATGGGACGCAAAAATAGGCGCAAGCCCCTTTCCCGCCAAATCATTTTTGAAAATAACACTAAATACCCGTTTTTACATCATCCAATCAATCAAACATAACAACGAATCCCCAACACCCAATAGCCAACAGCCAATTGCCAACAGCCAATAGCCAACACCCAATAGCCAACCCCCAACCTCCAATAGCCCCCCAGCCTCCCGCCCCCTTAACCAAAAATTATCACCAATAATCCTCCTAATCATTGTAAATTTGCCACTCGTTTTGCATTTTTCATCATCTAAACACGGAATTCAATGAGTACAGTAAAAGTTGCCATTAACGGATTCGGTCGCATCGGCCGCTTGGTATTTCGCCAGATCTATAATATGGATGGTATTGAAGTAGTAGCCATCAATGATCTTACCAGTCCTAAAGTATTGGCCCATTTATTAAAATATGACAGTGCCCAGGGTCGTTTCGAAGGCGCTTCAGTTACTTCTACAGAAGATGCTATTATAGTAGACGGTGAAACCGTTAAAATATATGCCCAGAAAGATCCTTCTCAAATTCCATGGGGCGCCCATGGTGTGGATGTAGTGATCGAATCAACTGGTTTCTTTGCCGATAAAGACAAGGCAGCCGCCCATATTACCGCCGGTGCTAAAAGAGTAGTGATCTCTGCACCTGCAACTGGTGATCTGAAAACCGTGGTATTTAATGTAAACCATGCCATCCTGGATGGTTCTGAAACCATTATCTCCTGCGCCTCTTGCACTACCAATTGCCTGGCACCTATGGCCAAAGTGTTGAATGATCAATATGGTATCGTTACCGGTATTATGACAACCATTCACGCGTATACCAACGACCAGAACACACTGGATGCACCGCATCCAAAAGGTGATCTGCGCAGGGCAAGAGCTGCTGCTGCAAATATTGTACCCAATAGTACAGGAGCCGCTAAAGCAATTGGTCTGGTATTACCCGAATTAAAAGGCAAACTTGATGGTAGCGCACAACGCGTTCCTACCATCACGGGTTCTTTAACAGAACTTACCTCTATCCTGGGTAAAAAAGTTACGGCAGATGAAATCAATGCAGCCATGAAAGCGGCCAGCAACGAAAGCTTTGGATATAATGAAGATGAAATTGTAAGCACTGATATTATCGGTACCCATTTTGGTTCATTATTCGATGCCACCCAAACCAAAGTAATGACGGTAGGGGATACCCAACTGGTAAAAACAGTTAGCTGGTACGATAACGAAATGAGTTATGTGAGCCAGTTGGTTCGTACTGTGAAATATTTTGCTGGATTGATCTCAAAATAAATCAGGTAACCGGCAGTAGTACAAATGGCATCGCCTGTTGTGTCACTCACTGCAAGGTTCCGATCAATTCCCAACATAGTTACAAAAAAGGTGTATAGTTTTCTATACGCCTTTTTTTATTTGTATCTTGCTGCGCACACAAACCTTTCAAAATGAGCAGATTCGCCAGTCACGATTTTAAGAACCAGAAAGCATTGATCCGGGTAGATTTCAATGTACCCCTTGATGCCGCATATAATATAACTGATGATAACCGTATGCGGGCCACCATACCCACTATCACCAAAATTCTTAAGGATGGCGGTAGTGCAATACTTATGAGTCATTTGGGCCGGCCAAAGGACGGTCCCACAGATAAATATTCTTTGAAACACCTGGTAAATCATCTTGCCGATTTGCTCAGTACTTCCATGGGTCATTCAGTAACGGTTGTATTTGCCGATGATTGTATCGGGGCATCCGCAACAAAAGCTTCTGCTGCTTTGCAACCCGGACAGGTTTTATTATTAGAAAACCTTCGTTTTTATAAAGAAGAAGAAAAAGGAGATACTGCATTTGCCGAAAAACTCAGTAAGCTAGGAGATGTATATGTAAATGATGCATTTGGCACTGCCCATAGGGCACATGCTTCTACAGCAGTAATTGCACAGTTTTTTCCAGGCGATAAAAAAATGTTTGGTCTGCTGATGGAAGGAGAAGTAGCCAGTGCCGAAAAAATAATGCATAAAAGCGAGAAACCTTTCACTGCCATCATTGGTGGCGCCAAAGTGAGCGATAAAATTCTGATTATAGAAAACTTACTCGAAAGGGCTACCGATATTATCATTGGTGGCGGAATGGCTTACACTTTTATGAAAGCAGAAGGTGGTAGCATAGGAAGCTCATTATGCGAAGACGACAGATTACAAACCGCTCTCGATCTGCTAAAAAAAGCAGAAGCCAAAGGCGTAAACATACACCTGCCACCTGATTCGGTGATTGCAGATAAATTTGCGGCCGATGCCAATATCTCCACAGCTCCCAGTGGCGAAATTCCTGCGGGATGGATGGGACTGGATATCGGAGAAAATGCCTGCGAGCAGTTTACCAACTGTATTCTCCGCTCCAAAACCATTTTATGGAACGGCCCGATGGGTGTATTTGAAATGGAAAAATTTCAACACGGCACCAAAGCCATTGCAACAGCCGTAGCCAAAGCCACTCAATTAGGCGCTTTCTCATTAGTAGGCGGTGGCGACAGCGTGGCAGCCGTTAACCAATTTGGCTTCGCCGATAAAGTAAGCTATGTATCCACCGGTGGCGGGGCTTTACTCGAATACTTTGAAGGAAAGGTTTTGCCTGGGATTGCGGCTATTAATTAGCAAGCGGTTGGCTATTGGCTGTTGGCTATTAGCTGGCAAAGCACCAAATAAAGTACTTATTTAAATATGTACTTTATTTTTAGTTTAATCAAAACAGCCAATAGCTAACAGCCAATAGCCAATAGCCAACCCGCCAAAATGCCACTCCTCCCCTCATGGCACCCCTTTTGTAATATTTATACCTGTTTTACGACAAACAAGTAAATTACACTTAAATCAAAAATTGTATGAGTACAAGAAACATTACCCTAATTGTTATTGGTGCCCTGATCCTGATATTGGGATGGTCGGGTTGTAATGGATATAACGGATTGGTTTCACAGGATGAAAACGTAAGTAATGCATGGAATAAGGTTCAGAGTGATTACCAGCGCCGTGCTGATCTGATCCCTAACCTGGTAAATACGGTAAAAGGGGAAGCCAATTTTGAGCAGACCACTTTACAGAATGTGATTGCAGCCAGAGCGAGCGCTACACAGATGAAGGTGGATGCAAAGGACCTGACTCCGGAAAAATTACAGCAGTTTCAGGCAAACCAGGGACAATTATCACAAGCCCTTGGACGCTTATTGGTAGTTTCTGAAAACTATCCAAACCTGAAAGCGAATGAAGCATTTAGAGGATTACAGGCACAACTGGAGGGTACAGAAAATCGTATCAAAGTATCACGTAATGATTTTAATGATGCTGTAAAAGATTATAATGTGAAAGTGCGTTCATTTCCAATGAATATTTTCTCCGGGATGTTTGGATTCAAAGCAAAAGAAGGCTTTAAAGCAGATGCCGGGGCTTCAAAAGCACCTGAAGTAAAATTCTAAAATTGTTGCATGCTGGGACTATTCAAAAAAAAGCCGGTGAACTACTTTTCTGAACAGGAAAAGAAATCAGTAACGCAGGCTATTGAAAAAGCCGAACACAGAACCAGCGGTGAAATACGTGTATTTGTGGAAAGCCATTGTCGTGAGAATGATCCGGTAATAAGGGCAAAACAAGTATTTCAGGAACTGAAAATGTTTCAAACAGCGGCACGCAATGGCGTATTGGTTTATGTAGCTATGAAAGACAGAAAGCTGGCAGTATTTGGCGATGAAGGTATTCATACCAAAGTGGGCGATGCTTTTTGGCAGACTGAGGTCAATAAAATGATTGCGCATTTTAATAGTAGCAATTATACAGCTGGCATTACTGGTATCATTGGCGAAATAGGCGAAGCACTAGCCACCCATTTCCCTTACGATGCCGAAGGCGATACCAACGAATTACCAGATGATATTGTTTTTGGAAAATAGCTGAAAAGCCAGTGGGTAGCTGCTGGTTTTTTAGCTATTGGCCATTGGCTGTTGGCCGTTAGCATTTGGCTATAAAAGCGGGAAAATGCAAATCATTGATTCTAACAAAAAAAATTTTCTTTTAAAACCCAATACCCAACAGCCAATAGCCATTAGCCAACAGCTAAATGCCAAAAGCCAACAACAAATCAATACCTCATAAAACCCCCGAATGAAGAAAGCGTTTCTCATACTGCTTACTTTTTTTTCTTTTACCCTTGTGTTTGCGCAAAACGTATTGCCTAAACCCAATCCCCCACGTTTGGTAAATGATGCGGCAAATGTGCTTAGTCCGGAACAGGTGGCTACCCTTGAACATAAACTGGTGGCACTCGATGATAGTACTTCTAACCAGGTAGCCGTTGTATTGATTAAAAGCCTGGGAGATTATGATATTGAAGAGTATGCCCAAAAATTATTTCGTGAATGGGGAATCGGTAATAAGAAAACAAATAACGGTGTACTGATTATAGCTGCAATAGATGACAGAAAACTTAGGATACATGTAGGGTATGGACTCGAAGGGGCCATTCCTGATATTGTAGCATCCAGTATTGTTCATGATGAAATTGCGCCAAGATTCGCGGAAAAAAATTATTACCAGGGAATTGATGATGGTATCAATGCCATCACCAAAGCAGCTGTTGGAGAATATAAAGTAAAAACAGCGAGAAAAATAACAAATAGTAATGGAAGAGGCAGAGGTAGTTCTATTTTTACATTTATCATTATTGTAATCGTTATTATCATCTTCCTGGGTCGTGGTGGAAGCCGTGGTGGCGGCGGTGGGTTAGGTGGACTGGCAGAAGGCATGATCATCGGCTCATTATTGGGTGGTGGCCGTGGTGGCGGAGGCGATTGGGGAGGTGGCGGTGGTGATAGTGGGGGCGGTTTCGGAGGTTTTGGTGGCGGAGATTCAGGTGGAGGTGGCGCAAGCGGAAGCTGGTAATTAATAACCTAACATAGTTTCAATGATTAAGAAAATTGTACTGATCTGTTCAGTAATCACACTCTCAACTGCTATCCGTGCCCAGCAGATTAAAGTACCTGTGGGTACAAAATTTCAACTCTTGTCTACTGTTAATACAACCGTTAATGTTTCCAGTATGGGACAAGACATGGAAATAACCAGTTCAGGTAAAATTGTACAGGAATTTGCTGTAAATACGATCAGTGCAAATGGGTATTCTCTTCTTTTCTCAGTTAAAAAAATTTCCGGCGGAACCAGTATAATGGGGCAGGAACAGAATTTTGATTCGGATGATTCTACTACTCGAAATTTACCGGGAATGGATCAGGTTCTCAATATGCTTAATAAGCAGGAAGAGATTAAAGTGGAAAATGGAATCATGATTGGTGAAATCAAATCTCTTAAAAATATCCCTGGAATAAGTAATACTAGTAGCGCAGATAATTTTACCAAATTATTTCTCAGTATTCCGGAATCCGAAATTAAAGAAGGATCCAGGTGGGCAGATTCCACTGTTAATGAAAATATTCATTCTGTTAATCAATATACGATTACACATATTACTGCGGAACAGGTCGAGATTGATGTGATCTCCGATTCAAAAATTAGCAACACCGTAAGCCAGGGAGGAATTGATGTAAAGACAGATATGAAAGGGCACACTAAATCAACACGTACATACAATCTTTCTAAAAGAATATTGGTCAGTGAAAAATCAACTTCCGAAATGACTGGTACTGCTGAAGCCAATGGCATGAGTACACCGATGAATATTAAAGTCATTGGAAGTTCCTTAGTCAAATAAATATAAACGGTTATGCTATTTAAAAATCGTTTACATAGCATGATACGTTGAGTCCTGAAATTTTTATACATTCTTGGCGGCCATTGCTTGTCCGCTGATAGGAGGGCGGTTCCCTGCGTCCTTTGCGTTACAGCTTCTAATAGTAACCTTTAAAAGCAGGATCGCAAAGGACGCAGGGAACCGCAGAGTACACAAAGAAAAATGTTGGCAATTAATTAAATTTCCATCTATTTAAATAGCACAACACGTTAAATATACCTTTTACTAAACGCAGAAAAATAAAGAGTAAATAGGGCTATATCGGTCACGATAATTAATTCTTACTCCCATCCGGTAATTTCAAATTAATATAATCCGCCATCTCCTTAGCCCCTGTATTTTTTTTCTTCAGTGCCAATCCTTTCAACACATAATTATTAATGACCGGATCTGTTTGTGATCTTTCCTGTTGTGGTATCTGGTCCCTGAATTCTATAATGAGATCAATCCCTGTTTTAAATTTACCCAGATCAGTTACTTTTTCCAGCACTTCAGCCAAAGTAACCACCGAATTAAATTTTTCCTGCGAAAGAGGCATCTCTTTAAATGAAGAAGCAATAAAATCAAAAGCCGTTTCATCACCATAGGTTAACATGATATTACCCAATGCAGCAGTAAGCCTGCCTCTATGTGTTTCTTTGGAAAGATGATTGGCAATATCAAAAGCCTGTTTACCATCTAAACTACCCAATGCTTCCAACGCTGCGCCTGCTACTGAATACGAGGAATCGCGGGTTGCTGCAGCAAAGAAATCAGTATAGGTCTTATTATGTTGCTTGGCGAGTACATCTATTGCGTCGGCCCTTACCGTTCTGTGATCATCTTTTTTGGCAAGCAATTCAATTTGTGTAATGGCTTCTTCCGTCAGCTTTGCATTCGATAAACCCGCCAATGACTGCGACCGGATTGCGTAAAAAGGATCAGTCAATGCTTTAATCAATAATTGATAAGCATCCGCTTTACCAAGATTGCTGGTTGCATATTGAATAGCTTCTTTTCTGTCAAGGTATTTCGCGGCATGGGTGTATTGATAAATGTATTCAGCCAGACTCTTATTGTCTTTCTTCTGGCATAACAATATCTTATCTCCATCTACATTGATCAAATCAGGTTTTGCAGCAACAGGAAAAGAAAAAGTATCCGCTTTATTTTCTGCCCATACCTGGTAACGTGTTTTCTCCTGTCCCTGGTATACATCAATGGCAATCGGTAGTTTGAATAGTTTATCACCCGATTGGTTTTGTTTCAGGTAAACATAAGCTCTCCCAGCTGTGGCATCATATCCATAACTGATATCTATAACGGGGTGACCACTTCCAAAATACCATTGGTTAAAAAACCAGTTCAGATCCTTACCCGTAATTTCTTCAAAAGCCAAACGCAGTTTCTGCGCATTTCCGTTTCCAAATTGATAAGTGGTTAAATATTTATTCAGCGATTTAAAAAAAGCATCATCACCAACATAATTTCTGAGCATGTGTAGGATCCTTCCCCCTTTTTCATACGTAACGGGGTCAAACATATCTTCCTTATCTGCATAATAAAAGCGAACCAGGTCCTTGCGCATACCCGGACTGTTCAGGTAAGTATGCATGTCTTTATCATTTTCATAAGCCCCCTCGTCGGCACCATATTTATGTTCCTGCCATAATGTTTGGCTGTAATTCGCAAAGCTTTCATTAACGGTAAGGTTGCTCCAGCTTTCAGCGGTAACCAGATCCCCAAACCAGTGATGAAATAATTCATGCGCAATGGTAGTTTCCCATCCATTTCCATCTACCAATTCACGCGCATCCTGTTGGGCACTCGATTGGTGAAGGGTGGCAGTTGTATTTTCCATAGCACCACTTACATAATCTGTACCCACCATCTGGCTGTATTTGGGCCAGGGATATTCAATACCGGTAACTTTATCTGAATAGAAAGCGATCATTTCAGGCGTGTTGCCAAAAATTTTGCGGGCTACCTTTTCATAAGGTTTGTCAACATAATAATTCACTTCCTTCCCCTTATAACTATCCTTCACAATCGCAAAATCACCGATTCCCATAAAAAGCAGGTAGGGAGCATGTGGCAGTTCCATTACCCATGTGTCTGTACGGGTGCCATCGGCATTATTTTTTTGAGCGGTTAATTTTCCATTGGATAAACTAACATATTTGGCGGGTACCGTAAGATTAAATTCCTGTGTCGTTTTTTGATTGGGTTTATCTATGGTGGGCAGCCACACCGAATTGGATTCTGTTTCTCCCTGGGTCCAGATTTGCGTGGGTTTTGTTTTGTCTTCCCCTTTCGGATTAATAAAATACAATCCCTTTGCATCAGTAATCGCTGCACTACCCTGGCTTTTCAATTCATTGGGTCTGGATGTGTATTCTATATAGACAGTATACGTTTCGTCTCTTTTATAAGATCTGTCGAGTGCAATATGCAGTTGTAAACTATCGTAACTAAATGGTAAAGAAATATTCTTGCCTTGTTTTACCAAAGAAATATTATGTATCGCCATTCCTTTTGCATCCAATACCAGAGAATCAGTTGGATAAAAATGCGGCTTCAAACTGATCCATGCTTTGCCATTCATATAAGAATGCGCAAAATCAAATGAGGCATCCAATTTGGTATGCACCAGATCGTTTGATTTGGTAGCAAATGCCCGGTATATCGATCTCCCGTTTTCTGAGACCGGAGCAGTCTGGGCAAATACGTGGGTGGAACCAAAGAAAATGAGTAATAAACAAAGTTTTTTCATGCTGCTTTTTTAGGAAGCATAAAGATAGAGGGCTGCGACTGTGAAAATGTTAGAATTATATTAAAGAGTAAGGAAAATGGCCAGACCGGGGAAAGATAACCTGAAGCTATTTGCCCTAGATTTGTACAAAGTATTGGGATGAAAGGCATGCAAAAACGATATAAGCTATTCACTCTGCTGGCAGCAATGGTATGGGTGGGTACTGCTCGTGCACAGGAAGCCGGAAACCTCTATATCCAGTCAGAAAACAACCAGGCATTTTATGCTCAATGGAATGGGAATGTTTACCCTTCCTCAACAAATGGAATGTTGGTTATACCCAAAGTACCCAGGGGGGAGCAGGTAATACAGATTGGGTTTCCATTACAACAATATCCTGAATACAGTTTCAGCTTGATTATGGGAGAAAGGCCAATGGGCTTCGCTTTAAAGCTGGCAATAAATAATACCTGGAGTCTTTTTGATATGGTAAAATTGACCCAAATACAGGGAACACTCAGCTCTGTTGTACAAAAAAAGGTAGAAACGAAAGTGGAGGATATGGGTATAAAACCTGAGATCAACAAGGTGCCGGATACCAGGACTGAGGATACGATTGCACGGCAGCCCATTACCCCCGCGCAATTGGCTTTGGCTGCAACCATCCAGAAAATTTATGATAAAGCAGGCAATTACGGAACCGATCAGGTATATGTAGTAAATAATGATGGAAAGATGGATACGGTAGCCATATTTATACCGGTTTTATCTGAAGTAAATACAAAAACCATGGCCATGGGAAAGGGTACTGGCAGAATGCCGGTGAATCCGGATACAATGAGTCAGGCAGTCATTTGGCAAAGACCTTTACCAACTTTTCCTAAATCATCAAAATAAATACATGAATCGGTATTTCCTGGAACTGGCATATAAGGGTACGGCATATAGTGGATTTCAGGTTCAGGATAATGCCAATACGGTTCAGGGAGAGTTGCAGAAAGCGATGTCAGTTTTTTTTCGGAAAGAATTTGAGCTTACCGGTTCATCCAGAACAGATAGCGGTGTACATGCCCGCCAAAATTATTTCCATTTTGATAGTGACCTGATCATCCCTGCCAGTTCGGTATACAACCTGAATGCAATATTGCCGGGAGATATAACGGTAAAAGGCATTTATGAAGTGTCTCCCGAAGCCCATTGCCGGTTTGATGCGGTTGCCCGGGAATACCGGTATTGTATTTACCGGCAAAAAGACCCATTTATGGCCGATCGCGGTTGGTTGTATTCGTATCCACTGGATATAAGTCTTTTGCAGGCAGCTGCAGAAACTATAAAAGAGTACACAGATTTTAGTAGTTTTTCGAAGAGGAATACCCAGGTAAAGACTTTTCAATGTGAGATAACTGTTTCTGAATGGTTGGTAGAAGAGAACAAAAGCCTGGTATACAGGGTAAGGGGCAATCGTTTTTTAAGGGGGATGGTAAGGGGATTGGTGGCAACTATGCTGAAAGTAGGCCGGGGGCAGATTGCACTGTCAGAATTGAGGGAGATATTCAAAGCAAAGGATTGTACCAGGGCCGATTTTTCTGCGCCCCCACAGGGATTGTTTCTGGAGGCTGTAGAATATGGCGGGGCATTGGGCGAGATGTTAAGGCGAAAGGCTAATTAATCAGCCAAATCCAGGTTTGGTTGGGATTTGGAAAAGAAAGTTTAGACAGATACCGGCTATTCCCAGGTATATAAAATAGGCTTCAAGAGGCTGGAAAGGCAGAAACTTCCTATTTTTTTCAATAATAAAACCTAAGCTGGTAAAGGGTTTTGTTCAATAGGGACAAATTAATACAGAAAAAGATTTGGATATAAGGAATCCGCACTTATCTTTGCAACCCGCTTTTATAAAAAGAGGATGTTCTTTGCAGGAAAAATGAAATAGAAGGAAATAAAAAAAACCAAAATTTTGAAGAAAAATTTGGTGGATACCAGAACAATCCTATCTTCGCCGCCCGTTCATGAAAAACGGGAGTTCATTGATACAGAAAAGAGGAAGTGAGAGAGAAAAAAATTGAATAAATTTTGGTGTAGAAAAAAGGCAACGTATCTTTGCCGTCCGTTTGAAAAAACGATAGTTCTTAAAATGATTTTGCGACTAAAAAAGTTTGAAATTTTTTCAAATTGATTTGGTTTCTAAAATAAAGGCTCTTACCTTTGCAACCCCAATTAAAGGGGTGGCTTAGAAAGGCCAAAAGATCTTTGAAAATTTGGAAGCAACAGCAGCATAAAACTAGATTTGAATTTAGATTTTATGGTAAGGTTTACAGCAATCAAAAAATAACAACATATCCGACGTTAATTTCAATTTAATTGAGAGTAATAGTCAGATCAAACAACATTTACAATGGAGAGTTTGATCCTGGCTCAGGATGAACGCTAGCGGCAGGCTTAATACATGCAAGTCGTGGGGCAGCGCAGGTAGCAATACTGGGCGG
>Ga0316220_1002168_pt1 | contig 18817 bp, 10 predicted proteins | sample TBH18005metaG_FD_203632 | JGI IMG/M metagenome (GOLD analysis project Ga0316220, IMG submission 203632) | Freshwater microbial communities from Trout Bog Lake, Wisconsin, USA - TBH18005 | ecosystem: Environmental > Aquatic > Freshwater > Lake > Hypolimnion/Profundal zone | place: USA: Wisconsin...
GGGTCATGACATTGAGGAAGCTGGCGCTGGCATAGCTGGAGCCAATGGGCTGGCCGTTGACGGTTTCATTGACGCTGATGCTGTGGCTGGCCTGGATGTTCTGGCTGGTGTCGATGTTGGCCTGGACGGTGACGCCATCCGAATTGCTGATAGTCATTCCGCCCGCCGCCGCCGAACCGGCGCCGCTGCCGAAAGTCATCGCGCCGCCGCTGGCCGCGCCGTTGCTGAAACTGGGAAGGTTGGTGCTGCCGATGCTTCGGTTGAGCACCGGCACCTGGCCGACTGTGCCAATATTGGCCCCGGCGGCGAAAGCGGACGGCGCCAGCGCCGCCAATCCGGCGGCCAGGACACAGGCTATTGCAGCAAAACGGGCCATAATGGGCCTCATGAACGGTTTCCTGCCGGAGCAACGCAAGAGGCGCGCCACCCATCCGGCGGCGGCGCCTTTAACGTTATCCTTGCAGGAAGATCAGACCCTGAGCCGCGTCCGCAACACCACGCTGCGCTCCACCACATCGCCGGCGGCGGCGGGATATTCCAGGTGGTGGCCATGCAGCAGGTTGAAGCCGGACAGCGAGAAGTCCAGGCTGTCGGTGGCGCGCCAGCTCAGCTGTGCATTCAGCTCGACATAGCCGGACACCTTCGGATTGGGCAGTTCGCCGACTTCGCGCAGGTCGGCGTTGAAGGCGACCCCGCCCATCAGCCGCATGCTTGATCGCAACGAGGCGAAATGGTGCGGATCGTCGCCCGCCTGCGCCGTGCCCAGCAGCTTGCTGGCGCCGGGCGCAAAGGTCAGGTCGACATGCTGCCAGGTGGCCCCGGCGCTCAGCCGCCACCATTCCGCCACCTGCAGGCTGGCCCAGGCTTCCATGCCATGTACATCGCCCTTCAGCAGGTTGCCCCAGCTGAGCGGCAGGAACGTCACGGGCGTGATCTCGATGCTGCGCAGATCGTCATAGACATCTTCAAACAGCGTCACCGAAACGGAGACATCCGAACTCCAGTTGCCGCGATAGCCTATTTCATAGGCCGTCACCGCTTCGGGCCGGAAATCGGGATTGCCGGTGATGAACGTGGTGGTGCCCAGCAGTTCCTGGACATCGGTATCGAACGGCGTGGGCGAACGCACCGAGCGCGAGATCGCGCCCCAGACCAGGTCGGTGGCGCTGGCCTGCCAGGCCAGCCGTCCGCTGGGCATGGCCGAGATGCCGGAATAGGGATCATTCTCCAGCTTCAGCCCCACCGTCAGCTGCACCGTGTCGGAGAGCGGGATGTGGTCCTCGGCGAAGAGGTTGGCGAGGTTGAGGCTGCGTGCCGGAGGAACGAAGAGCAACGTGCTGGCGCCACCCCTCTGCGAGGTGATGCGGTACTGCGCGATACGGTCGCCCGCGCCCCAGACGATGTTGTTCCAGCTGCCCAGGCTGAAATTGTGCTGGATCGACAGGTCGTAGGTGTTGAGCAGGAAGGCGCCGCCATCGAGCGAGGCGCGCTGCGCCTGGTCGTAATAGGCCTGCACCGAAAGGCTGGAGCCGGTGTCGAGCGGATGATCCCAACGCGCCATCAGGTTGCCGCCGGAAATGCGCTGGTTGGCCGCGCCCAGCTGCGCCGCCGTGCCGCCATAAAGGTCGCCGGAGAACGTCACAGTGTCGTCGCCTGGCGTCCAGTCCAGGCGGAAGCCGCCCTGCGGCTTGCTCCAGCCGTCATGACCATCGGCGCCGGTGGGCCGGTCGGAGGCGCGGTCATAGAAAGTGGTGCCGTAAATGCGATAATGGACGTCGTCGCCCAGCACGCCGCCATATTGCAGGGCGGCGCTGCTGTAATGGTCGCCGGCTTGCAGATCGAGCAGGCCGCCCTGGGTCTGACCCGATTTGCGGGTGACGATGTTGACCACGCCGTTGACGGCGTTGGCGCCCCACAAGGTGCCGCCGGGGCCGCTCACCACTTCGATTCGCTCGATGTTTTCCGGCAGCACCTGCTGCATGTCCCAGTAGGTGCCGGAATAGAGCGGGGAATAGACGCTGCGGCCGTCGATCAGCACCAGCAGCTTGTTGGGAAAATTCTGGGCGGCATCGTTGCCGTTGAGTCCGCGCGATGTGACGATCCACTGGCTGGGACTGGTCTGCATCACTTCCAGGTTGGGTGCCAGCCGCAACATGTCGGCCACCTGGGACGCACCCGAGGCGACGATATCGTCATGGCCGATGACATAGACCGGCGCTGCCGCGGCGCTGAGGGGCTGCGCCACCTTGGAGACCGAAGTGATCTCCACACTGGAGAGCTGCTCGATGGACATCTGGCTGATGTCGGCCTGGGCCAGAACCTGGGCGGTCGCGGGGCCGGCAAATCCTGGCCACGCCAACAGACTGATAAAAAACAGATTTTTCCCCAAAACTGCCGATCCCCTTGCCCTTTGGGGCGGGTAACGGTCGAAATAGGAAAACGGTTCCGTCGAAATAGTGCCTGTGGTCAGGCCAGTTTGAGCTTCAGGTCCCGGCTCATGGCGGCAAAGACGCTGTCCCAGTCATTGAAGCGGGGCTGCCGGTACAGCGTCATGCCGGGATACCAGGGGCTGTCGGACCGATCCAGCAGCCAGCGCCATTCGGGCACATTCTTCAGCGCGGTCCATGCCGGCCGTCCCAGCGCTCCGGCCAGGTGGGCGACGGAGGTGTCGCAGCTGATGACGAGATCGCAGGCTTCCATCACCGCGGCGCTGTCGATGAAGGCATCGAAGCCGGAATCGAAATCCGTGCCGAGCCGCTCCACCGCCATGCCGGCGGGCAGGGTGTCGAGCTGCTCGGTGCCCTCGCCGATCTGCAGGCTGATCAGGCGCACGCCGGCAAGGGCGGCGAGTGGCGCCATGGCGGCGAGCGGGAAGGAGCGGAAGGGATCGTTGAGGCCGCGGGTCTTGCCTTGCCAGGACACGCCGATGCGAAAACCATGACCACCGATGCGCGTCCGCCATTGCGCCACACGCTCCGGCTCGGCCTTCAGATAGGGCACGGGCGCCGGAATGGTTTCGACGGTGGTGCCGAACAGCAGCGGCAGGCTGGCCAGCGCGACATGGAAGTCCAGCTTCGGCGGACTTGCCTGCTCGGGGATGAATGTGATCGGTACGGGCAGGCCGCGCAGCAGGCGGGTCATGGGATCGCGTACCGAGAAGACGATTTTTGCGCCCAGCGCCGACAGATCGATCAGGTAGCGGCCGAACATGATGGCGTCGCCAAGACCCTGCTCGGAATGCACCAGAACGGTCTTGCCGGCGACGCTCTGCGACGGGCCTTTCCAGGCCCTGGCCGGATCCAGACCAGGCATGGCGCTCCGGCCCGGCCGGTTCTCGTAAAGGGGCAATCCTTCAGCGAAGCGGCCCTGCAGCAACAGCAGGACGCTCTTGTTGAATTTTGTCCCTTCGGACGCGGGGTCCAGCGCCAGGGAGCGTTCGCAATCGGCCAGTGCTTCGTCGAAACGTCCCGAGGCTTCCAGGGTAACGGCGCGGTTGGAAAGCACGCCGGGATCGTCCGGCATCAGCGCCATCGCCCTGTCGAAATCGGCCATCGCCGGTTCCAGTTCGCCAAGGGCCTTCAGCAGCAGGCCGCGATTGTTGTAAGCGCTGGCATTGTCGGGCTGCAGCGCGACCAGTTCGTCGAGACCGGCCAGAGCTTCCTCCCGGCGTCCCATCTGCGACAGAAGCGAGGTGCGGTTGGTTTTGGCTTCGGGGGAATCGGGATTCAAGGCAAGGGCGCGGTCATAGCTGATCAACGCGTCGTCCAGTCTTTGCAGACTTGTCAGCACCAGGCCGCGGTTGATGAAGGCGTCGGCATATTCGGGCTGGCGCAGCAGCGCCTCGTCATAGCTGGCCAGGGCTTCTTCCTGCCGGCCCAGGGTCATCAGCGCCAAGCCGCGGTTGAAATAGACGGCAGGTTCGACAAAGCCTGCGGCGATGGCCTTGTCGAAAGCCGCGAGGGCGTCCTGGCCGCGCTCCATCTGCAAAAGCACGGCGCCGCGGTTGAACATCAGCTTGGGATCGTTCTTCAGCGACAGGGCCTTGTCGAGGTCGCGCAGGGCTTCGGCCTTTCGCGACAGGTTGCCCAGCACGCGGCTACGATGGGCGTAACCTTCGGCATGGCCGGGCGCCAGCTTGACCAGCCTTTCATAGGCAGCGAGCGCTTCTTCCAGGCGACCCAGCTGCTCCAGCCCCTTGCCGAGATTTTCCTGCGCCGGCGCGAAGCCGGGCAGAATCGCCAGCGACTGCTTCACCAGCTCCAGGCCGGGCTCGACCTGTCCGGCCTGCATCACCAGGACGCCCAGCAGGTGCAGGGCCGGGGCATTGCCCGGATCCTCGGCCAGCACGGCGCGATAAAGGTCGGCGGCCTGGCCCAGCTGGCCCTGCATCTGCAGCGCATGGGCCTGGCGCAGTTTGTGCTCGTGAAGCGGAGAGGGAGGCATGGCTCTGGCGGCGTTCCGGCATTGTCCGGCGCCCATTTTGGAATTTCTGGCGCCGCTGTTTCGCGGGTTTGCTCCCTTATGCGCCGGCCATGCCGCGGCACGCAAGCGCCGGTTAGGATGCTGTTGCAAACCATAGTATTTTGGAGATTCGCGAAGGTGACACGAATGCGGATTTTGCGGGGGAGCTTGCTGTGTCTGTGCCTGCCGCTGCTTTTTGCGGCGGCGCTGGCTGACACCGTCCCCGATGCCGCTCTCAGGCTGACGCCCACCGGCGAGAATGCGCCGCAAATGCCGCTGCGCCTGTCGCCGCCCGCTGCGGCGCCGATGCCGTCATCGACGCAGGCTCCGGCCCAGCCCCAGGCATTGTCCTTTGGGCCCCAGAAGATTGCTTTCCCCGGCGGCGTCAACGCCACCTTCGACCTGGTCTATGGCAGCCTCAAGGGCTTTCGGCCGCTGACGCTCGATATCTACCAACCGGCGGTGCGCGCCGTGGCCGTGCCGCTGGTGGTCTTTGTTCATGGCGGCGGCTGGAACGGCGGCGATACCCGCCACGCCGCCAGCTTCACGGACTTCCCGCGCGCCCTGGCGGCGCTGTCGGCACAAGGCTATGTCGTAGCCAGCGTCTCCTACCGTCTTTCCGGCGAGGCACGCTTTCCCGCTGCGGTGCAGGACATCAAGGCGGCGATCCGCTGGTTGCGGGGCCATTCCCGCGACCTCAACCTTGATCCCACCCGCGTTGCGGTCTGGGGCGATGCGGCGGGCGGGCAATTGGCGGCGCTGACGGGCGTTACCTGCGGTGTCACGCCCTTCGAACCCGATGCCCGAGACAATGGCGAATTGCCGTCCGACTGCGTCCAGGCGGTCATCGACTGGGGCGGTGCCACCGATCTGGAGAGCCTGGGAAGTTCGCCCGCGGATAACACCAAATCCTCGCCCGCCGGATTCTCGCCGCCGCCGTCCTCCGATGCCGGCGATTTCCTGGGCTGCGAGCCGGCGCGTTGCCCGCCCATGCTGGCGCGGATGGCCAGCCCGCTGGCGTTCCTCTCCGCCACCAGCCCCACATTTCTGATTCAGCATGGCGGTGCCGATACCCAGGTTCCGTCCAGCCAGTCGCAGAAACTGTATGACGCCTTGCGCAAGGGGGGGGCTACGGCGGAATTGGTGGTCTATCCCGGCATCGGTCACGATTTTACTCGCGGCGGCGTTCCCGATGCCGCGGCCCTGCAGGCGGTGCAGGACAAGCTAACCAGCTTCCTGGCAGCGACCTTCCCGGCCACGCCCCTGGGCCCCAGGCTCGCCCAGCCGCGTGGCTCTCTTTACTAACTTTACTAAGCGCACCGGACTGGCCCGGCTCTTGAAGCATCCCACCTGGAAATGTCCCGTCATGGGACCGAGGTGGTCATGGAAGAGCAGATTTTCTGCGACGGTATCGGCAGAATCGCGATTATCGGCGGAATCGTCCGGTTGGACCTTTTCACTTATTCGCCGACCGAGACCGATGCCAACGGCAATCCCCGTCCCATTCTGAGCCACCGCATCGTCATGGGAACCGATGGTTTCCTGCATTCCTCGGAAAAAGTCGTCGAGGCAGTGCAAGTCATCCAGCGCGCCCGCCAGGCGGCGTCGCAGCCGCAGCCCGCGCCGCCGCACCAGCCGCCACGCCCGCAGGGCCCGCCACCTGCGCCGCAGGGCCAGCCACAATGGCCGCCCCAGCCAGTTCAGCCGCAATCCGCGCCGCCACCGCTCGTCCAGCCTGCACCGCAACCGGCCAAGCCGCCGGAAGCGTCCCCGCCCCGTTCGCCCTTCCCATAAGGCCCAGCATGTTTGGAAATCAGAGGAAGAAGGTGCCGGAAGCGCCGAAGAACGAGCCGCAGGACGCCGAGCCAGCCAAGACCGACGTCGCCGCCAATCAGAGCGGCTTGCGCGCTCTGGCGTCCGTGGCCCGTCACATGGGCCTGGACTGGAGCCTGGCGCGGCTGCTGCATCTGTACGCCCGCGACCGCGAGCCTGACGCCCAGGAACTGGTGCGCATCGCCCGCTCAGAAGGGATGAAGGCGGGGCGGCACAAGGCCAGCTGGAAAGAATTGTCGCGCTCGCAGAAGCTTGCGCCCTTCCTGGTGCGTCTGAACACCGGCGCCTGGTTTGTGGCCGTGAAGGTGGGCGATGCGGCCCGGAAGGAAGGCGAGCCCGAACAGGTCGCGCTGTTCAATCCGCTGGTGCCGGAAGCCAACCTCTTCACCGTGCCGAAGGACAAGTTCCTCTCCTACTGGAACGGCGAAGTCATTCTGCTCAAGCGCGGCCGCGAGTCGGGCGCCCAGGCGGCCCGTTTCGGCCTGAACTGGTTCGGGCCGGAATTCTGGCGCCAGCGCACCCTGCTGACCAATATCGTCGGCGCGGCGCTGGCCATGCATGTTCTGGCGCTGGCCGTGCCGATCTTCTTCCAGATCGTCATCGATCGTGTCCTGATCTACCTCAGCATCTCCACCTTGGTGGTGATCGGCAGCGGCGTCGCCGCCGCCATCCTGTTCAATGCGGTCTTCAACTGGCTGCGTGGTTATTTCATCCTGCGGGTGGCCAGCCGCATCGACATTCGCCTGTCCCAGCTCACCTTCCGCCACCTGATGCGGCTGCCGATCAGCTTCTTCGACCAGGCGCGTGCCGGCGTCGTCACCAAGCATATGCAGCAGGGAACGCAGATCCGCGAATTCCTCACCGGCCGCCTGCTTGGCACGCTGCTCGACCTGCCGGCTCTGCTGGTCTTCCTGCCGCTGCTGCTGTGGTACAGCGTCAAGCTCACCCTGGTGGTGCTGGGCGTGACGGCCATCCTGGGATTGACCATCGCCGCCATGCTGGGGCCGTATCGCCGCCGCCTGCGCCATCTCTATGCCGCCGAGGCCCAGCGCCAGTCGCTGCTGGTGGAAAGCGTGCATGGCATGCGCACGATCAAGTCGCTGAACCTGGAACCGCGCCGCGAGGAATCCTGGGACAATGCTGCCGCCGACGCGGTCAACACCTATGTCCAGGTGGGCAAGATCAGCCTGGTCGCCAACACCTTTTCCGATTTCATGGAGAAGGCGCTGACCGTCGCCATCGTCGTCGCCGGCACCTTCCTGGTGTTCGACGGCTCCCTCACCGTCGGCGGCCTGGTCGCCTTCAACATGCTGTCGGGCCGCGTCATCAGCCCGGTCCTGCAGATGATCGGCCTGCTCAACAACTATCAGGAAGTGCTGATGAGCGTGGAGATGCTGGGCGAAATCATGAACCGCCCCACCGAGAACAGCGGCCAGCGCGGCCTGACACCGGTGCTTTCGGGCGCCATCGAGTTCGAGAAGGTGACCTTCCGCTATCCCGGTACCGAACGTCCGGCCTTGCGCGATGTCAGTCTGAAGATTCCCGCCGGCGCCATGGTCGGCATTGTCGGCCGCAGCGGCTCGGGCAAGACCACCTTCTCTGCCCTGCTGCAGGGCCTGCACACCGCCTCCGAAGGCGCCATCCGCATCGATGGCCACAACATCAAGGATATCGACCTCGCCCATCTGCGCGCCCAGAACGGCGTGGTGCCGCAGGAGCCCTTCCTGTTTCGTGGCTCGGTCAAGGACAATATCCGCATGGGCATGCCGACCGCGTCCTTCGAGGATGTCGTGCGGGCCGCGCGCATGGCCGGGGCGGACGAGTTCATCCAGCAATTGCCGCAGCGCTACGACACCGGGCTGGAGGAGGGTGCCGTCAACCTTTCCGGCGGCCAGAAGCAGCGCATTTTCATCGCCCGCGCCCTGCTGCGCCAGCCCCGCGTCATCATCTTCGACGAAGCCACCAGCGCGCTGGACCCGGAAAGCGAGGCCGTTGTGGTGAAGAACCTGAAGGAAATCGCCAAAGGCCGAACCGCCATCGTCATCAGTCACCGGCTCGCTACCATCCGCGATTCCGACGCCATCATCGTTTTCGACAATGGATCAGTCAACGATGTCGGCAGTCATGACGAACTGATCGCCCGCAACTTCATCTATCACACGCTGTGGTCGCAGCAGCACGCGAGGACTGCATGAGTGCCGGGTTCGACAACCTCGCCAACGGCTTCAAGCCCGACGCCACCGCCATCGAGGAAGCGCCGGTTCCGGTTTCGGCCCATGCCGCGCTCTATGCATTCCTGGCGCTGCTGGTGGTTGCGGTGATCTGGTCGGTGGTCGGCCAGGTCGACCGCATCGTGGTGGCGCAGGGCAAGATCGCCACCCGCGATCCGATGCTGGTGATGCAACCCTTCACCACCTCGCGCATCGTCTCGATCAATGTCCAGGCTGGCGACCATGTCGTGAAAGGCCAGGTACTGGCCCGCTTCGACCCGGTCTTCGCCGAGGCCGATGTCGCCGCGCTGGAGCAGAAAGTGGCCTCGCTCGCCGCCCAGACCGACCGGCTCGATGCCCAGCTCAGCGGCCGTGCCTTCGTACTGCACGAGGGCGACAGCCCCGAACGCGCCACCCAGGCCCAGATCTACGCCCAGGAGATGAGCAACTACGCCGCCGAGACCGGCCAGCGCGAAAGCCAGATCGGCCAGATCGAGGCCCAGATTCGCGCCAATCGCGATGTGCTGCCGGGCATCGAGGCTCAGGTCGGCGTCGCCCGCCAGGTGATGTCGATGCAGGATCGCCTGCGCCAGCAGCAGGCCGCAGCCACGCTTGACGTGCTGCGGGCCCAGAGCAGCCTGATCGATTCCAACAACCGCCTGCGCAACACCCAGGGCGATATCCAGCGGCTTTCCAGCCAGCATGGCGAAATCGAGCATGAGCGTGCCGCCTTCATCGACAAGTGGCGCGCCGACCACAATCACCAGCTGGTCGATGCCCGCCAGCAGCTTTCCGAAGCCAGCGAGACGCTGAACAAGGCGCACCGGATGCGTGACTTTACGCAACTGACCGCCGCGACGGACGGCACTATCCAGGAAGTTGCCGACCGCTCGATCGGCTCGGTGCTGAAGGAGGCCGAGACCCTGATGACCCTGGTGCCGGACAATGCCGTTCTTTATGTCGAGGCGATGGTACCATCGCGCGATGTCAGCTACCTCAATGTCGGGGACACGGTGCGGGTGAAGCTGGAAACCTATCCCTTCCAGCGCTACGGCACCGCCACCGGCGTCCTGACCGAGATCAGCCCGGATTCCATCGCGCGCAAGGAAGGCGAGAGCGAGAAGGCCGCCACCAGCCTGGTCTATCGCATTCAGGTTCGGATCACCGACGACAAGGCCGACCTTGTGAAGCGGGGCATCCGGCTCAAGCCTGGTCTGGTCGCCAGTGCCGAGATCAAGACCGGCCGGCGCACCATCGCCCGCTACATTCTCGATCCCGTGCTCAAGATTTCGGATGAAAGCCTGCGCGAACCCTGATCAGGGGACGAGGACAAAGTTCCTCGAAACATGGTTAATCGATAAAAACCGCTTTTTTCGCAGTTTTTATGCGTTTTGGGGGGCCCTGCCACACCGCGCCCCATAAAATCCGCTGGACATGGAACCTGTCCCATTCTGAGACTACCCTCCGGATCGCGTGCCCCGGCGAACCTGCCAGGCCGCACTGCATTCGAAGGAGCGGATTCATGGCGACGACAGTAGTGAATGTGGGCCCGATCAACGGCGCGAACGGCACCAGCGGTTCCAGCCCCCTGCCGGGCACCAAGGGAACGGCGGCCACCTACAATCTCAACGGCATGGTGAATGCCGATTCCTACAACATCACCGCCACGGGCGGTAATGGCGGCAATGGCGGCAACAACACTGGCCCGGCGAATGGCAATGGCGGCAAAGGCGGTGACGGCGCCGCCTCCACCATCGGCGTCAATGGCACCATCTTCAAGCCGCTGGGCCCCAACTTCGACCTGATCGGCACCGCCATCGGCGGCAATGGCGGCTTGGGCGGCACCGGCTTTGGCACCGGCCTCGCTGGCGCCAACGGCAATGGCGGCGACGCCACCATCGCCTTCAACGGCAATATCATCAATGCCTCGACCGCCCTGGGCCATATCCTGCTCGACGCGGTTGCCGAGTCCGGCACCGGCGTCAAATACGGCAATGCCAGCGCCACGTTGAACGGCAACATCGTCAACGCCAACAACGTGGCCGGCACCGATGTGCAGCTGCTGGCTACCGCGCTGGCCAACGGTCCCGACAACACAGCCAATAACGGAAACACCGCCTTCGGCACCAAGACGGCCACGGTCAACGGCAACATCCTCAATGGCTACATCAACAATGCGAGCATCTTCGCGGATGCTTACCTGTCGAACGCCACCGCGACCATCAACGGCAACATCCTCAATTCCAAGTCCAACGGCTCCGGCATCGTGGCGTTGGAAGCCAGTGGCCAGAAGATCAACATCAACGGCAACATCCTGAATCTGGGCAAGCAGGAACTGGACCTGACCTTGAACGAGCTGGGACCGACCTACAACGCAGTGGTCTCGGGCAACATCTTCAACGGCACCGGCAGCAACAAGCTGGTGTTGACGAATGGTTTTAACCCTGGCCCCGCGCCCGGTACGGACACTGCGGTGGTCAATCTGGCGACAGGGACGTTCACCCTCAACGGCAACAGCAACATCATCAACAAGTTCGGCAGCATCGCGCTTAACGGCAATATCCAGGGTAACTTTATCGGCACGTCGGGCAACAATGTCCTGGACGCCAGCGGTGACACCACCACAGGCACCATCATCTTCCAGGGCAATGGCGGCACCGACACAATCAAGGGTGGCCCCAATGCCCTGAATGTCACCTATTTCGCGGGCGCGGAATGGCAATACGCCACCGCGAACCTTACCTCCGTCATTGGCGGTCCCGCCGGCAATACAAGCAATGACACGCTGTCGGGGATCCAGCGCCTGAAGTTCCTCTCGCCCAGCCATGTCAGCGACATCAATAATGATGGCTATGGCGACTTGATCTTCCAGAACACGATCACATCCAGCGTGGAATTTCAGCTGCAGCCGGGCGGCCCGGATGTCACACTGACTCCGCCGGGCATCACAGGCACCTGGAGCGCGATCGGCACCGGCCAATTCACTGCCGATACCGATCGTAAAGCCGGCCTTCTGCTTCAGGATACATCGACCGGAAACTTGGAAGTTTTGACCGGCATCGACCCAGTTACCGGCGCCTATACCGCCACCGCCCTCAGCACGCAGCCCGGCAGTACGAACTGGAAGGCCATCACGGCGGGCGATTTCAACGGTGATGCGGCCTCGGATGTGTTGTTGCAGAATTCTGCAACCGGCGCAGTCGAGATCATGTTCCTGGACACCAAGTTTGGCGAACCGGTCGGGCAGGTAGATGCGGTTAGCGCCGTCACAACCCCCGGCGCCAACTGGAACGCCATCAGTTCCGGCGATTTCAATGGCGATGGCAATAGCGATATTCTGTGGCAGAATTCCACGACAGGCGCTGTTGACATTTCTCTGATGACTGGCGCTACCGGCTCTCCGACCGCTATCGGCAGCGCAACCGGCTTTGCGGTTGTCGGTTCGGGCGATTTCAATGGTGACGGCAAGAGCGATATCCTGCTGCGCAACAATACCACCGGCGACGCCCAGATATGGCTGATGAACGGCACCAGCCAGATCGGCGCTCCGATCAACGTGGCTGGCCCCGGTGCGGGGTGGACACTGATGGGCGCCGAAGACGTCAACAAGGACGGCTTCAGCGACCTGCTGTGGCAGAACACCCTCACCGGCCAGGTGGATGCACAGGAAATGACGACCGGCGCCACCCCGCTGGGGGGCTGATCAATTTGGGTACTCCGCTGGCCGGCGCCTTCAAGCTGGTCGCCTCGACCGGCGGCGGCTGAGCCGGTCGGTCACTTCGGGCTTGGGGCCGGCGGCGACGCCGGCCCTTTTGCTTTGGGGCGTCCCGGTTTTCCTTTTGCCGCGGTTCGGGGCGGAAAACCGCTTCACACTTTTCCGGGAACCGCTCTATGGTCCGCCCGAAATTTCCGCAAAGGGCGCCCCATGAAGATCGATCTCAGCGGCAAGACGGCAGTGATCGTCGGCGGCAGCGGCGGCCTGGGCGAAGCCATGGCCGCCACCCTGGCCGGGGCCGGCGCCAGCATCGCCCTGGTGGGCCGCAACAAGGCCAAGCTGGACGAGGTCGCCCAAGGCTTGAAAGGCGCCACTGTCGCCACCTTTACCGCCGAGATGACGAATGAGGATCAGGTCGCCAGGCTGCAGAAGGACATCGATGCGTGGCAACCCCGCCCGCAGATCCTGATCAACAGTGCCGGCACCAATATCCGCAAGGATCTGGTGGACTTCACCCTGGACGAGTTCCGCAGCGTACTGGATTCCAGCATCATCAGCACCTTCCTGGGCTGCCGCGCCTTTGTGCCGGGCATGAAGGGCACCGGCTATGGCCGCATCATCAATCTGACCTCGATCATGGCGCATATCTCGCTGCCTGGGCGTACGGCCTATTCCTCGGCCAAGACGGCGCTGCTGGGCTTCACCCGCGCCCTGGCGCTGGAGCTGGCGGCGGACGGCATCACAGTCAACGGCCTGTCGCCCGGTCCCTTCGGCACGCCGATGAACACGGTGCTGATGAACGATCCGGTGCAGAACGCCAAGTTCCTGGAATCCATCCCGGTCGGCCGCTGGGGCAAGGTGGAAGAGGTGGGCGCCATCACCTGCTTCCTCTGCTCCGAGCAAGCCGGCTTCATCACCGGCACCGATTACCTGATAGACGGCGGCTGGACGGCGCGGTAACGCCGCCCGCGCGTCAGGCGACGCCCTTGCCTTGATGCATCATGCCACCGCGGAATCCACCGTTTCCCGGGGCGGGGCGATATCGGCTGGCTTGTTGGCCAGGAACAGCACCGGCTTGCGCGCGCCCGTCATCACCTCGGTGGCGGTGTTGCCGAAGAAAAGGTCCTCGCCGGGGCGCACGCTCACCCCCATAACGATCAGGCTATGCCGCGCGGCTTCCTGCAGGATGGCCTGTGCGGCATTGCGGTTGCCGGCGATGCTGGTACGCAGGCGCACGTCATACCGCTCCGCCAGCCGGGCAATATCCTTGAGCAATTCCTCCTCGCGGGCGCGGGTGCGGCGCTTGCGATCGCCGGTGGCGGCATAGACGGCCGTGACGCTGGCGCCGGTGGCGCGGGCAATGGCGAAGGCCAGCTCAGCGGCGTTGCGGGACATCTCGGTGCCGTTTACCGCGACCAGCAGGCGCGCGCCTTGGCGCAAGACCGGCAAGGCGCCATCGCCAGGCGCCAGGACGGCGATGTTGCCGGTGAACTCCCGCGCCAGGCGAGAGACCAGCGGCGTGAAGCCGCCATCCGCGTCACAGCATTCGGCCGCGCCGATGAGCAGCATGTCGTAACCCTTGCGGATTTCCTCGCGGATCGCGTCGTTCGGCTGGGTTTGCTGCGGCGCCTGCGCCCGTTCGGTGAGATGGACCTTTTCCGGGTTCGGTTCATGTTCGTCGGCAATGACCTTGGAGGCTGCCTGCTTGGCGCCACTCTTCACTTCATTCGCGACCGGCCCCTGCAGGGGCGCCGCAGCGGCGTCCGCCTCTTCGCGCAGATTCAGGATTGTCACCGGCATGCCCTGCGCCCCGGCGACCAGGCCCGCCAGGCGCGCGGTGAATTGGCCGACCGCACTGGCATCGACTGCCAGCAGCAGGCGTTCAAGTCGCGGCAGGAAGCCGGTCTCGTCCATCTCCTCGCGGGCGATGCGGGTCTGCTCGTCCTGGCGCATCGGCAACCGGCGCAGGGCGGCACGCAGCATGGGTGGCATCGCCAGGGTGGTGACCATCGCCATGGTGACGATCATGGTATAGAGGTTCTGCGTCAGCGCCCCGATGGAAAGGCCGATCGAGGCCACCACCACTTCGGTCGAGCCGCGCGCATTCATGGCGCAGCCCAGCGCCACACCTTCCTTGAAGCGCAATCCGCCCATCTTTGCCCCCGCGAAGGCGCCGAGGAATTTTCCCAGGCTGGCGATGACGATGATCACGCCGGTGAACATCAGCAATTGCGGTTGGCGGACAATGACGGTGAGGTCTGCCGAAAGGCCCGACATGCCGAAAAAGACCGGCATGAAGAAAGCCGCGATCAGGCCGCGCAGCTGGCCCTGGATATGGGCGGTGAGGATGGGCGATTCCCCGATCAGCACGCCGGCGATGAAGGCGCCCAGCACGGTATGCACACCCAGGGCCTGGGTCATCAGCGCCATCACACCCATCACCGCCAGAATGGCGGTGATGACGGGAAACTCGCTGTGGAAATTGTCGTTGGCCCAGCGGATGACGGCGAAGACGATGCGCCGCCCGATGGTAAAGCTGAAGATCAGGAACAGCGCCACGCCCGCCACGGTCTGGACCAGCGAAAGCAGGCTGAGATGCTGCTGCCCGGCGATGCCGAAGGTGATGGCGATGATCACCCACCCCACCGTGTCCTCGATGATGGCCGAGGCGACGATCACTTGGCCCAGGTTGCGGCGCATGAAGTTCATTTCGCGCACCACCATGGCGACGATCTTGACCGAGGAGATGGCCAGCGCAGTGCCCAGGAAAAGCGACGGCACCAGCCGCCCCTGCAGGCCAGGAGGCAGGAGCGAATCCGGCAGGGCCTGTCCCAGCAGGAAGCCGCCGAAAAACGGCACCGCCACGCCGGTGATGGAAACGGCGATGGCGGCGGCCTTGGCTTTCCTCACCAGCTTGAGATCGGTTTCCATCCCGGTGAGCAGCAGCAGAAGCAGGATGCCGATCTGGGAGAGCCCGCCGATCATGCCTTGCTGGGCGCTGTCGGCGGGAAACAGGAAATGCTGCGCTGCCGGCCAGACCGCACCCAGCAGCGAAGGGCCCAGGATCAGGCCAGCCAGCAACTGGCCGACCAGCGGCGGCTGGCCGAACCGCTGCAGCCCTTCGCCCAGCAGGCGCCCCACCACCATCAGCAGGAGAACCTGAGCGATCAGAAGGGCCTCGGCCCTGCCGCTGCCGGTGGCGCCGTTGCCGGCGGCGGCTTCCGCTGCCAAGGCCGGGTACGCCATCAGACCGAGCAGCAGTGCCGCCACCAGGGCGGCGGAAAACAGGCGGATGGCAAATCGCATCGATATCTCATGAGACAGGCGGAAATTACCTTGAAACATGAACGCGCGAGTTTGGCTTACGCTGCGGCGGGCGGCCGCAAAGGTGGTCGCGGGTCGCGATCATCGTGAAGTGGACCGCGGCGAAAAGCGGCCAGGCGCGGCGCGCTGCCGGAAAATGGATTCCGCGGGCGTGACGCGGCAGCGGCGGTTTTTCTAATCCGCCGCCGCGCCGCCTCCGCCGGCATTGCCGCCCGGAGCGCCACCGCCGCGCCCGCCACGGCCGCCACCCGCCGCGGCGCGGGGCTGGGGCAGGCGGAAGCAGATCAGCTCGGAGCCGTTGAAGCCGCCGCTGGCCAGCACGATGTGCTGATGGCCGTTCAGCATGTAGCTCATGGGCGAGCCGGTCTGCGGCTGCGCCAGGAACACGGCGCCGACTTCCTTGCCGGTCATCTTGTCATAGGCGCGCAGGCGCGCGGCCTTGCGACCCTGTTCGTCGGTAAACGAACCGCTGTCGCCGCAGATCACCAGGGTCTTGGTGGTCAAGACGCCCAGGATGCCGGACTGGCCGGTGCGCGGGATGGTGATGCCCTTCATCAAGGGATTGTTCTTGATGAAGTCCGGCGTCTCGCCATGGGCGACCTGCCACAACTGGGTACCGTGCTTCAGGTCGATGGCGGTGATGCGCCCGTAAGGCGGCTTGAGGATCGACATGCCGTTGATGGTCAGAATGCCCGGCACGATCGGATCGTTGATGCCGTCCCTGGTGCCCGGATCGACCGGGCCGCCGATGCGGCCGGGAACGCCGCCCGGATTGGCCGTGCCGCCGAAGCTGCCGCCCATATTGTCGTTGGTGCCGCGCGAGGTCGGGGCCGTGTTGGTCTTGGAATAGACATAGAAAATGCCGTTGTCGGGATCGTAGGAGCCGCCCGGCCAATTCGCGCCGCCCTGGGATTCCGGCAGGTTGAGGGTGCCGAACAGGCCCTGGTCCGGCTTTCTCACCACCGGCGGCGTGTAGGTGGTCGGGCCGATGTGATAGTGGCTGATGATGGCGTGGCTGCGCGCCTTCAGTTCCGGCGTCCAGTCGATGCCGTAGTCCAGCGAAAAGCCCTGGCGGTCGAAGGCCGGCGGCTTGCTGGGAACCGGCTGGGTCGGCGCATAATATTCGCCGGGCACGTCTCCGGCTTCCACCTTCACTTCATTGATCGGCCAGACCGGCTTGCCGTTGGTGCGGTCGAGCACGAAGAGGTAGGCCTGCTTGGTCGGCAGCGCCAGCGCCTTGACCATCTTGCCGTCGATCTGCAGATCGAACAGCGTCGCCGGCGAGGGAATGTCGCGATCCCACAGGCCGTGATGTTCGGTCTGGTAGTGCCATTTGCGCTGGCCGGTTTCGATATCCAGGGCCACCAGCGTCTCGGAAAACAGCGTGCCGTTGCCGAGGCGCGTCGTGCCGACGGTGTCGGCCTGCGGCAGCTCGACACCGGCATAGACCAGGCCCAGCTCCGGGTCCGCCGACATCATCGCCCAGACGCCGGTGTTGGTGGCGGTTTCGGCCTGGCCGGGCTGCCAGGTGTCGTAGCCGAACTCGCCCTTTTGGGGCACGGTGTGGAAGATCCATTTGCGCTTGCCGGTGCGCACGTCATAGCCGCGCAGATAGCCGGGGCCGGTGGAGGCCGAGGCGTTGCCGACCACGGCGACATCGCGCACCACCAGCGGCGGGGCGTGGATGCCCACGATGCGCGCCTTGGGATCGACGACATGGTCCCAGTCGTTGCGCAGGTCGACTTCCGTGCCATCGCCGAACTTGGGATCAGGCTTGCCGGTCTTGGCGTCGATCGAGACCAGCTGATAGCTGATGGTGCAGTAAAGGATGCGTTCTTCCTTGCCGTCGGTCCAGTAGGCGCAGCCCCAGCCGGAGCCGCCGCGGGCGCCCATGCGGCCCTTTTCATCATGGCGGTAGGCCCACAGCAATTCGCCCGTCGCCGGATCGATGCAGACCAGGTCGCGGTTCAGGCCGACGGTGGAATACATCCGGCCATTCGCCAGGATGGGCGTGGCGTTGAAATAGGCATCGGCATGGTTGCCGTAATTGTCGGTGTTGAAGCGCCAGGCCACTTCCAGATTGTTGAAGTTGGTGGCGTTGATCTCGTCGAACGGCGCATAGCGCGTCGCGGACAGGCCATTGGCGTTGTTCAACCAGTTGGAGTTGGGCACGGGGGCGGCCGCGGCGGCCGGCGCTTGCGCCATGGCCTTGCCCAGCGGCGTCGCCCCCAGCGCGATCGCGGCAACCGAATTGTTCAGCACCGTGCGCCGGGTGAGCGGCGTTCCTGACTTCTTCATAGTGGTTCTTTCCCTGAGAACCGCGCGAAAGCGTGGTCCCGCGCGGTTCTGACGCCGCGCCCCCACCGATGGGACTGGGAAAGAGAAGTCCTGTCAATTCGAGGCCGTCGCGGTGTCTCAACAGGCGAGGGCTGTCCCGGCACCTCATTAAGGCGAAGACATCCTGACCGTGCCGGTGCGTGGTGTCGCGACCGCGGCAAAAAAAAGGCCGCAACCTTGGAAGGTTGCGGCCTAGTTTACGAAACCCTCAGGGGAATTTCGTCCTTGGAAGGCGGCCATAAGACGCCGATGAAATGATTTTCGCAAACGGTTGGCGGCCAGAATCGCCTCCGGGCAAGCCGGCATTCCTCACTTGATGAGATCGCGCGCTTCATCGAAGCAGGCTGGCCTGCGCGAACGGCCTTTGATCGGCCGTTAGAATATCCGGCCGAACCAGGCCACCGAGAGGCTGGCGGCGAGCATCATGAAGAGGGCGGCGGCGGCGGCGAAGAAGCTGGAGATTTCCATTTCCTTGACTTCCACCACCAGTTGTTTGGTCAGCAGGTCATAGACCGCCTTGAGGTCTTGCGAACTGGCAGCCTTGTAGTATCTGCCCTTGGTGATGTCGGCGATCTTCTTCAGCGATTCCTCGTCAAGCTGGGCCCGCATCGAGAAGCCACCGAACTGGACATTGTTACCACGGGTGGTGCCGAAGCCGATGGTGAAGACCTTGACGCCATATTCCGAAGCCAGCCGCGCCGCCTCGATCGGATCACAGCCGGCATTGGTCTGGCCGTCGGTCATCAGGATGATGACGGCGTTCTTGTAGCTGCCCGGTTCCACCGGCACATGCTTCTTGGGCGGGGCGCCCCCGGCCTCGCCCAGGCGGCGGCCGAAATTCGCCATGCTGCTGTCGTCGACGCGGCCGCAACTGCCGCCGCCGCGGCGGCCAAAGCCGCCAAAGCCGCCGCCAAAGCCGCCGCCGCCATTGTTGAAG
>Ga0316220_1002176_pt1 | contig 18779 bp, 22 predicted proteins | sample TBH18005metaG_FD_203632 | JGI IMG/M metagenome (GOLD analysis project Ga0316220, IMG submission 203632) | Freshwater microbial communities from Trout Bog Lake, Wisconsin, USA - TBH18005 | ecosystem: Environmental > Aquatic > Freshwater > Lake > Hypolimnion/Profundal zone | place: USA: Wisconsin...
AGCGCGAGGAAGTGGTCGAAACCCGCCGCGTGCGCATTGAAGAATCGCCGCCGGTGCAGATCGTGCGCCCGACCGCCGTGGTCAAGAGCGAGCGCGTGGAGCGCGAGAAGCAGCAGCCGCTGTTTGTCGACATTCACGATTCCGACCTGCCCCCGCTCGCGCTGCTCGATCCGATTCCGCCGGTTGTGGAAACCGTGAGCGCCGAGACGCTGGAATTCACCTCGCGCCTGATCGAGAAGAAGCTCAAGGATTTCGGCGTGGAAGTGCAGGTGGTGGCGGCCTATCCGGGCCCGGTCATCACGCGCTACGAAATCGAGCCCGCCACGGGCGTCAAGGGCAGCCAGATCGTCAACCTGGCGAAGGACCTGGCGCGTTCGCTGTCGTTGGTGTCGATCCGCGTGGTGGAGACAATTCCAGGCAAGAACTGCATGGGCCTGGAGCTGCCGAACCCGAAGCGCCAAGCGGTGCGCCTGTCGGAGATTCTCGGCTCGCAGGTCTACAACGAGAGCGCATCGCAGCTCACGCTGGCGCTGGGCAAGGATATTGCCGGCAAGCCGGTCGTGGCCGACCTGGCCAAGATGCCGCACTGCATGGTGGCTGGTACCACGGGCTCAGGTAAGTCGGTCGGGATCAACGCGATGATCCTGTCGCTGCTGTACAAGGCGAAGGCCGACGCGGTGCGCCTGATTCTGATCGACCCGAAGATGCTGGAACTGAGCATCTACGAAGGCATTCCCCATCTGCTGTGCCCAGTCGTGACGGACATGCGCCAAGCCGGCCACGCGCTCAACTGGGCTGTGGGCGAGATGGAGCGCCGCTACAAGCTCATGAGCAAGATGGGCGTGCGAAACCTGGCCGGCTTCAACAAGAAGATCGAAGAAGCCGCTGCGCGCGAAGAAAAGATTCCCAACCCGTTCAGCCTGACGCCTGACGCGCCGGAGCCGCTCGACAAGCTGCCGATGATTGTCATCGTGATCGACGAACTGGCCGACCTGATGATGGTGGTCGGCAAGAAGGTCGAAGAGCTGATCGCGCGGATTGCGCAGAAGGCGCGTGCCGCCGGTATCCACCTCGTGCTGGCAACGCAGCGTCCGTCGGTGGACGTGATTACGGGCCTGATCAAGGCCAACGTGCCGACGCGGATCGCGTTCCATGTCAGCAGCAAGATCGACTCGCGCACCATCCTTGACCAGCAGGGCGCCGAAGCGCTGCTGGGCATGGGCGACATGCTGTATCTCGCGCCGGGCACCGGCTTGCCAGTGCGCGTGCACGGCGCGTTCGTGTCGGACGAGGAAGTCCACCGCATCGTCGATAACCTGAAGGCGCAAGGCGAGCCGAACTACATCGAAGGCATTCTCGAAGGCGGTGTGGCCGATGGCGAGGGCGGTGGCGATGGCTTTGGTGGCGGTGCTGGCCTTGTGGGTGCGGGCGGCGGCGAGGCCGATCCACTGTACGACCAGGCTGTCGATGTGGTGCTCAAGAATCGCCGCGCGTCGATCTCGCTGGTGCAGCGTCACCTGCGCATCGGCTACAACCGCGCCGCACGCCTGCTCGAAGACATGGAAAAGGCGGGGCTCGTGTCCGCCATGTCGGGCAACGGCAACCGTGAAATCCTGGCGCCCAACCGCAACGGCAACGTCGTCGAAGAGGAATGACGCTGCCCGCGCGCTGCGCGCATTTGCCGTTACATCGCGTTACCGCACGGGCGGAATGTTCCGTCGCTGCCGGCCACTAACAACAAGATCAACTGAAACCGGGATTCCTATGTTTGTGTTGAACGCGCGTCACCTGATGGCCGCCGGGCTGGTCTCTCTGGCGGCATGGTCTGCCGGCGCCTATGCAGGTGCGGTCGAACAGCTCAACGCCTTTGTGAGCAACGTCAGCACTGCGCGCGGCGAGTTCGTGCAACGGCAGGTGAAGGGCGGCACCAACGGCAGCCCGCTGCGCGTGGCCGGGACGTCCAACGGCGATTTTGTCTTCTCGCGCCCGGGCCGCTTCGTCTGGCGCTATGTGAAGCCGTACGAACAGCAGCTCTCGGCCGACGGCCAGATGCTGTACATCTTCGACAAGGACCTGAACCAGATCACGGAGCGCAAGCTTGATGCGTCGCTGGGCTCCAGCCCCGCTGCCATCCTGTTTGGCAGCAATGATCTGGCCAAAAACTTCACGCTTAAGGAAGGCGGCACCAAGGACGGCATCGACTGGGTCGAACTCACCCCCAAGGCAAAGGACACCCAGTTCCAGCGCATCGCCATCGGTTTTCGCAGCGGCGAGCTGCAGGGGATGGAGCTGCGCGACGCCTTCGGGAACACCACCTTGCTGACGTTCTCGAACATCCAGAAGAATCCGCAACTGCCGGCCAACGTGTTCCGCTTTACGCCGCCCAAAGGGGCCGACGTCATCAAGCAATGACGCGTGCAGGCCGGTTTTCGACCAGGAGACCGACCATGCCTTTGCCGTTCACCACGTCGCTGCACCGAGCAGCCGCTGTTGCCGTCGCTGCGTCAGCGGCGGCCGTCTTTGCGGGATGTGCCTCCACCGGTGCGTCCCGTTTTGACGTCGATTCCTTCCTCACCGCGCCAGACACGGTGCTGGCCGAGGCCTTGGTCAACAAGGATTTCCTGCACGCGACCGAGCTGCCCAGCGCCGAGTGCAGCGCATTGGTGAAGGGCCACGCCGGGCAGGTCGTGCCGATCCAGGCGCCGGCCGATCCGCGCCTGCCCGAGGCTTCGGCGCGTCAGCCGTTCGTGATTCAGCCGCCGGCCAGCGAGAACGTGTGGCTGCTGCTGCGTGCGTCCAACGGCGCGCAATCGTGTCACGGGCCGCTGCCCGCCAAGGCGTTCATGGGGCTGGTACAGCGGGCATCGAACTGACGGATTGCCCCGCCTTTTCAGGCGTGGGCCGCTTTCATGTCAGCGATGAAGGCGGCCAGCAGATCATTGCGCCGGGCGTCGCGGCGCACCGCCATGTCGAACGGCACCTCGTAGCGCATGGCTGCCGGTGCCAACGGCGTCAACAGGCCCTGGGCCACATAGGGCGCCGCAAAGTGCTCCGGCAGGTAACCCAGGTGCCGGCCCGAAAGCACCAGCATTGCCACCGCTTCCATGTTGTCTGCCACCGCAGTCACCGGCCGCTCGGCCGGCGACCCCGCCGCTTCGGGCAGCGGATAGCTGCGCCACGCCCATGCGTGCGCCAGCGCCTGCGCGGGCGTCACGTCCCCAGCCTTGCGGAACAGCGGATGGCCGCGTCCCGCATACGCAAGCTGCGTCTCGTGGAAGATCGTCGTGTAGTCCAGCGCCGGCACACGGTGCCAGAAATAGCCGATCGCCATGTGGATCTTGTTGTCGAGCAGCAGTCCTTCCAGCTCCCCGGGCGGGCGCACCGAGACCATGAAATGCACGGATTCATCGCGCTCCCGAAAGCGCTCGATGGCCTGACTGATGCGCGCATTCGCGTTGATGGGCGCATGACCGATCAATCCGAGATTCAACGTGCCGACCAGAGTACGCCCCACCTTGCGGGCCTCTGCGCTGAAGACATCGAGCGCGCCCAGCAGCTTGCGTGCGGAATCGACGAAGCGTTCGCCGCGCGCGGTGAGCCGGAAGCCGCTGCGGCCGCGTTCGCATAGGCGGTAGCCCAGGCGGGTTTCGAGCGTGGACAGCTGCGTGCTGATGGTGGATTGGCCGGAGCAGCCCGGTCGCAGAGGAGCCGGCGTTGGACGCACGCGCTGCCTGACGTTGCCGTGGGAACCGGCCGGCGGGCGGATTCTGCGACAATCCCCGCATGAACGCTTCCGCATCTCTCTTCCCGGACGCGCCCGCCCACATGCCGCTGGCCGAGCGCCTCCGCCCCCATTCCGCCGACGATGTGATCGGCCAGCAGCATCTGCTGGGGCCGGGCAAGCCGCTGCGCGTGGCCTTCGCCTCCGGCGAGCCGCATTCGATGATCCTCTGGGGCCCGCCCGGGGTGGGCAAGACCACGCTGGCGCGGCTGATGGCCAACGCGTTTGACGCGGAATTCATCGCGCTGTCCGCCGTGCTGTCTGGCGTCAAGGACATCCGCGAGGCCGTGGAGCGTGCGGAGCAGTTTCGTGCCCACGGCCGCCGCACCCTTGTGTTCGTCGACGAGGTCCATCGCTTCAACAAAAGCCAGCAGGATGCCTTCCTGCCGCACGTGGAAAGCGGGCTGTTCACCTTCATCGGCGCGACGACGGAAAATCCCTCGTTCGAGGTGAACGGCGCATTGCTCTCGCGTGCTGCGGTGTACGTGCTCAAGAGCCTGTCGGACGACGAGCTGAAGCAGCTTGCCGAACGTGCACGTCAGGAGCTGGGCGGGCTGGAGTGGACGCCCGCCGCACTCGACGCCATCGTCGCGTCGGCCGACGGCGATGGCCGCAAGCTGCTCAACAACATTGAAATTGTGGCCCGCGCCGCGCGCGCGCAAGCGGATGGCGATGCGGTGCCCGCCGTTGACGAGGCGCTGCTGGCCTCTGCGCTGTCAGAAAATCTGCGCCGCTTCGACAAGGGCGGCGACGCCTTCTACGACCAGATCAGCGCGCTGCACAAGTCCGTACGCGGCTCCGACCCGGACGGCGCGCTGTACTGGTTCTGCCGCATGCTCGATGGCGGCGCGGACCCGCGCTATCTTGCGCGCCGCATCGTACGCATGGCGTGGGAAGACATCGGCCTGGCGGACCCGCGCGCCGGGCGCATCACGCTCGACGCCGCGGAAACGTACGAACGCCTGGGCTCGCCGGAAGGGGAGCTTGCGCTGGCCCAGGCGGTGATCTACCTGGCCATCGCGCCCAAGTCGAACGCCGGCTACAACGCCTACAACGCGGCGCGGGCCTTCGTCAGCCAGGACAAGTCGCGCAACGTGCCCGTGCACCTGCGTAATGCGCCGACCAAGCTGATGAAAGAACTCGGCTACGGCCATGCCTACCGTTACGCGCATGACGAGCCCGAGGCCTACGCCGCTGGCGAAACCTACTTTCCCGACGATCTGCCCGCGCAGAACTGGTACGTGCCGACGCCGCGCGGCCTGGAAGGCAAGATTGGCGAGAAGCTGCGGCACCTGCGCGAGCTGGATGCGCGGTGGCATGCCGAGCAGGACAAATCCTCCCGCAACAAATAATCCCTACGGGCCGGTACGATAAAATCGGTCTTTTCGGTCATTCAGATCGCTCGCAATCTTCGCTTTCCTTTTTCTCCACCATGCTTGATATCCAACTGCTGCGCAAAGACATCGACGCCGTCGCCGCGCGCCTCAAAGATCGCGGCTACGTGCTCGACGTGGCCGGCTTTGCCGCGCTCGAAGCGGAACGCAAGGCCATCCAGACCCGCACCGAAGAGCTGCAGGCCCGCCGCAACAGCCTGTCCAAGCAAATCGGTGTGCTCAAGGGCAAGGGCGAGGACGCATCGGGCGTGATGGCCGAGGTGTCGGGCATCGGTGACGAGCTGAAAGCGTCTGCCGCGCAACTCGACGTGGTGCAGGCGAAGTTGCAGGACCTGATGCTGTCGATCCCGAACCTGCCGCACGAAAGCGTGCCGGCCGGCCGCGACGAGACGCAGAACGTGGAAGTGCGCCGCGAAGGCACGCCGCGCACGTTCGACTTCCCCGTGAAGGACCACGTAGACCTGGGCGCCGCGCTGGGGCTGGATTTTGACGCGGGCGCCAAACTGTCGGGCGCACGATTCACCGTCCTGAAAGGGCAGGTGGCGCGTCTGCATCGCGCACTCGCGCAGTTCATGCTCGACACGCACACGCTGGAGCACGGCTACACCGAGGCGTACGTGCCGTACATCGTCAACGCTGCTTCGATGCGTGGCACGGGCCAGTTGCCGAAGTTCGAGGAAGACCTGTTCCGCGTGCCGCGCAAGATGGGGCACAGCGCAGAAGAGGGAGACGGCGAGCGCGTCGAGAACTTCTACCTGATCCCGACCGCCGAAGTGCCGCTCACGAACCTCGTGCGCGACGAGATCGTGGCCGCCGATACGCTGCCGATGATGTTCGCGGCCCATTCACCGTGCTTCCGTTCCGAAGCCGGTTCGTACGGCAAGGACACGCGCGGCATGATCCGCCAGCACCAGTTCGACAAGGTTGAGATGGTGCAGATCGTGCAGCCTGAAACCTCGGCCGCCGCGCTGGAGGCCATGACGAACTGCGCCGAGAACATCCTGCGCAAGCTGGAACTGCCGTTCCGCACCGTCGTGCTGTGCACCGGCGACATGGGTTTCGGCAGCACCAAGACGTACGACATCGTGCTCCAACATGGGCGACTTCCAGGCGCGCCGGATGCAGGCGCGCTTCCGCAACGCGCAGGGCAAGCCTGAGCTGGTGCACACGCTCAACGGCTCGGGTCTCGCCGTGGGCCGTACGCTGGTGGCCCTGCTGGAGAACTACCAGAACGCCGATGGCTCGGTCACGGTGCCGACGGCACTGCGCCCGTATCTGGGTGGCCAGGAAGTGCTGAAGCCCGCAGTTTGATCGAGTGGCGCCGGGGCCCTCTTGATCTGGCCGGAAAAATTCTGTTATAGTCGCGGTTTCGCGATTCAGCGACCCAGTTACCGGAGAGGTGGCAGAGTGGTCGAATGTACCTGACTCGAAATCAGGCGTACCGGCGACGGTACCGTGGGTTCGAATCCCACCCTCTCCGCCATTACTGCTTAGCCAAGCTAAACTCCCAAGAAACAACAGTTTCGAGGGGGTCTATGTTGTACGGCTACGCCCGAGTCTCGACGCAAGAACAAGAGACTCACGCACAAACCGACGCACTGTTTCGAGCAGGCGTCGGTTTTATTTTTTCCGAAAAGAAAAGCGGCGGCACCACGGTAGGCAGACCAGAACTAGAAAAGCTGCTGCGCGTGCTAAAACCCGGCGACCAAGTCATCGTCTACAAACTCGACCGCATCGCAAGATCGTTGAAAGACCTACTGCGCATCATCGAAAGAATCGAAGAAAAGGGCGCTCAATTCCGGTCACTAACCGAATCGTTAGACACCACCACACCAGCGGGCCGCATGCTCTTCCACATGGTCGGCGCGTTTGCAGAGTTCGAACGTGAATTGATCCGCGAACGCACTAGAGCAGGCATGGCCGCCGCAGCAAAAAGAGGCGTAAAGCTAGGCAGACACTATGCAATGAGCACGAAAGACGAAGCTGAAGCCCTACGACTATGGCAGCAGGGCAACATGACACGCTCAGCAATCGCGCGCATGTTCGGCGTCCACCTAAGCAGCGTAAAACGTGCAATTAAGCGCCACCAAGAACGTCAGCAGCCAAGTCTACTAGACGCAGCCTGAGAGGGAGGGCAGAGATGGGAATCCAAGATCGCGATTGGTACATCGCAGAACTGCGTAAGCGCCTCAGCTACCAAGAGCGCGCCAAATATCGCAAAGCGGCGAACGGGAATGACAACAGAGACGCCCCCATACGCATAACGCAACCCACAACAAAACGCGGCGCTCACTGGGTTGTCATGCTGCTGTTTTGGACAACGATATTCACCATCGTGCTAACCATCGCCCGCCAGTTGCGCTAAATCGTCAGCGACACAGGCCTGCTCGCGCTTGCGAAATACGACGATCCGTCAAGTGCGACGAAACATCGAATATCCGCAATATCGAACTCAGCGCAAAGAGTGGTGAGAACGTCTTTGATGGCGTCAGCACAGTGACCACGGCTGTTCTCAATCGCGTAGACAACAGCCTCAGGCACATTGATGCCCCGGCTTGTGTAGTACTTCTTCTTATTGAATCGCGTGTCCGCAATCTCTTTGCCGATGTACTTCGCGATATAGCTCGCGAGCGCATCCAGCTTCCACTGCTTACCGAAATGCGCGCCCTGCGGGTTGCGGATGTGACAGTAGCCCTTACCGCGACCACCCACGACCTTCAACCATGCGCGACGAGCAAGGTTGAGCGCAGCGCGACCAGAGACAGCCACGTGCATATGCCATGCGCCGCGTTTTTGCAGCTCAGGAACAGCGATGTAATGGAACTCACCGTGCCGGGCCATGATGCGCCGAAACGCATCCCAGAACTTCAAGAAGCGCTCCAAATCGGTAATGCACTCACGTGTGGTCAGAGTGACCATATGAGTAACGCGCGCTGTCTTGCAGCGCAGACGCACGTTCTGTTTCGCGCGCTTGGCCGCTGACTTCACGCTCGCAGCACGCGCATCTTTGTCTTCTTCCGTCTCAGCCTTCGCGCCGCGCGCGCGGCGGGGCAGGTCACGCAGATCGCCTATCCTGGCCCTCAATGCGGCGGTGGAAGCGGCGCGTGCCGGCGATCAGGGGCGCGGCTTTGCAGTGGTGGCAGGCGAAGTGCGCTCGCTGGCGCAAAGGAGCGCGGGCGCGGCCAAAGAAATCAAGGCGCTGATTGAAGACTCGGTGACCAAAGTATCGGACGGCTCGGCGCTGGTTGAGCGGGCTGGGCAGGAGATGGATGAAATCATGCAGGCTGTGAAGCGGGTGCGGATCTTGCAGGGCGGATGCGTTGCCCGAGGTGGAACGGTCATCGCGTGCGTTGAGACACAACAGCAGCGCAAGTTCGAACTTTAGTTCAGGCCCAGCCAGCCCATACTGCGCGCACGTTTGCGTCATTCCGACTCAATTGCTTCACAAGGGTTTCCCCTGTGAATAACGGGATGTGACCCGTGCTCTCATGCTTGCTCCTATAGTCCCATCAACTCCTTCATCAGAGAGGAGCCAGATCCATGATGGAGACGACACCCTTGAATATCCCGCCCAAGTCAAGTGAGGACGCGCACATGCAGACCCTGCGCGTCCTGTTCCGCAGCGCATTGATTGGCGCTGCTCTATTGGCGGCGAGCGCGTCGCATGCTGCACTGGATGTTGGCCGGGCCAAGGCGCTGCTCTCGCAGAATGCATGCCTTGGTTGCCACGCGGTCGAATCACGCGTGGTCGGGCCCGCCTACAAAGACGTGGCGGCCAAATACAAAGGCGGGAATCCCGTTGTCCTCGGTGCGCGCATCAAGTCAGGCGGGGCAGGAAAATGGGGTGAGATTGCCATGCCGCCTCAGGCCCAGTTGTCCGATGCGGATGCCAGGATTCTGGCTGCGTGGATTTTGGCCGACTGCCCCGATCAATGAGTTTAGCGAGCTGTCTTGCTGTTCGTGGTGACATTGTGAAAACGCGCGTCAGTCCGCCGCATGGCGACAAGCGCTGAACATTCTGGAGGTTACGCCTGTGAAAGTCATTCCCATTTCACATGATCAAGAACCGGGCGCGGCAGCTTCGAAGAAGGAACTGACGCTGACACGTAGAAGCATGCTCAAAGGTACCGGCGTGCTCGTGGGCACGTTGGCCATCGGCAGCCCGCTGGCGTTGCTGGCCCCGTCTACGGTGTGGGCTGTCGAGCTCAAGGCGCTGAGCAAGGCCGAGGGCGACACGCTGCTGCAGATGGGGCGTGTGCTGTTTCCCCACGCCAAGCTGCCCGACGCCGCTTATGCACTGCTCGTGAAAGACCTGGATGCAAAAGCCGCTCAGGACGCCCAGGCGGCCACGCAGTTGCACGAAGGTATTGCCGCGCTCGATAAGCTGGCTGGCGGCAGTTTCATCAAGGCCAGCGCAAAGAGGCGCCTGGCAGCGGTCAAGGCCATGGAAGGCAAGCCCTTCTTCAACACGGTTCGAGGCCAGTGTGTGACCTCGCTCTACGACAACGAAATGGCGTTTGCCACGTTCGGCTACCCGGGATCGGCGTGGGAAAAGGGGGGCTATATCACTCGCGGCTTCCAGGATCTGAAGTGGTTGCCAGCGCCCCCGGTGGAAGCGAGTCCGCCGCCGTTTCTGGGCTGATACGCGTCGCAACAACCCTCCGCTTCAGGCCCGTTAAGCGCTCGACGCAGAGCCGAGCCCGTTGACCGGAGCGAGACAAAAATGCCGGCGGCATGCTGGTGCGCAATACAGGAGACATGTATGGCAACGTTTGATTTCAGCGATGACTCGGTCGTCGTGATCATCGGTTCTGGTGCCGGCGGCGGCACGCTGGCCAACGAGCTGTGCCAGAAAGGCATCAAGGTCGTCGTGCTGGAAGCGGGCGGCAAGCAGTCGAATGCCAGCTTCATCAATGATGAATGGAAGGCCTTCAGCCAACTGGCTTGGCTCGACAAGCGCACGACCTCCGGAAGCTGGCGCATTGCCAAGGATTTTGCGGAACTCCCTGCCTGGATCTGCAAGACGGTTGGAGGTACAAGCACGCACTGGGCCGGCGCTTCTCTGCGCTTCCAGGAGCATGAATTTCAAGCCCGGACGCTCTACGGCGACCTCAAGGGAGCGAATCTGCTGGATTGGCCTCTCACGCTCAAGGAGCTGGAGCCGTATTACGCCAAGGCCGAAGACAAGATGGGCGTCACGCGCACCAATGGCATCCCGGGCCTGCCGGGCAACAACAACTTCAAGGTGATGTACAACGGCGCCACCCGGCTCGGCTATAAGGAAGTGCACACCGGCAACATGGCCATCAACAGCAAGCCGCGCAAGGGTCGCGCACGCTGCATGCAGCTCGGCTTCTGCTTCGAGGGCTGCAAGAGCGGCGCCAAATGGTCGACGCTGTACACCGAGTTGCCCGAGGCAGACGCTACCGGCAATTTCGAGTTGCGCACGCAGGCGCATGTCACCCGCATCGAACACGATGACAAGGGGCGCGTGAATGCCGTCATCTATATGGACAAGGACGGCAAGGAACAGCGGCAAAAGGCGCGCATCGTCTGCGTGGCGGGGAACTCCATCGAAACACCGCGTCTGCTGCTGCTATCCGCTTCGAACATGTTCAAGGACGGTCTGGCCAATTCGTCGGGTCAGGTCGGCCGCAATTACATGCGCCATATGACCGGGTCGGTTTATGCGGCATTCAAGGAGCCTGTGCACATGTACCGCGGCACGACCATGGCCGGCATTGTGCGTGACGAGGCTCGCCACGATACCCGTCGTGGGTTCGTCGGCGGTTACGAACTCGAAACGCTGTCGCTGGGTATTCCGTTCATGGCAGCCTTTCTGAATCCGGGAGGATGGGGTTCCGACTTCGCGTGGTGGATGGATCACTATACGAATTTGGCGGGTATGTGGCTCGTCGGTGAAGACATGCCGCGTGAGACGAACCGCGTTACGCTCAATACGAACGTCAAGGATCAATGGGGCAACTACGTGCCGAATGTGCACTTCGATGATCACGAAAACGACATCGCCATGCGCAAACACGCCTACACCCAGGCCGAGCGCATCTACGGTGCAGTCGGTGCGATCAAGACGTTCCGCACGCCGCCGTATCCGTCGACCCATAATCTGGGTACCGCCCGCATGAGCGCCCGCCCGCAGGATGGCGTCTGCAATAAATGGGGGCAGACACATGACATCGCGAATCTGTTCATCAGCGACGGCAGCCAGTTCACCACGGGCGGCTCGGAAAACCCGACATTGACCATCGTTACGCTCGCTATCCGGCAGGCTGACTACATTGCCAAGCAGATGTCGCAACGTTCGATCTGAGTGCCGCAGCGTCGGTTGACCCTCTGCAGGAGACTGCGATGTGTGAATTCTTCGTCACCGCTGATCCCATTCTTTATGAGTCGCGTACGCGCTCCGTGCGCATTCATGGGGTACACACCAGCATCCGGCTGGAAAACTTTGTCTGGGATACCTTGGCGATCCTCGCCGCGGATGAAAACATGACCACCAACGCGCTGACCGTCCAGTTTCACGACGAGATCCTGCATCACAGGGGCGACGTTCAGAATTTCACGTCCTTCCTGCGGGTGACCTGTCTGCGCTACCTTCGTCGCAAATGCGACCAGCTCGAAGCTGCACGGCAGGCTGAGGGGGTGATGCAGGCACAGATGGCACCGCAGAAGAGAACACTACAGACTACCCACTGAAACATGGCCAAGCTCATCCATACGATGATCCGCGTGCGCGACCTGGACGCGTCGCTGAAGTTTTACCGCGAGGTACTGGACCTCACGCCCTCGCATACGCTCGATTTTCCGGACTTCGGGCTCGTCTACCTGCGCAATGCAGAGAACGATGTTGAACTGGAACTGACTTTGAACAAGGGCCGCCAGGAGCCCTACACCCACGGCGACGGCTATGGCCATGTGGCCGTGGTTGTCGACGATGTGGCCACCAAGCATGCCGAATTGCTCAGGGCGGGCTACGAGCCGCTGGCGGTCAAGGAATTCAAGGCAAACGATGCGTTGCTAGCCCGCTTCTTCTTCATCCAGGATCCGGACGGCTACAAGATCGAGGTGCTTGAGCGCCTCGGTCACTATCGCTGAGCGTGCCATCGCGCGGGCATGGCTCAGCGTGCCTGATCTGATCTCGGAAGCAACGCGCCATGATTCCTCATCTCTTCACCGCGCTCTCGGGCCCGCTTTCGGCTGTTACCGAGGATAGTCAGCCGCTTAGCCGCGTCATCATCCAGGAAGGGGTGCCGACGAGGGAGCGATTGCACGGCGCCGTGGCCGAACCTGTTGTCTACATGATCGGGCAGCACGTCGTGGGCGGTTTTTATCGGGCCAACGCCGGCAAGGGCGTGGACGAGCATCTGAATGCCCCGGGGGCGGTGTTTTCGCCCATGCTGCCGGTCGACCGATCCTCGCAATCGCGCTCGCTCTCGTTGTGCACTACGGATGAAGAGCCCAACCGCTTCTATCTATACGGAGTCGTCGGTCAACTGGCCGCGCTGGCGGCGAGCGATGAACTCAACGCCGCGCAAGCCGAGGCGCCGTCGGCGCTGGAATTTGTCTGAAGGCTGGCTCCCCATGTTGACACTTCGACCGTTGCCGGCGTTCGCTGACAACTACATTTGGGTATTGCATGATGAGCGACACGCTTGGGTCGTGGATCCTGGGGAGTCTGCACAAGTGCTCGACTATCTGCAGAAGCACGGTCTGGTTCTGCAGGGGATACTTCTGACGCACCATCACTCCGACCATGTCGGCGGAGTGCAGGCGCTGCGCCAGCAAACCGGCGCTGCTGTCTACGGTCCGGCGGGCGAGCCGATTCCCGAGCCTGCGCGCCGGCTGAGGCAGGGCGATCGGGTGGATGTCTTGGAGCAGCAGTTTGAGGTGATCGATGTGCCGGGACATACCGCCGGCCACATCGCTTATTTCAGTGCTGCCTGCCCCGATGGACCGCTCTTGTTTTGCGGGGACACGCTGTTTTCGGGAGGCTGCGGAAGGTTGTTCGAGGGCACACCGGAGCAGATGCTGGCATCTCTCGATACGCTCGCGGCCTTGCCCGCGCAGACGCAAGTGTGTCCCGCGCATGAATACACGCTAGCCAACCTGCGGTTCGCGCAGACGGTCGAACCATCTAACGAAGCTCTGGCCCGCCACGTGCCCTATTGCGAGATGTTGCGCGCGCAAGGATTGCCGACGCTACCGAGCCGCCTTGGGCTCGAGCGTCAGATCAACCCGTTCCTTCGCTCGCGCGAACCCAGCGTGCGGCAGTCGCTCAGTCGGTTGCCGTCAGCCAGTCTTGGCGATGTGCACGTCTTTGCCGCGCTTCGCGAATGGAAAAACAACTTTCAATGATCGCGCGCTGAGCGTGGCGCATCGGGTCGTTACGTGTCACAGGGTTCTGCTCGCCCCCTGCGCAGGCGGTTCTGTGGCGATATGACGGCGGCGAGGAACGCGTTCAGCCGGCTACAGGGTTGGGGAGTCACGTAGCGGTGACCTCGGATCGCTTGTCGGTGCGTCGCCAAGCGCCCGCAGCTTTCGGTATACCCGCCGTGGGAGGCAACGGTGCTCCGCAGACATTGCTTGGCGTGGTGCACAAGTCCTCACTGCTGAACGCGTATTTCAGACTGAATCGGCCGGACGGCTGAGCGGCGTGCTGGGCTGTCTCAAGCCCCAGTTGGAAGAGCGCATTCAACGCGTCGAGTGATGACTGAACGCATCATTCCCCTCAACCGTTTCGCAGATCACCAGCAGTTGCAGGCGCTTGCGCAACACACCGCTGATCACGCCGCGCACGGAGTGGGCCTGCCATCCGGTGGCGCTCATCAGATCAGCCAGGCTGGCGCCGGAGGCTTGTTTGAGCAGGGCAATCGGTTGGGCCTGCTTGGTGGCGAAAGCCTCCACGGCTTCACTTGAAGCCGCAGCGGGAGGGGGCTTGGTGGCCCGGCGGCGACTGGCGGAGGCGGGGGCCTTGGCCTGAGTTGCCTTGAGGCCTTTACGGCTCTTCTCCGGACCGGTTGCAGACTTGGTCGTGGAGGCACGGCCGGGTGCCTTTCGGGGTCGGGGATTTGTTCATCATGAGCTCCTGGTGTGGGCCGCCACGCTAGCCGCGGCGGTAACACCAGTAACGCTCTGAAGGGGCGAAACATCCAGTCAATTTGCATAGCCGACGGTCGCTTCCCGACCCAAAACGGTCAGTCGCCCCTTCCCTGGCAGCGTCTGCCGATAGCAGGCGAGGCGGCATGCGCTGGATTTTTTGATGGGCGCAACGCCGCCACGATCGGCCCTTCAACGCAACAACGGTGTGACGATGCGATCAAGCCGTTCGGCCGTCCACGCGGGTTCACGCGAGTCCCAGCCGTTGTCGGCCAGCAGGCCGTTGCGGTCGATCGTGAAGTTGACCGGAATTCGCCAGATGCGGCCGTAGCCACCCGCATAGGCGCTACCAAGCAGCCCCACGGGAAAGCTCCATGCCGCCGCCATTTCCCGCACCGCTGACAACGAGGCTGGCTCGTCCAGACTGAAGCCGAGGACGCGTAGACCCCGATGCGCGTGTTTCGCCGCGTAATCGGAGAGCAACGGTAGCTCTTGATGGCACGGCCCACACCATGTCGCCCAGAAGCTCAGGATCACGACATGACCGTGCAGGTCTTCGGTAGAGATGTTGCGGCCATCAATCGTGTGCAGCACCAGGGCAGGCGCCGGCCGCCCGACTTCAAGGCTCGCGGCATGTGCATCGTGAGATGGGCTACCCAGCCCGGTGCCCAGCGCCACCGTGCTGGCCGCTTGCAGCCACGTACGTCGCGACCATGCGCGCGGCGAACGGCACTCCGTATCAGAACGCATAGCTGGCTCCAACGGTGCCCGACCAGCGCGGGAAGAGCTGGTAACCCTGCAGGTTGCTGTACAGCGCCCTCTGCAGGAATGCGTAGATCTGCACGTTGTGCGCCACGCTCACCGTCACGCCCGGCGACAGGTAGATCACCGTGCCTGCGGTGTTGGTGGTATCCGCCAGTGCGCCCTTGTCGGCGTTCTTGCGCGTTACGTTGAACTGCAACTGCGGCACGACGTGCGGATTGGCCTCGTAGCGCACGCCAAAGCTCATGGTGGCGAGGTTGCCGGGGCGGAAGTCCGCGCCAGCCTCATTCAGCCGTTGGTGCACGGCGGCCTGGAATTGGCCGTTGATGAACGCATCGAAATCCTGGCTGACGGGCTGGTAGTAGTAGGCACCCAGGATCACGTCGGTGCTACCTGTACCGGGCTGCAGGCTGGTATCCAGAGCTTGCCCGCCCGTCGCGCTCGGGCCGCTGTTGAAGAACACCGGATTGCGCCCGACTGTATTGCCGGTCAATACGTTCTGCCCGCCGTAGCGGCCGGTCGGCAGCTTGACGCCCAGTTGCACGCCCAGATTGTGCGTGGGCAGGAAGCCCTGGTAGCTGGCGATCAGCTTGATGTCACCCAGGCCGCTAGCGGTGCCACCGCTGACATTGCCCGGGGTGAGCTGGTCGGACGTGGCCGCGCCGTACGTCGTGTGGCTGCGGTCCACGTACGGCACGATCGCGCCGAAGTTCCAGCTACTGTTCGGGCTGTAATTGATGCCGAGGTTGATGTAGCGATTGATGGTCTGGCGCTCGACTTCCTGGTTGCCGCCGGCATCGTTGATGGCGGCAGCCTGCGCTGGCGTGACCGCGTGAGTGCCGTTGCGCAACTGGTTCTGAGGAAGGTAGGTGTATTCGAAGCCGATACGCCAACCCGGGATGGCCGAGTAGCCCATCGCGGCGTCGGTGCTGAGTGAACAGCCACAGGTGGCGCAGGCATGCGCCGCGATAGGTGCAAACACGCCGACGGCGCAGGCGAGCAGTGCTGCGCGTCGGATCATGTTGGATGGTGTTGCCATGGAGATTCCTCGCTCTGATATGTACGTGCGCGCCCTGACCAGTGGTCGGTGCGTCGCACGGCGTCTTGTCTGAAAACGGCCCTGGCCGGGTGCGAGTGCGTTGCGCAATCGCTGCCCGGGTTGACGTGGTCAGAAGAGGAGGGGTGAATCGCGCGGCCGTCCGGCCTCGCGCGCTTGGTGCACGGCCAGGCGCCCGGGCTCCGGGGACCATGCCGTTGCATGGATTGGCGCCGGTGCCGCCATCGCTGGGATGATAGTCGGCACCAGCACGTGTTCTGCCAGCAGATCGCAGTAGCCGCATGCCGCATGGTGGCCGGCCGGCATGTCGTGCCCAGCGGGTAGATCGGTATTGGCGGAGGCAGACTGTTTGGCCTCGCAAAGCGGCGCGGCCTGCTCGAACGCCCGCAGCTCGTGCAATTCCAGCGCCTGGCTCACCATCGGCACAAAAAGCACAAGCACCATCGCCACCAGGCCAAGCCAGGCGGTCAGTCTTTTGCGGGTGCGAGCGAAATGCATGATGGGCTAGTGAAGCTGCCGGGCGGTCCTGGTGCGGACAATGTCCAGCATGTGCGGATGCGCAGTATTACACCGCAAAAAGAGCATCAGTATCCAGATCTACGTCAAGACGACGTTGCCAATCGGTTTGCCGCATGCGTATCGATGATCCGCTTCAACTTGAAGCGGGCGTTCACACGCGCCCTTCAGGGCTGTATTTGCCAAGGCAATCTTTTGGCCGGCCTGTGCGGCAAATTGTTGCATCGCTTGAACGACAGTTCCTGGCCGAATTCTGCCGCCGGACCACAAGCCCTCCGCGGAATTCGGCGATGAACCGAAAAAAAAGCAAAAAAACGCAGCATCTAACCTGCCATCAGGTGGAGCGGGCTGCGTGGCAGGCGTCAGCCATTGCTATGACACAGCGGCGCGTTTTGAAACCGCAAATGGGCTTCACTCCTGCAATAGACCTGTCGCGGGAAAAGCGATTTGGCGCCAAGAGGCTAACGCTCAGAAGGGGCGAAACATCCAGTCAAGTTGCGTCGGGGTTGCCAATGGTGGAGCCGTCCGCATACACGACCATCGTTGGCTGCATCTCTGCCGAGAACTGGCCGTCCTTCAAGTGCATCAAGTGGCGATCTTCATCGATGAACTCGTTGATCTTTCTGCTCCCCTTCCAGACGTATTCACCGCCGGGCGGGATCGCCTGCTCGATATTCAGATGCATCTTGGAGATGGCCTCCCCGAAGGTATTCTTGAAGACGAGCTGCACCTTGATGCCCTTGATCGCTTTGGGACCAGAATTCCTGACGCCGATTTCGACGGAAAATTGATCGTCAATCTGTCTTGCCATAACATCGCTCGGAATGTAGCGCTGTCCCATGAAGGTGAGCAGGACGGTCTTGCTGAGCTCGGCTGTCGTGGCAACCTGCTGTGCCTCAATCTTCTTCTTGAGCCGCTCCTCGGCGGACTTCCTGGCGTCCTGCTCGGCGACCACGCAGTTTCTGCTGTGTACCTGCTCCGGGTATACGATCGACAACTGCCTCCAAGGCGTGGCGGTGCGAGACTGCTCGTGCGTGCTGGCAGACCAAGCTTGCGTCATGCTACCTGCCGACATGGGCGCAGAGGTCATCAAGATAGAGACGCAGGTGGGGAACTGGGCGCAGTCGGTGCGTGCCATCGAACGGCAAAGTGGCACCTTTTTACTCCATGCTCTTTAATTGTCTCGTCGGCGTACTGAGCCTCATGTTGCTGGCGCGGTCAGGGTCATCCTGACCCGGTGCGCTGCGGAATAGCCCTTGTGGGGTCCGCGCTGAAGAGGGCGTCCCCATGGAGTCTTCAGGGCGGCAACTGAATGTGTATGCGAAGCACAAGGCATCCCGGGAGTTTTTATGAACGCACTCGTCAACGCGCTGCACGGCCGCAGCGACACGCTGCTGGCCGAGCTCGAAGCCATTTACAAAGACCTCCATCAGCACCCCGAGCTTTCCATGCAGGAAGTCCGGACCGCCAAGATCGCCGCCGACCATATCGAGGCGCTGGGCTATGAAGTCACACGCGATGTCGGTATCACGGGCGTAGTCGGCGTGCTGCGCAATGGAGATGGCCCTACGGTGATGCTACGCGCGGACATGGACGCGCTGCCCATGGCGGAAAATACCGGCTTGCCTTACGCGAGCACCGTCAAGGCCAAGGATGAGGAGGGCGTTGAAGTCGATGTTGCCCATTCATGCGGACATGACATGCATGTGACCTGGCTGATCGGTGCTGCGCGCGTTCTCGCAGAGCACCGCGACGCCTGGCGGGGTACGGTCATGGTGGTGTTCCAACCGGGCGAAGAGGTAGGGCGCGGCGCCGCCAGCATGGTGGACGACTGGGGCACCGAACGCTTTCCCAAGCCGGACATCATCCTGGGTCAGCATGTCATGGTCGGGGCCAGCGGCACGGTCAGTTACCGGCCCGGCGTCATTCTGTCAGCGGGCGATAGCCTGAAAATCCGGCTGTTCGGTCGCGGCTCGCACGGCTCTCAGCCGCAGACGTCGATTGATCCGGTCATCATGGCCGCCTCCACCACGTTGCGTTTGCAGACCATTGTCTCTCGTGAAATTTCGCCGATGGACAATGCCGTGCTGACCATTGGAGCGCTGCAGGCCGGCACCAAGGAAAACATCATCCCGGACGAAGCCACAATCAA
>Ga0316220_1002180_pt1 | contig 18741 bp, 24 predicted proteins | sample TBH18005metaG_FD_203632 | JGI IMG/M metagenome (GOLD analysis project Ga0316220, IMG submission 203632) | Freshwater microbial communities from Trout Bog Lake, Wisconsin, USA - TBH18005 | ecosystem: Environmental > Aquatic > Freshwater > Lake > Hypolimnion/Profundal zone | place: USA: Wisconsin...
CAATTTGCAGAGGCTACAGAGGCAATCAAGACCACCAACGAGAAAATTGCGGGTATGCAACCCAAAGAGGCACGTCCAGGGGATAGCGTTCTATGGGGGAATGGTGGTAATATCAACCTCAAGTCCGTTATGGGTGGGCAATTTAAGTCTGTTAGAGATGAGTCTGTGAGCATCATGCCCAAAGACATAGGTACATTTACGCCCCCCAAAGCTGGTCCAGGCACAATGGTAGACCATGAGGGTTTGAAAGTTAAAACATGAAGATACCCAAGAATGCGCTAGAGAGAGAAATCTTTTTTCGTGAAGTCATCTACAAATGCGAGGTGTCTTTAAACGCCCGCAAGGTTGACTATGCGGGTCTGCGCAATTGGTATCTTTTTGGTAACGGGCCTGACGAGGCCCCAGCTCTGTACAATAAGATTTTCCCCCACATTGATCAACTCACCTCGTTTTTATATTCAGCCGAGACCACGAGGTTCAGCATCAATCTGGGGGCATCTGTCCCCCCAGGCGAACATCACAAAGTTCCTGTCCTGACAAAAGCACTCAACGATGAGTGGCTAAATACCAACGCTGACCAAGTATTTTCTTCTGCGGTCACTTGGTCACTTGCCTACGGAACAACTTTTGTCAAACTGGTCATGATGAATGGCACTGTTCAGCCTTACATGGTTGAACCGTCTACGATGGGAGTCTTGCGTGAAGACTTGACTTACGCAGACAGGCAAGAGGCCATCATTCAAAAATACTACATCACCAAGAGTGACTTGTATGCCCGCCTCTACTCGCATCCCAACAGGGAGGCCATTGTTGCTCGTGTTGGGTCTATGCCACACGAGAGAACTGAAATTGCAAACGGCCTAGAACGCATCATCATTTCCCAATCCAACCCCACCATTTACGGTAACGTCAATCTAGACTTGTCAGGTGGTAACCGCTACAAAGCGGAAGTGGCAGAAGAGACAGTCGAGATGACTGAGCTTTATGTCTGGGACGATGACGAAAGAGATTACAGAGTTGTAACCAAAGCTGATCCTGACGTGATCATTTATGACCGCCCAGGTGAAGAGTTGTTCATGAAGGGTGAATTGCCTTTCATTCAAATCTGTCCCAACCCACTCTACGATTACTTCTGGGGTGGTTCTGAAGTTCAGCGTTTGATTTATTTGCAGCAGCTGCGCAATAGACGCATGACTGAAATTTTAGACATCCTATCCAAGCAAGTGTCTCCTCCCACGGCCCTGATTGGATTCACGGGCATTTTGGATGAAAAGAATTTTGCGCTTAATCGTGCTGGTGGTTTGTTATCCACAGATATGCCTAATGCAAAAGTAGAGAAGATGGCTCCCAATATGCCACCTGATCTATTTACAGAAATTCGTGAAGTTGATGCTATGTTTGAAGAAGCATCAGGCATTGGTAATGTTTTGTCGGGTAAGGGCGAAGCTGGGGTACGGTCGGCTGGTCATGCAAGCCAGCTGGCCCGACTTGGCTCTAGTCGTACCAAAAAACGTGCCCTCATCATTGAGGACTCGTTAGAAAAAATGGCTACTCTGTATCTCAAAGCCATGCAAATGTATGACGATACACGGTTCAAAGACACAGACGGCAACACATTCATAGCCGAGCAGTTCACCAAAAACTTCACAGTCAAAGTGGACGCTCACTCCAACTCTCCCATTTTCATGGAAGACAACCGCCAAATGGCTTTCAACTTGTTCAAGGCTGGTGCTATTGACAAGAAGTCTTTGATTGAGTTAATTGAACCCCCCATGAAAGAAGAATTGTTGGATAGGCTCAAGAAATTGGAGGCACAGCAAGGTGGGAAACCCCCATCTCCTCCACCCTCAAAAGGTAAACCAGAACACAAAGGTCCCAAGAAAGAAGGTGAATGATGGCTACTAAAAATATTGGCGGTCCACAAGTTCAATCTAAAGCAGACCAGCCCAGAGTCAGTTCAGAAACCCTGAAAAAACAAACTTCAGGTCCAGGTTTGACATACCGTCAAACTGGTGTTAAAAACTCATCTGGGGGAAGAACCCAGCGTAGTTATGCAAGAACCTAAACAGGAGTGAACCATGAAATACGGCAGAAAACACCGCAAAACAAGACGTTAAGACTTCTTTGCAAAGGAAGAAGGGTATGGTTTCTCCCCTTGATGAGAAACCGCTTATCAGGAGGCTCACCATGAAACGTGGACGTAAACATAAGCGTAAGTAATCCGCAAGGATGAACCGACATTGGGGGGTATGTCGCTAAATACCCTCCACCTTCACTTGACAACAAGTAAGTAAATGGTTACAAACACGGGTAAGGAGATTTAAATGAGTGTACCTCAAGACAAACTGATGGAATTGATGGGTGGGACACGGTCCGCTGGGACTTCTATTCCCGCAACATCTGGTTTGCCCCAACCTACACCCGATGCTGAAACTCCCCCCATGGGCGCACCGATGTCAACGCCAGAACCTAAGATGGGTTCTAAAGAAGCATCAATGATCAATCTCGGGATGGCTCAAGACTTGCTTGAGCAGTCTCTCGCAAACATTGGGTCCAACACAGAAGAAGGCAAGTCAATCCTGTCTGCTATTTCTACTCTGAACAAGATTCTTGGCCCACGCAAAAACAAAACCAACGAACTTCAACAATCTGAAATCATTCAGATGTTGCAATCTCTTCCTCAAGCTGGTGGTGCTACCCCTGAAGGTAAAGCCATGGCTGCTGGACCACTTCCTGGTATGACACCACCTGGTGGTGGAATGCCTCCACCCCCACCTCCACCTCCTGGTGGCGGTATGCCCCCCCCAATGTAAGGAGTTATCATGGACTTATTCAAACCCAGAGGTGCTTCACAACCTCGTAGACCTACTGACAACAACCAGAAAAATGGCGTTGTCATTAACACACCTCGCTATTCACAATTTGGTGGCTTGTCTGGCGCATCTAAAGCAGCTACACAAGGCATGAGAGTTGAAAAGCCAGCTGACGGTAAAAAAGTTATTTAACAACGGTAAGAGGGTAACACAATGGCTTCATTAGAAAATATGTCCCCAGAGCAACGAGATGAACTTGCTGCTTTGATGTCTCAGTTGGCAGAAACGCCTGAGACTCGCAAAGACATTTTGCGTTTGACCAAAAAGATTCGTCCTGGACTCACTGTTCCTGAATTGGAAATTGAGGACAACACCAACAACGCTCTCAGCCAAATGAGAGCTGAGAACGAGGCCCTCAAAGCCAAGTTTCAGCAAAAAGAGGCTGTTGAGAATTTGGAAAAACGCAGACATGACCTTGTTAAAAAAGGTCTTGCTAGTGAGGCTGATGTGCCTGAGATTGAAAAACTCATGTTGGAGAAAAAGATTGCTGATCACGAGACAGCAGCCGAGTATCACAACTGGATGAAACAAGCTGCTAAACCTACACCTTCTGGATACAATCCTTCCGCTATTCGCAAGTTTGATCTTGGCAAGTATTGGAAAGACCCAAGAGGTGCAGCGCAGCAAGAGGCTGTTAGAGCTTTCGCAGATTTGCGTAAACCTCAACGGCCTATTGGTTTGTAAAAGAGGGTAATCATTTGTTTGGGCAGAAATGCCCGTCTTTAAGGAGCTAACTATGGCTATTGGTGGCGGTATTCTGCCTCAAACAGGGTCAAGTCAGTTTACGGAATTAACTTACGTTACAAGACGTGCGTTCATCCCCAAACTGGTTGTACAACTGTATAACTCTACGCCTCTCATGGCAGCGTTGATTGCTAACAGTCAACAAGCCAGCGGTGGTGTATCTTCTGTAACCGTTCCCGTACAAGGCGCACAATTTGTGAACGCTCAATGGTCTGATTACTCTGGCTCTTTTGCCCAGCCGTCAGTCCAACAAGGTGCTTACAATGCCGAGTACGACCTCAAGTTGATGATCTCTCCCGTACCGTTCCTCGGTATGGAAGGTGTGGCTCAACAAGACGCTGCTATCATTCCTTTGATCGAAGCTCGTATGAACGATGCGACCAACGTGATGATGGATGCGATGGCAACAGCTTTGTACAACAACACCACAAACAATCAACAGTTCATTGGCTTGCCCGCTGCTGTGGATGATGGTACTGGTGGTGCTGCTTACCAAACGACTTACGGTAACATCAACCGTTCCACCTACACATGGTGGCAGTCAAAAGTTTACAACGCTGGTAACGTAAACCCCACAAGACAAAACATTCTCCAATACATCTCTGGAACAGTGAAAAAAGGTGCAGAAATGCCCTCATTTGGTGTTTGCGGATTTGGTACTTGGACTTTGTTGGCTCAAGACTTTGTTGGTCAAGAGCAATACGTCATCACACCTGGATCAGGTTTTGACGGTGACAACAACGGCCCTCAAGCTGCATTCAGAGCTTTGATGGTTGCTGGTGTGCCAATCTATCCCGATCCATATTGCCCAGAAGGCACAGTGTACTTCCTGAACACCAACTACTTGAGCTTGTACATCCACGAGCAAGGTTCATTTGTGTTCACAGGGTTTGAGTCCACTCTTCCCAACTGGCAAATCGGTTATGTCGGTGCTGTTCTTATGATTGCTGAATTGGTGTCTGTCAAGCCCAAGTCAATGTCTAAGATCACTGGCTACAACTACTTGTCACTATAAGGAGAATTTGAAATGGCATTAGCTCTTAATAAAATTATCCTTGCCAGTGCAGTTGCCAATACGCCAGGTGCGTATTTCCAGCTCACTACGACACCCGCAACAACAGTTGGTAACGTCATTCCCGCTGGTGTTTACATTGTGTTCCCCACTGCCAACGTGACCATCCAGGCCACATCAGCAGTTAACACAAACGGTAACATCACTGCGGTATCTACCGTGTTGGCTAACAACACTGGTGGCATGATCTTCTCTGACGGTGTTAACGTGTTTGCTAACTCTTCTGTTACCAACGCTACAGTTACTTTGTTGACTGTTGACGGTGGACAGAACGTGTCTGGCACATACAACGCATCATAAGGAATGAACCATGTCTAATCCAGATTCAGTCAGTCAGTATTATTTAGACTCATTTGGATATGGGCGCATTGGTACAGCTTCAACTGTATCAATGGCAACCTTGGGTAACGCTGTAGCCACCATTCCTTTGTTGAGTGGTGGACTTACAAACTCAGGTGTTGCTATTGGTTCAGGTGGAGTCATTCCTAGAAGAATCACGGTAAACAACCCTTCTGGTTCTGTTTCTTCAGCCTACGTTACCATTACAACCAGCAATGATGGCAATGCCAGCAATGCGGTAGTGGCTAACGTGGCTTTGAGTAACATCACTGCTGCGGGTAAATACCAAGATTTGACCATTGCAACGCCTTATTCAACAACAACAGCCATTACTGGTAACTTGACACAAGCACTTTATGTGAATGTGACTACAGTTTCTGGCAATGCAAATACCGTATCCTTCCAGGTATACGGTGACGTTGTGACGTTCTAAATGAATGTATTTGTAACCAATTATGGAGACACCCCCCTGACCATTGGTTGGGATGGTGTTCTCTATAACTTTGAAAAAAACGTCACGGTAGAAATTCCAGAAGGTGCTGCTCGTCAGCTTTTTGGATTTGGCTGTGAAGACAAAGAATTTGTGCTGGTTCGCCATGGATGGATAAAACTCCACAGCGAACTGGAAGAAGGACTTAAAATCTTAGAGCAGTTCGTCATAACAAACGAACCGCCAGTACAAAACAGCTCGTTACCCTCGGCTGTAGGAGCAATACCCTTGCGGATCAACAAGTCCGCTGGGGGAAAGTCCTCTATTAAGCGGGTAGCTTAACCATGGACCTCGAATGGCAACCCTCAATGATTACCTGTCTCAAGTTGAGAACCTGTTGCATGATGTTAACAATGTTTTCTGGACGCAAAACCAGTTAACAACGTACATCAACGAGGCCAGGGAAAGAACCGTCCGAGACACTGGTTGCCTAAGAAACCTTCAAACTACAACTGCCCCTCTAGCGTACAACACCAGCACTAGCACAGGTGTTTCTCCCACGTTATGGCAAGGCAACACAGCTGTTACCGCTGGTCAGTATGTGTTTTCTAACATTTACACCTATGTGTACACACAGAGTGGCACATCTGGAAGTTCAGCGCCCGCATATCCCACGGGAACCAATCCTTTCCCACCTACTACGCCTTTTGCAGATGGCACAGCCATGTTGCAATATGTAGGTCCCGCTGAGATCATCAACTTTAACTCATTACCTCAACAGTTAAATGTCTACGATATTGTCAACATTAACCTTTACTGGGGAAATTCTCGGATACCTCTGCGCTATTTGCCCTGGTCTAATTTCACAGCGCAGTTGCGGTACTGGCAAAACTATGTGGGTAGACCCATATGCTTTTCAGTGTACGGTCAACAACAAATCTACATTGCCCCCATACCAGACCAACAATACTACATTGAAGTAGATACCAACATTTTGCCTAATCCGTTGGTATTGACCAATCCCAACGTGACTGACACCATCATTGATCCGTATTCAACGGCTGTGCAATACTACGCAGCTTATAAAGCCAAGTTTTACGAACAATCTTACGGTGAGTCTGAAATCTTCAAGCAACAATACGATAAACACATTTTGAACGTGCTCAACAGCGTGTTTACAAGAAGAATTCCTGATCCTTATAGTTCTGGAGGTTAATCATGGCCTCCGCAGAACAAAAGAAATCTTATGCGGTTATTAAGCAGTTTAAAGGGCTTGACACAAAAGCCAACAGGACTGCTATTGATAAAGATGAGTTTTCTTGGATAGAAAATGCCATGCCTGTTGGTCCTGGCAACATGAAGATCATACCCACCAGTTCTAATGTCAGTAACGCTGGCAATAGCGTGGTGTTCACCAGTAACGTCACAACTCTTTATTCTGCCAATATCAAAGACGATTACATAGTTGCTTTTGAGTCTGATGGAAGTGCTCAAGGCTATGATTTACAAGGCAATGCGATGGTCACCATTGCCAGTGCTGGAACTTTGTCAAACGCAAATGTATCTGCTGCGCAATATCAGAATACTGACCTTTTCATAGGTGACCCTACCAACGGTTTGTTTGATTGGAACGGCACAAGTTTGATACCCGTGGGTTCTGTTGGCTTGATTGCCATCACCAATCCTGGAATCAACTATACATCTGCTCCTAGCGTTACCATTTCTAGCCCTAATAATGCAAACGGGGTGCAAGCAACAGCTGTAGCTAGTATTACATCTGGTTCTGGCGGTGTACAGAGCATTCAAGTCATTTCAGGCGGTTCTAGTTACACATCTGTTCCTACAGTGACCATCAGCACACCCGATGTGCAAGGTGGAAATACAGCTGTGGGTGCAGCTACTATTTCTGGTGGCAATGTAATTGCCATTTCTGTGGTTTCACCAGGATCAGGTTATCTCAACCCCCCGTCTGTGACCATTTCTGGGGGTGGTGGTTCTAGTGCAACTGCAAATGCAACCTTATCCACAGGTATTGTTAACTCTATTACCCTCACAAATGCGGGTAGCGGGTACACGACTCAACCTAGTGTGACCATATCAGGCGGTGGAGGCACAAATGCCAATGCCATTGCCCAACTCGTGACTTTTGCCACGGGCACAGTGTCCATCCAAGTCAATAATGGGGGCACAGGATATGGTCAATATGGCAATTTAGCCGTTACGATCACTGGTGGAGGCGGTACAAATGCAAATGCAACTGCTATTATCAGCGGTAACGTGGTCACAGAAGTGGTGATGAACAATCCTGGTTCTGGATACACTTCACCGCCAGCCGTGAGCATTTCTGGTGGCACTGGATCAGGCGCAAACATCAGCGCAACCATAAACACCAACAAAATTGTGGATGTAGCCACATTTAGTGGTCGTGTTTGGGCGGCAGCTGGAAGAACAGTGTACGCATCTGCCTCTACAAGTCCCACAGATTTCACGTCTGTATCTGCTGTGGCTTTCAACATCACGGACAGTACGCTACACGGCAACATTCAAGGCTTGTTGTCAGCCAATAACTTCTTGTATGTGTTTGGTGATGACAGTATCAACGTGTTTTCTGACCTTCAGGTGACCGCTACGGGGGCCACGGTGTTCACCAACACCAACGTCAGTGCGTCTATTGGTACTAAACGGATTTATGCGGTTTTTCCGTATTTCAGGTCTGTTTTGTTCATGAACGACTACGGTATTTATGCCCTTGTCGGTTCTACAACAACCAAGATTTCAGACCCGTTAGATGGTATTTTCCCTTACATAGACTTCAGCAAGCCTGTGACGGCTGGTCAAGCACTGCTCAACAACATCTTGTGTGCGGTGTTCAACTTCTATGTGAACAGTTCTTTTCCCATTGGCCCTGGTGGATCAAGGTACATACAAGCTGTGTTCTTTGAGAAGAAATGGTTTATCACCAGCCAAGGCACAATTCAATATGTGACTTCTGTGCCTTATGGTGGCATTGTCAATTTGTACGGTACAGATAATAATAAAGTATTAAAACAACTGTACAAAGACAGTACAAGTGCTATTAGCAGTTATATCCAGACTGCTTTGCAAGACATGGGGGACCCTATACGGACCAAACAAGCATTGAAATTTGCGGTTGAGGCAACGGTGTCAACAGGCGGTATTTTCAATGTCACAGTGGACTCAGAAAATGGGTCTAGTCCGTCTTATACGTTGTCTAACGAAATCAGCTGGACAAACAATCTGGGTTCGTTTATAAATTGGACAAATAGTTCAGGTGCAACGATAATTTGGACTACGCAAACGGGATATTATCTGTACAAATCAGATGCTGAACAGTACGGTAAGTATTTAGGGTTAACCATGACCAGTAATTCTGCTGCGTTCATCGTTAACACATACGAGTTTGAACATGAATTAAGAGTGAGGTTCTAAAATGCCAGTAACGTACACATTTGCAAACGCAACGTCTGCAATACCTTTATCACAGCTAGACAACAACTTTGCCACACCCATCACCATCGGTAACGTGGCTATTCAGTTGGGTAATACCGTATCTAGTATTGGAAACGTCACTCTTGCAAACGCAACTGTCAGCAATTCAACGCTAGGCAACGTCACCATCACATCTGTTGCAAGCACGTTTCCCAACAATTACTTGTCTAACAGCTCTGTCACCATCGGTAACACGGCTGTTGCACTAGGTTCATCTGCAAGCACCATTGGCAACGTAACACTTACAAATGCCACATTGAGCAGTCTTGCAACTCCTATTACAACGGCAGAAGGTGGTACAGGATTGTCAGGATCAACTCCATTTACAGCAAATGGAGTAGTGTATGCGTCTAGTACAAGTGCTTTGGCTACTGGGTCTGCGTTGGTTTTTGATGGAAGTAACTTAGGATTAGGAGTTACTCCTAGTGCTTGGAACGGCGACTTTAAGAGTCTTGACGTAGGCCAATTTTCATCTTTTTTTGGGCGAGTAGCGACTAATAATTCAGGAATGGCGCTTAACGCTTATAGAAACTCCGGCGGGACATGGATATATAAAACGACTAACGCCGCTTCTAGATTTGAACTGGGCGACAACGCTTTTTATTGGTACAACGCACCATCAGGAACAGCAGGTAACGCTATATCCTTTACCCAAGCAATGACTCTGGATGCTAGTGGGAATTTTTTGGTGGGAAAAACAGCAGTTTCAAATTCTTCTTCTGGTTTGACGTTGTCTAATTACACAGGTGTAGCTGGATCAATAAGTTGCGTAAAAACGGCATCAGGACAATACACCGCTTGGGGTAATTATTATTCTGGCACTTATGTTGGTGGTATGGAATACACCAATACTGCAACAATTTTTGCTACATCTTCAGATGTCAGAATGAAAAAAGACATTGTAGATGCGCCTGATACATCTGCAAAAATTGACCAAATTCGCATCGTTTCTCATGGATGGAAACATGATGAAGAAATTGTTGAATTTGGCGTAATAGCCCAAGAACTTTATTCTGTTGCGCCACAAGCTGTAATAAAAGGCGATGATACTGATGAAATTAAAAAGCCATGGTCTGTAGATTATTCCAAACTTGTCCCAATGATGATAAAAGAAATTCAATCACTCAAGGCTGAAGTAGCCACACTTAAAGGAGCTTAATATGTCAGCAACAATAACTTGGACTACCGATTGGTTATCCACTTCAACACAGACTATAAATGGATTTACATCTGTTGTGGTGACAGCGGGCTGGAGGTGTACAGGTACTGAAACAGCCAATGGGAAAGAATATAGCAATTCTATTTATGGAACTTGCTCGTTCACAGAACCTCCTGCTGGAGACCCTAATTTCATACCTTTTGCAAGTTTAACGCAAGCAGAAGTTAACAATTGGGTATGGGCTTCTGGTGTCAATCAAGAAGCAACTGAGACTGCTATTAACAACAATCTCAATCTTCAAATCAATCCTTTGGTTACACAACCACCTCTTCCTTGGAGCAACTAATGGAAAACATCACAATCACAACTCAATTGGCTAACGCTATTGTTCAATATTTAGCAACCAAGCCTTATGCTGAAGTGGCTAACTTGATTGCGGAATTGCAAAAACAAGCTACGCCTCCCGCAACACAGGAACCACAACAATGAGTGTATCCGCACCATTTGCCCCATCTGGTAACACTGTAGTCATTACAGCGTCTACCACTGCACCCGCACCCGTACAGATCACATCTAGTACGCTTGGGGGAAACCAATACAGGATCATCAACAGTGGTACTGTTACTGCATTTTTGGGTTATGGGCAAACATCTGCGCTTGCAACTGCTGGTGCGGTGATTCCTACAACAACTCAAAACAATTGCTTGGCACTTTTGCCTGGTACGGATGAAATCATCACGTTTGTACCCAACGCTTATTTCAGTGCAAACGTGGCTACAGGAAACGCAACAATTTACATTGTTTGCGGAGATGGAGACTAATCATGTTAAAAACAGTATCTTTTATCGGATTAACGGGGCAATTAATTTACGCTGGCACATGGAATGCCAATACAAACTCGCCTACGCTTACATCTGGTGTAGGTACTAAAAACACATATTATGTGGTTTCCGTTGCTGGAACAACCACCCTAGATGGCATTTCATCATGGTCTGTAGGAGACTGGGCTATCTTTAACGGCACAGTTTGGGAAAAGGTGTTGGGTGGAACAACCGAATCTTTTGCCAATTTAACGGTTACGGGAACCGCAACATTAACAAATATGGTTAGTGGCAATGTAACCATCACAGGTGGAACCATCAATGTCACTACTACAAATCACGCAGCTACTGTTGCCTCTACTGCCACTTATGGCACTGCTAGTTTGCCTCTCCAGCCTTTAGGATTCATGGAAGTTGATCTTAATGGTACGGTTGTAAAAGTTCCTTATTATGCGGTGTAATTTTGAACCAAAACGATTTAGCCTATGTTGAGTTTGGAGACAAAGAAGGTCTAGGAAGACTCGTCTTTGAAAACTTCCAGCAACACAGGTTATTTTGGCAAACCCTAAACAGAGTGGGTGTAGCTACTCCTTTCTACCCTATAGAAGAGGCCAACCCTGATAACTTAGATGATTGGTTGTTGATTCACAATCAAATGCACGAGTCTTTGGCAAAGATACTTAACCTTGCCAACCCTTTCCAATTGTTAGATGCCGACTGGAACGTGGAAGAGGATTTTTACGATTGGATTGGTGTGCATCAAGACATTCATCAACAGATAGCTCAGGCTTTAAAGGTGCAGTAATGGCAAGAATGGAACCCATACAAATACTGGAAAAGAGTTTACAAGGTTCTCGTCAGGACCCAACTCGTGTTCATGCTGCCATGTCTAAATTAGTTCAAACTGATCCTAAATTTAGAGTGATGAGGGCTGGCAACACACTTTTCAGTTATTACAACAAAGGCAATGGTGTTGCAGACATTGCTATGGACACTGCTGACACACCTAGAGAATTAGTAAAAAGTATTAAAGAATTTGTAAAAGCCATGAAAGCAGCCAAGTTTAAACAAGGCAGATTTTCCATGTCTAATCCACAAATGGAAAAAATATTGAAAATGATTGGTGTGCAATATCAACTGATGCCCACTCCTAGTGGTCAAATGATGGCGGTGGTGAACGTATGAGTAATGCAGTCAACAGTGAAATCAATCATGTCGGTCATGCCGTCAATACGGTTGTTAATGACGTAAGCAATGTTGCCACTGCCATTGCTAAAAATCCCATACCCATTATTGAAACGATTGCGGTAACTGCTGTTTTAGGCCCAGAAGGATTGGATTTGGCATCTACAGTTGGTGCTCCAGCTGCCAATGCAATTTCATCCGCTGCCGTTGCTGCCGCAAACGGGGCTAATGTTAGCCAGATTGCTACTGCTGCTGCATCTGCTGGGGTTGGTAGTCTTGCGTCTACAGGTGTTGCAAGCAATTTAGCTAGCACTCAAGGCCAAACTGTTGCAAACATTGTTGGTTCTGCTGCTGGTGGAGCAGCTGCTACTGCGGTTGCTGGGGGTACTGGTGCAGACATTCTTCAGAATGCTTTGGCTGGTGCTGGAGCTGCGGGCACGGCTGCTGGTGCAACTGCTTTGGGTGCTGATCCAACTACATCAAATGTTTTGGGCGGTTTAGCGGGTGGGGCCAGTCAAGCGGGTGGCAACACTTTATCCGCTTTACAAAGTGCTGCTGGTCAATTGGGTAAAAATGTTAGTTTGCCGTCTTCATCTACGGATGTTTCAAGTATAGACCCGCAAACACAAGCCATTATCAATCAATTGGCATCGACAACACCAACAACGTCTGATACACAAGTTGCTAGTGCAACACCAACGACCATGACAGATGCTGGACCTGTTCAGCCTGGTATTACACCTAGTGATAGTCAAAAATCAGCTGATGATGCTTCTGCTGGTTATTATCAAACTCAATACAATCAGTTGACATCTACGGGTATGGACCCAACGGTGGCAGCTACTGTTGCTGCTCAATTAACAAGTTCTGCCATTCAAAGCGGTGAAGTGACAGATACGGGTTACATTGATCCAATAGATGGTCACTTGGTGGTTACTGTTACTGTCCCAAGATCAACAGATGGCACTACTGTTCAAACGCCTTTGGGTGGAACTTCAACAGATGGCGATGTCACAACTTCCACAAATTACATTACTCCGTCTAGCACTAGCACATCAACATCTTCACCCGCATCTGGACCTAGCCCCGCTGCGTCTACATCAACCGTTGGAAACACAAACGCAACAGCAACACAAACTGGAACGCAGACTGCAACACAACCAGCAAGTCAAACGTCAACCTCGGCTCTTAATTTGCCTGCTGCTACCACAAACATTCCCGCAAACACAACAACTTCTACATCTACAACATTACCATCTATAACAGATACTTTAACCACTCCTGGTATAACTACACCAACAGCTACACCTGGACCATCTACAGAAAAGACAAAACTGCCTTCCTACACGCCTGACGTGTTTGTTTATGGCAATGTCCCCAAGGCTTTGGCTGGAGGACCTTTTGGTCAAGTTACTCAGGCAGCACCTGGTGAGTCAGTAGGATTAGGTGGCGGTGGTGGGGGAGTAAATGTAGAATCAGGTAAAGAACAAGCACCTGTATGGAACGTGGCATCTCTGAAGTTAAAGCCTGGAGAGGAAGAGGAAACAACAGACTACAGCAATTTATCATCGGCACTGGGGATATAACATGGCAACAGCAATTAAAGACTTAACTAGACTGGGTACAGATGTACGCCAGATAGCTAGACTTTTACAAAAGAAAGCCCCCCCAGGACACAAGCTGGCCTATATCAATGAAGAAGAGGCAGCGTTATTAAAAGCTCGTGGTGGCTCTGGACGCATCACAGAAGCGGGTATTCCTTCATACGAAGATACAACACCTATAGACATTGGTTTTGGTGCTGGCAATTATCAGCCTACAGAACAAGCTCCTGTTGAGCAACCCATTTCTGCTGGAGGTGGTGGCGGTGAAATTGGTGGCGGTGGAGCTGTTTCTGCGCCTTCTGCTCCTGAGTCCGCACCTGTTGACATTGGATTTGGACCTGGTGCTTTTACACCTACTCCAGCACCAACTCAAATAAGTCCTTCATTGGCTGCTGGTGGTGGTTTGTCTTCTGATCAAGCCAAGGCTTTGTACGGTGATCAAGGCTATGGATCAACATCAACGGCTGCTCAAGAGGCTGGTATAACTGTACCTAAAACAGATCAAGGCAAAACCCAAGATACAGGCTTATCAGGGAAAACCCTTGCTACATTAGGCATCGGTGGTTTACAGGCATTGCTTGGTGCATCTCAAGTAAGACAAGCACAAGCACAAGGTCAGGCTGCTCAACAAGCCTTGCAACAACAGGCTTTGCCTTATCAACAGCAAGGTCAGCAACTGGTGGCTCAATCTCAGCAAGGTATGCTCACTCCAGCTAACCAACAAATCCTTCAAGCTGCACAAGCTCAGGCTGCACAAAACACGGCTACCAGAGGCGGTGTAGGTGCTATGCAAGCACAAGGACAGATCAACGCACTGTCGCAGCAGTTATTGGCTAACCAGCTTAACTTGGGTCTACAGTTGCAATCTGTGGGTGACAAGATTGCTCAAGGTGCTATATCGGCTGGTGTCCAAGCTGATCAATATGTTAACCAGTTGACATCTAGCTATGCTCAAAACTTGGCTAGGACTTTGACAACGGCTGTAACTGGTGTACAACCTACTCAAACCATAACTTTGGGAGGTGCAAATGCCTAATACTTTAAAAACGTCACTAGACCCGTTGGCAACCATTCTTCAGGATACGCCTGAAGATGTAGCGTTGAACAAAAATATTCAAGAGTCTATAGAGTCTAAAGCTGGGCTTGAAGTAGCTAAAGAAAAAGAACAGGCTACTCAAAAGTCTATGGAGGCTAAAGGCCAAGAAAACGTACAAAAGGAATATGCTCGTAAAGTTGAAGAAGACCCATTAAGAGCTGAAAAGTTGGGCCTTATTGAAAAACAAAAAGACACTACTTTTGTTCCCACAAAAGAAAACGTCAATGATTTGGCTGCGGTGTTTACCCTAACAAATTTGCTTGGATTTATGATTGGAGGCAAGTCTAAAGGTAATGCACAAGCTGCTTTGTCTGCCCAAAACGGTATGCTAGAAGGACATCAAAAGGGTTTGCAAGATGTCTACAAGCGTGAAAAAGACATCTTTGATGAAAACCAAAAGGCTTTGGAAAAAACCATCAATGCGCTTGACAAGCAATTGACTGAGAACATTCAGCTTTATGCGACAGATAGAGATGCTGGCTTGGCTGCCATCAGGACTACGCTTGCAGAACATAATGCCAAGTTTTTACAAGATTCTTTAGAGAAGTATGGGCCAGCCTATATGTATGACCAGTTGATGAACACCAAAAAGGTAAATGATCAACTTAAAGAAAAAAAAGCCAAACTGTATCAAGCTGAGCAAACAAAGAAATTTCAAGAAAAACAACTTGAATTGCGTAATAGAGAGCTTTCCGAAAGAATTAGAGAACGTGGTCAAGGTACTTATCAATATGTTGTTGGACAAGACGGCAAAACTTATGCGGTCAACACTAAGAACCCCAATGACATTAGACAACTTGATGTAGATTTTTCTGGTGCTACAAAAGTGGGAGCAAAACCAGCAAAACCAGAGGCTGGTCTGGGATCGGGTGCTTTCTTGGAATCTGTGCTTGGCGTAAAAGCTGGTGACGAAAAAACAAATCAAAAAATTGTAGATACTGCTACAGGTGTATCTCAACTTAATCATGTTGTTAATTTGTTTAGAGACCCAGAAGTCAGAACTGGTGTTCTTGCCAAACTTAATCCTATTAGAGAAAAGTTGTCATCATTGGGAGATGACAACCATGAGATTAGCGATGCTGAATTGCAATCCATTATTGATGGTGAAATATCTCCTGACGCTAAAAACGCTGTTGCTCAAAAAGAGGCTTTGTTTGCAGCATATACGGCTGAAAGAGAAATTGCTGGTGGCAGACTTTTGGTGTCTGTTGTTAAGCAAGCTGGTGGCGCACTTGACCCAACCAACTATGAAAAATCTGGCTATATCAACTTATTGAATAGCAGAGAAAATGAACTTAAAAAGCGTTTGCGTGGTGAGAAAATGTCTGATGAGCAAATAGACAAAGTTGTTAGCGCATTGGACCAATCAGCACCTAAACAACCGACTTCTGTCACGGCTACAACAAAATCTATGCCAGAACAAGATAAATTAAAAACTTATGCTGACAGTTATTTTGATGGTGACGTGACCAAAGCTAAAGAATATCTTGCAAGTCAGGGGTACAAATAATGGCTGTAGACATTAGTGATTTACCTGCGCCACCCAAGGGCGCTGACATTTCTGATTTGCCAGCTCCACCCAAAGAGCCTGGTTTTGGGCAAAAAGCAATGGAGTTTGTTGAGCCTACAGTTGAGGCTTTAGGAACTGCTGGTGGTGCTGTTTTGGGTTCTGCTTTAGGTCCTGCTGGAACCGTAGGGGGTGCAGGTCTTGGATATGGCATGAGCAAAGAAGCAATGAAAATTGCTCGTGAACAGTTAGGTTATCAAAAGCCAAGAACAGGAATTCAACAAGTTATTGAGCCAGTTAAAGAAGTTTTAACTGGTGCAACTTATGAGGCGGGTGGTCAAGCATTACCTAGTATTCTTGGTGGCATTGGAAAAGTTGGCACATCTATTGGTGACTTAATTAAACCTGGTCCTAGTCGTGCGGCTAAAATTGCTGGTGAAGCATTAGGTCCAAATTTACAACAAGCAAGACAAGTATTAAAACAAGCTGGTGATGACCTCACTGCTTCTCAAGCGTTGTCTGTGATTGACCCCAAAACAGGACAGGCTGCTTTAACTGTGCCTGTTGCCCAAGCATTGTTAAAACGTGCTGAATCTCGTGACGCAAACTTTTTTGTTAAATTGTTTGGCGAGCAAGAAGCAAAAAGATATAAAACTCTTGAAAACTTGGCTAAAGGTGCTGATGCAACAACAGCTAGGCAAGCGCAAGGAGAATTGAAAAAGCAATTGGATGAGCGTTTAATACCAACTCTTAAAACAGAACTAGAAGCTGCTAACATTGCTGGCAAAAAACTACCCAAGTTAAGAGCAGAAGAAGCTCGTATGGGTGGCGCAGCAGAACAAAAAGTTGAAGACGTTAGAAGGTTTCAAGCTGCAAAAGGTAGAGCAGAAGGTCGTCAACCATTGTATGCGCCAAGTTACATGGGTGGAACAAGACAACCTATGCAAGCCCCTTATCGTGAATTGCCAACTCAATTTCAAGCATACACTTATCCTGCCGAACTTGCCAAACGTGCTGAAGACGTTATTAATCAATCTGCTGATGCGTCTTTGCGTTTTGGTGAAGCAAGAAATTTTGCCAAAGCAGCGGCAGATAGTTTGGCTGCTTACAATTTAAAACCATTAACTGCAAGTTCTGTTGTCAATAGTATTCGTGGCAAATTGTCTGACCCTTCTATAGCTGGTAATGCCGATTTAGAAAAAGGTCTTACAAGGATTGCAAAAGACATTAAAAAATGGACTGATTCCAATGGTGTTATTGATGCTTTTGCTTTAGATGCCATTAGAAAAAACTCCATCAACAGTGTTGCTAGAGAGTTGTTTAAAGACGATGTACGTGCTCAAAAGCAATTTGCTGGTCAAGTATTGGAGTCTGTTAAACCAGTTTTAATTGATGCCATTGAGGGTGCTGGTGGCACTGGATATAGACAATATTTGGAAGATTATGCTCGTGGTATGCAAGCACTTAATCAAACCAAATTGACGGCAAGAGCACAAGAACTTTACAAACAAAGTCCACAACAATTTGTGAGCTTGGTTGAGGGTAATTCACCAGATGAGGTAGAAAGAATATTTGGTCCTGGCAACTACAACATTGCTAAAGAATTAAGTGCAAATATTCAAAAGCAGTTAGGTGATATTGCGGGTCAAGTTAAATCTGCTGACATTGCTAAACAACAAGCTGCAGCAGGAACTTCTACTTTGGCAGACATTTTAAAAACCAATTTAGGATTTCAATTACCTGGTTTTGTTTCGCCTAAGACTGCAATGGTTAAAAAAATCAGTGATGACGTTTTGGACAGACTTGAAAATTACACAAGTAAAGAAACCATGCGTAAACTTACTGAAGCTGCTCGTTCTGGAAAATCTTTGGACAAGTTATTGTCTGAACTACCTGAAGCTGAACAACAACAAATATTGCGTGTTTTAACACCTGGTGCTACGGCTGGAGGTGTTATTGCAGGAACTCAAGCCAACACAGGAGGTAAATAATGCCACTAGCTAAAGGTAAAAGCCAAAAGACCATCTCTAAAAACATTAGAAAGCTGATGAAAGAAGGTGGTAGACCCCGTAAACAGATTATTGCCATAGCCTTGAGTACGGCTAGAAAAGGAAAGCGTAAGGCCAAGCGATGAGCAAGAAGAAAGAAAAAAGCCTGAACCCAGAACTTGAAAATGCTATTGCTAAGATGCTCAGAGATGTGATGGTAGACGAGACTGCCACCATCAATGATAAAACTAAAGTAATAGATCGTGCATTGAAACTTGAGGCTATCAAGATGAAAATGCAAGATGATGAGTGGGGTAGTGGGTTTATGGGATTAGACGATGATAAAGATGAGTGATATGATGTTGACTTTCAACAGAGGGAAACAACATGGACTCAGTATCTTTAATTCGTCT
>Ga0316220_1002198_pt1 | contig 18624 bp, 20 predicted proteins | sample TBH18005metaG_FD_203632 | JGI IMG/M metagenome (GOLD analysis project Ga0316220, IMG submission 203632) | Freshwater microbial communities from Trout Bog Lake, Wisconsin, USA - TBH18005 | ecosystem: Environmental > Aquatic > Freshwater > Lake > Hypolimnion/Profundal zone | place: USA: Wisconsin...
GCTGCACTGACAGTGCCCGAGCGCGCCGATGCTGCTCCACAGTCTGATCGCAAAGGTAACGGCAAATTACGGTGGCCCCGGCACACCCGTGGCCAACGTGGGGCGGGCCGTCGACTACCGGCCTTGGCGTCACAGTTTTTCTTACAAACGGTAAAGCGCGGTTGCGAAGCGTTTCCATACAGTGAGGCCAAGTCCAACGATCACCACGGAGCCTCATCATGAAACGCACCATCGCCCTGCTCATCCTTGCTGCTGCCGCTACCTCTGTGCTGAGTGCGTGTGTGGTGGTGCCGGCCGGCGGTTATTACGATCGCCCGCATTACTACCACCCGTACTACCGCGGCTATTGATCCGCAAACTGCGTGGCGCGGCCGGCATGTCCGCCCCTCAGGCCTTGCGCGCCTGCAGCATGCGGATGCGCGCGACGGCCTGGTGGTCGGTCGTGGCGGCGTCATAAAGGCGCGCCAGGTCGGCCTTCAGTGCCGTGCGCGAACCGCCGTCCAGGTACACCATGTGCCCCGACGGATAGAACCCCGCCGACAGGTTCTTCCGCACATCGGCATCCAGCAAGGGCATCGCCTTCAGGTCAAGCATGGTCTGGTAGAACGGCGTGACGAAGTCGTAGTAGCCGTTGGCGGAGAAGACTTTCAGATCCACGTTCAGGCTCATCGTGGCGGCCAGGTTGCCGGCCGTGTAGAGCGCGACGTTGCCGTTGGCATCGAGCCCTTTCTGCGCGCCGGTCGGCGCTGGCGCCGCCGCATGCCAGCGCGTACGGGCTGGAGGCAGGGAAGTCCGCGTGGTCCACGCGATCGGGCTGACCGTCGGTGGAGCCGCTGTCGCCCGACGCAGTACACACCGTCACACCCATCGTTGCGGCGCTCTGCAGCGCGGCGTGCATGGCCTGCGGCGTCCAGGCGCTTTCGGGGGCGCCCCCAAACTGATGGACACCACCGAAGGCCGCAGCTTGGTTTCATGGATGGCGGCGTTGATGGCCTGCACGAAACCGGCGTCGGTATTGACCGTGAAGTACACGGCCAGCGTGGCGCCCGGCGCAGTTGCGCCTCCCACCTCCAGGTCGAGCACGACTTCGCCGTCGGGCCCGCTCGGGTCGCCGGTTGGGCGGTTTGCGCCCTGCCCGACGGGCACGGCCGTCACCGTCGGCACGGGCACGCCCAGCTCCTGGAAGTACGCACGCAGACCGTCTTCCCGGTAGCCGCCGCCGCGTTCGATAAACGCAATGCACTGGCCCGCGCCGTCGCCCTGCGGAAAGCCGTAGAGCTGCGCGAGCTGCATCGGTGTGTACGACGCGGTGGGGACCGCACGCGCGGGCCGGATGCCTCCCGGCTCAGTCGACCCGGCAGGCAGCGGCACGAAGCGGCAATGCGGCTGCGCCTGTGGGCGCGAGTCGAGCCCCAGTGCGGCAACAACCACGTCCTGCAATGACTCCGGCAACCGCAGCGGGCCGGAACGCCCGCGGTATTCGCAATCGCCATGTGCCACGCGGTGCAGGTGCGTATCGAACGCGCGGCAGAACTGTTCGACGGAGCCCTCGAGCGTGACGGTGGCGGCGGCCACGTTCACTTCAACCACTTGCAGACTGTGTTCGCGAGCAAAGGTGCGGACGGCATCGATGTCGTCCGAAGTGGCGCCAAACTGAGCAGCCCATTCTTCGCGGGCCAGCGGTGTGGGCGGCGGCGTCCCGGCGGCATGCGCGTGAACAAAGCCCGACAGGCGCGCATCGAGTTCAGCCTCGTTCGGCCGGCGCAATTGCACAAGCGCCCGGATCTGCTCCGCCGGGTGCGCATCGCCGAGGATGCGTTCGTCTTCAGAAATCGTGCGCTCGCTGCCGCGCAGGGGGTGCCGGACCGTGGGCCATCTCCATGTAGGTAGGTGGCCCGTGCGTCGCAACCGGCGTGCCGCGGCGCTGAGGGTGCCGGCAGGATGCGGCGCCACCTCCCACCACGTTAGGCGATGGCTTGTCCGCTTGATCTGCGGGGTTCGTCAGTCGGCGAAATCGGCGCTGCCAGCGCCTTCTGCGGAATGCTGCGGCTTGCCTTCGGCAAAGGCACGGCGAATCAGCGCGCCGCATGCCGCGCTGCGCACATAGGCGCGTGGGCCAAGGGTCTCGCGCACGAGCATGCCGTAGTACCGCTTGTCAGCGGTGATCCACGGATAGAAGCCGAACGCCCCGGCCGAACTGAACGCGCCGTCGCCGCCGGGCTGATCCTCGATCCAGTAATTGAGCGCGTAATGCCATGGCAGCGCGGCGGGCGTGCTGACGGCAGTTGGGCATGTGCCGGGCTCGGTGCAGACGGCATGCTGGCCGAGCATCCTGCCGAGCTGGTATTCGCCGCGGATGAGACGACGCAGGAACTGGCCGTAAGCAGCCGGCGTGGCGATCATTCCGCCACCCGGTTCGGGCGCGAGATAACGGATGCCGAGCGGCTTGCCGGCATCGCGCAGGCCCGGTGCATTGGCAAGCTGGTGGTCGAGGTCATTGTTGAGCGCTTCGGCATCGGCGCGGCCCAGGCCGAGATCGATCAGCAGCTTCTGATCATGACCGCCGTTGTAGCTGAAACGCCCGACATGCCCGGGCGTGAAGGTCGCGTTGCGACCGCGCGCAAAGCAGCTTTGCACGGTGTCATTGCGATTGCACAGCAATGGATTGAGCCCGTCGTAGCCCGAGCGCATGGTGAGCGCGTCGATTTCGGCGGGTGTGGGCTTGCCTTGCGCACGCTCGACCACGTAGGCGCCAAATATCCATTTGGAGGCCGATGCCAACCGCACCGTCTTGTTGGCGCCGATGCGCTGGCCCTGCTGCCCGTGAATCAGCTCGCCGTGGGCGTCACCGATTTCCCAGTAGTAATCGCCTAGACGCTGACAACTGCCGGCATGCGCCAGTGTTGATTGCACCGCGGCACGGCGCGCTGCCAGACTCGGCGCAGCGGCGTGGGCGGCGGCCCCTGCCACCAATGCAGCCCATGCCACCAGAACGGCACGCCCCCCTTGCCCGAACTCTGCGAACGCCCTGTTGCTCCGGGCGCGTCTTGCTTGCGTCATGTCGATGTCCTGCTCTTTCTGTGTTGCCTTGCTAGCCCGGCGGCACTGTAACGCAGGTGCGTGGCATTTCGCTGTTTTACGCTCGGGCGCTTGTTGCTGTGCAGTCTTGCAACAAGTCATCCACGAAACGCGCGTGACTGTATCGGTGGCACCTTGCAGGCAGGTTGCGGGGCGCCATCGTCATGCGTTTCAAACGTAAGCGTTTGCGCATCGATTAATCATCTTCGCAGGTGATGAATATCACTTCCTATTTGAACCCCCAATATGTCCTAAACCTACCGTTTATGAGCCAAATGGAGGATAAGAATCATGCCAAGGGGCGCTGGCGGTCTGCAGAGAGTGTCCTAGAATGCAACCGAAGAAAAGTAGATTTAAATAAAAGTAAATACGCGGCAGCGGCGAGCTTTCGGGAGCGGCCATGGGAACAATCAAACGGGAAACAGCGGGCTTGACTGCCCGGCTGGGGTGGGAACGTCACCCTGCCAATTGGCAGATGATTCCTACGCGTCGGCGCCTTTTTCAAACACGTCTTCCGGCGACGCGCGCCTCCACCATTCTGCTCTGGCTGCTGGCCATCTCGATTACCGTAGGTGTCGGACTGCTGCATCGATTGTGGTAGCCATAAAAACATAACGGAATTTTGTACGGGGAAGGTCGCAGCGCTAGAGCGAACACGCAGTCAACCACCGAATTGACAGACCGGCATAACGGCACCGAGGGACAGTCCGACCCGCTTCACTGGGTCAATCGCATCCGGACGGATTCAACGTCTGGAGCATCGTCATCCCTCCATTCGGAAATCACGCTCCTGCATGTGACCATTGCGCCGCGAAAGCGGCATGTGGGGCACGTCATTCAACCGGCGCGCCTGATCAATGGGGGGAGCATCATGAATATTTCATTCACCGGCAAGACGTTCAGGTCCGTAGGCGACCTGTTCTTCCAAGCCATCGTCGACGGCAAGGTCGTCAGCTGTTTCGTCACCTCCGAAGCGCTGTCGCTCTGCGATTGCGCGCATCAGAAGATCACGGCCGAAGAGGTCTATCGCAATTACCGCGACTGGATCGAGTTGGCTGCATCGGACCTGATCCGTGCAGGTTCGCTCGCGCCGGTCATTGTGCGCGGCCGCGACCTGGCCGCTTCACGCGCATCGTTGCCGCACGGTGGCGTGCCGGCCTACGACCTGGACCGCGCACGTCAATTGCGCCTGGTTCCTCGCTCGTCGCGCTGATATCAATCAGCGCTGGCGCAGCGGAACGTGCGGTCGGGGGGCCGCACGTTCCGTAGGTGCCAAAGCTCAACGCGGGTCAATCGCCCGGGAAATCCTCTTCCCAATATTCCTGCAGGTTGCGCACGCCAGCGGTGTTCTCGCTGCGCGCGGCTTCACGCATGCGCAGTTCGACTCGCCGGATCTTGCCCGAGATGGTTTTGGGCAGATCGGCAAATTCGATGCGGCGCACGCGTTTGTAGGAAGCCAATCGGCTGCGGCAAAATCCGAGGATGTCCCGCGCCAGTTCCGGGCCGGCCTCGTGCCCCGCACGCAGTACCAAGAAAGCCTTCGGCACGGCAAGGCGCAGCGGGTCGGGGCTCGGCACGACGGCGGCCTCCGCGATGGCAGGGTGTTCGATCAGCACGCTCTCCAGCTCGAATGGGCTGACACGGTAATCCGATGCCTTGAATACGTCATCGGCGCGGCCCACGTAGGTCAGGTAGCCGCTGGCATCGCGCGCGGCAATGTCAGAGGTGTGATACACGCCGCCGCGCATGGCTTCGGCGGTTTTGTCGGCGTTACCGGCGTAGCCTTCCATCAGGCCGGTCGGGCGTGAATTCAATTCGATGCAGATCTCGCCCTCTTCCGCTTCGTGGCCGTCGGGGTCGCGCAGCGTGATGCGATATCCCGGCAGCGGCCGACCCATCGAGCCTGGCTGGACGCGCTGCCCCGGGCTGTTGCCGATCTGGCAGGTCGTTTCGGTCTGACCGTAGCCGTCGCGGATGGTGATGCCCCACGCCGCGCGCACCCGTTCGATCACCTCCGGGTTGAGCGGTTCGCCCGCGCCCACGAGTTCGCGCAGGGCGGGCTTCCACGCGGCCAAGTCTTCCTGGATCAACATGCGCCACACCGTGGGCGGTGCGCACAGCGTCGTCACCTTGGCCCGGCAGAGCACATCCAGCACTGCTTTGGGCTCGAAGCGCGCGTAGTTGTAGATGAAGACGGTGGCGCCGGCATTCCACGGCGCGAAGAAGCAGCTCCACGCGTGCTTGGCCCAGCCGGGCGAGCTGATGTTCCAGTGCACATCCCCCGGGCGCAGGCCGATCCAGTACAGGGTGGACAAATGCCCGACCGGATAGCTCGCATGCGTATGCATCACGAGTTTGGGTTTGGACGTGGTGCCGGACGTGAAATACAGCAGCAACGGATCGCTCGCCTGCGTGGGCGCGTCGGGGGTGAATTCGGCGGAGGCATCGTAGGCGTCTTCAAAGCGGTGCCAGCCGGCCGGCGCCTTGTCCGTACCGACCGCAATGCGTGTGAACGTGCCCGATACGGCGTCGAGCTTGGCGCAATCTGCCCCGCCCACCACCACGTGGCTCACCTCCCCCATGGCAATGCGTTCGCGCAGGTCTTCTGCGGTGAGCAGCGTCGTGGCCGGGATGATGACCGCGCCGATCTTGATGCTGGCGAGCATCACGTCCCATAGCCCGGGCACGTTGCCGAGCATGAGCAGGATGCGGTCACCGCGCTGCACGCCAAGCGCCCGCAAGTGGTTGGCCACGCGCGCCGAACGCTCGGCCATCTGCGCAAACGACAGCCGCGTCTCGTTGCCCTGATCGTCGACCACCCAGAGGGCGACGGCATCGTTGCCGCGCGCCATGGCGTCGAAATAATCCAGCGCCCAGTTGAAGCGGTCCAACTGGGGCCATGCAAAATCGCGCACAGCGGTATCGTAATCCTCACGGTGCGCGAGCAGAAAGTCGCGGCACCGCAGGAAGGCGTCCAGCGATGTCATGCCTGTCTCCTGAGGTTTGGAGCGTGTCGTGCACGCTCTGACAGCACGCGCCTCGTCCGGGCGCTACGGAAACGCACCTGCAACCGACATCGCCACTTATAGGAGGAATTCGCCCGCCAGACCAGCCCGGATTCTCCCGAGCCATGCACTCATTGCGAGCGCGGCGGAAAACGCAGCGAGCGACCACCGCCCAGGCTTAGCCACGCCCAGGCCGTTGCAGCCACGACCACGCCCAGCACGACGATCCATTGAGCGCTGACGAGCATCAGCTCGATCGTGCCGGCCATGTCCGGCAGAATCTGCGGCCAGGCGGGCGCAAGCCAGCCGTCGGCGTCGAACCATGCGCCGCGTCCGGCACCTGTGGCGAGTTCCACCGCCAGCAGCGCCGCATTGACGGCCGCGAATGCCATGCCGCTGTGTGTCAGCAGGCGGCTGAACACCGGCAGTTCATACAGGGGCTTCATATATTGGATGTGCCGCGTGAGCGACCACGCGCACACGATGAGCAACGCAACGCTGATGGCCACCATGGGCGCCGGGCTGCGCAGGCACACGCCCAGCGCGATCCACGCCAGCGCATTGATCTCGTGGCGCCGATAGATGCGCAGCGCACGCGCCGCGTGCAGCAGGCCGATCGGCGGAACATCAGGGGGAACACCGGCAGACGCCATGATGTGCTCCATGAGCGGAGGGTTGGTGCGGCGCCGCACGTCCTGTAGCTGGGCAGCCCGCAACTGCTTGCAGTGTACCGACGCGTTTTCACCGGCGCGAGTTCAAACAGCATCCTTCCGCCAAATGACGGACGCGCACCGCGCTCAGGCCTCGCGCAAATGCTCGATCAACTGGCGTGCGAAGACGGGCAGGTCATCGAAATGGCGCACGCAGATCCGCAGCAGGCGCGTCGCCCAGGCGTCGGTCAGGCGCACCCGGCGGATGCCCATGGAGCGCTGCAGGCGGATCGCCGCATGCTCGGGAATGACGCCCACGCCCACGTTGCGTTCCACCATGCGGCAGACGGCGTCGAAACTGCGTAACCGCACGCGGTATTTGAGCCGATGGCCGGCGCGTGCAGCATGCCCCGCCAGATACGCCTGCAATGCGTTGTCGCCCGTCAGGCCGACAAAATCTTCCTGCAAGGTTTCAACGAAGGCCAGCTCACGGCGCTCGGCCAGCGGGTGTTCGCGCGCGGTCACCAGCACGAGGCGGTCGTGGCGGAACGGAAAGGTCTCCAGCCCCGACAAGTCGACCGCATCGTTGACGATACCGATGTCGGCGCGCCCCTGCGCAATCGCTTCCACAATTTCGTGGCTCACCAGCTCTTCCAGGTCGACGTCGACCTCAGGATGAGCGGCCAGGAAAGCGCTGAGCGTTTCCGGCAGGAACTCGGTCATGGCGGCGGTGTTGGAGAGCAGCCGCACGTAGCCCTTCAAGCCACGCGCGTATTCGCCCAGCTCACCGCGCATGCGGTCCATCTGCTGCAGGACGACGCGAGCGTGGTGAACCAGCGTGCGGCCGGCAGCGGTCGTTTCCACACCGCGACGATTGCGGGTCAGCAACGGCGCGCCCAGTGCGTCTTCCATGCCGCGGATGCGCGCGCTGGCCGATGCCAATGTCAGGTGCGCGCGTTCTGCCCCCGCCGTGATGCTGCCGGCTTCGGCGGTATGGAGGAAGAGTCGGAGGTCGGTCAGATCGAAGCGCACGATACATCTCAAAGTGGCAGGAGCCTCAGTCTCACACTGAGGCTTGGTCAATGTATCGCAGATTGCAGCGTGGCAACCAGTGTCCGAAACTGAGGCATCTCACAACACAACATCCCCAACTTCGCCCCCAATGGAATCTGCCACGCTGCTGCTTTTTGGCGCGGGCCTGCTCGCCGGCATGATGAATGCCCTGGCGGGCGGCGGCTCGTTTGTCACCCTGCCCGCGCTCATGTTCGCAGGGGTTCCGTCGGTGTTTGCCAATGCGTCGAGCACGGTCGCGCTGCTACCCGGCGCGGCCACGTCGGCGTGGGCGTATCGCGCGGACTATCGCGGGTTCGGGCACGTCTCGATGCGCGCCATGGTGGGGATCAGCCTTGTGGGGGGGCTGTTCGGCGCGCTGCTGTTGATGAACACGTCGTCTCGCGCGTTCGATTTCATCGTGCCGTGGCTGCTGCTGGTCGGCTCTCTGGCGTTCACCTTCGGCAAACAGGTCGGTGTATGGCTGCGCCAGCGTGTGCAGATCGGGCGGACAACGCTGCTGGTGGCGCAAGGTGCGCTGGCCATCTATGGCGGCTATTTTGGCGGCGCAGTGGGGATCATGATGATGGCGGTCTGGGCACTGTTCGGCCACGACGACATCAAAGCACTGAACGCCTCACGCACCTTGCTGGTGGGCGCGACCAACCTTGTGGCGGTGGCCTGTTTTGCGCTGGCAAACATGGTGTGGTGGCCGCAGACGCTGGTCATGCTGGTGGCCGCCGCACTGGGCGGTCATCTCGGCGCGCATGTTGGCAAGCGTTTGCCGGTGCCGGTTGTGCGGGCGTTGATTTCCACTTTCGGCTTTTCGATGACGGCGCTGCTGTTCTGGCGCGCCTGGTCGCACGCTTGAGCATGAGGAGAAACGCCATGTCGCACATGCAGCCTCATCCGACACGCCGCCCGCCCGCGCCGCGCGCCTATCGCTATCCGCTGTCCCATCGCGCCACGCTCAGTGCCTGGCACGCCCACATTACCGAGACCCCATCTGCCGAACCGGAAATAGCGGGCGCGCAAGCGGTGTTCTACATCGCGCGCAGTGTTGCAGTCTTGCTGGCCGCCGTGGCCGTGGGCCTGGGAGCCGCATCCAATGACGCGGAACGCCCGTCCACGGCATACCCCTCTTCTTCGCAGGCGACAACGCGCTGAGGGCGCGCTAATATCCGCCCCGCCGCAGCACAGACCGGTATCGACCGGACAAAGAAAAAGCCCGCGGGCCGGGGGGCGGGCGGGCTTAACATCTTCAGCCTTTGACGACGAAAGATGGTCGGGTGTGCTTTGTGAACGAGCAATGCGCCGGAATTCACAAAGCGGAGCCATTATAAAAAGTGCACGCCCCCCGCCATACCCCAACAACGAGGGGGGTCCGCGTCGTTTTCCGATTAGTCCCTGAGCGCTGTATCCAGTGCCTGCGGCGTCAGCAACCCGCTCGACGCGTGGTGCTTGCCGTCGGGGCGCAGGATGATGGTGCGCGGCATCTCGCCCTGCCAGCCGGGGTCGAGCGCGGCGCGCAGGCGCTCCGGCATGTCTTCGGCATTGGTGTACTGCGGCACGCGGGCGAGGCCGATCCTGCCGTCGCGGGCCAGCGGCGCCAGTGCGCGGTTGAGCATCTCAGCCTGGTCAGGGCCGTCCATCGACACCATCACCACATCCACAGTCTGCTTGGCAGTGCGCCGCCATTGCGCAATGCGCGCGATGTTCTCGCGGCAGTAGCTGCATTCCAAGGACCAGATTTCGACGATCAGCGGCCGCGCGTGTGGCGTCTGAAGCAAGGTCGGCACATCGCGCGCATGCAGCGGCTGGAACTGCAGCGCGCCTGCGGCCTGCGCGGTAAAAGCGGCGGCAGATAGCGCCAAGCCCATCGCAAAGGATTTCCATCGGGTATTCATTTCGATGCCTCCAATGATGGATTGGACGGACTGACATTGCTGATATCGATCAGCCGATAGCCCTCGGCCTGCGTGCGCCACGACAGGTAAACATGGCCATCGCGCGCGAGCAGTTGCGGATGATCGCTCCCACTATCGGTGTTTGCCGCGCTGGCGGGCGCTGTCCAGTGCGCGCCGCCGTCGGTCGATCTGCGCAGCAGGATCTGCATGCGGTCGTCGGCAAACTGTTTCCACGCCAGCCACAGGGCGCCGTCTGCCGCGAGCATCGCTGGGTGCGATGCCTGTGCACCGGCTTGTGCCGAACCGCCAAAGGCCCATGCGCCGCCGATTGGCTTGCCGTCTGCCGAGAGCCGGCTGTAGAACAGGCCGGGCTTGTCTTGCAGCACCGAAAACCACGCCATGTGCCGCACACCATCGGCCGTAACGGCCAACGCGGGGCCATGGTGCGGACACGCATCGACGCGCCACTCCGAAAACGTCGCGCGCGTGATGGCAAGCGGTGTGTTACCAATGGGTAATGTTGCCAATGCGTGGTCGCGGATCTGCCCGGCAAACACATTGCGCCACAGTGCGAGCATGTGGCCATCGGCATCGGGGGCAAGCGCAATGCGGCAGCATTCGCAGGTCTGGTCGATGACCTTGCGCTCGGGCGCAAAGGTGGCGCCGCGGTCAGTCGAAACGGTGTAGTAGACCGCCGCTCCGGCGTACGGCTGTTTGGCCGCTTGTGCAAGCAGCAGGTCGCGCTTGTCGATCCACGTGACGAAGATGCGGCCTGCGCCGTCGACCGCGATCGAATCGAAGCGGTGCGTGATCGGCTGGCGGTCGTGGTGGACGGTGACCGGCGCACTCCACGTCCTGCCGCCGTCAAGCGAGCGCGAGAAACGCACGAAGCCCGTATAGGGCGCGTCGAGCGGGCGCGACCAGCTCACATACAGCGCACCGTCCGGGCTGGCGATAACCTTCGGGCGGTTCTCGCCGTCGGTGTAGATCGGCTCGGGTTGCGGGTTCACTCGCTGCGGCGCGGACAGTGTCTTGCCGAGATCGCCGGACGACGCTACCACCACGTGCTGCCCTTCCGCCCACGTCACCCACAGACGCCCAGCTTTGTCGAACGCGGCCGTGGTGGCGAGCTGCGGTTTTGCGGCAGGCTTGGCTGCCATGGCACCGTGATCGTGGCCTTCGTGCGCGGGCGCCACCGTTGCTGCGAGCGTCAGCAGCGCACCGGCAACGAATCGAGGAATCGACTGCATTACAGACGCCATTTCAGTTGTCCATAGAAGGTGCGCGACGGATACGGGTGGTACACGAAGTACCGCCGGTCGGTCAGATTGTCGACGCCCAGCGCCAGCGTGATGTGCTTGTCGATACGGTAGCTAGCCTTGAGGTCCACGGTGAAGAAGCTGCTCGTGCCACCGTAGACGTTCGGCAGCACATCGGTGTTGTCGAGCGTGCCGTACTGCCGCCCGGAATACCGCACGCCCGCGCCCACCGTCCAGTCAGGCGTGGCATGCCAACTCGCAAAGAGATTGGCGCGCACCCGCGGCATGCGCGGCCAGGTCTTGTCGACGTAGGTCGGGTTGGCGGCGTCGGCCAGCGTCTTCGATTGCGTGAAAGCGACGTTGGCTTCAACGTCCACGCCGCGCACACCCGCATCCTGCAGAACGTCCTGCCCCGAATACGCCAACTCGATGCCGCGCGTGCGCACGCGATCGACGTTCTGCACGTTCGTCACGTTGGGCGTAACGGTGATGTTGGTCTGCGTGTAGATGCTGTCGCGCACGTCGCTCTGGAACAGGCTGGTACGCAATACGCCGTAGGGCACAGCCTGCTCGACGGTGAAGTCGAAATCATTGGCGCGCTCAGGTTTGAGGTTCGGGTCGTTGTTGACGATCGTGTTGCCGCTGATCGTGCCCTGGAACAGCTCCGCCACCGTCGGAAAGCGCACGGCGCGGCCATACGACAAGCGCAGCAGCGTGTCTTGCGTGGCCTGCCATTGAATGGCCGCCTTGGGCGAAAACGCGTCTTCGGTACGGCTGGCGTAGCCCAACGCGCTCGTGCCGTTGCCGAGCTGGCCGTTGTAGGCGCGCCAGCTTTCGTAGCGCAGGCCCAGTGTGGCCAGCCAGCGCGGCGCAAACGCCCACGCGTCCTGCAGGAAGACGGCCTGCGTTTGCGTGTCGCCCTGGTAGCTGGATTTGAGCGTGGATAGTGTTTCCGTTGACCAGTTGCTCGCGTTGAAGGTCTGGTTGCGCAGGTGGTATTGGTCGTAGTGGTAGCCGGTCGTGAAGGTATGGCCGGACACCGTGGGCGACGTCGCCTTGATGTCGAAGTTGGACCAGCCCGTGCCGTCGCCGTAGAACACCGTGCCGGGCCCATTGCCGGCCGCCGTGTTCGACGCGCGCAGGATGTCACGTGAGACGTTGTAGGCCGACGCGTTGGTGTCGATCTTCCAGCCGCCGATCTTGCCCTTCACGCCCAGGCCGTAGAGCCAGTTTTCCTGGTCGCCGTTTTGCGGGGCGAAGGTGTTCGGGGCGATCGTGTACGGCGTGCCGTTGATCAGCACATTGCCGCCCGTGACGGTGTTGCCGGCGGCATCGCGCAGGAAGCTGAGCGCCTGATCGTTGAAGTGGTTCTCCCAGTGGCCCAGCGTGAGCGACGCCTCCAGGCTGTCGCTGAATACGTAGCCGAATCGCAGCGTCTCTTGCAGTTGCTGCGTACGCTCCAGCATCTGCGGCCCGAGAATCACGCGCGGCTGGCCATTGGGGCCGAGATCCTGCCGCGCACCCGTGACCGGCACCGGCGTGCCGCCTGCGGTGAACCGGGAGTTGGGCGTGGCGTATTGCATCGGTTGGCTGTCGTTCTCCAGCCGGTCGACTGACAGCGCATACCAGAACTTGCCGATGCGGTCGCCCAGCGATGCGCTTTCGTGGTTTCCGGTGACGTTGCGCGAAAAGCCGTAGGCATCGTTGTAATGCTGGCTCATGATCTGCGTCTGCGCCGCGGCCTCGAATTTTTCTGGGCGGCGCAAGGTCATCGCGATGGTCGTCCCCATCGAGTTGCCAGGCAGCAGCGCCGAGAACGGCCCATACAAAATATCGACGCGCGCAAGTTCATCCGGCCCGACCATGGACCAGCGCGGCGGGTAGCTGTAACTGGAGCCAAGCAGGTTCGAGAGCAGGATGCCGTCGGCATACAGCAGACCGCGTGCGCTTTGGATCTCGTTGAAGTCGCGGCCGGCGAAGATGGAGTTGCGGTCGCCAATGAAGCGGCGGCGCACCATCACATTGGGCTGGTATTTGACGGCGTCTTCGGCAGTGACGACGTTGCGATCGGCCAGTTGATCGGCTGTGACGCTTTGCACGACCGCCGGCGTATTGCGGGCGAACGGCGCGGGGTTGGCGTTGGCCCGCACCACGGTGGGCGCAAGTTCCTGCGTGACGGGCGCGGGCACGGATGCCGCATCCTCGGCAGCGAAAGCAGACAGTGGTGCTGCTGCGCTCAGCGCGAGCGCAGCGCGGCACACGAGCGTGCGCTTAAGGGCGGCGGCCCCAGCGCGCTTGTGGAATGACATCGGAAAGGTCTCCGGATTGCGATGGCGTCGGCCCAAACGGGGCCGAACGCAAAGGCGCCACGGAGCAACCTCCGCAGGCGCGTCAGATCGACAACGACGGAGAAACAGGAGGCGCGCGCGACCCGGCCACGCGCAGCGCACTGCGCGCATACACGGGCGCCGGGGTGGCCGGCTGCCGCACGCGATAGACGAAATGGGCAGAGGGAACATCCAGCGCTGGAACCGAGGCCAGCGCCAGCCCGGCTGCAAACCCCGGGCAATACAGGCAGTGCGCCACGCCGTGGTGGGCGGTCGAATCGTCGGCAGAGCCATCGCCTTGCAGATCGATAGCAACCTGCACGGTGCTGCCATGCGGTGCCGTTGCGCTGCACAGCTCGACGTCAAGCGTGCCCGTGGCCGCCGCGCGTGCGGAAGCGAGCACCGGCGACAGTACGTTCAGTACGATCGCAAGCCAGACGAGGAAGAGCCAGCGGCGATGGAGCATGGATGGGCAACGTCAGAATGTGTGGAGTATAGCGCTGCACACAGTTCCCCGAATTGCCTGCGGCACAGTGCCGCGCAACGGCAAATCGACGGAAATCGACTGGCACTTCGATCGGAATTAGCCTTAATTATTGGATCGACTATAATTTATACCGATTTCCATAATCAGGTCTAAAACAGGGCTTCCCATGGATTCCGACACCGATACCGGACGCTTCAGCTTCCACCGCCAGGACCTCGCCAACACGCTGTGCGACAGCCTGGAAGGCAAGGGCCTGGCCGATGCGCGCTCAGGCCTGTTCCTGGCGGCGCCCCGGCGCACCGGCAAAAGCACGTTCCTGCGCGAAGACCTGGTGCCGGAGGTCGAACGCCGCAAGTGGATCGCCATCTACGTGGACTTATGGGCCGACCGCGCACGCGATCCCGGCCTGCTGATCGCCGACGCCATCAAATCGAAGCTGGCGCAGTTCGACGGCCCGATCGCGAAGCTCGCCAAGCAGGCCGGCATGGAGAAGGTCGACGTGTTGCGCACGTTCACGTTCAACCTCGGCAAGATCGGGCTGCCGCCGGGCATTACCCTGGCCGACGCGCTCGATGTGCTCTACAAGGCGGTGCAGCGGCCGGTCGTGCTGATCATCGACGAGGCGCAGCACGCGCTGTCCACGGAGGCCGGCACCAATGCCATGTTCGCGCTCAAGGCCGCGCGGGACCAGATGAACCAGGGCGTGGACGAACCGCGCCTCTTCCTCGTCTTTACGGGGTCGAACCGCGACAAGCTCGCCAACCTGCTGCTCAATCGCACGCAGCCGTTTTTCGGCTCGCGCGTGACCAACTTCCCGCTGCTCGGGCGGCCGTATGTGTCGGCGTACACGGCGTGGGTCAACCAGCATCTGGCGCCGGACAACCAGTTCAAGGAAGACGACATGTTTGCCGCCTTCCAACTGGTCGGGCACCGGCCGGAGATGCTCAAGGGCATCGTCAGCGAGATCGCCCTGGAGCTGGGTGAAGCCGCCAGCCTGGGCGAGCTGCTCAAGCGCGGCGCGCAGGGTTTTCGGGACCGCATCTGGGGCGAGATCGAAAGCGACTACAGCGCGCTGACGGAAATCCAGCGTGCCGTGCTGGCGGTGCTGATCGAGCGCGGACAAGGCTATTCGCCGTTTTCGGAAGACTCGATGAAGGCATATGCGGCCAAGCTCGGCCACAGCGAGTTTTCCACTGCCACGGTGCAGGCCGCGCTGGACGCGCTGCGCGACAAGAACCTGATCTGGAAGGAGTCGCGCGGCGCCTACGCGCTGGAAGACGAAAGCCTGGCACTGTGGTTTAGCGAGACGCGCGGTGCGCATGCCGTGCCGCCCAAATTGAGCACGTAGTGGGCCTGATCGTCGCGTGGGACGCAATGGCTTGCGCCCGCTACACTGGACAGACGACACAACAATATTCGGGGAGCAGCCAAATGGCACGCAATCGCACCACGTGGCGCGCGCTCACGGCCGCGTTTTTCCTATTGACGGGCGTCGGCACGGCTGCCGCGCAAGACACCACACCCGTACAGGCACCGGCACCGACCCCGAACTGTCCGCCACCCGCCTCAAGCTTCATCCCCAAAGACGGTTGGACCGCCGCCGCGCAACGCGCGACCGACCACGGCCTGCTCTGGCGCATCGAAAAGAACGGTCACACCTCGTGGCTCTACGGCACGATCCACGTTGCGCGGGCCGACTGGATGCTGCCCGGCCCCACCGTGCGCAGCGCGCTTCAGCAGGTTGACAGCATCGCGCTCGAACTCGACCTGCTCGACAAGGACACCGACCGCACGCCGCTAACCGCGCAAAACAGCGCAGAAGACCGCCGGCTCCTGACCGGCCGTCGCGGCGAGCGCTTCAACAAACTGCTCTCCGCGGCTTGCCTGCCCGACACGGCCCTCACGCAGATCCGCAAGTTCCAGCCGACCATGCAACTGGCCTCGCTGGCGGTGCTGGGGGTACGCACAGACGGGCTCTATCCGGATTTCGGCATCGACCTGTTTCTCACCACCTACGCCAAGAGCGTGCACCTGCCGATCGTGCCGCTCGAAACGCTGGCGCAGCAGGTGCGCGTGCTCAACGAGATCGTGCCGAAGAACGAGGTTGCGCAGCAATTCGATACCGTGCTCGACGCGATTGAATCGGGCGAGGCGCGCACGCAGACGCTCACGCTCGCCAATGCCTGGGCCGACAGCGACCTCAGCACGCTCGAGCACTACCCGCAGTGGTGCGATTGCCTGAAGACGGCGTCGGATAAACGCGCATTCCAACGCTTGGTGACGCACCGCAACCGCGCCATGGCCGAGAACATTGCGCGCGTGCACAACAGCGGCCAGCGCGTGTTTGGCGCTGTGGGCGCGTTGCATATGATCGGGCCCAAAGGAATTCCTGCGCTGCTGGCGGCGCGCGGATACAAGGTCACGCCGGTGTTGCCGGCGATCACACCGCGCTAGCGCGTACGCGTTTTCCGGTCAGCGCTTTTCCGGCGGCGTCGATCCGACAGCCGCTGCCAGTTCGGCATGCGCGGCCAAGTCCGCGCGGCGATGGGCGCCCCCCCACTACGCGCCGCTGCTGGTGCGCATGGCCGCCATCACATCGGTCATCAAGGTATCGGATGAAGATTTGCGCCAACTGTTTCCCGGTGATGCCGATCCGCTCACCACGCTGCGCACCCTCGCGCCGCAAGCCGACATCCTGCTCACGCTCGGGGCCGACGGCATGGAATGGCTGACAGCGGCGCACGGCGGGCAAGACGATGCGCGTATCACCCAACCGGCCTTTACCGTGCCGGTGGCGGACACCGTCGGCTGCGGCGATGCCGCGATGGGCGCCTGGCTGGCGAGCCAGCTGCAGTCGCCCGGGGCGCCCGTGCAGGCGCATCTGCGCCAAGCTGCTGCGGCGGCCGCCCTCACCGCCACGCGTGCCGGCGCATTCGCGGGCACGCAAGCCGAAATCGATGCGTTGCTGCAGGCGCATGCCGCCTCGCCCGCCTGAGGTCGCCTGAGACCGCGTGGCAGCGCGGCGCTGCATGCCACAATCTGCGCCATCTGCGTCTTGATCGCTTCGAGGGGCCGTTTTGGAACTGCTTCGTATTGCCGTGCTGTTTGCCTTCACCGCCGTGGCGGAAATCGTCGGTTGTTATCTGCCGTGGCTCGTGCTCCGGCAAGGCAAGCCGTTCTGGCTCCTGCTGCCGGCGGCCGCCTCGCTCGCGCTGTTTGCGTGGTTGCTGACATTGCACCCGGCTGCGGCCGGCCGCACCTATGCGGCATACGGCGGGGTGTATATCGCCGTGGCGCTTGTGTGGCTGCGTCTGGTCGACGGTGTGGCGCTCACCCGCTGGGACGTCGGCGGCGCGGCTATAGCGTTGACGGGGATGGCCGTGATCGCCCTGCAACCGCAGGCCAATTGATCGGATTGCGCACGATATTTAGGTTTTCCTGAGCGAAACGGAACCCTAAGCCGCCGCCACGATCGGAGGGTGGATCATGGCTACGGCCATCGCGCTACGCGCCGGTCGCCCCTCACCCAACCGCTTTTTTTGTCCTGGAGGCCGCGATGCCTGCCATCACCCTCAAACACCTTGTCGTGGCCACGATGCTGATGACCGCAGCGATGACCGCCTCGGCGCTCACCACGTCAACGTTCACCTTCACCGATCAGGACCTGCAAGGGATGCTTGCGCACAGCCAGCCTCCGCAGCCGATCCAGCCGGCCAAAGCCACCGAATCGGCGTCTCATGACCGGCTCCGCGTCGGCCTGAGCGATCCGGGCACGCAACTCGTGCTGCCCTGGTTCCTGGCGGATCTGGTGGATGCGGTCAACCGGCGGGCATCCCCGCAGGACTTCGCGAAAAAGCTGCGGGACGGGATCTGATCGGCCACCGTCGCCGGCCTTCCGTCCGACGCGCTCACTTTCCGCAGGCAGGCATCACAGTGCTGTATATTCATACAGTTATTTTTTGTGACGCCCTGCCGTGCTTGCCGCCTCCCCCACCCCAGACACCGCCAATGCGCCGGCCACGCCGGGTTACCTGGCCCAGCTGAACGACCAGCAGCGCCAGGCAGTCGAGTTCGGTATCTCTGGAGCGGACGCGGCGGAAACCGGGCCGCTGCTCGTGCTGGCCGGCGCAGGGTCCGGCAAGACGCACACGCTGGGCTGGCGCGTGGCGCATCTGGTGGCCAACGGCGCCGATCCGCAACGCATCCTGCTGCTGACGTTTTCCCGCCGGGCGGCGAGCGAACTGTCGAACCGTGCCGGCCACCTGCTGGCGCGAGCCATGCAGGGCGAGCGATCGAACAACGCCCTCAATTCGGCCGGCACGTCGTACAAGACCACGCTGCCCTGGGCGGGCACCTTCCACGGCATCGGCGCGCGCCTGCTGCGCGAATATGCCGAGCGCGTGGGCCTCGCCCCCGATTTCACCATCCATGACCGCAGCGACTCGGCCGATCTGCTCAACGTCGTGCGCCATGAGCTGAACCTGTCGACCAAGGAACGCCGCTTCCCGCTCAAGCAGACCTGCATTGCGATCTACTCGCGCGCCATCAACGCCGAGAGCCCGCTGAACGCCGTGCTGAAGCACCATTTTCCGTGGTGCGCGATGTGGGAAACGCAATTGCGCACGCTGTTCGATGCGTATGTCGAAGCCAAGCAAGCGCAGCACGTGCTCGACTACGACGACCTCCTGCTCTACTGGCACGCGATGGTGTCCGACGCCGAACTGGCGGCCGAGATTGGCGCCCGTTTCGACCACATCCTCGTCGACGAATACCAGGACACCAACCGGTTGCAGTCATCCATCCTGCGTGCGTTGCGCCCGGACGGCCGCGGTGTGACCGTGGTGGGCGACGACGCGCAATC
>Ga0316220_1002206_pt1 | contig 18560 bp, 13 predicted proteins | sample TBH18005metaG_FD_203632 | JGI IMG/M metagenome (GOLD analysis project Ga0316220, IMG submission 203632) | Freshwater microbial communities from Trout Bog Lake, Wisconsin, USA - TBH18005 | ecosystem: Environmental > Aquatic > Freshwater > Lake > Hypolimnion/Profundal zone | place: USA: Wisconsin...
CGCCGACGGCATGCGCGACTGGCGTCCGCTCCTCGCGCGCCTGCGCCAGCAGCCCCACGTCACCGCCGCCGCCCCCGGCCTCTACGGACAAGTCCTCATCTCCCGCGGCGCGCGCTCCGGCGGCGCGCTCATCAAAGGCATCCTCCCCGCCGACGAGCGCTCCGTCAGCGACCTCCTCCAGACCATCCACTCCGGCTCCGCCAATGCTCTCGACGCCGCCCCCAACTCCACCACATCATCCCAACAAGACACGCCCATCATCATCGGCTCCGACCTCGCCCAGTCCCTCGGCGCCGCCGTCGGAGACTCCGTGCTCGTCACCAGCCCTCAGGGCGAGCTCACCCCGCTCGGCATCGTCCCGCGCTACCAGCGCTTCACCGTCGCCGCCATCTTCTCCTCCGGCTTCTACCAGTACGACTCCTCCTACGCCTTCACCCGCCTCGCCGACGCCCAGCGCCTCTTCGCCGAGCCCGACATCATCTCCGTCATCAGCTTCAAGGTCGACGACCTCTACCGCGCAGACTCCATCGCCCGCCAGCTCGAGTCCTCCGCCGGCCCCGGCTTCCAAGCCACTAGTTGGATGGAGCAGAACCGCGAGCTATTCCGCGCCCTACGCCTCGAGCAGACCGTCACCTTCATCGTCATCGCCCTCATCGTCTGCGTCGCCGCCCTCAACATCCTCACCGCACTCACCATGATGGTCATGGAGAAGACCCGCGACATCTCCGTTCTCATGAGCTTCGGTGTCCGCGCCGCGCAGGTCCGCCGCATCTTCCTGCTGCAAGGCCTGCTCATCTCCGTCGCCGGCACCGCCCTCGGCACCATCCTCGGCCTCGCCGCCTCATGGGCTGGCGGACACTACCGCTTCATCCCCCTCGACGCCTCCGTCTACTCCATCGACTACCTCCCCTTCGCCCCGCGCCTCACAGACGCGCTCCTCGTCGCCGCCGTCTCCATCGCCGTCTCGCTGCTGGCCACGCTCTACCCCAGCCGCGCCGCCGCCCGCATCCTCCCCGCAGAGGCTCTCCGCTATGAGTGACCCCATCCTCCGCGTCGATCACCTCGCCAAGTCCTACCACACCGCGCGCGGCCCGCTGCGCATCTTCACCGACGTCAACCTCACCCTCGCCCCCGGAGAACTCGCCGCCGTCGTCGGCCCATCCGGTGCCGGCAAATCCACGCTCCTCCATCTCGTCGGAGCCCTCGACCGCCCCGACTCCGGCGCCATCCTCTGCGACGGCCACGACCTCGCCGCGCTCTCACCCGATGCCGCCTCCTCCTTCCGCAACCGCACCGTCGGCTTCGTCTGGCAGATGCACTACCTCCTGCCCGAGTTCACCGCCGCAGAAAACGTCGCGCTCCCGCTCCTCGCCCGCGGCACCCCGCGCCCCGAAGCCCTCGCCCAGGCCAGCCACTGGCTCAACGAAGTCGGCCTCGCCGACCGCGCCCACCACCGTTCCGGCGAACTCTCCGGCGGAGAGCAGCAGCGCGTCGCACTCGCCCGCGCCCTCGTCACCCGCCCCAAACTGCTCCTCGCCGACGAGCCCACTGGCGACCTCGACTCCGCCACCGCCTCCGCCGTCTTCTCCCTCATCGAACGCCTCCACGCTGCCCACGGCCTCGCCACCCTGCTCGTCACCCACAACCTCGACCTTGCCCGCCGCGCCAACAAAGTCCTCCGTCTCTCCAACGGCTCGCTGATTCCCACCACTCTCTGACGCCATCCGCTGCGTTTTCTTGTAATGTAAGTCTTACCTCCAGCAGCGATAGCATCCGTTCCCGCCGCTGGTGCATCATAGTAGGTAGCAAGTAAGCGCTCCGCCCACGCCGCCGCAGACCGCAACCGCGGTGGCTCAACCGCAAGCCTCAGCCCTGGGGGATGTATGTTCGAGCGTTATACAGAGAAGGCACGGCGCGTCATCTTCTTCGCCCGTTACGAAGCCAGCCAGTTCGGCTCGCCCTACATCGAGACCGAACACCTGCTCCTCGGCCTGCTCCGCGAGGACAAGGCCCTCACCAACCGCTTCCTGCGCTCCCACGCCTCCGTCGAATCCATCCGCAAGCAGATCGAGGGCCACACCACCATCCGCGAGAAGGTCTCCACCTCCGTGGACCTCCCGCTCAGTAACGAAAGCAAGCGCGTCCTCGCCTACGCCGCCGAGGAGGCCGAGCGCCTCAGCCACAAGCACATCGGCACCGAGCATCTCCTGCTCGGCCTGCTGCGCGAAGAAAAGTGCTTCGCCGCCGAGATCCTCACCGAGCGCGGCCTGCGCCTCCCCGCCATCCGCGAAGAGCTTCAGCGCGCCACCCAGGAGAAGTCCTCCCAGCCCGCATCCGCCGGCGCATCCGCCTCCGGCGGCCGCCGCGAGTCCTCCCTCCTCGCCGAGTTCTCCCGCGACCTCACCCAGGCCGCCGCGGACAACGCCATGGACCCGCTCGTCGGCCGCGACACCGAACTCGAGCGCCTCATCCAGATTCTCTGCCGTCGCACCAAGAACAACCCCGTCCTCATCGGAGAACCCGGCGTCGGCAAAACCGCCATCGTCGAAGGCCTCGCCCAGCGCATCGCCAACGGCGAGGTCCCCAGCTTCCTCGCTGAAAAGCGCGTCCTCGCCCTCGATCTCTCCCTCATCGTCGCCGGCACCAAGTACCGCGGCCAGTTCGAGGAGCGCCTCAAGACCATCATGAAGGAGCTCATCGAGAACCAGAACACCATCATCTTCATCGACGAGCTCCACACCCTGGTCGGCGCAGGCTCCGCCGAAGGCTCCCTCGACGCCGCCAACATCCTCAAGCCCGCGCTCTCACGCGGAGAGATTCAGTGCATCGGCGCCACCACCCCGGCCGAGTTCCGCAAGTCCATCGAGAAGGACCGCTCCCTCGAGCGCCGCTTTCAGGCCGTCAAGGTCCCCCCGCCCAACGAGGAGGACGCCGTCAAGATCCTCATGGGCATCAAGGAGAAGTACGAGAAGTTCCACGCCGTCACCTACACCGACGACGCCATCTCCTTCTCCGTCGCCCACTCCAACCGCTACATCCCAGACCGCTTCCTCCCCGACAAGGCCATCGACCTCATCGACGAGGCCGGCGCCCGCGTCAAGCTCCGCCAGACTTCGCTCCCCGAGGAACTCACCGAGGTTCAGAAGCGCATCAAGTTCATCGTCCACCGCATGGAGAACGCCATCGCCAACCACGAGTTCGAGAAGGCGCGCTTCTACTCCGACGAGGAGCGCAAGGAGCGCGACAACCTCCGCGCCCTCCGCGACAAGTACCACCTCGACGATTCCTCTGCCGGCATCGTCAAGCGCGAAGACATCGAGGATGTCGTCAGCCGCTGGACCGGCGTCCCCGTCACCAGCATCAAGGAAGAAGAAACGCAGAAGCTTCTCCGCGTCGAAGCCGAGCTGCACAAGCGCGTCATCAGCCAGGACAAGGCCATCAGCGCGCTCTCCCGCGCCATCCGCCGCTCCCGCGCCGGCCTCAAGAACCCCGCGCGCCCCATCGGCAGCTTCCTCTTCCTCGGCCCCACCGGCGTCGGCAAAACGGAGATGGCGCGCACCCTCGCCCAGTTCCTCTTCGGCTCCGAAAAATCCCTCATCCGCTTCGACATGTCCGAGTTCATGGAGAAGCACTCCGTCAGCAAGCTCATCGGCTCGCCTCCCGGATACGTCGGCTACGAGGAGGGCGGCCAGCTCACCGAGCGCGTCCGCCGCTCGCCCTACTCCGTCGTCCTGCTCGACGAGATTGAGAAGGCGCACCCCGACGTCTTCAACATCCTCCTCCAGGTCTTCGAGGACGGACAGCTCACCGACGGCCTCGGCAACACCGTCGACTTCAAGAACACCATCCTCATCATGACCAGCAACATCGGCGCCAAGCACCTGCAAAAGCGCCAGGGCCTCGGCTTCCAGACCGGCAACGAGGAGATGGTCGCAGACAAGATGGAGGAGCTCGTCAAGGGCGACGTCAAGCGCACCTTCAACCCCGAGTTCCTCAACCGCCTCGACGAGGTCATTATCTTCCAGGCCCTCAACGACGCCGACCTCATCCAGATTCTGGAGTTGCTCGTCCAGCAGCTCAACCAGACGCTGGTGCACAAGGCCATCACGCTCTCCGTCACCGACGACGCCAAGAAGTGGATTATCGAGAAGACGCTCGCCGACCGCACCTATGGGGCGCGTCCCCTGCGCCGCGCCCTGCAGCGCTACATCGAGGATCCGCTCTCCGAGGCGCTTATCGCCGGCCAGATTACCCAGCGTCCGGCCTTCCTCGAGGTCTACCTCGACAAAAACGCGCTCTTCTACCGCCCCGTCACACCCGACGCCGCCGAAACCGACGAAAAGGCCGCCGGCGTCGCCCTCACCATCAGCTAACCCTCAACACTCAATAACAAAGGCCCCGTCCGCGGGGCCTTTGCTTTGCGTTACAATTCCGCGCATGCTGCTGCGCTACATCACGGCTGCTCTCTGCGCCTGCTGCATCTCCTTGCCTATCGGCGCACAGCAACCGCAACATACGCCCTTTTATGGCTTGGATGTCCCAGTCATACTTCAACATTCAGTCAGTTCAGCAACGGCGCAAACCGGCGATGAAGTTATCTTCCGACCGACCAGTTCGTATGCAGTCAATGGCATCACATATATTCAGGCAGGGGTGGACATCATCGGACATGTTGATTTCGCTCATCCGGTGAATAAGCAGAAATGTGACGACGGCGTATTGAACGTATCGATAAGAATGGTGCTTCCAAATGGGCTCAAGGTATTTGGGCATTACAGGGATGAACTATCCAAGGACGAATCCGGTCAGATAATCGAATTGAACGAACAGCAAGAAAGTAATGCCCAAGCGGTTAGAGATACAGGAAGGAGTGTATTGACGAGTATTGGAATTTTGGCGCTCACGCCCATTGCTCTTCCTTCGTATTTAGTAGCCAGTGTTTTCACAAGGTGCCATAGCGATAAGTTTGTCGGAAAGGAACAAATACTGACCACTGGGAAGCAATACCATCTGTTGCTTTTTCCTGATTACGTTATGCCGCCTGCTTCAGGAACCAAGAAGAACGAGAATCGTTAATGAGGAGTCACCCATGAACCGCCGCGCCTTCGCCGCACTTCTTCCCACGCTCGCTGCCGCCCTCGCTTCCGCGCAGACATCCACAGCAACCGAACATCTGGAAACCCTCGCCAGCGGAGTCTTCCCCCCGCAGCCCTACTCCACGCAGCAACCCGGCCGCACCTCCCGCCGCCTCATCCTCGGTCGTCTCCCCGACAACATCCGCTGCGAGGCCCACGTCACCACCATCGAGCCCGGCACGCCCCACGAGTCCCTCCGCAAGCACCTCCACTCCGAGATCTGGTACATGATCGAAGGCTCCGCCCTGCTCCACGTCAACGGCAAGGACCTCACCATGAACGCCGGCGACATGGGCCTCGTAGCCGCGGGAGACTACCACTGGGTCGCCAACGTCTCCAACGCCCGCTGCTCCTACCTCGTCCTCACCACCGGCCTTCCCGAACCCTCACCCCTCCCCGCCGCCTACCAATGAAGGAACCAACTTCGCTAATGCCTTATCCCGCAATGCAATAGCATGCACACCCTCAACAATCCCCTTGCACTGTGCCATGCTTCACATAAAGTGGCAGAACGGGGTATCCCATGCAGGGCGCATTCGACTTCATCACCGGACTGACCTTTCTCCTGATTCTGCTCAGCCCGGCCGTCCTCGCCGTCAACTGCCTGCGTAATAAACGCTACTACTAGCTCCCCGCCAACTCCACCGCCCGTATAAACACATCCAGCAGCATCCCCCGCGTCAGCACGCCCGTGTTCGTGTTCCGCAGCGACGGATGATAGCTCCCCAGCAGCCGCACTCCGTTCCCCATCCCAAACTCCGCCCCATGCGCGAACGGATAATCCCGCATCCGTTTCACCACTCCCTGCCGCGCCATCTCCCGCAAGTACCCCTCCCACGCAACGCGCCCCAGGCACACCACTACCCGCACCCGCGCCAGCGCATCCAACTCCGCCGCCAAATGCCGCGCACACGCCCGATACTCCTCCGCCGTCGGCTTGTCCCCCGGCGGAGCGCAGTGCACCACCGCCGTAATCCTCGCCCCCAGCAGCCTTAGACCATCACCGAGGCTCGTCGCCTCCGCCTTCGTCGCCATCCCCGCCTCATGCAGCACTGGAAATAGAAAATCCCCCGACCTATCCCCCGTGAACATCCTCCCCGTACGGTTCGCCCCGTGCGCCCCCGGCGCCAGCCCCAGAATCAATATCCTCGCCCCCACCGGCCCAAACCCCGGCACTGGCCTCACCCAGTACTCTTCGTTCGCATAGGCCCGCCGCCGCTTCCGCCCTATCTCCTCGCAATAAGTCCGCAGCCGCGGACACTCCCCGCACCCCACCACCGCCTCGTCCACCGCCCGCAACCGCGCACCCGCGCTCTCTGCTCCCGCCGCTCTCCCGCGCTTGTCTCCCGCTGCTTTCATAACCTCCCGCCAACGTATACGATAGGAATGTTTGAATGTAGTATCGCCGATGTCTTAATGGGGTTGTCCGTCGTGTCTTTTGTGGGTTCAGAACCGGATAAGCATCTCTCCCGCTTCCAGCGTTCGGGAATCCTCACCCTGCTGGCGCTGCTGCTCATCCTCGCCTTTCTCTTCTTCGCCTGCCGCACCCGTCGCGAGACCCTCGCGGCTCCCGTCGTGCCCGTCGTAGACCTCAACATCGGCGGCCGCGTACCCGTCACACTCAGCCGCCCCCAGACTGATGCCGGCCTCCTCCCCGAATTCGTCAGTGCCACCCTGCTCCCGGGCCGCGGCATGAACATCCTGCAGATCAATGCCTACCTGCCAAGCGTCGGCATCATCCCGCTCCTTGATGCACCCACACCCGAACAGGTCCAGTCCATGCTCGCCCACCCGGGTGCCGATCTCTGCGGCTCAGACACCGCCAACGTTGGAGCTCCATTTTTCCTTCCCTTCGACGCACGCATCTCCGGCACCACCGCCCCCGACGGCCTCAACATCAACGTCCCTTGGCGCAACCGCTCGCTCGTATTCCCAGCAGACTCCCCAGGCGCTCGCACTGCCTCCTACGGCCTCATGAACGACCAGGCCGCCTCCGATACCTCAGTCGAGACTGAGCCCGACGGCCAAATCGCCACCGCTGTCTTTAATCCCGGCAACTTCAACGGCCGCTGGCCCTCTTCGTCGCAGATTACCTATGTCGTCTCCCTCTCTCGCAAGGTCATCGAGATTACCGTCACCGCCCTCAACACCGGCAGCGAACCCGAACCCATGGCCATCGGCTGGCGTCCCAACTTCCGCCTCCCCAGCGGCCACCGCAGCCAGGCACTCCTCCGCCTCCCCGTCGGCGACCGTATCGAGACCGGCCCAGACGGTTCCCCCACTGGTCGCTTCATCCCTGTCTCCGGCCCCGCCTACGATTTCACCACCAATACCGGCACCGAGTTCGGTACACTTCCCCTCGACGTGCAACTCATCCATCTCCGCAATCTGCTGGCCGGCGACATCCCCGTCACCGAGCTACAGGACAAGGCCTCCAAGTTCGGCATCCGCATCACCCCCATGTCGCCCTCCATCAAGGTGATCCACGCCACCAGCCCCGCCACCGCGCCCGTGGTCACCCTCGCCCCGCTCATGAGTCAGGACGAGCCTTTCAACCGTCCCTGGCCCGAGCCACCCGGCGTCGTCACCCTCAACCCCGGTGACTCCGTGCAGTGGAAGATTCAGCTTGAGATTTACCTCCCGCCCCAGCACACCATCACCAACTAAAGCCTACGACTGTACGTTTGACCCTCTTCTCATACCCCCGTAACATAGAGTGAGAGAGGCCTCCGCCGCGCCTCGTTTCACCTGTCCGCGGCCGCCCCAACCATCCGAAAGGCATCCCTTTGACCACTCCCGAAACAACGGAAAATTCCACCCCTGTCGCCGAAGCACCCGCCGAGCACATCCACGACGAAAACTGTGACCACTCGCACGACCACGACCACGGCCCCTCGCTCAACCCTGAGTGCACCCGCGAAATCGAGGTCTCCGCTCCCGCCGCCGATGTGGACGCCGCCTTCGCCGCCGTCGTTCGCGACATCCGCCGCCACGCACGCATCCCCGGCTTCCGCGCCGGCAAGACTCCTGAATCCCTCATCCGTTCCCGCTTCGCCAAGGACATCCGCCAGCAGGTCCTCGAGTCCCTCGTCAGCGAACGCTTCCGCCAAGCCCTCGACGCCCAGCAGCTCAAGCCCGTCAGCCAGCCGCAGCTCCGCGAGCTCGTCCTCAACGAAGGCGCGCCGCTCAGCTTCAAGGCCGCCTTCGAGATCCTCCCCACGCTCGATGTCACCGGCTACGACAGCATCACCGTCGAAAAGCCCGACACCACCCTCTCCGAGGACGAGTACCAGGCCGAGCTAGTGCGCATCCTCGACCAGCATGCCACCATCGAACCCGTCACGGACGCGCGTCCCCTCGTCGCTGGCGACCTCGCCGAAATCAGCTTCACCGGCGCCATCAAGGACATCGCCCAGACCGTCACCGCAGACGGCCTCGAATCCAAGTCCGACGAGCAGCCCATCTCCGGCAACGAGGTTCTCATCGAGCTCGGCGGCCGCAACACCCTGCCCGCCTTCACCGACGCCCTTACCGGCAAGAAGCCCGGCGACGAGCTCGCCTTCGAGGTGGACTACCCCGCCGACTTCGGCGAGCGCCGCCTCGCCGGCAAGACCGTCAACTACGACGTCAAAATCGCCGCCATCAAGCGCCGCATCCGCCCCGAGCGCAACGCAGACCTCGCCAAGCAGCTCGGCCAGCACGACTCCTTCGAGGACTTCGAGAAGCAGCTTCGCGAACACCTCGTCGAAACCAAGAAGAACGGCATCCTGCGCGGCGCGCAAGACAAGATGATCGCCGCCCTCGCCGCCAAGTTCACCTTCCCCGTCCCCGAGTCCCTCGTCCAGCAGCAGATCGACGAGCGCCTCGAGCGCGGCCTCCGCGCCCTCGCCCAGCAGGGCATGACCGCTGAAGCCATGCGCCAGCTCGACTTCTCCCGCCTCCGTGTCGCACAGCGCGACAGCGCCCTTGAGGAGGTCAAGGCTTCGCTCATCCTCGACCGCATCGCCGAACTCGAGAAGGTCGAAGTCGCACAGGACGATCTCGACCGCGAGCTGCTCATGCTCTCCCTCCAGTCCCGCCAGCCCCTCCAGGAGATGAAGGACCAGCTTGTCAAGGACGGCACTCTGGATAGAATCAAGAAGCAGCTTCTGCGCGAGCGTACCGTCACCGCGCTTTATACTCGCCTCAGCAGCTAGTTCTGGATTTTTTTGCCGCGGAGCGGCCAAGGAGACATCATGGGTCTGGTTCCAATGGTCATCGAGCAGACGAGTCGCGGCGAGCGCGCCTACGACATCTACTCCCGTCTGCTCCGCGACAACATCATCTTCCTCGGCACGCCCATTGACGACAACATCGCCAACGTCATCATCGCCCAGCTTCTCTTCCTCTCCGGTGAGGACCCGGAGAAGGACATTCAGATGTACATCAACTCCCCCGGCGGCTCCATCACCGCCGGCCTCGCCATCTACGACACCATGCAGTACGTCAAGAACGACGTCCTCACCCTCTGCGTCGGTCAGGCAGCCAGCATGGGCGCATTCCTGCTCATGGCCGGTGCCAAGGGCAAACGCTTCGCCCTGCCCAACTCCCGCATCCTCATCCACCAGCCCTCCATGGGCGGACTCAGCGGCCAGGCCACTGACATTGACATCCACGCCCGCGAGATCCTCCGCATCCGCGAGATTACCAACAAGCTCATGAGCCAGAACACCGGACAGCCCCTCGACCGCATCGAGCGCGACGTCGAACGCGACTTCATCATGAACGCCCCGCAAGCCAAGGAGTACGGCATCATCGATGACATCATGGACAGAACAAAGCGCTAACTCCTGCACCCACATCGTGCTAACGCTCTTGAGTCTTGTTCCCCGTCCCCTATTACCCTTCGCGGCACACCACCGCAACGGGTCATTCCACGCGGCTCCGCTCCGCACTAAAGTGTAGGTTGCACCACCATTTCATCCCACCTGCGTTGTAGAATTCAACTATTCTCCTCGCTACGGGACACTGCACGGGAGCTAACGACCTGATGAAGACCACTCGCGGCACCGACGAATCGCTCCGCTGCTCCTTCTGCCATAAATCGCAGGACGCGGTCGCCAAGCTCATCAGCTCCCCCTCCGACTATCCCCGCGCCTACATCTGCGACGAGTGCGTCGCCGTCTGCAACTCCATCCTCGAAGACGACAAGGCAGAGGCTCAGCCCGGCGCTGCCCCGGCCCATCTCCCCAAGCCCCACGAGGTCAAGGCCTTCCTCGACGACTACGTCATCGGCCAGAACCAGACCAAGAAGAAGCTCGCCGTCGCCGTCTACAACCACTACAAGCGCATCCAGATGAACCGCACACGCGGCAACGATGTCGAGCTCGCCAAGTCCAACATCCTCCTCGTCGGACCCACCGGCTCCGGCAAGACCCTCCTCGCCCACACCCTCGCCAAGATGCTCGACGTCCCCTTTGCCATCGTGGACGCCACCACCCTCACCGAGGCCGGCTACGTCGGCGAAGACGTCGAGAACATCATCCTCAAGCTCCTCCAGGCCGCCGACGGCGACGTCAACCGTGCCCAGACCGGCATCATCTACATCGACGAGATCGACAAGATCGGACGCAAGGACGAGAACCCCTCCATCACCCGCGACGTCAGCGGCGAGGGCGTCCAGCAGGCCCTGCTCAAGATCCTCGAAGGTACCGTCGCCAACGTCCCCCCGCAAGGCGGCCGCAAGCATCCGCATCAGGAGTTCACCGCCGTCGACACCACCAACATCCTCTTCATATGCGGCGGCGCATTCGTCGGACTCGAAAAAATCATCTCCCGCCGCCTCGGCAAGAAGACCCTCGGCTTCAAGCATGAGGATGAGGACGAGATTGTCGCGGTCCCCGGCGCCACCCCCATCCGCCTCGCTCCCCACCGCGACACCGAGATGCTCCGCAAGGCCGAGCCCCAGGACCTGCTCAAGTACGGGCTCATCCCCGAGTTCATCGGCCGCCTCCCCGTCCTCGGCATCCTCGACGAGCTGGACGAAGAGGCCCTCGTCGATATCCTCACTAAACCGCGCAACGCCATCCTCAAGCAGTACGCGCGCCTCTTCGAGTACGAGAACATCACCGTCACCTTCACCGACGAGGCCGCCCGCGAGATAGCCCGCGAGGCCCTCGAGCGCAAGGTCGGCGCACGCGGCCTGCGCATGATCCTCGAGGAGCTCATGCTCGACCTCATGTTCTTCCTCCCCGGCAGCAAGAAGATCAAGGAGATCGAAATCACCGCCGACATGGTCAAGAGCCACGACCTCACCCTCCCCATCCAATTGGAGAAGGCCGGCTGACACTCAACATTCTCATTGCACACACATAACGGCATCGCAATAGCGATGCCGTTACTCTTTCATTCATACCCCCGCCGCCACTCTGGAAAACCACCCCGCCCCTCGCATTACAATCGTCAGATACCCCGCGCGCGCCGCACCGTTCCTCATCCCTCGCGCGTCTAATCTTCAGGAGCAAGCGCCATGTCCACACCCGCCAACGACAAACCGTTCCTCGACGGCGAGCCGCGCAAGCTCCCCATGATGCCCATCCGCGACATGGTCATCTTTCCCCACATGATGACTCCCTTCGTCGTCGGCCGCGAATCCTCCATCCGCGCCCTCGAAGAGGCTCTCACCGCCGACCGCAAAATCTTCCTCGCCACCCAGCACGACGCCGCCACCGACGAGCCCACCGCCGCAGACATCTACACCACCGGCACCATCGGCACCATCGTCCAGTCCGTCCGCATGCCCGACGGCAACATCAAGGTCCTCGTCGAAGGCGTCGAGCGCGCCCACGCCACCAGCGTCGTGGACTCCGACGGCTTCTTCGTCGCCACCGTCACCACCACCACCGCCCTGCTCGAACTCACCCCGCCCGTCGAATCTCTCGTCACCCGCGTCACCACACTCTTCGAGCAGTACGTCAAGCTCCAGCAGTCCCTCAACCTCGAGACCGTCGTCTCCGTACGCATGGACGACCCCGCACGCCTCGCCGACATCATCGCCGCCAACCTCCAGCTCTCCATCGACGAAAAACAGCAGGTCCTCGACATCTTCGACCCCGAGCTCCGCCTCGCCCGCGTCGCCGACATCCTCGACATCGAGATTGAAAAGCTCTCCATGGACCGCTCCATTCAGTCCCGCGTCAAACGCCAGATGGAGCGCGCACAAAAGGAGTACTACCTCAACGAGAAGATCAAGGCCATCCAGAAGGAGCTTGGCCGCGGCGAACGCTCCGAGTTCGAGGACCTCAAGCTCCGCATCGAGAAGGCCGGCATGCCCAAGCCCGTCGAGGAGAAGGCCTCCCAGGAGCTCAAGAAGCTCGAGGCCATGCCTCCCATGTCCGCCGAGTCCACCGTCTCCCGCAACTACCTCGACTGGCTCCTCGCCGTGCCGTGGAGCAAGCGTTCCAAGGAGATCCGCTCCATTGACCACGCCGAGAAGATCCTCAACCAGGACCACTACGGCCTCGAAAAGATCAAGGACCGCATCCTCGAGTTCCTCTCCGTTCGTCAGCTCGTCAAGAATCCCAAGGGCTCCATCCTCTGCTTCGTCGGGCCTCCCGGTGTCGGCAAGACATCCCTCGGCATGTCCATCGCCAAGGCAACGGGGCGCAAGTTCGTGCGCCTCTCCCTCGGCGGCGTGCGCGACGAGGCCGAGATTCGCGGCCACCGCCGCACCTACATCGGCGCACTCCCCGGCCAGCTCATTCAGGCCATGAAGAAGGCCGGCACACGCAACCCCGTCGTCATGCTCGACGAGGTCGACAAGATGGCCTCCGACTTCCGCGGCGACCCGTCCTCCGCCCTCCTCGAAGTCCTCGACCCGGAGCAGAACCACAGCTTCCAGGACCACTACCTCGACGTGGACTACGACCTCTCGCAGGTCCTCTTCATCTGCACCGCCAACGTCCTCCACACCATCCCCGGCGCGCTCCAGGACCGCATGGAGGTCCTCCGCCTCTCCGGCTACACCGAACTCGAAAAGATCGAGATCGCCCGTCAGTACCTCGTCAAGAAACAGATGGAGGCCACCGGCCTCACCAACTCCCAGCTCACCTTCGCACCAGACGCCCTCCCCGAGCTCATCCGCGCCTATACCCGCGAGGCCGGCGTCCGCAACCTCGAGCGCGAGATCGGTAACGTCTGCCGCAAGGTCGCCCGCCGCGTCGTCACCAACCGCAAGAAGAAGCAGAAGGTCGAGGTCTCCGCAGCCAACCTCGCCGACTTCCTCGGTGTCCCCAAGTTCCGCGCCTCCCAGCTCGAGGAAAAATCCGAGGTCGGCCTCGTCACCGGCCTCGCTTGGACAGAGGTCGGCGGCTCCATCCTCCAGACCGAGGTTCAGGTCATGGACGGCAAGGGCAAGCTCACCCTCACCGGTCAGCTCGGCGACGTCATGCAGGAGTCCGCACAGGCCGCCCTCAGCTACATCCGCTCCCGCGCCGCACAGCTCGGCCTCGCCCGCGACTTCTACCGCCTCCTCGACGTCCACATCCACGTCCCCGAGGGCGCCATCCCCAAGGACGGCCCCTCCGCCGGCATCACCCTCGCCACCGCCATCACCAGCGCCCTCACCCGCATCCCCGTCCGCCGCGATATCGCCATGACCGGCGAGATCACCCTCCGCGGCAAGGTCCTCCCCATCGGCGGCCTCAAGGAGAAGCTCCTCGCCGCCCACCGCGCCGGCATCTTCGAGGCCATCCTCCCCGCCGAAAACAAGCGCGACATCCCCGACCTCCCCACCCTCCTCACCGACTCCATGAAGCTCCACTTCGTCGAGACCATGGACGAGGTCCTCAAAATCGCCCTCGAAGGCCCGCTCCCCGAACTCAAGCAGCCAGCCGTCCCCCTCCCCACCGTCCCACCCGACATCACTCTCCCCATCACCCACCAATAGCAAAAAGGCCGCCCACCGGGCGGCCTTCGTCATTCCATATCGGCGCAGTCTATCCCCCCGCAATCGACGGTATCAGCATCACCTCGTCACCCTCTTGGAACGCGTACCCCTCTCCGCCGAGGAACCGTATGTCCTCGTCGTTCACATACACGTTGATGAACTTCCGCAGCTTCCCGTCCTCGCCCTTGATGTTCGCGCCCAGCGCGGGAAACGTCTTCTCGATGTCCGCCACCAGCCCCTCAAGGTTCTTGGCGTCGGTCGTCATCAGCTTTTTGCCTCCGGTGTGCTTGGCAAACGCGGTCGGCAGAATCACATTAATCGGCATTCGTCACTTCCTTCTGTTGTTCGAGTTCGTTCAAATACGCTGCAAACTCCGCCAGCCGAGGCTTCACCGCCCGCAGCCGCTCAAACCGACCGTGCAGCGCGTCCGTCGTCTTCAGCCCGTTCCCGGTGATGCACACCACCGTCGTCTCGCCGGCCTTGATGCGGCCCTGCTCCACCAGCTTCTGCGTCACGCTGGTCGTCACGCCCCCGGCCGTCTCCGTGAAAATCCCCTCCGTCTCCGCCAGCAAGTGGATTCCATCCACCACCTGCTCGTCCGTCACGTCCTCGGCCCAGCCGCCCGTCGCGCGTATCATCCGCGACGCATACATCCCGTCCGCCGGATTTCCGATCGCCAGCGACCGCGCAATCGTCGCCGGCCGCTGCGGCTCAATCGTATCCGTCTCCGCCTTCACCGCCGCCGAGATCGGCGAGCAGCCCGTCGCCTGCGCCCCAAAGAACTTCACTGGCTTCGCCTCCACCAGTCCCAAGTGCACCAGCTCGCCGAACGCCTTCTTGATCTTCCGTATCAGCGACCCGCCCGCCATCGGAACCACCACATTGTCCGGCAGACGCCATCCCAGTTGCTCCGCAATCTCGAACCCCACCGTCTTCGACCCCTCCGAGTAGTACGGCCGCAGATTCACATTCACAAATCCCCAGTTGTACTGGTCGGCGATCTGCGAACACAGCCGGTTCACGTGGTCGTAGTTCCCGTCAATCCGCACCAGCGTCGCCCCGTACACCTCCGTGTTCAGGATCTTCGCCGCCTCCAAATCCGCCGGCACAAGAATGCACGCCTTCAGCCCCAGCCGCACCGCCTGCGCCGCCGTCGCGTTCGCCAGGTTGCCCGTGGACGAGCATCCCACCGTCTCGAACCCAAACGCCTTCGCATTCGCCAGCGCAATCGCCACCACGCGGTCCTTGAAGCTCAGCGTCGGCATGCACACCGCGTCGTTCTTCACATAAACACCGTCGCTTCCGCCCGCAAACAGCTTCTTCGCCAGCCGCGGAGCTTTCACCAGCGGCGTGTATCCCACCGGCAAATCCGGCTGGAAGCCCTTCGGAACCGGCAGCAGCGCCGCGTAACGCCAGATGTCCGCCGGCCCGGCCTGTATGCTCTCCCGCGTCACCACCCCGCGCGCCTCGTCCAAGCCGTACGTCACCTCCAGCGGCGAAAAGCACTCCTCGCAGATCGTCAGCGGCTGGTTCCCGTACGACCGCCCGCACTCCTGGCACTTCAGCTCGTAGCTACACGCAAAGCTCATGCACATCTCCCAATCAGCGAATCGCTGCACAGTTCTACCTGCGACTGCTCTCTGGCCTGCTTGTACGGGATCGGATGCCGCTCTCGCGGCCATCCTTGCATGAACGTCGGTACGGCCCGCTGCTCTTGCTCGGTTCGCACCCCGAATCTCATGTTCCCCGTTACAGGAGAGAGTTGACACCGGGCGCCCGAGGCAAAAAATCCTCAGACCGGTTGTCGTGGCGTCACAGGGCTCGTTCCCTCAGCCACTCTTCATGAAACTCAGGCTTGCCGCCTACGGCGGGCAAACTTGATATCCCTATTAAACCCCAATCTGGTCGTAGATGCAAACGCCCCTACGCCGCCGTCTGCGCTGCCCCATAGTGAGCGCGGTATATCGCCAAAATCTTCTCCGCCCGCCCCGGATCCGTGCTCCACGTCATACTCACCGCCCGCACAAACCCCTCGCCCGTCCCCGCCGCCAACGCCTCCGCATAGTGCGGATACCGCGCGCTCCCCCGCTCCAGCAGCCGCATCCGTTCCGCAAAGCTCGCCGTCCAATCCGCAAACTTCACCCACTCCGCCGGAACCGTCATCCACTCGCCGTTGTAGCACTCCCGCGTCTCCATCTCCACGGTTCCCGTCCCCGCCACTGGAGGCCGCGTCTGCTTCTGCCCGAACAAATTGTTCGCCTGCACCGCCAGTGCGCTGCCGCCCCACGCGCTCTCCAGCGCCGCCTCGCACGCCGCATACTCCGGCCACACATGCCCCGCCGCACGCGCCGCCTCCACCGCCCGCCCCAAAAACTCCTGCTCCGTCATCCCCATCTCCACACCCCCAAAACAAAACGGGCAAATCCACTCAGGATTCGCCCGTTCCAACCACTGATTTAATTGTTTCACATCGCAGGGGGGTACTACGCCACGTTTCCGCGAAATATTTTCGCGGCCTATCCCGCCGGCTCGTACCCCAGGTTCGGCCCCAGCCACCGCTCCGCCTCACCCACGCTCATTCCCTTGCGCCGCGCATAATCCTCCACCTGGTCCCGACCAATCTTCCCCAGGCTGAAGTACCGCGCCTCCGGATGCGCAAAGTAAATCCCGCTCACGCTGCTCCCCGGCCACATCGCAAAGCTCTCCGTCAGCTTCATGCCCGTCTTCGCCTCCACATCCAGCAGCCGCCAGATTGTCCCCTTCTCCGTGTGGTCGGGGCACGCCGGATACCCGGGCGCCGGCCGTATCCCCCGGTACTTCTCCTGAATCATCTCCTCCGGTGTCCACCGCTCCGTGCGCCCGTATCCCCACGCATCGCGCACCTGCTTGTGCAAATACTCCGCAAACGCCTCCGCCAGCCGGTCCGCCAGCGCCTCCGCCAGTATCGCGTTGTAATCGTCATGCTTCGCGCGGAACCCGTCGCACAGCTCCTTCAACCCAATCCCGGTCGTCACCGCAAACGCGCCCACGCTGTCGCCAAGCCCCGTCTCCTTCGGCGCCACAAAGTCCGCCAGCGACCGGCACGGCTCCGCGCCCTCGCGGTCAGCCTGCTGCCGCAAAAAGTGCAGCCGCGCCTGCTTCCCGCCACCCACCTGCAACTCCACATCGTCCCCCACCGCGTTCGCTGCAAACAACCCATACACCCCGCGCGCCGTCAGCAGCTTCTCGCGGATGATGCGGTCCAGCAGCGCCTTCCCCTCGGCCAGCAACTGCCGCGCCTGCGACGCCTGCTCGCCCTCCTGCAGTATCCGCGGATAGATTCCCTTCATCCCCCACGCATGGAAGAACGGCGACCAGTCAATGTACTCCCGCAGCTCCGCCAGCGGAAAATCCTCCAGCACCCGCACGCCCGTAAACTCCGGCTTTGCAATGTCCTCCGCCCGCCACACAATCGGCGTCCGCCGCTCTCGCGCCGCCGCCAGTGGCACCAATGTCTTCTTCGGAGCAGCGTGCGTCTTGCGCAGTGCCTCATAATCCGCCCGATGCTGCGCCACGAACTCCGCCTTCCCGTCGTCGCTCAGCAGGCTCGTCGTCACCGGAACCGCGCGGCTCGCGTCCAGCACATGCACCACCGGCTGGCTGTAGTGCGGAGCGATCTTCACCGCCGTGTGCGCACGGCTCGTCGTCGCCCCGCCCACCAGCAGCGGCTGCGTGAATCCCTGCCGCTCCATCTCCTTCGCCACATGCACCATCTCGTCCAGCGACGGCGTAATCAGCCCGCTCAACCCAATCAAATCCGCCCGCTCCGCCTTGGCGCGCTCCAGAATCTTCTCGCAGCTCACCATCACGCCCATGTCAATCACGTCATAGTTGTTGCACGCCAGCACCACGCCCACAATGTTCTTGCCAATGTCGTGCACGTCGCCCTTCACCGTCGCCAGCAGAATCTTCCCCTGCGCCTTCACCACCTCGCCCGCCGCCACGCGCTCCGCCTTCTCCGCCTCCATGTACGGAGTCAGGTGCGCCACCGCCTTCTTCATCACCCGCGCACTCTTCACCACCTGCGGCAGAAACATCTTCCCCGCGCCGAACAGATCCCCCACCACGCTCATCCCGTCCATCAGCGGCCCTTCAATCACCAGTAGCGGACGCCCCAGCTTCACCCGCGCCTCTTCTGCGTCCTGCTCAATGTATGCGTCAATCCCCTTCACCAGCGCGTGCGTCAGCCGCTCCTCCACCGTCCCGCTGCGCCACTCCTCCGCCTTCTTTTCCGCGACGGCATCGTTCGTTCCCTTCGTCTTCAACGCCTCGCCAAACTCCACCAGCCGCTCCGTTGCGTCCGGCCTGCGGTTCAGCAGCACATCCTCCACCAGCGCCTTCAGCTCCGGCTCAATCTCCTCGTACACCTCCAGCATCCCCGCGTTCACGATGCCCATGTCCATGCCCGCCGCAATCGCGTGGTACAAAAACGCCGAGTGCATCGCCTCGCGCACCTTGTT
>Ga0316220_1002229_pt1 | contig 18418 bp, 25 predicted proteins | sample TBH18005metaG_FD_203632 | JGI IMG/M metagenome (GOLD analysis project Ga0316220, IMG submission 203632) | Freshwater microbial communities from Trout Bog Lake, Wisconsin, USA - TBH18005 | ecosystem: Environmental > Aquatic > Freshwater > Lake > Hypolimnion/Profundal zone | place: USA: Wisconsin...
GAAACTGGAATCACGAGAAACAGAATCGTGTCCGAGTTGTCTCGGTCACCGCATGGCTCCCTGAAGGACTATTTGCCTATCGGTAAGGTTGCAGTCCAGCAGGAAGGCGAGTTTTTCCAGCACCTGATCGCATGGGATCGCCTCAAAGGGCAGATTCGCGATTCGAAGGTGGCTCTTCCGGTCGTCGGGTTGGCCTATGAGAACGACCCCGAACTGCTTGACAACAGCTTCGCGCATATTGCCCTTCTGGGGCCGCGTGAACTGGCGAGAGCGTATCGTTTTGCCCTGGAGGTACGCCCCAAGGGCAAGATGCGGGAGTTGCGCCGCCTGGTAGAGGCATATTTGCGCGAGAAGGAGTCTCAGAAGGGCTGGGACCACCTGGCCGTACAGCATCGCGGCACATTGAAGGAGCTGTATGCTCTTGGGCATGTAGCGCCGTCTGCTTACGCGGACAAGATTCTCTTCAAGGGAGAGCGTCCTCGCGGTTCCGTGTTTGAGGCCGTTGCTCATCTGGCGGAGATGTCGCCGACCGAGGCCGCAGGGGCAATCATGCACTTCAAGATCCCTTTCCTGATCGCCATGGGCGCGTTGGGAGAGAAAGCAAAACAGCCGGATCTTGTCAGGGCCCTGATTGAGCGCATGACGCCGACCGAGCTTACCACCAACGTCAAGATGTTGGAGAAGCTCGGCCTGAAGAGCAACCCGTCTCTCCGTGGAGCCTTCGATGAGGCTCTCCAGAGGGCGGCGACAAGCAAAAAGAACACCCTGAAGACCACCCGGGCGGCCGAAGCGGTCTCCGATAGCGGCTTGAAGGAGAAGCTGCGCGGCTTGCAGGACAAGCAGATTGCTGCGCTTGGCGGACCCGAGGGGAACTGGCTGGTTTTGGCTGACAAGAGCGGCAGCATGGGAAGCGCCATTGAGGCGGCGAAGCATGTAGCTGCAACCCTGAGCAAGATCTGTCAGGGGAAGGTCTACCTGGTGTTCTTCGATACCGCTCCGGTAACCGTGGATGTCACCGGGATGCCCCTGGATGAAATTCAGAAGGCAACTCGGCACATCAGGGCTGTCGGTGGAACCTCCATTGGGTGCGGACTGAACCGGATGTTGTCGGAGAAGGTCGAAATCGATGGGATCGCGATTGTCTCCGATGGCGACGAAAACACCGCGCCCTATTTCGCGGATGTGTACAAGCGCTACGCGGAGTTTGTCGGCAAGGAAATTCCGGTGTACTTCTATCAGTGCAGCGGCGGCTCGATGAACCTGTCGGGATCGATGAACAGGGCCGGTATCGAAATGCAGACGTTCGATATTCGCGGGGGAGTGGATTATTTTTCGATTCCCAACCTCGCGGCAACAATGAGAACCCGGGTGTATGGTTTGGCCGATGAAATTATGGCCACCCCTCTGCTCTCGCTCAACGACGTGCTGAAAGACACGAGAAAGGATAAGGTATACGCGTGAACATCAGCACTTTCAAGAACTTTTCCGCAGACCGCATGGACGTTGACGAGCTTGTCTCTCTGTGTGCCTTCGGAAAGGCGATTCGCGCCGAGTATGACGCTCTTCAACTGGACGAGCCGGAGTTTGTTGGAATTCAGCTTGCAAGTTTGAAGCGCGAGATTCGTTCTCGTGTCGCAGACAAGCTGGAGGCCCGCAAGCGTGAGCTGACGGCCCGTATCGACAGCCTGAAGACACCGGCCCAGAAGAAGGCCGAGCTTGAGGCTGAGCTGAAGAAGCTCGAAGCACAGTTGACCACTAGCTAACCACAACTACGATAGGGGTGTCAGCGCGGTAGCTGGCACCCCGCTTTATTGACCCAAAAACCTCATTGATGTGCTTGGAGAAAATATGGCAGGTGAATTTGTTCCACGCAAAGCGGAGAAGCGTTCGGTCAAGCTGAAGATTGGCGTTCAGGGCCCAAGCGGCAGCGGAAAGACGTGGGGAGCCTTGGTGCTTGCCAGAAACATGTGGCCGGATGCCAGGATCTGCGTCATCGACACGGAGAACGAGTCGGCATCTCTCTATGCTGACCGTTGGGATTTTGACACCATCCCCCTTCATGAGCCGTTTACGACGGCGAGATACAACCAGGCAATCGATGCCGTTATCGAGGCTGGATATGATGTTGTGATCATCGACTCAATCACCCCTCAATGGGACGGAGTGGGCGGAATTCTCCGGCGCAAGGAGGAGCTTGACAAGCGTCCGGGGAGCAACAGTTATACCAACTGGGCCTCCTTCACGCCCGAGCATGAGAGCTTCAAGCAGAAGCTCCAGCAATCCCCCATTCATCTCATTGCGACCATGCGCTCCAAGCAGGAGTACGCTCTTCAACAGGACGAAAAGGGCCGCTCCAAGCCGGTGAAGATCGGTCTGGCCCCGATTCAGCGCGACGGCATGGATTACGAGTTCTCCTTGGTGTGGGATGTGCAGATGGACCATCGCGCCGTGGTATCCAAAAACCGCACCGGCCTCTTCGATGGAGAGGTTCTCAACCTGTCCGACCCGAAGGTCGCCAAAACCCTTCGCGCGTGGCTGGAGAACGGAAAGCATGTTGAAGCGCCTCCGCCAAACCCTACCGCTCCCGCGAATACGACGAAGAGTACGAGCGCGGGAGAGACCAGTTCTACGGCATCGACGGATGGGGAGATTCATAGCCCGGATCTCGACAAGCGCATCACGACGGACCAGGCGCGCGAGTTGAGCCAGATGGCCCTGGTCGGCAAGCCGGGCGGCGTTGACAAGGATGCCTTGAGCGCTTATATGGCCTCCATCGGATACAAGCATGAGCCCGGAATCGGCGTGTGGTATTGCGTTACACTTGGACAGTACGAGTTGCTGAAGAAGTGGATCGTGGAACACAAAAAGTGATCAGGAAGATTCAGGGCGGCACCTTCGACGACGGCAATCATGAGTACCGCACTGATGCGGGTGTTTGGGTTCCATCGGTAACCCAAATCATCTCCTTGGTGCGGTATTCGCATTTTGACAACATAAACCCGTCCGTTGTTGAGAACGCGGCGCGGCGCGGCGGAAACGCGCACTTCCTCACCGAGCAGTATGATGCCGAGGGCGAACTCCCTCCACCATGGGCTCCGGAGGATGAGTTGATTCGTTTTGGAGGATACAAGGAATGGAAAGAGAGAGAGAACTTCGTCCCGGAGAGCGTAGAGCTGCCGCTGATTTCTTCCGTGTACGGAATGGCGTTCGCGTGTACTATTGACAGGGTGGGGATGATGGGCGGCCGGAAGACAATCGTGGAGCTGAAGTTCACATGTGCGCCCCCCAAGACGGCGGGCATACAACTGGCGGCGCAGGAAATTGCTCTGACCGGGAGCCCCACGCCTGGCAGGTATACGCGCGTGGTTTGCCATGTTGATTCCAGGGGAAAGGCGAAGACTATTGTCCATCGCGACTTTCAGGACGCACAGAGGTTCATCTTCGCTCTCGGTGTAGCGTACACGCGCATGGATCTCGGGCAGAACATACGAGAAGAAATTGTGAAGCAATAGTCCGTATACGGAGTGCTTATGTTGTCGGTCGAGGTGTACAAGTTTGCGTCGGAGCTGATTGATCGCGCCGACTACGATCCCCAGGCGGGTCAGTTGAGCGTCACCCTCCACGGAAGCAAAAAAGACCCCGAGAAGCGCACCTATGGCTACGCCGGGGTTCAATATAAAACGTGGTACGACTTCAAACACGCCTCCAGCGCCGGGAGGTTCTACAACACTGTTGTCCGCAAGAATCACCTTTCCCTCGGAGAGATTCCTCCCCTTGGCGATTCTATCGATGAAACCTACATTACCAGCGACGATTTTAAGGGGTTGATTGTGTCTCCATTTGATGATGTAATTGCGACCATTGAGGCGGAATTCAAGAAGCAGGATATGTCGGAGTGGGATGTCCCCGAGGAGGGCGAGGTTGCCCCCGAAAGGCCGGTGGTTGGCGTGGCTCTGGCAAAAGCGGAGCCAATGCCTCAAACCACCTCCGCGATGTTCATTCCGGCGGAGAGAATCGAGCAACTCTGCGACCTGGCCCTGAGCTATATCAACAGCGCCGACGGTCTGCTGATTCTGGACAGCGACACCTTGGTCGCGGCAGAGGAGGAGTTCAAAAAAGGCAAAGATCTCTACAGCGCCATCGCCGGAGAGATTCAGCCGGTTACCCGTTCGCACTACGAAACATGGAAGGCTTACAAAGACGACGAAAACAGGATTCTCAACCCAATCGACGAGGCAACTGCGAGGCTAGGTAAAGCGATTTACCGCTTCCGTGCTGAGGCGGAGCGCCTGGCAGCCATAGAGAGGCAGCAGAACCTCGAAGCGGCCCGGTTTGCGGCCAAGGCGGAGCAAGAGAGGCAGACCGAGGCCTTGAGGGCTCAATTGGCCTCCGAAGACCCCGAGAGAGCGGCGGAGATCATGGCCGATACGGGGATTGTGGCCATGCCGGTGCCGGTTTTCGCCGATCATGTTGACATCCTCCCTCCGAAGACCGGCGGCATTGGCGTCAAGAAAAAGTTTGTTGCCGTAGTGGACGACATTGAGTCCTTGATTTTGGATATCGCAGAGGGGATTCAGGTAAAAGCCACCACCGGATACCCGACATCGGCATGTGTTGCGCCGGTCAAGTCGGTTTTGGATGCGGCGGCGAAGGCGAAGGGGAGCGAGGGAGACCTTTACCCTGGTGTCCGGGTTGAAATTGAAGGGTCGATTGTGAAGACCCGGGAGAAGAAGTGATGGCCTTGAGAAAACTGGATATTTCCGAAAGCACCAACGTGTCCTCAGCCGAGTACGACGAGGAGCGGGGTGAGCTTCATGTCACCTTTTACTCCGGCGAAAGCGGATTTTATACCGGAGCCACTCCGCGGGACGCCAACGAACTTGAACAGGCAGAGTCTCCCGGGAGATACCTGCATCGCAGCTTGAGGTTGAGGTGCCCATGGGTTCGCCGGTAAGGATCGATATTTGCAAGGTGTGCGGGATGCGGATTCTCAGCCCGGCCGGTGCGTCGTACTGGATCCACATCCCCCTCTCCCGCCTTAAAGGTGTGGTAAAATAGACACACAGCGAGAATGAACGCAACTCAGCCTCCGGGGTTTATCTGTTGTTGCTCTATGTACTGGCGAATGACGGAGATGGGTGCGCCTCCGCAACTGCCAGCGAAGTAGCTTGGCGACCACAATGCCCCACCCCATAGCTTCTTTCGGATGCTTGGGTACATCTTTTGGCGAATCATGCGGCTTGACACCCCTTTCAGACTGTTCACGAGGTTGGATACAGCCACCTTTGGGGGGTAGTTCACGAGCAGGTGTACATGGTCGTCTTCGCCATCGAATTCCACCAGTTCCGCTTCAAAGTCGTTGCAGACACCGGAAAAGATGCTTCGCAGATCGTCAAGCACCTCTTTGGTGAAGACTTCGCGCCGGTATTTCGTGACAAAGACCAAGTGTACGTGCATATTGAATACACAATGCCGTCCATGTCGAATATCATTGCTTCCCTGCATAGACCAAGTATACAATAAAGTCATGCAACGGCTTCAGGCTTTCAAGTTTGAACTCATGCCAGACGGTAATCAGGAGCGCGATATGCGCCGCTTTGCCGGGTCATGCAGATTTGTGTTCAACAAGGCCTTGGCGTTGCAAACAGCCAACCATGAAACGGGAAACAAGTTCATCAGCTATGTGGAGATGGCTAACCTGCTTCCAGCATGGAAAAGCGAGTTTGAGTGGCTCAAGGAATCTCCTTCGCAAGCCCTGCAGCACTCGCTCAAGAACCTGGATCGCGCCTTCATCAACTTCTTTGAGAAGCGAACCGAATACCCGCGATTCAAGAAGCGTGGGCTCGGAGATAGTTTCCGTTTCCCGCAAGGCTTCAAGCTGGACCAGGCTAACGACCGTATCTTCCTGCCCAAGCTCGGATGGGTTCGGTATCGCAATAGCCGCGAGGTGCTGGGCACCGTCAGAAATGTCACTGTAAGCGCAAGCAACGGCAAGTGGTTCATCTCTATTCAGACCGTGCGCGAAATCGAGCAGCCGGTCGCCCAGGGCGCTGCCGTGGGCATCGACATGGGGATTGTGCGCTTTGCCACGCTCTCGGATGGAACCGTCTATCCGCCTCTCAACATCTTCAAGCGGTACGCTGCTGATCTGCGTAAAGCGCAGCAGACCATGAGCCGCAAGAAGAAGTTCAGCAACAACTGGAAGAAGGCCAAAGCCCAAGTCCAGCGCATCCATGTTCGCATTGCCAACGCCCGTCGGGACTACCTGCACAAAGCCTCTACCACCATCAGCAAAAACCACGCGATGGTCGTCGTCGAAGACTTGCAGGTAAGCAATATGTCCCGGTCTGCTGCTGGCACTGTCGAACAACCCGGCAGGAACGTCCGCGCCAAAGCCGGTCTCAACAGGTCGATACTCGACCAGGGCTGGGCGGAATTCCGGCGGCAACTGGAGTACAAAATGCTCTGGGTGGGCGGCCTATTCCTGGCCGTGCCACCGCAGAACACTTCCCGGACGTGCCCACATTGTGGCCATGTCTCAGGAGAAAACCGCAAGACACAGGCAGAATTTGCTTGCGTCGAATGTGGCTTTGCGGAGAACGCTGATCTAGTCGGCGCAATCAACGTACTAAGGGCGGGACACGCCCGGTTAGCCTGTGAAGTGAACGGCGATGTAAGCCGTCAGCAGCAGGAACCCTCCGAAAGAGCGGCGTAAGCCGCCCTCGTAGGAATCCCCTTCCTTCAGGGAGGGGAGGATGTCAACCTGGGGGCTCTTTTTGTGCTTTTTTGGGGGATGAGCGGGGTGACCATGTGATTCTGCTCAAGGAGTCATATGGGAAGGAGTGAAACAATCACCCCGCAGAACAATCTTCGCACTAACGCTGGACAAAATCAAGCCTCCTGTTATTCTGTAGCCACTCAAGGTTGTTTTATGGGCACTGCAACGACAATCCGGTCCTTCCAGTATCCCTTATCCTCCTTGGCCCGTCTCGGGCATGGCGATCCTCCCCCGAGGGTTGGAACGGTACAGGAGAAGAGCGTTTTCCAACAAAGATATTGGCAACAAGAAGGTTAATCTGCGCCAGGAATTGAACTTCCTCTTTAGATGGCCATGCTGCCGAAGGGGAGGCCAAAGGGGAGCGCGGTAATTGAGAACCAACGGTTTCCGCGAGAGCGGTTTACCGGGCAACGATGACGGCTTGCGACCCGGCGAAAACGAGTAGACCAAAAAACCAATACGGGACTCGATTACTTCTTGGTAGGGCTGCTTCTTTCACCCAACCCCGTGCGAGTCTCTACTCCAAAGGGGAAAGCCGTACTATTGTCTAAGAGAGGATAAAAGCCTCAACTCGTTACTTTTTTCTGTCCTCATGCTAAATTTGGGGCTATGAGCGCCTCTCTTCATGTTGTGTCGGCCCCTGCCGTCTCGGAGATCCGGGAACTGGATAAGAACATCCGCCAGTCGGTCAGGGAATACAACCTATCCTTCGCCCATTTGGCCTATTATGGCTGGCGGCTCAAGCTGAATGACGGATTTGCCGAGCTGGGCTACAAAAACGAACACGCATACATGTTGAGCTTGGGGATTGGCAAGACCTGGTGGTTCCAGGCGGTTGCCATCGGACAAGCTCTTTCCTCCCTCCCCCTTTCCGAGCTGGAAAAGATCCCTGTCGGCCAGGCTCTTCTCCTTCTGGACGTAAAGCCTGAGATTCGCACCCAGTTCCCATGGGCCCAAGAGGCTCAGGCGGACAGCTTTTCTCAGTTGGCAAGGAAAATCGAGGACCGGAATCGCATTATTCCCGGCCCGGAGAGGGTTCCCATGACCCCCTTGTCGATTCGCGTTCCGGCAACAGCCAAGGGGTCCATCTTCAGGAACCTGCAAGAGTTCAAAGACAGGCACAATCTCAGCTCAATTGGACAGGCCCTGGAGTTTGCGGTGGCCGACAAGATTCAGGACAACAGCGTCTTGGGCGACCTGAACGATGCGATTCGCTTGATCGAGGGGGTCTACCGTTCGCTGGGAAAAAGGGGTGGCATGGAGGATGAGAGGGATTGGACTCATCTTGCCCTGGAGCGCGTCAGGTCGGTGTATCGGAAGCTGTTGGATGTAAGCCGGGAGGACGACGATGAGGTTCATGAGGAAGCGGTTTACGAAACCGAAGACGCAGGCGGCGACCAAAAAGACCCGGGACGGGCGGGAGGTTTGCCTGAACAACACGGCCGGACGCATGGAATACAGGCGGAGATTGGCGGAGATGTGGAAGAGGCAGAATGGGGTGTGCCCGTCGTGTCTCCATTACTTTGAACTCGATGATATGACCTTCGATCACGCTCGTGCCAGAGGGATGGGAGGAGGAAGCAGAGATGACAGGATTGAAAACGATGGTGAATATGTTAATCAAGCGCTTTGCCGCAGGTGTAACAGCAAAAAGGGCAGCAGGAATATCACTTTTGATCTTCCTCGCACTGGCTTCCTCTCGCCTGATGGCCCAGGCGACAGCGGTGATCTCTAATCAGGTCGTCACGCTGTCTGGTGTGCCAGCCCCCTACGCGACGGTCAGAATCTGCCCCTATGGGGCCTCTGGTGTTCCCTGCACCCCGCTGTCTTCCCTCTATGCCGACGTGGCTGAAACGATACCTCTGCCCAATCCGTTGACGACGGACCAGAATGGGTGGTTCTCTGCGTTCGTATCCGGATCCTCGTTCTATCTGATGCAGACCAACCCAACGTCAACCACGATATACAGCAGCTACCAGAATGGCGGATCTTCCGGGACGATCACGACAGTCACCGCCACGAGTCCTCTTGTGTCGAGCGGCGGAACCACCCCCAACATCTCTCTTCCCCAAGCCACCACATCATCGAATGGCTGGCTCTCCTCGACTGACTGGAACACGTTCAACGCAAAAGCGACTCCGTTCACACTGACCACATCCGGGACATCGGGCGCGGCGACGTATATCGGCAACGTGCTGAACATTCCGCAGTATTCGTCGGGCGGCGGAGGCGGCATTGGATCGGGAACAATTGGACAGATTCCGATGTACACCGGAACGACGGCGCTTGGTCCTGCCCCGGAGTTCCTTGACGCATCGCAGTACAGCACTCTTGCCCTGGCTTGCGCGGCGGCATACGCCAACAATTCCACGCTGTTGATCACAACCCCATGGACGGCGGTTCCTGCCCAGACCTGCCAGGCCCCCAATATCCAGTTCTACCCGGGCGGTTCGATTCAACCGGCGTCTTTGGCGAAATTCTACTTCACGTCGGCCATTTGCCCTGCGGACCAGATATGTTTTGACACAACAGCAGGTGGAGCGTTTTACGCCACCCAGCAGCACCTGTTCCGTCCCGAGAACTTCGCCGGGGCGACTCCGGATAACCAATTCAACGCGGCCGACAATACAACCATCAACAGCGGCGGCGGTACGCTGGATGCGTCCAATTTCTATCCCAGCACCGACTTCGCCGGAGAGATTGAGTGTGGATCGAGTGCTGGAGTGGGTGTTCACGTCCTGCTTCCCGCTTCGCAGTTCTGGCACTGGCAGGGTCTGAACAGCACAACCACCTGCGCGGTGCGCCTGCACAATAAGTGCTCTTTCGATGGAACGGGACCAGGCGATCAGGCTGGCTTCCGGATGGACTCGATGCTTTCGAACACCGTGATCGGGCCCGCGCAGACAATGGATGGGTTCGTATGCACGGCGGCGAACGAGGTGGTCGGAAACAATCCCAACTGGATCGAGGCTTCCCGGTTCTGGATTTTCACCGCATCCAACGTGACCTTCTCGAACTCCGATGCCGCTCTGACCCTCGCCCATATGTGGGGCAACAACAACTTCTCGCAGATTGGCGTTCTGACTCAGACAGCTCCATCGTGCGCTTTTTATGACGTCTCTACTTCCGCCTCGTTCGACAGCGTGACATGTGACAGTTCGTCTTCGACAAACAGCATGCCCACGACGATCATCGGCAAGGTTGGTCTTAACCACGTCACCGGCATAAGTGGAAGCGGATTGGCGGGGCCTGGATATGTGACCCTGAGCAACTTCAACAATGGATGCGCCGGATCGACCGCAACCGTTCAATTGGATTCAAGTGGTAACTTCCTGTCGGCAGTCACCAATCTTTCAGGAAACCTCTGCTCCTATGCGCCGACTTCCGCCACTTGCGCCAGCGGAACAGCGACCTGCCCGGCAACGGTCACAATCACCTCCACCCTCACCGGCAGCTATACGGCCGGACTGTGGTTCCGCAATCTTCAGACCACCCACCCTCCATTCGGCCAGTATGCCCTTTACATTCAGGGCAACAATTACACCCAGGAACTTAGCTTCATAAACACATATTCCGAAGGTCCAACCACCCAGCTAACCAACAAGAACACGGTTCCCTATATCAGGGTGGGATCCGGCATTGGAGCGGTCAACCTCATTCGCACCACCTGTGCGGAGCAGGCGGGAACGGTTTCCGATGGAGCCTATTGCGTGGATGTTGCCAGCGGCAATCTTGGAACATCGGCTACGAACACCACGGCCCGCAATAGCCATCTGATTATCAATGACGAAGCAAACAATGTGCAGATCACCTCATCAACACAGGGTGCCGGTGGGTACAACGGAAACGCGACCTGGCTTCCGACATACAGCACAAATGTGTCGGGCCTCCCTGTAACCTCCGCACTCAGCCCCGCCTATCTGACCAACGCCAACCTGCTCACGAACAACGGATTCGAGAGTGGAGGCATTACCGCAACCGCATCGGGAGGAACTACGTCCTATGGTGGAAGCTGGGCCGGATACTGCGGGACGGGCGCAAGCTGCACCTATCTGCAAGATGGAACGTTGGAACTGGCGTCAGTAACTGGAGTAAGCGGAGGTGGAGGTTTTTCGGGATCGGGAACAATCCTTCTGACCAACTTCAATAACGGATGCTCTGGAGCAACGGCTACTGTTACACTGTCGAGCGGTTCGTTCAGCAGCGCGGTGATTACGGGAAGCGGAAGTAGTTGCACGTCACCACCAACCACGGCAACCTGCACCAGCGGCACCGCAACCTGCACCGGAAGCCCTGTCACGATCACGGTGGTTACCACAACGGCCGCCAACGCTGTGACCGGCTCCTACTCGCAGGAGTTGACCATGACCGGCGGATCCTATGCGAGCGTTTATCAGGGTTCAATCAACGTAACATCCGGGCAGCAATACATCCTGTCTTTCTGGATGAAGGGGGATGGTGGTTCAGAGGGAGTCACTGTCAGGTTGATCAACACCAGCAATACAAACCAGTATTGCGCGGGCGTAGTGTCTGTCAAAAGCACAACGGTATGGACCTATTACTCAACGCCCTGCGTGTCAAGCGCAACAGACTCGGGGGCTGGAATGACGATGTTTATCGATGCTCCTGGGACCGTGTGGATCGATGACATGTTCATCAGCTCCCAAACGTCGCTGACATATCCTGGGTTTGGAGCGGTATCGCAGTATTCTTCTGCGCTCACCAGCTTTGCGGCTCCTTCGGGGAGCTGGCCGACATGGCTTGTTCCCACCGTCACCAATTCCACCACTACGCCCTCGCTGGCTGTGGCGGCAAGCGCGGTGCCCACCTCGGTTGGAGGGCTCGGGGCAAACAATGGATCGGCGACAGGCGTCCCCGTTTTCGCATCGGGCACGGCCACGGTAACAGCCACAACAGGGAGCGGATCTCCAGTAGCGGCGGTCAGTCCGGCCCTTACCGGGTCTCCGACGGCTCCCACACAAACAGCCGGTGACAACAGCACAAAGATAGCCACCACGGCCTATGTCGCGACAGCGGTCACGGCGGTCACTCCCACCGTGACATTTGCGGGCGGTGACTTGATTTGCGCCCGTGGATCGGATACAGGCATTGCCTCGACGGCGATTACGGGGGGAACGGCAACCAGCCTGACGGTTGGCTCCCTGCCTCCGGCGTTTGTAGTTGGATCGCTGGTTGGTGTTACGGGGGCGTCTCCGGCGGGTCTGAATACAAGCGGCACAAGCTATTACGCGGTTACTTCGGTGGTAAGTAACACGTTGAACTTTGCTTCCCTCGGTGGAACGTGGAGCAGCGGCGGAACGATCTTTCTGGGATGCGCGAACACGTCGGATGCGGCTGGCAACTACGTCTACGCCTCCTACAACGCGCCGACGTTGACTCCGGCCGCGAACGCAACATACTCCAACACTGTGCAATTTGCCGAGTGGACCACCGCCACCGCACCGAGCTTGATCGTGAGTTCGAATTACGGCACGGCTGGTTCTCACACGGTGATCTTCAACTGCAATTTTTCAAATTCGTTGCCCACCAGCCAATCGGGAGGCGGCGGACAGGTGACATGGGATCTCACATTCCCGTCATCGACCTCGGTGATTGCAACACAGAAATCACTGCTGCAAAGCGGAGCTGGTTCCTGCGGTCCGAGCACGAAGGCGCCTGTGGCGATCAGCGGCAGTAAGACCCTACTCACAGGATTCAATTTCACGGCAACGGGCATCGGAATACCCACCTACTCAAGCGGCGGCACTCCGACCGGAACGGGAACCTGCGTGGTGGCAGCAAGCGGCGGCGGTGGATCCAATGGCCAGTTGACCGTGAACGTGTCGAGTGGTGCGGTAACCGGATTTACCATGCTGAATACGGGGTACGGTTATACATCGGAGCCGACCAGTTGGACCTATGTGAGCGGAAGCGCTTGCTCAACCACAATAACAACCACAGGAGGAAGCCTGGGCGGGGCGCAGGGTAACGCGATTCTCGTGCAGGCATCGAAGCTGTCTCAGTAGTGTGGAGCTGTAACTACCCCGCAAGTGCAGTAATCGCGCCGTGAAACCGGGGAGGGGTAGAGAATAGATACGGAGAGCCAATGTGGCTGATTTGGAGATTGAGGGCACTTTTGAGGAGCAGTGGGGGACTGTGAAAATGGCTCTCAAACAGCTACACGGGGCTATCAACGGGAACGGAAAGGAGGGACTGGTGGAGCATATTCAAAATGTCGATGTTTCTCTCGCCGAGATCAAGGCTTATGGCAGCGCATCCGTGTTTTGGGGAAAAGTGATTGCGGGCTTGCTTGGAATTCTGATCGCCGCCCTGACGCTGTATTTCACCAGTCTCGAAGTGCGCGGCAAAACCACCATGCTGAGAGTTCCGCGCCTGTACTTCGTGTCTCATCCCTTCAGCGTATGCGCTATTTTGAAAGCGTTCGGAGAGTGCGGGTGATGTTGAACTGGCTGAGATCGCTGTTTATCTGCCGCGAGTGCGACAATAAGGGCGGATACGAAACCAGTGGGGGTTGGGTTCCTTGCTGGCGGTGTTTACGGAAACGGAGAAAGAAATGCAGACTTTTTTAATTTGGCTCAGAGGGCTTATTTCGGCTACCATTTCAGCAGCGGCAGGTGGTGTTGCTTTGATTGTGGTGGACCCGACAACATTCAACTTCCATCAGGGAATCGGCAAGCTGGCGGAGGTGTGCGGGGCCTTGGCTCTCGTGCATGCCGCCGGGTATCTTCAGGCCTCACCGTTGCCTGGCGTGAAGTCTGACCCAAGCCCTAAACCGTAACAAAACCGTAACAGGAATCGAGAGGAATATGAGCATCTTCAGCAACATCGTAAACGCAGAACATACTTTCGCGGCGTGGGCCGAGAAAGAGCTTCTCAAGCTCGAAGGCGTTGCGCCAACCATCGAGCGCGTCGTGGATACCGTCCTGACCTATGCCGGGCCCGCCCTGCAAACCGTCGTCACCCTTGAGGCGGGGGAACCGGCTGGCGCATTGGTTGCCAAGATCATCGGAACAGTACAATCGGATCTCACCGCAGCCAGCGGCCTGATTAACGACTTCGGCGCAACGCCCAGCGTGGCAAGCGTCTTCAGCGCAGTGGCATCGAACCTCAGCACATTGCTGGCAGATACTGGCGTCAAAAACCCCAAGTCGGTTTCCACGGTGACAAAGATCGTCGGCGAAGTGAACGCGATTGCGGCAGCGATTGCAGCAGCAATTCCTGCGGCCTAAGTTGCACCCCTCCACACGGGCGGCGCTTGGGACGGTGCCGCCCGTCTTTTTAGGCTGTGGCGAGTCGAGGGATGCTAATCACCTAGGAGCGAAGGTGGTTTGGGGTAAAGGCTCTGAGCGGTAACGCTGTGACGAGCCGATAGTTTAGCGCTCCCTGCTCGGTATGGACGACTCGCCCAGCGGTGCTCCAGTGAACACAAAGGCGGCAAGGAGTGAGAATAAGCCCCACGGAACGGGAATCTATACGCTTAATGTTTGGCGGCAAATGTGCATACTGCGGCGATGAGCTGAGCGGAAAATGGCATCTTGACCATGTAGAACCTGTGCGTCGGGAGAGCGTGTATGTGCCAGGAGAAGTTTCTCGGTCGAATTACCCCAACATGCGCTCCACCGGCAAACTCTTTGCTCCGCAAAATGACAGGCGAGAAAACCTATATCCATCATGCGTGGCCTGTAACATTTTGAAGGGGGCATCAGATGTAGAGGGTTTTCGGCAAGTGCTTGCGTACTTTGCCAGAAGCGTCCCAAAAATCAAAACATACTCACATGTTCGCCATCTGATGAGGTTCGGGAAGTTGATTATTGACCCAACACCCGTAGAATTTTGGTTCGAAAAATATCGCAGAGGTATGAGGCAATGAATCGCAGCCTACAAAACGTCATCGGCATCTGTTGCTGTCTCACCCTGCTCTCCATCATAGGTGTCTGCTACTACGCGGCTTTTACCATGCAGGAATGGGCGGCAACCGGGCGACAGGCTACCGTTACCCTACAGGCCATCAGCGGCACCTCCGCCAAGCTGGACGCAACCCTGGACCAGATTGACGCGCCCTGCACCGGGTTCCATGGATCAGAGACCTGTGGCCCTATCGCCCAACTGAGCCAGACGGAAAAGAATATCGGCATTATGGCGGGTCAGTCAGCGGCCCAGGTGAGACAAACCGGAGCGCTTATTTCCGGGGCGACCGCCGCCCTTACATCGGCATCGGCAGACCTGCATACGGTGGCCATGGGGCTCACCACGTTGACCGGAGAGGCGTCGGCCGACCTTCGGGAGGGGAAACAGTCATTGGAGGCCCTGCCGCCCGTCCTGAGCCAATTTCGTGGCTTCGTGAAGGACGCGGATGTGGTGGTGACAGATCCGGCCATTCCGCGCACCTTGCAGCATGTGGAAGGTATGACGGTTTCAGGGGATAGCATCATGCAGGACGGCAAGCGCGTGTCCGACCATGTGGAAGAGGCGATTGACCATCCGCGCCCTATGACTGCCTGGCAGAAAATCATGGCAGGCTTGGAGATTGCGTGGAAGGTCGCGATACTGGCGAAGTAGGAGATGCAGGCGGCGGGAAAGAGTTTCTGTGGATCCAAAACTGAAAGCGTTTCTCGACCTTGTGGCTTGGTCGGAGGGCACCAGCACCAGCCCCATCACCCAAAACAACGGTTACGATGTGATTGTGACCGGCGTCAACGGGCCGTCCATTTTCACCGACTATACAGACCATCCCTTCGCCCACGGCGGCGCGGTGACGGTGCGTCCAGGTCTCATCTCGACCGCCGCTGGACGCTATCAGTTGCTTGCCCGGTACTGGAATGTGTATAAGGCGCAACTGCATCTTCCCGACTACTCTCCTGCCAGCCAGGATGCGGTCGCTATTCAGCAGATGAGGGAACGCGGGGCAGTCTCATTGGTGGAGTCCGGGGATGTGCAGGGGGCCATTGAGGCCTGCTCGAACATCTGGGCCTCTCTACCTGGAAACTCATATGGGCAGGGGGGACACTCGATGGAGGCTTTGCTGGGACAATACCAGAACATCTCCAACCCTGTCTCCGCGTAGGGGTTCGGGATATAATCCTCGCAGGAGGCGGTTATGCCGTTGATCGAGTCTTCATCGCAATCCGCAACCAAGGATAATTTCCGCGAGTTCGGCAAGGGCAAGACCTACGCGAGAACCAAAAAGAAGTTCGGCAAAAAGAGGGCTGACCGGCAAAGGATCGCGGTGGTTCTCAAGAATAAACGTGCAGCCAGGCGCAATCATAAGAAGAGAGGGTCATCGCGTTCGCGGTGATTGGAGGATAGATGTCGAGACGGTCCAGTGCTTCATTTGTGGAGGTTACACCGGAGATTGCGGAGAAGATGGCTAGGGTGCGCGACGAGGAAGAAAGGTCTCACCTGGTCCCAGATCTGGCTGTTGAGGAAATACGCCTGCTGCGCGAAGAGCTGGAGGCGGCAAGGTCATCCAGGGATCAGGCGATAGCCCAGGTTGCAATTCTCAAGCATGGAGCCAAACCTATCGCGGGATCGTCATCGTCGCCGGATGGAAGCATCACCCTGCCTGTCACGATAAACGCCGACCAGGTTCTTCTCGTTCATGACTGGGCGCAGCAGGCTGGCATGCCTTTGGATGACTTTATCCGGCAGGAGATCGGCATTGCCATGGAATCCTACTGGTCTGGGGTTTGATCTACCCCATCAAACTATTCTTTTCTCTCAGCAGCCCTCGGCTATGCCGGGGGTTCGCTGTCTGCGGTAACACTTATCTTACCCTGTTAGGTCGGTTCGACTTCTCCCATACGATTAGCCTTGCGCTGCAAGCCGGTCCACAGCAACGGCGAATCCCCTTACGGCACAGATCAACCATCTGCGGATGCCAAGAAAAGAGCAACTTGCACCACTCGCAGCGAATCCGCAACATCGGCAAATGATAGGCCATGCTCACTCCTCCGTTACCCTGTCCACCAACCTCGAACCTCAGATTTACGGCTCAGATGTTGGCCCCGTTTATCGAATCCACCAGTGATTGCGGATCGTTCTCCTGATACCATTCACGGGTCTTCTTGCCTGGTTCTGGAATGATCTCGCCGACGTAGTGCTTGCATGGGACACATGCTCGCGGGTCCGGGCCGATAATCATAGCGCCATTTGGGGAAAATCTCCGTTCACAGTTACAGGTGCAAGTCTTGCGGTTACAGCGATGATTCTTGGCTGTGAGGGTTTCAATCTGTTCCCTGTTCATAACTCTCCCCGAAGTGTCCTGTCTCGCAGTGTGATGCTCTGTGCATCCTCAAATGCAGCTTCCCAGGATGCACCTATGCCATAGATCTCGTCGCAGTCCGTTACCAAAAACCTCTGATTGGGGTCTTCCCTCCAAAAACGGTCTGAGATGTGCGCCCTCCGCCCAAATGTTTGCAGGGCTTTGTCCATAGCCTCGGTGGCTGTCATTCTGTTTTCCCCTCTCTCAACTTCTCAGTCAAGGCCCTCATTGTTAGACTTGTACTCAAGTTCGGCGATGCGCTCGATGAGTTTCTTGACCATGAGACATTGACCACCCCAAGCCTTTTGCTCGGTGGTTAGCAGATCGAGTGATTCCATATCCTCGCACTGCTTGACAATGAGGCACGACTCGCCGTATTCCATCAACAGGTCATGCGGAAGCGGATATGCGCTGGCAGGCGTTTTGGCTCGCGTTCGGCATGGTCCTGCCAGAGAACCAGCACCTGCCATCCTCCAAAACCTCTCCGGCGCGGTTGCACTTCTGTACCCTAGCTCCGCCAGGTATGGCTCTAAAGACTTTCTGGCTGCATCTTTTCGCTGTTATACGCATCAAAACTCCTGCAATGGCTCTTCCTTATTATCTCCACACTGAGAGAAAACATATGTCTTTGCCATATAGGTTCTCTCTTCGTCGGTGCGAGGATCGAATGGTCCCCTTTTCCCGTATACGGCAGGATTGATGCCCAGGTAGATCCAGTCGTGTCCTTCGAACCACCTGCATGGTCTTGTCTTCGCCTTCTGGCCTTCAGTGGCCTCGCCAATGTTATTCGCGTCGTCAGTCATAATTTCCTCCACCATCCCCATCCATACAACACACAGAATTCGATAAAGTACAAAGCGGCGAGGATCGAAAGCCATACCCCGGCAGCCATCAGGCCGGACAAAAACCTTGTAAGCGCTCTTGTCATTCATCTCTCCTTCTCGCCCAGGGCCAGAAACAGGCAGTCTCCGCTCATGCGCTTTCCTTGTAACACCCGCCACACACGAAGTGCAGCGGGTGTCGTGGTTATGGTTCCAAGATGATAAAGCCGTCGCCGTCGCCGGAGCCGGAGCCGTAGCCGGAGCCGTCGCCGGAGCCGGAGCCGTCGCCGGAGCCGTCGCCGTCGCCGGAGCCGGAGCCGTAGCCGGAGCCGTAGCCGGAGCCGGAGCCGTCGCCGGAGCCGGAGCCGGAGCCGTAGCCGGAGCCGTCGCCGTAGCCGTCGCCGTAGCCGGTCACTTCCACGGCTCAGCCTCCCATGCGGCAACTGCCGTTAGAGTACATTCGGCGACGCTTGTTATGTCGCGAAGTTCGATATCGGCCGCAGGGCCGACGCGCGCGCCGCTCTTCGGTCCATCAAC
>Ga0316220_1002255_pt1 | contig 18274 bp, 12 predicted proteins | sample TBH18005metaG_FD_203632 | JGI IMG/M metagenome (GOLD analysis project Ga0316220, IMG submission 203632) | Freshwater microbial communities from Trout Bog Lake, Wisconsin, USA - TBH18005 | ecosystem: Environmental > Aquatic > Freshwater > Lake > Hypolimnion/Profundal zone | place: USA: Wisconsin...
AAGACCTTCCACACTTTCTCTGGCCATCGTTTCCGCTCCTTTGGTTTGTCCGCAAAACTCACCATACGGGAACGGTGGCCACCTGTCTGCCTAACCGGCTGCTACACCACTACCTGGGACTCTACCTGCCGTTCCTGGAGACCCATCCGGCCGAGGCGGTGGAGAACAACATCCTCGGCACCCTGAACGTCACCGAGGCGGCCCTGGATTTCGGCACGCAGCGGATGATCAACATCTCCACCGACAAGGCGGTCAACCCCACCAACGTGCTGGGGGCCTCCAAGCGGATCGCCGAATGCATCGTCCTCAGCGCGGCCGTGAAGGCCGGCCCGAAGGTCCAGTTCGCCAGCGTCCGGTTCGGCAACGTGCTGGGCAGCCGGGGCAGCGTGGTGCCGATCTTCAAGGAGCAGATCGAGGCCGGCGGCCCGATCACCGTCACCCACGCCGCCATGACCCGCTACTTCATGACCATCCCCGAGGCCAGCCAGCTGGTGATCCAGGCCGCGCTGTTCGGAGAGACCGCCCGGGTCTACATCCTGGACATGGGCGAGCCGGTGCGGATCCTGGATCTCGCCCATGACATGGCCCGGCTGTCGGGGATGACCCCGGGGCGGGACATCCAGATCGAGATCGTCGGCCTCCGGCCCGGCGAGAAGATCCACGAAGAGCTGTTCCTGGACGAGGAGCGCTCGGTCTCCCCCATCCACTCCAAGCTCATCGAAGCCAATCCCCAGCCGATCCCCACCGCCCTCCTCGAGGCCCGGATCACGGATTTCCGCCAGGCCCTCCTGCTCCCCTACGAGGCCCGCCAGCCAGCCCTGGTGGCCCTGCTGAAGGAACTGGTGCCCACCTACAAGCCCTCCGTGCTGGGCGTCTTCCGCTACGGCGGCTTCGTCAAGGATCGCCGCCACGAGCCCGGCCAGCTCCCCGCCGACCGCAACCGCCGCCGCCGGACCCAGCCGGAAACCTAGCCCGCCGTGACGTAGAGCACGGTTTCATCCGCATGAATCGTGTAATGGTCCAGGTAGAATCGGTAGAATGGATATTTTTCATTCAAATACAAAGGTATTGCGAAGAGATCTTCCCATTTATGGTACAGCGACAGGGCCAGTTTGGGCCGATGATTCCGGATTGTCTGGTCCGCACCCCGGAGGCCGTCCATTTCAAATCCCTCGATATCCATCTTGATGAAGTCGACCCTCGGCAAGGACTGGGTTCCGACGAAGTCGTCGATGGTCACCAACGGAAACAGGCCCTTCACGTTCTGCATGGAGAAACCAGGGTTGGTGGTCTGATTGAAGGCTTCATTGGCCGAAAGGATGTGGTTGGATTCCGCCCCGATACCATACGGGTAAATGGCAGTCCGGTCGATGAACCCATTCTGCTCGATATTGAATTGGACCACCTCGACGTGGCGCGGCAGGGGATCGAATGCGAACACTTTCCCATCCGGACCCACCGAATGGGAAAAGAAAATAGCCGTATCTCCAAAACAGGCCCCGCAATCCAGAACGTAATCCCCCTGCTCGGGCCCAACCCTAACTTCTTGATCGGCATAGTAGTACTGCCTCGAACCGGTACCGTCGTCCAGAAGGCCGGCGGCGACATTCCCCGTCCAGCAGTCCATGGCAATCTCCCCATTCTCCACCGGGATCTTTTCAAAATGATGGAGATCGCCGAACATCAATTCATCAAATTTGAAATGGGATAGGCCAGCATCGAATTCTTTGACGGAATCAAAAAGTCTATTTACAGAAGTCCATGTGCGGTTCTCCTTGATCCGCACATGGGGATGCCCTAGGCACCGGAACAGGATGAGTCTGAGATAAAGCTCTCGGGAAGCTTCCGTGGCGAAAAGACGGTAAGTCGTATAAAAGGAACTGAGATTTTCGAGGACATAGTCCAGATAACGCGCATTACGCATGGCATCGATCTGGTTGGAACGATCCACGCCGTCGTGGGAAAAATGAAAATAGTCAAAATTATCCAAAAGGCGTTGATACATATGCCCATAAACACCATCGATGATCAATTTCCTAAAATCGGCCAGATTCATGATTCCCCCCAAAAAAAGGTAACAGCATTGAAAATTCACATCAGGCCGGAGACGTCGCCGGCCGTGAGGTCCAGGATGCCCTCACCGTTGTTGACCCGGAGGCGGCCGTCCTCGAGCCAGCCCAGGCAGAGGCCCTGGCCGGTCTCCCAGCGGATCAGGTCGCCGGCGGCGGGCCAGTGGAAGGGGACGGCACGGGTCATGGCCAGGTCGTCCCAGGCGTCCAGGATGGTCCGGGCCAGGTCGAGGGCGGTGGGCACCCGGGAGGCGAGGTCGCCCAGGCAGGCGGGTGGGATGGCCCGGCCGGGGATGTCGGGGGCCTCGGTCAGGTTCACGCCCAGGCCGAGCAGGACCCGGTCGCCCTTGGTCTGGCCGATGATGCCGCCCAACTTCACCAGGCCGCCGCCGTGCCAGGCCACCAGGTCGTTGGGCCACTTCAGGCCCAGGGCGGCGCCCGCGGGCTCCAGGGCCTCCACCACGGCGGCCATGGCCCGCTGCAGCACCAGTCCCGGGGACACGGCGGGCGCGGGCAGGACCGCGGACAGCCACAGGCCGGCTCCCGGGGCGCTCTCCCAGGTGTTGCCGCGGGTGCCCCGGCCCCGGGTCTGGCAGTCCGCCAGGACCCCGCAACAGCCCAGTTCCGGGTGCCGCTCGAGGAACGCCTGGGTGGAATCCACCACGCCCAGGCGGATCAGCGGGAGGGGCATGACCGGGCCGGCTTGCGGTTCTTCAGCCAGAGCATGCGCAGCCCCTCCAGGGTGAGGTCCGGGGCCACGTCGTGGATGAACCGGCTGGAGGGGGCGATCACCTTGGCCAGGCCGCCGGTGGCCACCACCCGCGAGCCCGGGCATTCGTCCAGGAGCCGCGCCAGGATGCCGTCCACCAGCCCCACGTAGCCGTAGAACAGGCCCGACTGCATGGCCTGGACGGTGCTCCGGCCCACCAGGCGCTCGGGTTCGGAGATCTCCACCCGGGGCAGCCGGGAGGCCCGCTGGAACAGGGCCTCGGCGCTGATCTTCAGGCCGGGGCAGATGATCCCGCCCACATACTCCCGGTCGGCGTTGACCACATCGAAGGTGGTGGCGGTGCCGAAATCCACCGCGATCAGGGGCGCGCCGTAGAGCTCCAGGCCCGCCACGGCGTTGACGATCCGGTCCGCGCCCAGCTCCGCCGGGTTGTCCAGCAGCACCTTGAGGCCGGTCTGCAGGCCCGGCTCGATCCACAGGGGGTCGGCCTTGAAGTAGATGCGCAGCCAGGCGTCGAGCACGGGGTGCAGCGGCGGCACCACGCTGGAGATCACCACGTGGGTGATCTGGGCGGGATCGATCTGCTGATGGCGGAGCAGGGCCAGACTGGACAGGCCGTATTCGTCCACGGTGCGCTCACGGCTGGTCGCCAGTCGCCAGGAATGCAGCACCGGCGCCCGGTCGCCCAGGTCCAGGTCGTAGATTCCCATGACGATATTGGTGTTGCCCACGTCCACGGCCAGCAGAAGGCTCATAAATGCTCCGCATAACAGGATGCGGCAGCCGGCCGCCGTGCACAATCCCCAGACATGACTGTGGGGGGACCGCCCGCTCGCAAAGCTCGCTCTGCGTCCCCCCACACCCCCACTTCCTGCCCGGGCCAAGCCCGGGCAGGAAGTCATGCCTACCGTTTCTGGACTTCCTCGAGGGCGGTCTGGGCCTCCTCCCAGGCGCTCATGGCGTAGGCCAGCTCGCTTTCCAGTTCCTTCTGGGCGTCCAGGCGGGTTCCGAATGCCTGCCAGTCGGTTGGATCGGCAGCCGCCAGTTCCTTGGCCATGGCAGCCAGGGCGGCCTCCAGCTCCGCCACCCGGGCCTCGGATTCCTTGACCTTGCGTTCCCAGCGCTTGACCGTCTTCTGCAGCTCCCGGTCGATGGGTGCGGGCGGGCGGGGCCGGGCCTGGGGCTGGGCCTTCGCCGTGGGCTGGGGCTTGGCGGGGACCTTGGACGGCTTGGCCTTCTCGGGCTCTTCGGTCTCGGGTTCCTGGCCGATGTCCAGGTCCACCCAGCCCTGGTTGTCCTCGTAGCCGCCCTCCCGGAACTCGGTGCGGTTCTCGTGCACCCGGATGATGCTGTCGGCCACCCGGCCCAGGAGGTAGCGGTCGTGGGTCACCAGCACCACCGCGCCGGTGAAGCTCAGGATGGTGTCCTCCATGGCCTCCATGGAGTGGATGTCCATGTGGTTGGTGGGCTCGTCCAGGAGCAGCAGGTTGACGCCCTCACGGATCAGGGTGGCCACCGACAGGCGCGCCCGCTCGCCGCCGGAGAGGACGGTGACCGGCTTGTCCACCTCGTCGCCGCGGAACGAGAACTTGGCCAGGAACCCCAGCACGTCCTGCTTGGGCGCCATCGGCACGACGGCCTGGATCTGCTGGAAGACCGTGTTGCGGGCGTCCAGGTTCTTGTGGTGCTGGTCGAAGTAGCCCAGCTTCACCTGGCTGCCCAGCCGGGCGCCGCCGGCGATGAAGTCGATCTCGCCGGCGATGGCCTTGAGCAGGGTGGACTTGCCCGTCCCGTTCAGGCCGACGATGGCCAGCTTCTGGCCGCGCTTGACCTGGAAGTGCTCGATGGGCTCGAACAGGGGCACGCCGTCCCAGCCCACCGAGGCCTTGTCCAGCACCAGCGCGGTGTCGCCGCTGCGCTGGGTCTCGGCGAAGGTGAACTTGATGTGCCGGCGGTCCTTGAGGGGCTTCTCCAGGCGCTGGAGCTTGGACAGCTGGGTCCGGCGGCCGCGGGCGATCTTGGTGTCCTGGCCGGCGATGTTGCGGCGGATGTAGTCCTCCTGCCGCTTGATGTAGTCCTGCTGGCGCTCGAAATGGCGCTCGGCCACCTCGATCTCGGCTTCCTTCTTCTCGATGAACTCGGTGTAGTTGCCCTCGTAGGACCGGGACCGGCCCAGCTCCAGCTCCAGGATGCTGGTGGCGATGCGGTCGAGGAAGTAGCGGTCGTGGCTGATCACCGCCACGGTGGCCTGGGTGCCGTTGATGAAGCCCTCCAGCCAGCGCAGGGAGGGCAGGTCCAGGTGGTTGGTGGGCTCGTCCAGGAGCAGGAGGTCCTGGCCCTGGAGGATGGCCTTGGCCAGCATGACCCGGCTCTTCTGGCCGCCGCTCAGCTCCAGGACGCTCTTCTCCAGGAGCTCGGGGGAGAAGCCCAGGGCGAACAGGATCGCCTCGGCGCGGGCGCGGATGGTGAACCCGTCCAGCCGCTCGAAGTGCTCCTGGACCTTCTGGTAGCGCTCCATGATGGCGTCCAGGTCCACGCCGGGCTCGGCCATCCGGTGCTCGAGCTCGCGCATCTCGTGCTGGAGGGCCTCCACGTCGCCGAAGGCGGCCAGGGTCTCCTCGAGCACGCTGCCGCCGGTGGCCGGGACCAGGTCCTGGGCGTAGTGCCCCACCCGGATCCCGCGCTCGGCGGTGGGGCGCACCACATTGCCGCTGTCCAGCTCCAGCTCGCCCAGCAGCACCTTGAACACGGTGCTCTTGCCCGCGCCGTTGCGGCCGATGATGCCCCAGCACTCGTCCTCCTGGATGGCCCAGGTGACGTCCTTGAGCACTTCCTGGGGGCCGAAGCTGAGGTGGGCATGGTTGAGACTTGCAAGCATCAGGAGCCTTCGACACGAGGGCGGCCGCCCGAGAGCGGCCGCACACGTGAGTATAGCACGCCCTCAGGGGCCGGTTTCCTCATAGAGGGCCAGGTGCTCGACCGTCGCCCCGGAGGCGGGGAGGCCGCCCTGGTAGAGCACCCAGAGATGGCCGTCCGGCGTGAATCCGGTCGCCAGGGGACGGACCCCGTCGCCCAGGGAAAAGGGGCCGAACGTGCCCGAAACGATCGTGCCGTCGGAACCGAAAAGATACAGATCCGCCGTGCCGCCGCTGTTGAAGTTGGGGGTGGAGACGCAGGCCAGCCGGGTCCGCCCGGCGTCGGTGGCGCGCACCTCGTTGTCGCGCGAGCCCCAACCCGGCAGCGGCCCCCCGTCCCAGGCGCCGCCGGCAGGCCGGTCGTAGCCGAACTCGATGTAACTTCCGCTGCTGAAATATTTGCTGAAATAGGCCAGGCGCCCGCCGGCCAGCCCGCACAGCCATAGGCCCTGGGCCTGGCCGGAAGCCTGGGCCTCGGGGACCGCCTCGGTGGTCCAGCCGCCGGCCGCGCCCAGGGTGCTGAGGTCCGAGCCGGTGAAGGCCGGATCCGCGCGAACCAGCCGGACCTGCCCGTCGGCGCCCCGGTCGCCCCACCAGGGCAGGTAGTCGGCGGCGGGCGCGGGGAACGCGACCTGGGTCCAGGTCCCGCCACCCGGCCGGTAGTAGGTGCCGGCGTTGCCGCCGCCGACGAACAGGTGGAACCGGTCCGGCGCCTCCAGGACCGCCATGCCGGTGGGCGCGCCCTCGGAGTCGAAGCCGCCGAGATCCGTTTCGGTCCAGGCCCCGGCGGCCAGCACCTCCTGGAGCAGGTGGTACTGGATGCCAACGATCCGGATGAGGAAGACGTGCGGGGTCCCGCCGGTGGTGAAGGCGACCCCGGGGGCCAGGAGCACGTCGGTGCGCCCCAGGGCGAAGGCCGGCCCGCCCACGCTGGCCGGGGGCACCAGGCTGCCGCTCCCGGAGAGGGGCTGGTGCAGGACCCACCAGTCCCCGCCCGGATCCCGGACATAGGCCTCGGCCGGGGGCAGGTCCAGCGCCTTGGAGCTGAAGGTCCCCAGAACCGGGGACGGCGGCGGCAGCACCGGCAATCCATTGGAGCGCTGGGCCCCGCCGACGTAGACGCCTTCGACCTTGTAGACGTAGAAGGCGGGCATGGGCGGCTGGTCGTAGTACGTGGTGCTCCCGATGCCGAGGGTCGCCAGGAGCGTGAACGGATCGGTCGCGGACGTGCTCCCGTCCAGGGTCGCCTGGCGCAGGACGCGGACCGGGGCCGCGGGGTCGACCTGGTGCCAGGACAGCTGGACCGTGGCGCCGACCAGGGTCGCGGTGTCCAGGACCGGCGCGCCCCAGGCGACCGGGATCTGGTTGCTGCCGGCTGCCCTGGAAGTCAGGGTTCCCTGGACGTTCACCACCTCGTAGGCATAGCTCTGGCCAGGGGTCACGGCCGTATCCAGGTACTGGGCCGCGGACGCCGGCAATTCGGCGATCTGGGCGTAGGTCCCGGCGATGCCGAAGGCGACCGGGGCCCGCAGGACCCGCACCGCGGTCAGGCCGCTGGCGACCGGGTTCCAGGTCAGCTGCACGCCCGGACCGGAGGCGGTGGCCTGGAGGTTGACCGCCGACCGGATGTACATCTGCCAGCTCACGGTGGCGCTGTAGGCGGACTTCTTGCCCTGGGTGGAGGAACAGATCCGGAACGACAGGATCGCTCCGTCCGGATCCGCGGGGGTCACGTCGTATTGGTAGTCGGTCGCAAACCCTTCGACCTGATTGAGCACGGAGAACGGGCCCGTGCCCCAGGCCCGTTCGACCTGGTAGAAGTCCACGGGGACCGGGGGCTGGTCCCAGGTGAGGGTGACGTACCCCTGGGCGCCGGGATCCAGCGCCTTCAGCCCCGTGGGGCCCGAGGCCGGACTTGAGCCGCCGCCGCCACAGGCGGTCAGCACCGATAGGAGGGCCATGCAGGCCCAGAGGAACAGCGTGCGCATCCTGGTCTACCCCCATGGAACGGGGCCGGACCCCCACCTGGCCGACAGGCCGGGCAGCCGGTGCCACACCCCTTTTAATTCAAAGTGATGGCAAAGGTTACCCTTGGCCGGAAGGGAGCGACAAGTGACGGCGGGCACAACCAACGGGCATACGCAAAGGAGGCCACCTTGCGGTGGCCTCCTGTTTTGGTGGAGCTAAGCGGGATCGAACCGCTGACCTCTTGCATGCCATGCAAGCGCTCTCCCAGCTGAGCTATAGCCCCGGGGGAAGTAGTAATCTTGCCACCGGAACGGGAAAACGGCAAGGGGAAATTCAGGGGCCCAGGCGCAGCTTCTGGCCCGGCTGGATCTTGTTGCCCTTGATCCTGTTCCACTTCCGAAGCCCGTTCAGATCCAGGCCGTAGCGCACGGAGATGGCGAACAGGGTCTCGCCGGACTTGACGGTGTGGGTGCGGGGCCGGACTTCCGGAACCGGGGCGGCGGCCTTGACGCGCGCGGGCGGGGCGGGAGGCTCGACGACGGGAGCTGGGGCGGCCATGTCGGGGGCCGCCGGCGGAGGCGGCTCGGGAACCGGCGCCGTGGTGCCCGGGGCCAAGGGCGAGGGGGCCGGGCCGACGGCCGCGGTCCGGTTCTCGCCGGGCGTGCCGGGAATGCCCGGCAGCGGCTCCAGGGGCCGGTCCTCGATGAGCTTCTCGCGCTGGACCGGGTTCAGCAGGTCCCGGTCGTCGATCGGGGCCGGCGGCGGCGGCGGCACCTTGATCACCCTGCCGGCCTTGAACTGGGCCTTGGAGATGTCGTTGGCCGCGAGCAGGTCCTCGGGGCTCAGGTTGAACCGGGCCGCGACCCGGGCCAGGCTCTCGCCCTTGCGGATCTTGTAGGCCTTGAAGTCCAGGCGCTGGCCGGCCGGGATCCGGGCCAGGGCCCGGGCGGTGGCGCCGCTCATCCCGGGGGGCACCCGCAGGTTGTAGTGGCCGGGCGGCGTGCTGGCCCGGAGCAGCTCCGGGTTCAGGTCCTTGAGCACGTCGACGTCGGAATTGGCGAAGCGCGCCAGCACGGCCAGGCTGGTCATGCGGTCCACCTCCACCGTCTCGTAGGCGTAGGGCTGCAGCTGCTCGACCTTGAAGCCGTAGCGCTCCGGGTAGTGGCCGATGAGGATGGCCGCGCACAGCTCGGGGACATAGTTCTTGGTCTGGTTGCGCAGCCAGCGGCTGCGGGCCATGTCCCAGAAGTTGCGGCTGCCCAGGTTCTGGATGGCGCGCTCGGTGGTCATGGGCCCCGCGTTGTAGCCCGCGAGGGCCAGGTACCAGTCGCCGGAGGTCTCGTAGAGGCGCCTCAGGTATCGGGCCGAGGCCCGCGCCGCCTTGACCGGGTCGCGCCGCTCCTCCACCCAGGCGTTGCCGTTGAGGCCGTAGATGCGCCCGGTGGAGCGGATGAACTGCCACATGCCCACGGCCTTGGCGTAGCTGCGGGCGCCGTTCAGGAAGCCCGACTCGATCACCGCCAGGTAGGCCAGGTCCTGGGGGATCCGCTCCTCGGCGAAGATCTGGCGGACCATGGGCAGCCACTGGGTTGCCCGGCTCAGGGTGCGCTCCATGAAGCCGCGCTTGGCCGTGCTGAACTCGTGGACCCAGGCCAGGACCTTGTCGTTGAGGTCGATGGGGAAATCGAAGACCGCGCCGGACTCGGCGCTCTGCACCTGGGCCAGCTCGGCCCGCAGGGCCTCGGCGCTCAGGGGCACCACCTCGGCGGTCTCCTTGAGCCCGGGATCGGGGGTTTCCGGGGCGTGCTCGCTGTCGGGCAGGTGCGATTCCAGCTCCTGCAGGCGGGTCAGGAGGGCGGCCGCTTCGGGCTGGGCCAGGAAATCGGCGGGCCAATCCGCCACCAGCACCTCGGCCTCGTCGGCGCGGGTGCCGGCGGCGTCCCAATCCTTCTCCTGGGCGGCCTGCTCGCCGGAGACCACCAGGGCCTTGAGCCGCGCCAGGTCAGGCCGGGCCTTGGCCGTGGCGGGCTTGGGCGGCGCGGGCGGGGCCGGGAAGCCCGGCTGCCCGCCCACGAGCCCGACCACCAGGAGGGCGAGGAGCCGGCCCCGGAAGCGCCGGGGGCGTTCCGGGGCCGGGCGGCCCATTCAGTGGCTTTCAGCGCTGACGAGGGCCTCGTAGCCGGCGGCGTCCAGCAGCTCGGGGTTCAGGGCGCCGGTGAGCTTGACCTTGATCATCCAGCCCTTGCCGTAGGCGTCCTCGTTGACGTACTCGGGGTGGCCCTCCAGCTCGCCGTTCACTTCCAGGATCTCGCAGTCGGTGGGCACGAAGATCTCGGAGACGGTCTTGACCGATTCCACCGTGCCGAACTCGTCGCCGGCGCCGAACGCGGCGCCCACATCCGGCAGATCCACGAACACGACGTCACCCAGGGCCTCCTGGGCGTAGTGGGTGATGCCCACCAGCGCGGTGCCGTCGCCCAGGGGCTTGAGGTATTCGTGGTTCTTGGTGTATTTGAGATCGGCGGGGTACATGCTGCCTCCAAGTAGGGATGATTCTAGCCGCGGCGGGCCGTTCGGGGAAAAAGGGGGGTTACTTGCTGCGCTTGTAGAAGGGGGTGGCGACCACTTCGGCGGGACAGGCCTTGCCGCGGATGTCGACGAAGATCCGGCTGCCGAGCTCGGCGTGGCTGAGCGGCACGTAGCAGAGGCCCAGGTTGAAGCCGCAGGTGGTGCTGGGGGAGCCGCTGGTGACATAGCCGGCGGGCTGGCCGTCGATCAGGACGGGCATGTGGTCCCGGGCGATGTCGCGCTTCTCCTGCATGCGGAAACCGACCAGCTTGCGGGTGAGCCCGGCCTCCTTCGCCGCGACCAGGGCCTCGCGCCCCAGGAAATCACCCTTCTGGAGCTTGATGATCCAGCCCAGGTCGGCCTCGAGGGCGTTGGTGGTGTCGTCGATCTCGTGCCCGTAGAGGGCCATCTTGGCCTCCAGGCGCAGGGTGTTGCGGCAGCCCAGGCCGGTGGGCACCAGTCCGTGCGGCTGACCGGCCGCCATGATCGTGTTCCAGACCCACTCGGTCTTCTCGGCCGGGCAGTACACCTCGAAGCCGTCCTCGCCGGTGTAGCCGGTGCGGGCGAACATCACCGGCAGGCCCTGGAACTTCCCGAAGGCGAACCAGTAGTACTTGATCTGGGCCAGGTCGATGTCCACCAGGGGCTGCAGCACCGCCAGGGACAGCGGGCCCTGCAGGGCCACCTGGCCGGTGGCGTCGCTCTCGTTGACGACCGTGACCTCCCAGCCCTTGGCATGCTCGACGACCCAGGCGAAGTCCTTGTCCACGTTGGAGGCGTTGACCACCAGCAGGAATTCGGTGTCGCTGATCTTGTGCAGGAGCAGGTCATCCACGAACGTGCCGTTCTCGTAGAGGAAGGCCGTGTAGTGGATCTGCCCCAGGGCCAGCCTGGTGACCGCGTTGGGGGTGAGCCAGTCGAGGAAGGCCATGGCCTGGGGCCCGGTGACCCGGATCTCGCCCATGTGGCTCACGTCGAACATGCCGACCTTGGTGCGCACCGCCAGGTGCTCGCTGATGATGCCGGACGGATACTGGACGGGCATGTCCCAGCCGCCGAAATCCACCATCTTCGCCCCGAGGGCGCGGTGGGCGGCGTTGAGGGGGGTCTTTTTGAGTTCGGGCATGGGGGCTCCAAGGGACGCGAAGATGGGAAGGGAATCCGGATCTCCTGATTGTAGGCCAGTGCCGGCCCTTTTCACACTCTGGGCCGCCAGGGCAGCAGACCGCCCAGGTCCCAGCCCAGGCTCCAGAGCCCGGAAGGCCCCCGGCGGGCGGTCAGGACAGCCTGGACCGGCAGGATCTCCACCCCGCCCGCCGCCGCCCGGTCCAGCTCCAGGGCGTAGGCCGGGTCGATCTCCCGGGCCGCGTCGAAGGCCGAGACATCGGGCCGGTGCACGAAGAACACCAGCGCCGCCCGGTGCCCCTGCCCCGCCATGGCCCGCAGCTCCCGCAGGTGCTTGGCCCCGCGCAGGCTCACCGCGTCCGGAAAGCAGGCGTGGTCGCCGACCTTCAGGGTGGTGTTCTTCACTTCGATGTAGACCAGCCGCTCCCGGGCGTCCCGGGCCAGGACGTCGATCCGGCTGCCCTCGGCGCCGTACTTCTGCTCGGTCACCACGGAATGCAGCCCCGGCAGCCCCGGCAGCCGGTCCTGCCGGGCCGCCTCGGCCACCACCCGGTTGGCCATGCCGGTCTCCACCCCCAGCCAGACCTTGCCGCGCCGGCAGGCCAGCCAGGTGTACGGCAGCTTGCGCAGCGGGTTGGCGCTGGCCTCGAGCAGGACCAGGTCGCCGGGCTCCCAGCAGGTGGCCATGGTGCCGGTGTTGGTGCAGTGGGCGGTGGCCAGGGTGCCGTCGGCCAGTTCCACATCGGCGAGGAAGCGCTTGTACCGCTTGAGGAGGGTGGCGGGGATGAGGGCGGTCTTGCGGATCAGCATGGGCCATCTCAGGGAGGCTGCAAGGGGCATGATTTGCCATGATCTTCCAGGAATCCCATGTTAGCATTCCGCCCATAATTACCATCAGTCCAGCAATAAACAGTCGTTGTCGGGTCAATCAACAAGGAACCATGCTCCACCATGGATGCATCCTCAAACACCATGAAGGGACGCCGCCCGTCATGGGTGGACATCCCGGCCCCTGCGCCACCCTGGGAGGAGACCCGATGAATGACCAGCCGATATATGTGACTCGGCCCAGTCTGCCGCCGCTGGAGCAGTTCCTCCCCTACCTGGAACAGATCTGGGCCTCCCATGTGCTGACGAACGGCGGGCCATTCCACCAGCTGCTCGAGAAGAACCTCTGTGAATACCTGGGCGTGGACCACCTCGCCCTGTTCGCCAACGGAACCCTGGCCCTGGTTACGGCCCTGCAATCCCTGCGGATCGCCGGAGAAGTGATCACGACTCCCTATTCCTTCGTGGCCACAGCGCATTCCCTGATCTGGAACGGCATCAAACCGGTCTTCGTGGATATCGCCCCCGACAGCCTCAATATGGACCCGAAGCGGATCGAAGCTGCCATCACCCCCCAGACCACGGCCATCCTGGCGGTCCACTGCTACGGCCATCCGTGCGATGTCGCAGCCATTCAACGGATCGCGGATCGCTACAACCTGAAAGTCATTTATGACGCGGCCCACGCCTTCGGCGTGCGTGATCCGGGTGGGAGCGTCTTCCGCCATGGCGATCTTTCGGTGCTGAGCTTCCACGCCACCAAGGTGTTCAATACCTTTGAAGGCGGAGCGATCGTCTGCCCGGACGCGAAAACCAAGCAGAGGATCGATTACCTCAAGAACTTCGGGTTCGTGGATGAAACCACGGTTGTCGCACCTGGAATCAACGGAAAAATGAGCGAATTCAACGCCGCGTTCGGTGTCCTTCAGCTGCAGCATGTGGACCGGGCCATCGCCTTGCGGCGGGAAATCAACCTTGCCTACCGGCACCTGCTTGATGGCGTCAAGGGCATCGAGCTCATCAACCAGCCAGGTGGGACGACCTGGAATTACTCCTATTTCCCGATCACGGTCGGCCCGGACTACGTCATGAGCCGGGACGAACTCTTCCAGAAATTGCGCGACCACGGGATATTCGCCCGGCGCTATTTCTATCCCTTGATCTCCGAATTCCCGATGTACCGCGGTCTCCCTTCCGCCTCCCCGGCCAACCTGCCCGTGGCCTCCCTCCTGACCAGGCGGGTGCTTTGCCTCCCCATCTACCCGGACCTGTCCATGGAGGACGTCAGGAGAATATCTGCCCTGATCAAAGACTAGCGGCCAATCGGAACCCCAGGCGCAACAGTCGTCCACCGGCTTGGTAGGTATGACCCAACCTAATGGGGCTGAAGGCATTACGTTGTTTGCTTCGTCGCTTTCCCCCTGTGATATTGTTTCCCAGGAGAACTCCAAGTCAAATTTCGAGGATTGTCGATGGACTGTCTGTGCAGGCCCGTTTCGGGTATCAGATGCGATTTGGGAGAGGGGTTGGCATGGGACGGGAAAACAAACCGCCTTTTAATGACAGACATTGCGAATAATAAGCTTCTGGAAATCGATATTGAAAATAATGGAAATCGTTGGTGGGGATTGCCGGAGTCAGTCGGTTGGGCATTGCCTACAGAAAAACCAGGCCAATATGCTGTTGGGCTCAAAACTGGAATCGCCTTGTTTGATACCAATAATCCTAAAGAATTGCATTGGTTGAACAGGGAGTTTCCAGGTAATCAGCACTGCAGGTTGAATGATGCCTGTACGGATTCAATAGGCAGAATCTGGTTCGGAAGCATGAATTTCATGGATGAAAAGTCTGCCGATGGCAAACTCGCCAGCTTTACCGTTGAAGAAGGTTTGAGGGTACATGACACCGGGTTTACGGTAACCAACGGCCCCCTCGTTGCACCGGACGGCCAATTCATTTACTTTAGCGACACACTCAACCAGGTGATGTACCGTTATGCATTGTCGTTAATCCCAGGCATCATTGCTTATCGTGAAGATTTCATACGGTTCGGCGAGGAACAAGGTTTTCCGGATGGAATGTGCTTCGATGCGGAAGGGAATATCTGGGTCGCCATGTGGGGGGCAGCCAAGGTGAACCGGTTTGCCCCGAATGGGCAGTTACTGGCAAGCATTGATATACCTGCCATCAATGTCACCAACGTGTGTTTTGGTGGCAAGAACCTGGACCGCATCCTGAATCCGTGAGGTCAGGATTCTGAGCGTGGACCCAAGACACCCAATGTCATCAGTAAGGATGCCAAAGCTCTGCTGCCCAGCTTCACAGCGTCTGTGAAAAGGCGCTTCACCCCAGCCCAATGCTTTCGAGGTGTTTCTGGAGTTCCCTCAGCCCGAAGGGCTTGGACAGCAAGGTGACGCCAAGATGAGCCGAGGCCAGGTTCAGCGCAGTCTGATCGGTTCGGCCCGTGGAAAGCAGGACGGGCACCGCTGGGCGCAACACCCGCAGGCGGGGCAAGGTTCCGATCCCGCCCAGTCCGGGCATGTTCATGTCCAGGATGACGAGGTCAGGCTCAAACCCCGCTTCCAGTGCGGCCAGAGCCTCCTCGCCACTCTGAGCCGTGGTCACCGCAGTGTAACCCAAGACTTCCAGGATCGCCTGGACGGAACTCTGGATCAGATCATCGTCGTCCACCAGCAGCACCTTCAGGGCTCCATGGGGGGGCAGCGTGACCTTGGCCACCGCAGGTTCGGCGACCTGGACCGGAGGTTCCTGCTCGAAGGCGGGGAAGCGCAGCATGACGCGGGTGCCGTTACCGGGTTCACTCTGGATCGACATCTGCCCCCGGTGCGACTTCACGGTACTGTAGACCATGGACAGGCCCAACCCTGTGCCCTTGCCGGTTTCTTTGGTCGTGAAGAACGGGTCTAGCGCCTTCTCCAGCACCTCCTTGGGCATCCCCATTCCGTTGTCTTCCACCACGACCTCAATCCAGTCGTTATCCACATTGCGGGTGTGCAGGGTGAGGGTGCCATTCTCCGGCATGGCATCCACGGCGTTGATGCAGAGGTTCATGAAGGCGTGGGTCAAGGCACTGGCATCACCCTGGATGGGCCGGAGTTCCGCTTCCAGATCTATCTCCAGTTGCACCTTCGCCAGGGTCGTTCGCTCCAGTAGGGCGATCTGCTCCTTGAGAATCGCGTTCATATCGAGCTTGTGGTTCTCTGCCGGGCTATGGCGGGCAAAGCTCAGCAGGCTCTTGACCATCTGGCCGCCCCGCACGGCTGCCTTGCAGATGGTATCGAGGGCCTGATGGAGGGGGCTTCCGGAGGGCAGGGTGCCGATGTGGGCCGAGGCCAACCCTAGGATGGCCCCCAGCACGTTGTTCATATCGTGAGCGACGCCGCCGGCCAAGATCCCGAGGCTTTCCATTTTCTGGGATTGTTGAAGCTGCGCTTGGAGGCTGACATTTTCCTCGTCCACCCGGTATTGCGCAGTGACATCGCTGAACACCAGCACCACGCCGAGGATTCGCCCGGCCGCATCACGGATGTGTGAGGCGCTGTCGGCGATCTGGTATTCCTGGCCGCCCCGGGCCAGCAATACCGTGTGGTTGGCCAGACCCACCACCTCGCCATGGGTGAGCACGGCTTGCACCGGATTGACCGAGGGCAGCCGCGTCTGGGCGTTGAGGATGCGGAAGATTTCTGGGAGCGGTCGGCCCTGGGCGTCGGCCAATGGCCATCCGGTCAGGCGCTCGGCGGCAGGGTTCATGCGGGTGATCAGGCCCGCGACATCGGTGGCGATCACCGCATCGCCGATGGACTGCAGCGTGATGGCAAGGCTTTCTTCGCTGGTTCTCAGCGCGTTCTCAACCTGCTTGCGCTCGGTGATGTCCACGCAACTCCCGATATAACCCTGGAAGGCACCTTCGGCATCAAAGCGAGGCACGCCATGGTCCGTGAGCCACCGATAACTGCCATCCGCATGACGCAGGCGGTAGTCCATGTTGAACGCCAGCCTCTGGTCAAAATGGCCCAGGTAGATGTCGAGGCATCGCTGCAGATCGTCCGGGTGAACGCCCTCGGCCCAACCATTGCCCTGTTCCTGCGCCAGCGTGCGGCCAGTGAAGTCCAGCCAGACCTTGTTGAAGTAGGTGCAGAGCTTGTCTGGGCCTGAGATCCAAATCAGTACGGGCGCATGGTCGGCCATGAGCTGGAATCGGACGTCGCTTTCCCATAGTGTGAGTTCCGCCTGTTTGCGCTCGGTGATATCGCGGTTCGAGATGCGATGGCCCCGGAAGTGGCCTGCGGCATCGTGGATGGGATGGCAGACATGGCCGATCCAGCGGACTTCGCCATCGGGGCGGAGCAGCCGGAATTCGAGTTCTTCGCCGTTCATCAAGGCTGCTACTTCAGGCCCGGTAGCGGCATGCACCATTGCCCGGTGGGCCTGCCAGTTCGCGCGATCCTCGGGATGCAGTAACCGCTCCAGCAGGCCCGGGTCGGCCGTGAAGGCGGCGGCAGCGTAACCCGTGATGCGTTCGCAGGAGGGAGAACAGTACCGGAAGGTACCGCCCGGGTCTTCCCAGAGTTCCCAGTCGTAGGTGTAATCCGCCACGGTACGGAAGGCCTCTTCGCTCTCGCCCAAGGCCTGGGTCCGTTCCTGAACCTTTTGCTCAAGCGTTGCGTTGAGCGTGCGGACCCGGTCCAGGTGTCTCGCAAGCAGGAAGGCCGTCAGGCCCAGGAGCAAGCTCACCAAACTGCCCAGGCCCAGGACCGTCAGGGAGGTGTCCTGGCCATGCCTGGCCATGAGCCCTGGCAGGGCTTGGATCACCACGGTCCAGGAGTGACCGGCAAAAGAAAGGTTTTGGCGCGCTTTCGGAAGGGCTAAAGCCCCGGCGGCATGGGCAGGGTCCCGATCAAACATCTGTGTCCCGGCCTTTGCTCCCAGTCCATCGAAAATCTCCAGGTCCAGGTCAAGTTCGCCTTCACCGAGCACTCCAAGCATGAAATCGTTCATCCGGAAGGGGGCGTAGACCCAGCCGATCAGGTTCCGCCGCCGGTCCTCGATGGTTTGCGTGGCACGACCGTTCTGATACACCGGGACGTACAGGAGAAACCCCGCCTGGATGGCCTGGTCGGTTTCCTGCACCAGTTGCACTTTGCCGGAGAGGGCGGGCCCGCCCGAATCCGTCGCCCGGCGCATGGCCTCCTGGCGCACGGGTTCGGCGAACATGTCATAGCCGAAGGCCCGCAGGTTCCGCTCCTTGAACGGCTCCAGGTAGATGATCGAGCTATACACCGCCCGCTTGCCTTCGGGGCGAAGACTGTAATCGGGGAAACCCTGGCCTCGAATCTGCACAAGGTGCCGGTCCAACTCGGAGGCTGGGACCACCAACGCAAAGCCGATCCCTTGGATGCCCGGATAATGCTTGTCTATATCTACCCCGGCGACGAAGGTGGCGAACCCCTTGCGAGTCACCTCTGCACTGGCCTGGAAGAGCCCGCGTGCGCTTAGCAGCGCTTGTTCGTAGGTGCGAAGGCGAGCCTCGACCCGTGCCACCGCATCGCGGCTGCGGTAGTCGAAATAGGCATTGATCTCACGCTGGTTGACCCTGCGGTCGTGCCGCCACATTCCAAGGGTGAAGAGCAGGCCCAGTGCCAGCACCACGCCAGGCAACCCGAAGCGGACCAGGTTTCGCAAATAGGGAGCAGGGGCAGGAGTCATGATCCTGAACCCGTGAGGCCATGGGTGCTGGAATCTAGTTCAAGACAAGCATTGTCATCAGTAAAGAAGAGATCGAGATATCGGACCCTGCTGTTTTCCAGTACCGCTTGCGCCCGTCTCAGTTCCTGGTTCTGCAACTCCTGCTCGATCTGATGCACGCGGAGGTCGTGGTGCGCGCGTTGAGCTTCTACGGGCGACAGCGCCTCGAACTGTTCTGGCGGCGAGGCCAAATTCCCTTGGAGGCGCGCTTCGGCCTGCCGGCGCAGTTCGGTGTCGATGCTGGGGGAACATCCTTCAGGATTCGTAAATCCCCCCCCCCCGCATGTACGGACGGTGCGGAAACA
>Ga0316220_1002264_pt1 | contig 18236 bp, 18 predicted proteins | sample TBH18005metaG_FD_203632 | JGI IMG/M metagenome (GOLD analysis project Ga0316220, IMG submission 203632) | Freshwater microbial communities from Trout Bog Lake, Wisconsin, USA - TBH18005 | ecosystem: Environmental > Aquatic > Freshwater > Lake > Hypolimnion/Profundal zone | place: USA: Wisconsin...
CGCATCCCGGAGCATGTATTTTTGTCCATCTCCATAAATCCGATCGAATCCGCACCAATCATCCACCGGTGAAGCATCCGCCTCCTATTGCCACCTATCCAAGCAGGAACACGCCACCCCTAACGGCTGTTAGGCTCCGGGTGCTACTCTGCTGCCATCCTGCCACTACTCTGCCACTACTTTGCCGCTCGCGGCTTGGATATACCCATAACTTTTCGTTTTACTTAAACCCATAAACAGCGGATACTCGCGGCGTGATCGAAACCCCCGAACTCCACGCGCGCCTGATGGAAGACGCCCGGCGCTACGACCCCGCGGCGCACATGCGCAGCCTGCTCCTGCCCTACCGGGAGGTCATTCTGCTGCAACGGGCGAAGTTTATGAGCTACGAGCAGATCGCCGCCACGTTCACGCGGCATGGGATCAAGGTCTCCTGGCAAGGGATCGGCGCATTCTGCCGGCGGCAGTTCAGCAAGGCCGAGATCCTCCGGGCGCGCCGGACCCAACTGCTCACGGATAGGCCACCGGCCATGTTGCCCGGCCTGGTCCTGCCGCCGGCGTCCGTCGCTCCGACTGCCGGGGCCTCCGCTCCGGGACCGGCCACTCCCCCACCCGGCAAGCGCGGGCCGAAGATCGCGCGCGACAACTACTGACCATGGGCGAACCGAAGAAACGGCTGATCCTGTTTCCACAGGACAAGGGAGGCATCGGCAAAAGCTTTGTCGCCGCCCTCATCCACGACTACCTCACCGACGAGGGCGTCGCCCTGCGGGCCTTCGACCTCGACCACGCGAATTCCACCTTCAACCGCCTGGTGCCGGAGGCCGAGTTCATCGATACCGATGTGGACGCCGACAAGCTGGGCGTGCTGGACCAGATCGTCCACGCCCTGGCCGGAGCCGACACCGTGCTGGTAGACAACCGCGCCACGGGCGGGAGCAAGGTGCTCGGCTATCTGGACGAGACGCGGTTGCCGCACCTGCAGGAGGAACTCGACTGCGCCATCGTGTTTGTCCTCATCGCCACCGACGACAAGGATGCGAATTCGCAGATCGCCGAGGTGTTGGACACCTGGGTCGGTCGCGTCCGTTGGCTCGTGGCCCGCAACCTGCGGGACGGCGGCAGCCTGAGCCTGTGGGCGGGGAGCAACTCGCGGAAGCGACTCCTGGAGTCCCAGCACGCGGTCGAGATCGACGTGCCGTGCATGACCGAAGTGACCCGCAACCGGTTGCAGGAGGCGAACCTCACCGTGGGCCGCGGCCGGACGGCCGAGAAGCTCCATATCCTCGACCGCTCACGCTGCATCCGCTTCCACGGCCGGATGGCGGAGGAATTCGACCGGGCGCGGAGTTTGCTCATCGGATGAAGCCGGAAGACTTCCTCGATCCCGTAAACTTCCCCCCGGATCTCAAGTGGGTCCCGGAGCACTACAAGCTGCACCCGAGCGACCCGGTGTATCTGCTCATCGCCTGGCATTGGAAACGGGTCAAAGCCTCGGAGGACACCCTCTCGGCGACCGCCGGCGAGATCAAGGCGGCGCTCGATAACCGCCTGGCGGCAATCAAGGAGTCCACCAAAGGGGTTGCAGCCGTGGGCGAGGCACTCGTCAAGGTTCAGGCGATGCTGGAGAAGAAACCCGAAGCCTTGGGCAGGCAGTTGGAGAAGGAACTGGCGCAACCGCTGGCAACGGCCGTAGCGAGGCTGCAGGATCTCGATCGAAACCTCGCCCCGGTCGCGAGGGCCTTCGCCACCGCCCGGCGCCACCAGACCTTCGCGGCCTTGCTGGTCGGTGTCGCATTGGGAACCTTGGGCTCGCTGATCCTCTTCCTCGCGTGAAGAGGCGTCCGTTCGCCTTGGTGGCGGCCTGCCTCGCCTGCGCGGCCCTTGGCCGGTTCGGTCTGCCGACGCCGACGGGCTACTGGCTTGCGGTTGCCGCGCTGGCCGGCAGCGTCTGGATCGCGTTCGAGGCGTTCGCCGCCCGCCATATCCCGGACGCCGCCGTTCTGCGACTGTGGGGACTCAAATGGACCCGGGACGAGGCCTGCTGCCATTTCCTCATCACGGGTGCCACCGGCACCGGAAAAACCGCCCGGGCCGTCGTGCCCATCATCCATGGGCTGCGAAAGACCCTGCCGGGGACAGGTATCCTGGCCGTGGATTCCAAGGGGGCGCTGTGGCAACCGCTGGCCGCGATGGCGCGGGCCCTGGGCCAGGAAGATAGCCTGCGGCTAATCCGCGTGCGGCCGACGCACGTTCAGCCGGAAAAGTGGACCCCGCCCCTGCGGCTCAACCTCCTGGCCGACCCCAGTGTCCCATGGTCCACCTATGCCAAGATGCTCGTCGATACGGCGACCGCGGCGGGACAGCGGGGAGGACAATCGTTCTTCAAGGAGACCGCGCGCGACGTGATCGCCCACGCGATGCAGGCCCTGGAGGCGGCGGACCTGCCGGTGACGCTGAACCATGTGCATGACATGATTTGCGTCTCGGCCGACTTGGAGATGGTACTGGCCCGCCTGGATGAGCGGGCGTCACCGGCCGCGGCACAGGAGCGGCAATACTTCAAGGACTTCGCCAAGCAGCCGGACGAACAGAAAAGCGGCACGGTCTACTCCGTGGCGAATTTCCTCCGGCCCTACACGCCGCCGGACATCGCGGAGGTGTTCTGCTCCACCGAACCCAATTTCTCTCTCGCGGAGGTCGATCAGGGCCGGCTCATCTGCCTATCCGTGCCGCAGACCTACCAGGTCGAGCGCCGGTATCTCAACCTTCTGGCCAAACAGCTGTTCTTCCTGCATGCGTTCCGGCGGTTCGATCTCGACCGCGCCGAACTGGCGCGGCGGAACCTGATCGTCCTCGTGCTGGATGAGGGGCAAAAGACGACGCTGGTTTCCGAGGACGGTTTCTCCGACCATGCGGCCGTGGACGAGTTGAGGGAAGCGGGCGTCTGCCTCATCTCCGCGACCCAGACGCCCCTCTCGCTCTATGCGGCGTTCGAGACGGAGCGGAAAGCCGACGTGTTCATGGCGAATCTGCGGACACAAATCCATTTCCGGGCCGCCGACGAAAAAGGGGCGAGGATTCTCTCCGAGAAATCCGGCGGTCGTGAACGCCGCAAATACAGCGGGGGCGTCAGCGGCGGACGGACTTCCCGCAACTGGCAGTTGATTGATGAACCCTGGTACAAGCCGGCGCAACTGCTCGCGCTCCCGGAGGGACTGGCGGTGGTCAAGCATCCCCGACGGACCGGACAGCCGGTCCTGCGTCCCTTGCCTTTCACCAGCTTCACCCTCCCGGCGGAGACGACCCCGCCGGAAACCGTTCGCGGCTAGCGCCTAATTGCGGCTCGGATCCAACGAACACCGCTGCGGTTTCCGACCCGACCGAGCCGGCGCCTTGACTCCCGCCTTAGGCCCGCCTGGACCTGCCTTTCGCCGCCGCAGCCAAACTGTCCGGCCTGCCGTCCGCGCCCAGTCGATGGAATCGAGATATTCATCAGCGAGGCCGGCAGCGTCGCGACCGCAGACGTTGTGCAGGACCAGCGTCTGCGCGTCCGGGGCCCGATGGCCCATGAACCGGCGGAGGATACTAATGGCGTCGATGTAGGCGCGGTGGTCCTTCGCCGGCAGGGAAAACGTGATGGAGGTGGAGGGGCGGTGCATCGGGTATCATGGGCTGGGGTTGATGGTTGCGTCGGGCCTCGAAGGGAGGGACGCCGGATTGGTGCGGGACAAAGACGCGGCCACATTGAGCACCGCGGTTTCGACGGAACTCGAACAGTCTACCCGATTTGAGGGCGGATGCCTCGGCCAGAAGGCGCAAAAACCCGGCCACACTCACTCACCCCGTCGCGCCCGGACCGCACGGGGCGAACAGTGCAGCACCCGGCGAAACCTCCGCGCCATGTGCGTGTCGTCCGAAAACCCGCAAAGCCCGGCGATCTCAACTTCCTTCTTGTCAGTGGTCTCCAGCAGTTCTTCGGCTTTCGCCACCCGGCGGCGCATGACATAATCGTGTGGGGTCAGGCCCATGCTCTTCTTGAACAGACGGCCGAGATGGCAGGCGCTGAATCCGGCGGCGCGACCGAGTGTCACCAGATCGAGTCGGTCGGCGAGGTGCTCGTCGATGAAACGCATCACCCGGAGTTGTGCCCCAACCGGCATTCCGCCGCGCTTTCCGCATGGGCTGTCGCCGAACATGGCCTGCAGGATGTGTGTCCCGAGCACGGTGCCGATGGACTCCACATAGAGTGCGTTTTCCTTCTCCTTGCCGCGACAGAGCTTCTGGAACGTTTTCGTGAGCTGGCCGATTACGGTATCCCGGCTCGCCAGCTGTGCCAGCGGCACGAGGGCAAATTCGGTGATCTCCCGCCCGAGGGTCTCAAAAACAAAAGTCCGCTCCACAAAGAGCGTCACCATGTCCGCCTCCCGGGGGTAAGTCAGGGAATGGGGCACATTGGCGGGGATCACCCAGACGGCCGGCCCTTTCACCCATGTCTCGTGCCTGGCGCCATCCGCTGTCCGCCACCTGACCAGGCATTCCACCGCCTCCAGCAATCCGGAAACCTGCGCTTGTGTGCGGGTGTGTTCGTCCCATTCGTTCGGCGGGTGGCGGTCGTAATAGATGCTGACCCCTCGTCCGGGAAAAAGGCTGCGGCGATAGCCGTTGGCGGCCGGAGACAAAACATGGGAAGTGGGCGCGGGTTGATTCGCGCCTCCGGGGTCGGGAGCGTCGGTCATTCGATGTGCAAATGCCCGCGCGGCCCAGCGTTAGCATTTTATTTACAGTACCGAATGAAACGTCAGGCGAATCGGCTGGGGCCGTTATTAAATCGGCTGAAAGCATCATCGAAACGCACCGGCCCAACTCGGGTAGCCCAGGCCGGGAGAAGAGGAGGAAACCGGAATGTCCGAGCCGAGATTCCAGCTTCGTGGGACCGAGATGAGATTTCTCACCATGGATGCTCCAGCTTCTCCATGGCACCGGCGGCATCCCGAGGATGCTCGTGTATGGGCTTAGGGCGGAGTGGCACCGATCGCATGACCCAAATCCGCCTGCAAAGGCGCGACCAAAGCCAAGGTTGTATTCCCACATTGCGCTTCCCTAACAAGTGAATCATCGAAAACTCACCAGATGAAGTCGTGCGCGCGATCCATGATGCTCGTTCTTGTCATGGCCCTGAGCCTCGCCGGTTCGGCTACCGCCGGAACCGCGGACAGTTCTCCCGTCAACATCGATGCAACACTGCAACCAATCATCCAGCGATCCGGAATTCCTGGCATGGCCGCGGTTGTCCTCCATGGGGATCGAATCATTGCCCAAGGCGTCGCAGGCGTTCGTAAGAAAGGAGCGAGCGAACTCATTACACTCGATGACCAGTTTGAGCTTGGCTCGTGCACCAAGGCGATGACTGCCACGCTGGTGGCGATGCTGATTGAGGACGGAAAGCTGAGCTGGAACACATCTTTGGCCGAGATTTTTGGCGATACCGGAGCCAGCATTGATCCCCAGTGGAAAGACGTGACCGTGCGCCTGGTTCTTGCCCAGCGCACCGGCATCACCGGCAACCATCCCTTTGTTTTTTACGCCAGCGTTGACCGGGCGAAAAACGACCTGCCCAAACAACGCCTGAAGTTTGCCCTCAAATTGCTCGCGCATTCACCTGACAGCCCGCCAGGCCAATTCGTCTATACCGCCTGCAATTTCATCCTGGCCGGCGCAATGCTGGAGAAAATCACCGGGCGCTCATGGGAAGAACTCATGCGCGAGCGCATCTACGGTCCTCTCAGCATTTCCAGCGGAGGTTTCGGGCCGCCTGGCATCGCTGGCCAGGTCACTCAGCCTTGGGGCCATGGATACCGACGCCTTTTCTTTGTCCCTATGCCGGGCGCAGGTAACACTCCCTTCGATCCAGGTAGCGACAGCGCGGACTATCCACCCGCAGCCGGGCCGGCCGGCATGGCGCACATGAGCGTCACCGATTGGGCAAGATTCGTTGCAATGTACCTGCGTGCCGACCCGGCCAACCCACACCATCAGGCCACGCTGCTCAAGTCGGACACCTTTGCCCGCATGCATGAGCCGGGTGAAAAAGAATATGCGGCCGGCTGGTCCATCGGCACAAGGCCATGGGCGAAAGGCCCTCGCTCTGACGACACCGGCCGCGTCTTCTTTCACGCGGGAGACAATGGAAGATGGAGCACCGTCGTCTGGGTCGCTCCCGAGATCGATTTCGCCATGTTGATCGCTTGCAACCGCGGAGGCATGGAAGGCCCGGTCGACGAGGTTGCCGGTGCACTTTTGCGGTTTGCGATGAAATCGAACTAGGTCGCGTTGTTTGTCCTTTGGATATCTTGAATCGAACGCGGAGTAACTGCTGACTCGCCACAGGCTAGGCTTCTCAGAAGATTTACCTGTTCGCTCACCCGCTACCTCCGGTATCACGTAAACCCCACACCCTCCGACCATAATGCTGCGCACCTTCGCATGCCTCGCCGTTTTACTTCCGTCGTTTGCCTTTGCGCAAAACGGCTTTTCACCTGAGCGGCTTGAGCGGATGCGGCAAGTGCTGGCCGACACCGTAAGCCGCAAAGAATACGCCGGCGTTAACGCTATGGTGGCGCAACACGGCAAGATCGTCTTCTCCGGGTCGTTCGGCTTTCAGGATTTGGAGGCTGGAAAGCCGATGCAGCCGGACGCGATTTTCGCCATTCAGTCTATGACCAAGCCGGTGACTGCCGTCGCCGTGATGATCCTTTACGAAGAGGGCAGGTTCTTGCTCGAGGACCCGGTCGCAAAATACCTGCCAGCATTTGCCACGATGCAGGTCCTTGCCGCCGAAGGCGGCGATCCCGCGCAGGTGGTGCCGGCTGCCAGCCAGATTACGATTCGCCAACTGCTGACTCACACTGATGGAATGTTCAACTTCAAGGGCTACGCGGCGGCTGGGATTAATCCGCAGCAGAATTTGGCAGCGACGGTAGAGAAAATGGCGACTGTTCCGCTTTCCCACCAACCGGGAAAGGCTTGGCGTTACGGCAATTCTTATGAGGTGCTTGCCCGCTTGGTGGAGGTTTGGTCCGGAAAGCCTTACGATGTCTTCCTGTCAGAGCGGATTTTCCAGCCACTGGAAATGAAAGACACCAGCTTTTTTGTTCCAGTAGAAAAGGCCGTACGGCTAGCGAAGGGCTACAAGCTCAACGAGCACAATATTGTCGAACCCCTGCCTAAACAAGGTGCTCCAGAACATTTACCCATCTATGTAGGCGGCGGGGGTGGACTGTACTCGACGACTGGGGATTTCATGCGCTTTTCCCAGATGCTGCTCAATGGTGGCACCCTTGATAATCACCGCCTGCTTAGTCCCATTACGGTGGATTACATGATGCAAAATCACGTACCATTGGACGTGCTCCCGCCCAATGGTCCTAATGGCCGCAAAGGTTTCGGGCACGGACTTGGCGGCTACGTGTTGCTCGATCCTCCGACCTATGAGGATCTGAGTGTTAAAGGAGAATTTAACGGCGCAGGCTCAGGTGGCACTTTCTATTGGATCGATCGCAAGAACGACTTGATTGGGTTGTGGCTCGTTCAACGCTACCCGCTGGTTCAAACATCACTAAAACGCTTCAAGGTGCTCACCTACCAGGCGCTAGAAAAATAATCGGTCGCCCTTGTTTTTTGCTGCGGCCAAAGTAGCGCACTAGATGAAAGCGCAAACACCACTGTTCCCGTGAATCACGTTGAAGCACTGAAAGATTACGTGCGCCGGCTAGCTACCCATCGTTGGGAGGAAGTGGCCCCGGTAATTTCCGAGGATGCAGTTTTTATTTTCTCTGAAGGCACTCATATCGGAAAGGCCGCTGCTAAAGCTGCTTTTGAAAAGACGTTCGCCCATATCCAAGATGAAGATTATCAGACCTCAGACGTGCGGTGGACTGTCGTTACGGAGTCTGTGGCGATCTGCCATTACAAGTTCCAGTGGCGAGGTAAGGTCGATGGGAAGAGTGCGTCAGGAGGAGGCAGAGGTACATCGATACTCGTGAAATCTGGAGACAGGTGGTGCATCGCTCACGAGCATCTTGGCCCTAATTCATAACCATAAAGATAGCGCCTCATCTGGCAATCGTTAGCGTTTTGCAAAAATATGGACCACACCCAGCGCACGAATGAAACGTACGACCAGATCGCGACCGACTACCACGTGATCGCCACGCCGGAGCATCGGGCTTGGCTGGAAGACTCCATGCGCGAGTTCAATTCTCGTCTGCCCGGCAAGGCCGTACTCATAGCCGGTTGTGGCGAGGGACGAGATTCACGCTAAATGAGCAATAAGCCTTCACGCGTCGAGCAAGCCGCGAAAAACAACGCAATCTGGTGCGACACCGTCTGCCGGGCTCACGGCGTTCCTGGCGAGTTCCTAGACACTGTCTGGGTCAATCGCCACCCTGTGCCAGTCTATTATCCCAACTTGGTTACATTACGCCAGGCCGGAGATCAAAAGGCCGTGTTCGACCTCGTGCGCGAGCTTATCAATCGAGCACTGCCAGCCAATTGCGCCGTGAAGGACAGCTTCAGTACGCTAGACCTGTCGATGCTAGGATTTGATCTGCTTTTCGAAACATCATGGATTTGGCATGAAACCGAATCGCTCTCAACAGTTGCACTAAACTCCGACATTCAATGGGCACCAGTTATTTCAGCTGCGGAGTTGGCCAATTGGGAAGCTGCATGGTCAACGGCTGACGGGAACACTCAGACTTCTGACAAACCACGGATGTTTCCCCCGTCCTTGTTGGCGGATGGCAACGTCGCCTTTTTTGCGGGTTACCGCGGTCAGCGGATCGTTGCAGGAGGAATTGCCAGCGCCACTGAAACCGTAGTCGGTCTGTCGAACGTCTTCGCACCCCAAGGAGAAGAACCCCTAGTTTGGCCGGGGTTACTGACGAGCGTTCAGGTTGTCTTTCCTCAATTGCACGTTGTTGGTTACGAACATGGCCATGCCTTAGAAGCCACGCTGGCGTGCGGCTTTGAGGAAATCGGTGCGCTACGGGTGTGGTTGCGACAGACGTGAGAGTTCGGCAGCTATTGCTGATCTCCGTTTAGTTCGCTGTCGCTGCCTAGGATCAACCGCCTTTTGGGTTCCGAGACGCGAGCCAGGAACTGCCCGAAAAGACCACGCCACTGGTCAAATGATAGCATGGTCGGGCTGGCTTCGCGCGAAAATCGCATCTCTTCGGACAGCCTTTTCCATTGCTCGTGAGTGAATACCTTTTTGAAGGTCAGGCGCAGGGCAGGTTTCGTGGAGCGAAACCCAAAGCGAACAAAGCTCCGAAAAGCCTCGTTGTCGCTGGACGTGAACAAACACTCCTCTCTCTTTGCAATGCGGAGTAGGACGACATCCACGTTTGGCATCGGCTCGAAATCATTTCGGTTGAACCGATGCAGGACTTGGAATGCGAATCGCGGCTTAACGAGAAGCGACGCTTCAGTCTCTCGTGGTTCCCCCGAGTACTTAGCGGCCGCCTCGGTCTGCATGACAAGGAATGCCTCGGTGATGTTTTTGGCCTCGTAAATCATCCGGACAATCCTGGCCGTCCTGTTGAATGGGATGTTAGCGAAGACCTTGTTGCAATGAAGCGGAATGCCGATGAGTTCCACATCAGCACATTCCACGGTGATGTTACTTGCGAAGGTGAGCAGGGAATTGCCCACCGTAGACTTAAGGACTGGGTCCACTTCGACCGCAGTTACGTGACCAGCCCGCAGAGCCAATTGCCTTGTGAGCAATCCTTGTCCAAAGCCTATTTCAAAGACTGAGTCTTGGCGATTGATGGAGCTTTTCCCTACGAGTATTCGGATTAGCTGGGTGTCTTTTAGGAAATTCTGAGCATAGCGCATACGCTTACGAATCATTGTGACCTCTCCTGCGTTGCGGTCCTTGGACGCGCATTGCGCAGTCGGGACCCTTGTTGGCAAAGTTGGTCAAAACCGCAGAACGCCGGTTAGGACCGTTATGCCAGCACGAGAGGATCAGGTTTTCGGCGTGGGGAAGCCGAAAGCTTCGCTGCCAGTCACCGTTCACTCCATCTTAGCCTTTGTCCCGCAAAGCAGGAACCACGACCCTTCTTGGTAAGAAGGAAGTCGCGGCGGCGCAATCGCGCTAGCCTTAGCTCTTGATGGAGGAGATCTGTATCATCGGTCGATGAAGCCGCAATGCGGCTGTTCGCTGAGACATGAAATCTTCAGCCTCGGGTCAATGGGATTTAGGTAACTCCGATGGTTTTGGTAGATACCTCGTGTCCCAGTTGCAGATAGCAGGCGGTGCGATTCGCGGAACCTTTTCTGCGGGTGTGGGTTCAAGCAGAATGCACTTTTATTTCGGCTGGAGGTGCGGTGTTTGGATATTTCTCGCGGGCTTGCTGGCGACTTCTGCCGCTGAAGCCAAGGGGACAACTCTCAGCGCTGGGCGGCCTCCGCTCCTCGACGAGGCGTTCAATGCCTTCCTCGCTCACCAGGGGCGCTGGGCTTACACGGAGACGTTTTATTGGCTCAGTTTCGACGGCAAAAAGAGCCGGGAGACAATCGTCCGTGTCGATCCCTCGCTGCCTTATGCGCAGCAGTACACCCTGATCCAACTGGCAGGGAAACCCCCTCCGGAAAAGCTGCTCAGGCAGTGGGCCGAACGCGGTGAGAAGGAGGCCAAGCGACGGCAGAAACTCGCTGAGGACGAACAGTTTCCCACGTATCGCAAAGAGGACTTTCAGATGCAGATCTACAACGAGAAGGTCACGCCGCTGCTCGAAGAGGCGGTCGTGGTGTCGGAGGATGAGACCAGCGTGACCTATGAAATACCTATGCGGAAAGCCGGAGGTTTGAGCCAGCCGCGCTACGAAAAGTATCGCCTGACGGCGCGCGTCAGCAAGCGGCTGCACCAGTTTGAGCAGGCGACCCTGCATCAACTCCTGCCGTTCCACATCGTGGCCGCAAAATACACCGACGGCCTGAACGAGATCGAGTTCGGTTCCCCCGACGCCCGGTTTCCCACAGTGCAGGTGAAGACGACCTCACAGGTCACGACAAAGCCCCTCTTCGGACCCGCCGTCCGGTCCCAGAACGTGACGGTGCGGACGGACCTGAAACACGTGACACCCTACGACGAGCGTTTTGGGGTGAGGATCGGGCCGATGCGCACAGTCGAATTCTGAGCAGGGTCCGGATTCTGTGTTCGGAGATGAATCACCCCGACGTCACTGTATTTCCAAAACGCGCCTCCTGAGGAAACAGGCGGCCACGGCAATCCAGAGGAGACTGACAAACGCATCGACCCTCTGAAAAAGGCCCAGATTGTGCGCCGTGACCACCGCGCCGAAGCCCAGTCGGAGGCAAAGGATCGCCAGCGACAGGACCGTGGTGATCACAAGGTAAGCGTTGATTCTTGCCGTGTGCGGTTGGCGCCAGAGAGCCGCGACCAGCAGAGGCGGCCCGAGCAGGACCACGATTCCCAGATACTTGCCGCCATGCAGGGGATTGGGGAGCGGGAAGAATCCCGCCATCAGAACGGCTACACCAAAGAGAGTGAGCACCAGTGCCGAGAGTCCGGACAGGCTCGGGCCCACAGCGAGTCGCCTCAACGCCTGGTAGTATCCGTATGCGCCAACAAGCTGCGCGACACCCGTCGCGAGGATAAGCCCGTTGAAAATCATGGGATGAGACGCCGCGTTCGCCCCCAGTTCGCTAACCTGCTGCCGCATGTTGCTGTAGCCTGGGTTCAACAAGGAACTCAGGACAAGGTTGCCCCAGTAAAGAAAGGGCACGGCGATCGCCGCATGGAGGGCCTTGGGGGGAGTCATTAGGGCGAGCAGAATACGGAGGCTTTGTGGTCGCCACGAAATTCTGGTGCCCCAAGCGGAGGGTGAAACGACCAAGGCAATCCGAATTTCCGACATTGGGCGCAATACCGCGCAACTGGTAGTATGGCTGTTACCTCGGGGCGACGAGCAGGCTGGCGCCCCCCGCCCCGACCATAACCTGGCCGCGAGCGCATCCAGCCGCCAAGAGGCACCGGACCACCGCTTCCTGCAGATGACGTTCGACAGCGCGGCGCATCGGCCGCGCTCCCAGGTATGGATCGTAGCCTTCGCGGACCAGGAACTCCAAGGCTTCGCGGGAAATCTCCAGATCATGGCCCAGGCCGCGCAACCGGGCGGTCTCCCGAGTCACCAGCAGAGCGCAGATCTCCCGTTGCACCTCGGGCGAAAGCCGGGAAAACACCAGTTTCTCCTCGATCCGGCCGACCAGTTCCGGCCGCAGGGTCTGGGTCACCCGGCGGAGAACCGCGGCCTCGATGCTGGCCGGGCCCGACCGCTCCATCCGCATCGCTTCCGCAGAGCCAATGTTCGAGGTGAACACGACATACCACTCCGCCAGGTTATGGGTCTCGCCGGTGGCGACCGTGATCCGGGCGGCGTCCAGCATCTGCAGGAAGAGGTCAAGAACCAGCGGATGGGCTTTCTCCATCTCGTCGAAGAGGAGCGTGCCGCGGGGCGACGCCGCGAGCGCCCGGCCCAGCAGACCCGGATCGGATCGGTCCGCGCCGAGGAGTTTTTCGACCGAGGATTGGTTCTGATATTCGGAGAGGTCGAAGCGGTGCAACCGGTCCGGTCCGAGGAGGTAGCGGGTGAAGCTGAGGGTCAGCTCCGTCTTGCCCGTGCCAGTGGGACCGACCAGGAGAAAGGAGCCGCGCGGCCGGTTTGGAGGAGTCAGGTCCATCTCGGCCCGGACCAGCGCCGAGGCCGCGCGGGCCACGACCCGCTCCTGGCCGAGGATCTGCAACCGCAGGTGCGGTTCAAGGCCGCGCAACAGCGCGAGACGCTCAGCGTCGGCCATGCGGCGGGGCCTTGGGCGCCATCGTGCGGGTCCGGCGAGGCACATCCTGCAGGAATTTGCGCACGAGCGGAGCCATCGTCCTGATGTCGGGGCAGGACCGCAGGAGCGCCCGCATGATGAACGAGTGCGACGAGGTGATTTCCTTTTCGAGGAGATCCGCGCTCACCCGCTCCATCTTGTCCCGGTCGCGTTGCGGAAGATCGGCTGTGGGGGGCGGAAAATCGACCGTGTCCGCTTCGCGGGGGCCGGCCTTGGCGTTCAGGTCGCGGTCCAGCAGCACCGCGGCGGCAAACATCTCGGTCCCGCTGTTCAGGTGCGCCAGGGCACGGAGCACCGTGCCGGCGCGAACCTTCACCCCCTCGCGTTTGAGCCCGACCACCAGGTCGTTCAGGATCCGCTTGTCGGATTTGTAGAGGGAGAAACTCGTTTTGACCGGCTTGTTCGGATCAGCGCTCATGACCCGGTAACCATAAACCCATAACAAAGGCGTTGACAAGCGTTGATTCCGCGTTATGGGTTTATGGGTAGATGACGCCACTCCCCCTCGCCCCTACGCTCCATCCGCTGGTCACGACGCTCAAGGCCCCGGTGCTCCTCGCGCAAATCCAGCAACTGAAGGACGGCTTCGGTCTGGCACTCGCCGTCCTCTTCATGTTCGGGTTTTTCTGGGGCATCATAAAAATCTGGTCCGGGGCCAACGCCATCAGCAAGGGCGACCCGGACGGGAAGGCCGGCATCGTCGCCGGCATCATCATCGCCGCCGCGGCCACCATCATGGCCGCCCTGTTCACGATCTTCGGCCTGCAGGACGCCGTGATCATCCCTCACTTCTGAGCCATGGAACTGCGGCTTACTGAGACGAATTCGGCAGACGACTCCCTGGGACGGGCCTTCGGACTCGACGGCAATCTCTACCTGCCGGTTGTCCTGACCGCCTTCGGGGCCCTGGGGCTTTTCGGAATCGTGACCCTCGTGTTCCACGCGAGTGTCCTCCTCGCCAGCGTGGTCTGCGCGCTGCCCCTGGCGGGCGTACTCCTGTGGGCTGTCTTCCTGCGCCACGGCAAGCCGTCCGGTTACGACCGCGACTTCTTGGAGCACTCCATCGGCGGAGGTTCCTTCACCCGCGTCGAGGCCGACCAAAGGAACATCGCATGAAACCGCATGACAAGGCGCCCAATGGGATGTTCTGCGATGGACTCCTTCTTTATGGGTTACCGGAACGGGGCGCGATCGCGGCCAAGGGCTTCCGGGTCGAACCGGCGGACCGGCGCGGGGCAAGTATCGCCCGGCTGAACGCCTTTCAGGAACAGGTGCGGGCACTGCTGGCGCTGGTGCCGGCCGGCCGGCGTTTGCAGGTCCAGTGGGGCTGCGATGCGGACTATGCGACCGAACTGAAACGCTACCACGCGGCAACCCAGGCCGTAGCCGACCCGTGGGTCCGGCGAGTCCGGAATGAACGGTTCACCCGGTATTGGGACCGGATGCGCCGGCGCACGCTGCGCCGGGAGCGTCTCGCCCTTTTCCTCTCCATCGAGATCACGCGGTATTCCGGCAACGTCCGGACGGCCGGCGGGCTGCGCGCGCACTACGGCGCGCTGGTCGCGGAACTGCAGGCCCAGTTCGATGAATTCGCGGCCACGTTGCGCACGGTCTTCCACGGCGAGGCGACGATCCGGCCGATGGATGACCACGAGCACCACGCCATGGTGCGCGACTTCCTCAATCCTGGCCTAGCTCTGCGGCAGGAGGAGCCAACCGACCGGGGGTTCGACCCCTCGCTGACCCTGCAGGAGCAATGCTGGCTCGCCGAGGGCATCGGGCAGCCGGACGGCGGATTTCATCTGGATGGCCATTACCATGCGATTCTCGCGCTCTCGCGCTGGCCGCAGCGGACCCGGCCCGGGCTCGTCACCCATCTGACGGGACTGCCGTTCCTCGATTACCGCATCACCGTGAACATCACGCCGGCCGCCACGGCGGGCGAGATCCGGAAGGAGGAGAAAGCCGTCGAACGTCTGGAAGGCGAATACTCCGACCGGCGGCGGCATTCGCTCCTCGTCGCGCTGCGGAAAAAGGAAAAGAAGGTCGAGAACCTCGCCGGCGGTTTCGTGCGGCCGTTCCAGGTCACTTATCTCATCCGCGTCTGGGCGCCGACCCGCGAGGGACTGCGGGAGAAGGTCGCGGCCGTGCAGGCGGCGGTCCACGCGATGGACGGCGCGCAGTATTTCGAATGCGCGCTCTCCACGAGCGCCAAGAAACTATTCTTCGCCTCCTGGCCCGGCTGGACCCACTCGTCCTACCGCCACCGCGAGCTTTACGCGGAGGACAACTATCTCGCGGACCTCCTCCCCTTCTCCGCCACCTTCACCGGTGCCTTGGACGGGGCCGAGGCGATCTATGACGGCAGCCACGGCAACCTGGTTGGAATCAGCGCTGCCGTGAACGGTTCGCCGCAGCACGCGGTGCTCCTCGGCATGACGGGCGCGGGGAAGTCGGCTTTCATGGAGGACCTGCTTTCCCAGACCGCTGCCTTCTTCGACTACACCAATATCATCGAGGAGGGTTTTTCCTACAAGCGCTTCACGGAGAAAATGGGCGAGACACCCATTGTCGTCCACCCGGACTCCCCGCTGACGCTCAACTATCTGGACACCCAGGGACTGCCCCTGACGCAGCTCCATCTGGCGAGTGCGGTGGCGCTCCTGTCCCGGATGGTCGGCGAGGCGGAGAGCGCCGAAGCGCAGGCGTTGCGCGCGGCCCAGCTCACCCAATACCTTCACCAACTCTACCGCGACGCGTTCACCGACTGGTCCCGCCGGAAACCGGCGGAGGCCGAAGCCCAGCGGCGTTTCGCCTGCGCGGTCCACCGATGGCGGGAGCGGATGCCGACCGGCTCGACCCTGCTCGACGGCTTCGCCGAACTCCGGGACCGGCTGAACGCGAATCATGACGAGGCGAAGCAGTTCATGGCGGCGCTGACGGAAGCCGAGGTGACCCGGTTCGCCCAGGATCCGGCCACCGATCGGCTGGTTGCGCAAACAGCTTGTGCCGGATTCAAGGCGGAGGATTTTCCGACGCACGCCGCCTTGGTCGAGCTTTTGGCCTATGCCCGCTTCCCGGAGCACGACAAGGAGCGCACCGACCGGTTGGCGACCTTGCTCCGGGCGTGGACGGCGGAGGGAGCTTACGGCCGGTTGTTTGATGGCGTGACCAATGTGTCGCTGCAGCGCCGGGTGGCGCATTTTGAGCTGGGGCTCGTGCCCGAACAGGCGGTGGAACTCAAGGCGGCGGCCGGCCTCCTCATCTCCGGGTTTGTCCGGCAGCACATTCTGGCGCTGCCGCGGCAACAGCGGAAACGGATCGTGTTTGAGGAAGTCGCGCGGTTCCTCGACGTGCCCGGCGGAGAACAGATCGTCGCCGAAAGTTACGCGCAGCTGAGGAAATTCAACTGCTGGGCCATTTCGATCGCGCAGCAGTATGCCCGTTTCAAGTCATCGCGGGTCCGGCCGGCCGTGATCGGCAACGCCAAGCAGTTTTTCCTTATGCGGCAGTCGGACAAGAGCGATCTGACCGACCTCGCCACCGACCTGGGGCTGCCCGAAACGGCGCTCGATGCGATCCAGCGCTATCCGCTGCCCGAGCAGCTCGCAGCCGACGGACGACATTCCTCGCTCTGCCTGTTCATGCCCACCACGCAGCCGCCGCAGTGCGGCACGCTGCGCCATCTGGAAGCCAGGGAGGGTGCCGCATGATCCGGTGCCTGCTCTGCCTCCTCCTCACCGGCTGCGCCGCGCCCGACCTGAAGCGCGTTGCCACCCCCGCGACCACGGCCCGCGCCGAGGCCGGGCGGGAGCGTTATTGGGCCGAACAGCGGACGCAGCAGCCCGATCCGGCACCCGCCTTCGAATGGCTCGAACTCCGCCGACCCGAACACACCGAGGACGGCGTCCTCCGCGCCGCCACCGTCGAATACCTCCGCATCCCCCGTTCCCCATGAAAATCATCCTCTGTCTTCTCGCCATGCTTTGCGCTGCCGCGAGCGCCTCCGCCCAGTGGATCGTCAATGATCCGGTCAACACCGCCGTCGACACCCTGATCCAAGTGAACCAGGAGGCCAACCACCTGGAAATCCTCCGCCAGTGGGCCACCCAGCTGGAAACCCTCAACCGCCAACTGCGCCAGCTGGAGGACCAGCTGGCCGCGCAGCAACGGATTCGCGACGTGTTGGGCGACCCGGCGGCGGCCGGCGCGCAAATTTCGCGCAACCTCGGTGCGGAGGATTTCGCGCGACAGTATGGCGATACGATGTCGGCAATCCGGCGGCTGTCCGATGCGGTCGCTTCGCTGCGCAGCACGGCGGATGGAATCTACCGGACGCTTGATGACCGGACCGTGCTGGGCCGGAGCTTCACCCGGCAGACAACGCCCTACCTCCGCTACGCCGCCGTCGAGCGGCAGGCGCAAAACACCGAGACCGTGTTCACGGATACCGACACTCGGATCGCGGTCCTCCAAACAGAACTGGCCGCGACGGTCGCCGCCCTCCGCGATGCCTCGACCCAGGCCGAGGTGGACAAACTGAACGCAAAGATTGCGGCGCTCAACGGCCAGCTGGCCCAACTCGCCCAGCGAAGGCGCGATGCCGCGGACCAGTTGCACGCCCAGCAGATCCTGAACGACAACCAGGCGGCGAAAGAGCGGCAGGATTTGTTGGAAAAACAGATCGCCGAGGAGCGGCAGACCCTCGACGCCGTGAATGCCTGGCAGGGGGCAATGCAGCTGACGCCGACCAGCTATACGCGGCCATGAAACCCATGATTCTCTGCGTCACCCTCATCGTGGCGGGCGTTTCCGCCTGCGGGTTCCTGGTCCTCCGGCACGCCTGCCTCGTGGCCCCACTCACGCCGGCCACGTGGCCGCAGCGACCGGCGGTCGGTCACGTTAAGCGCTCGATCCGGTCACGCGCTCCGATAAACGACGCGGCTGAACGGTTCGCGACCGCATGCCTGCTGGCACGACTCCGGCGGGAAGAGGCACGGCAACGGCCGTGGGAGGGACGGAACTGATGGACAACTTCGCTCCCGGACTGCGCGAGGCGATCCTCGGCCTGACCGACACCCTGCGGGTGATCGTGTTCTTCATCGCGGTGGTCGGGCTCATCCTCCAGGTGCATCAGGCCCGCGGGGACACCGAGAGCCTGACGAACCCGATTGTGCGCGCGATCATCGTGGTCGGGCTGATTGCGACCCTACCCTACTGGTTCGAGTTCACCGAAAAGATTTTCCTCTCGGTCGCCGACACGGTGAACAGCAACTACATGCTGCACCCGATGCAGACGGCCGGCCGGA
>Ga0316220_1002265_pt1 | contig 18234 bp, 17 predicted proteins | sample TBH18005metaG_FD_203632 | JGI IMG/M metagenome (GOLD analysis project Ga0316220, IMG submission 203632) | Freshwater microbial communities from Trout Bog Lake, Wisconsin, USA - TBH18005 | ecosystem: Environmental > Aquatic > Freshwater > Lake > Hypolimnion/Profundal zone | place: USA: Wisconsin...
ATCCTGACGATGAAAGGCGCAAATGTCATAATAAAAAAGCCCGGCCACCTTTCTGGCGTAATTATCAAGATCCGCCAGCAATGCACAGTCAGAAGTATTGCAAGACAACATGAATTCCCCTTGGCCATCATAGATTAAGAGTTGTTCGTAACCCAGCCCGGCGAGGTAGGGAAAAATATCAAGACCGTTCTCTCCCAGCGCAGTCAGGTTTTGATGATTAAACTCAAATAGTATCGTTGGTTTGTCATTGGCGAGTAATTCCGGCGCACCGCGCAGGGCGCGCAGATCAAATCCCTCGATGTCGATCTTGAGCAGTTTGCAGCTTGTCTTCTGGGCCAGTTGCTTCACGAAATCATCCAACGTTAATAGAGACACTGGTTTGGCCGGCATGCCGGCACCTGACTGAAGCGGGATCAGTGTCGCGTCCCAGCCAGCTTTGGTCGTCACCACCTGCAACACTTCAGTTCGCTCGCCTAGAAAACACTGGTAGGCGGTCACCTCAGGCATGGCTGCGATATTTTTTTTGAGCAGTTCAAAAACGACCGGGTCGCCTTCAATGCAGATGATCGGAACATTCACCACCGACCGTGCCAGCGCTGCTGTGTCGCCGATGTTTGCTCCCACATCAATCATATAGGCTGCGCCATGCGTTTTAAAAACCGTTCGCGCCAGCCGGGCGAGTTGGCCGGTATATTCTGGATTTTTAGCGTGCTCCATCCAGAGCGGGTTGTTGCCATGAATGAGCAATTGATACTTGCCAATTCTCATCTGAATCAGTTCCGCACCCCGTGGGCGCGGGCTGCGGATAATCTGGAATCCGGCTCTGGCCAGAATTTTGTTGATGAACAATCCGGCTTGGTGGAGAAATGTGGGTTTAGGTGAAGACATATTGCACATCGGGAACAACGTAGCCGAGAAAAGTGTCCGCTTTCGTTATGCTTGATTGCACCGACGGGACGACATCAAGCAAAAACCCCTTGGGATGGTAATCCTCCATTCCGAAATTCGATTTCAGGCCTAATCCAAAATGATAGTTGTGTGGCACCAGAGCAAGCGAGCGGTAGGTGACCTCAAACCGGTAGGTTCCCGGCTTGAGCTGGAGATTGGGGAGCGTAGCAATGCTCGACGTGGAGGCAATCTCTGTTCCGGTGGGTGCATAAAGGGCCAGACCCAGTTCCGCTGATTTGACCGACCGGTGGCATTCAAAGTTGACCGCAAAAGTGATTTGCTCCCCAAAGGGAATCGTCCAAGGCCGGTGCGGGCTGGATGCAGGCCACTCGGCACTGATTAACACCAAATTTCGCCGGGCAATTTCTTCCGGCAACCTGTTGGTGAACATGATCTCGGCCGGCTGTTCGACTTGGGTGGCCGTATATTTTGCGACCACGGCATGGGCGGTGCCCATATCCACAACTTCGCCCTTTCTAAAATGAAGCGCGCGGCTGCACAGCCGCATGATGGCGTCCATGTTGTGACTGACGAAAAGCACGGTTCGCCCGCCTTTGCTGACGTCCTCCATCTTGCCGAGGCATTTTTTCTGAAACTCTGCGTCGCCGACGGCCAGCACTTCATCCACCACGAGAATCTCCGGCTCCAGATGCGCCGCCACCGCAAACGCCAGCCGCATATACATCCCGCTGGAATAATGTTTCACCGGCGTGTCCAGAAACTTTTCCACCTCGGCAAAATTCACGATCTCGTCAAACTTCCGGGTGATCTCCGCCCGGCTCATGCCCAGGATGGCGCCGTTGAGAAAAATATTTTCGCGCCCGGTCAGTTCAGGATGAAACCCGGTGCCCACTTCGAGCAGGCTCGCCACGCGGCCCTTTAGCCGGATGGAGCCGGTCGTTGGCTCGGTGATGCGGCTCAACAATTTCAGCAGTGTGCTTTTGCCCGCGCCGTTCCGGCCGATGATGCCCACGGCTTCGCCATGCTTGATCTCAAACGAGACCTCTTTGAGCGCCCAGAATTCCTCCAGCGATTTCCGGTTTCCGGTCTCCGGTTTCCGGTTTTGAAAAACTGACTTCGCCTTGCCGGCGATGACATCGCGCAGCGCCTTGTAACGGCGGCCTGGCTGCTGCTGATGGTGCAACAGATATTTCTTGCCGAGGCCGGCAACCTGGATGGCAAAGTCGCTCATGGGGATGAACTGGCGGGGCTCATGTTACTCGGACCGGCCCAGCCATCAAGTTTGAATACCCATTGAATTGGCCAAAAGTCGTCGCTTTGAGCAGGCCGCCGGCAGACCGTCGTCGGCGGGGATTTGATCAAAGATTGCGGCTGGCCACGGCAAACAACGAGGAGCCGGTTTGCAAGCGGCCGTTCAGCGCCCGAGGCTGTTCCCAGGCGTGGAGCGCCTGCATCAGCAACGGTGCCGGCCAGGGCGGCAGGCGGAGATGATCGGCGTAAGTCTTGGGCACGGACTGCCGGGTGGCCGACGTTTTTTTCCGCATTCGCCGGAGAATGGGGACCATCCAGGCACCCCACCAGAAGATTTTTTGAACCGCCAGGCCGGTGTCGGCAAACGCCGTGCGCAGGGTTTCTGGAATGTAACGCCGCCGGTGGCCCTGGATGACGTCGAATTCCGAAAAAAGTTCCGGCAAGGCCGGCACGCTGACAATCGCCACGCCGGCGGGCTGGAGCAATTGCGCCATGTGCGCCAGCGCGCTGCGGTCATCATCCAGATGCTCGATGACATCCAGCGCCAGCAGCGCGTTGAATTGCGCGTGGCCCGTTGGCAGCGGCTGGTTCAAATCCGCTTCCACCAGGATTCGCCCTGGCCGGTCAATCATTTCCAGAATCCGCCGGGAAATATCGAAGCCGGTGGCGTTGTAACCGGCCTTTTCCAAGGCGGCCAGGTTGGTTCCCCAGCCGCAGCCGACATCGGCAACGGTCATGGGCGGGGCAATCCCCTGCTTTTGCAGCGTCGTCAACGCCAGCCGGGCGCGCGCCTGCCACCAGGGATGGACCCGGACTTTCCCCAGCGTGTCTGCCAGCAAGGCTTCGGGCATGTTTTCGTCGGCGGCACCGGCGGACCAGGTGGAAATCATGGCCGGGATGGCGGGTGATGGTTCGCGGTGTCAATGCCCAAGGTTTCGCGGATGATCCAGCGCGGGCGTTGTTTCACCTCGTTGTAGATGCGGCCAATGAATTCGCCCATGACGCCGAGGATGAGAAACTGCATGCCGCCCATGAACAGCACCAGGCAGACGATGGAGGTCCAGCCCGGCACTTCGGCGGGGTAATGGCCGAACATTTTAAAATTTAAAATTTTCCAGAAGAGCAGCATCACGGCGGCCCCCAGCGAAACGGCCAGGCTGATAAAGCCCAGATAGGTTGCCAGTCGCAACGGAAAAGCGGAAAACGCGAAGACCCCATCCATGGCCAGCCGCACCAGTTTGTGAAACAGATACTTGGTGTCGCCGGCGGCCCGCGCGTGCCGCTCGTATTCCAGGCCGGTCTGCCGGAAACCGGTCCACGCCCGGAGCCCGCGCACAAAGACATCGCGTTCCGGCAAGGCGCGCAGCACCGCCACCACGCGCTGGCGCATCACGCAGAAATCACCGGAATCCAGCGGGATTTCGACTTCGGCAATGAGCTTGAGCAGCCGGTAAAAAATCGCGTAACCGGCCCGTTTGAACAGGTTTTCCTTGCGCTGGCGCCGGACGGCATATACCACGTCATAGCCTTCCTTGAGCTTGGCGACACAAGTGGCGATAAATTCCGGCGGATCCTGCAAATCCGCGTCCATGACGGCCACGAATTCACCCTGCGCGTGCGACAACCCTGCGAACACGGCGGTTTGATGGCCGAAATTGCGGGAGAAGGAAATCATCTTAAAGCGCGCATCCGCCGCGTGCAGCGCGGCCAGCTGGCCGAAGGTGTCATCGCGCGAGCCGTCGTCCACCAGAATGACTTCCCAGGATAATTTCAATTCCGGCAGGCTGCGCAATAGTCTTTCCTTGAGCACCGGCAATACCCGGCCTTCGTTGTAGCAGGGAATGACCAGGCTCAAGCCGACGTTGGTGTCAGCGATATCTTTTCCGGTTGAAGTTTGCATGGGTTTCAGTGGGCGGGCGGTGTCAGGCGGCAATGGCCAAAGTTTGCACCGGCCGTGAAATCAAAGTGGCGATCCCCCAGTCCGTCATCAATAAGATATTGCAGCCAGACACCGCCGATGACAGCGGCCAGAACAAAAAAGATTTTAAACGGGCGCGACATAAAAAACGGCCATAGCCAAGGCGTGAAATACAGCGTGACCGGGCGATTGACAATTAAATTTCCCGGTCAGGCCGGCCGGTCGGCGCGATGCGTGGCGACGGCCTCCTGGTAAAATGTCCTCATGGTTTCGTTGACCCGCCGCATGGTGAAGTTTTTCTGCACGTGGGCGCGGGCGGCGGCGGACATGGCGGCCAGCCGGGCGCGGTCGCCGTCAATTTTCCCCAGGAAATCCGCCAGCGCGGAAACGGCCTCGGCGGGGTTGGTCGCCGGCGCGGCAAAGCCGGTTTCGGGCGTGATTTGCGCCGCCGGCCCGCCGATGTCGAGGCAGCCGACCGGCCGGCCCGCCGCCATCGCTTCAAGGCAGACATTGCCGAAACCCTCATGCAGCGCCGGATGCAGCAAAACGTGCGACTGGCCGAGTTTTTCCAGCACGTCCGTGTATTGGGGCAGCGTGCCGAGAAACTTCACGCGCGCCGCGACGCCGGTGCGGGCGGCGGTTTTTTCCAGTTCCCGCCGGAACGGGCCGGTGTTGACAATCCACAGTTCCGCGCCGGTGTTTTGCCGGGCGAACTGCGCGAAGGCGCGGATGGCGAGATGAAAACCCTTCCAGTGGACATGGCGGCCGATGCAGATGGCGCGGAGCGGTCCGGGCGGCGGCGCGGGCAGCGCGGCAAATTGGGCGAGGTCTTTTTCCGTGAGCGCCATCTGCGGCAGTTGTTCGACGCGCCGGGCGCCGAGTCTTTTCAGCGCGGCGCAGCTTTCGCGCGTGACGCCGATGGCGATGGTGGCGGCGCTCGCGGTGCCGCGCAGCGCGGCGGTGTGCTCGCAAAAATTCCGCGCGGCGTCGCGCACGGCTTCGCTGGCGCGGTAACGCAGCGGGAGTTCGGAGACAAATCCGCGCGGCGGCGTCTCCGCCGCGCCGACCGGCCCCCAGATGAACGGCAAACCCAGTTCCCGCAGCCCGCTGGGCGACCAGTAGCGGCCGTAGGTGACGTGGTGGACGAGGTCGAAATTGATTTTCCGGTGCAGTTCGCGGACGACGCGGCGGAGATTTTCCTGCCACAGGTGATAATAAATCGCGGCGGTCGGCGATTTCCGGCTCAGCCATTGCAGCGCGGGCGGCAGCTTGAAAAATACAGGATGGAAATTAGGCAGCGGATTTTCTTTGAGCCACGGTTCGGTGAGTTCGCGGTATTGGTGGGCGTCGGCGATGACGGTCCAGACCTCATGTTCGCGGAGCGCCTCGTTGACGGCGCGCCAGGCGTTGCCCGGCTCGGAGGTCTGGCACGGAAAACACGAATAGGCGGAAAGCAGGACTTTCATCTCGGATCAAAGCCGGTTCCACCAGATGGGCGTCGGATGCGGCACGTCAATGGTCACGCGCCGGTCAGGGCTGGCCTTGGTGTAGATGGCATAGCGGGTGGCCCGGAGGCTGAAATGTCCATGGAGGACGCGGCGCACGCGGTGCTCAAGGATCCACAGCGGTTTGAGCGGGCGCATCCAGGCCGGAATCATCGCCCGCGTCGCGGCCATCTCGCGGACGGCGTTGGGCTTGAGGTTCATGTTCTCGCCGGTGTCGGCGAAGACGGAGGTGAACTCGTTGCTGACGGCCATCGGCACCTTGTCATGTATCAGCGCGAGCACCCAATGAAAGTCGCCGAGATCGCGCCATTTCGGGTCGAAGAAAATGCCGCGCTGCGTGATGACCTGGCGCCGGATGAATATGCCGCTGGTCAGCACCGGGAAGCGGAACCAGATCTGCCGGGCGTCGGGAATCAGCGAGTGCCGGTGGCAAAGATATTGGCCCTCGCCGTTGGTGACGATGCTGCCGGCGAGCAGCACTTCGATGTCGGGATGCGCCAGGAAAAATTTCTCCACCGTGGCGAGCGCGCCGGGGAGATATTGTTCATCGCAGTTCAGATACGCGAGAATGTCGCCGGTGGCGCGGCGGTAGCCGCAGTTGACGGCGTCATACATGCCGGCGTCCTTTTCGATGAACGCCTTGACGCGCGGATCGTGCGGGAGCCAGTCCTGCGTGCCGTCATCGGAGCAGGCATCCTGCACGATGTGCTCCCGTTCAACGCCGGCCTGGTCGGCCACCGAGGCGATGCACAACTTGAGCCACGCGGAATTGCGGAAGCTGGGTGTGATGATGGAGAATTTCAACCGGGGATTTTTAACCATTGCGCGCGCCGCTGGCAATCAAAGTTATCGCGCGGGCAACTATTTTTCGGAAACCGTTGACGTCGCCGCGCCGTCCATCTATTAAATGCTTTTTAAGAGAATGTCCGCCATGCCCGTTCCGCCTTCATCATCACCCGCATGACCACGCGTTACGCCGAACGGTTTCAGCCGTCCGCCGCCGTGGACGCTTATGAAGCCGGAGAATACGCCGCGGACAGCTACGCCAGTTACACCTGGCGGTGGCAGCGGCCGGTGTTGGAGCGGTTGGTCGCGGAATTTCGCGGCGCGCCGGCCGGGCCGGTGCGGCTGCTGGATTTCGCCTGCGGCACGGGCCGCGTGCTGGCGGCGCTGGAGCCGCTGGTGGACCAGGCCGACGGCGTGGACATTTCCGAGAACATGGTGGCGGTGGCGCGCAAAAAATGCCCCCGGTCGCGGCTGGTGGTCGGCGATGTGCTGGCCGAGCCGGGGCTGTTGCGGCCACCGTATGACGTGATCAGCTGTTTCCGTTTTTTGCTGAACGCAGAGCCGGAGCTGCGCGGTCACGTGCTGCGGAAGCTCCGCGAGGTTTTGCGGACCCCGGACGGCCTGCTGCTGGTGAATGTCCACGGCAATGCCCGTTCGCTGCGGCACCCGGCGATTGTCTGGCGGCGGTGGTGCCGCCGGCACGGCAACGACGAAACGATGCTGAACGAAATGTCCCCCGGCGCGGCGCGGCGACTGCTGGCGGAAAGCGGTTTCAAGATTGTGCGCCAGTTTGGTTTTGGCATGCTGCCGCCGACACTTTACCGCACGCCGCTGCGCGGGTTCGCGGCGGCGGTGGATGGCGCGCTGGCGGGCGAACATTTTTGGAACGATTGGGCCATTGACCTGCTATTTGTATGCCGACCATTTTGACCATGGCTGACCGCACCACTTTGTCAGCAATCCGCCAGCGGTGACCGGGCTGAGGAACCATGATAAACAATATCCGCACCATTCTGGCCGCCCTGTTTGCCGGCCCGGACCACCGGTCAACGGTGGATTTTTCCTGGCGGCTGATTACCCGCCGCCGCCGGCCCTTCCTGCTGCTGCCCGCAAGCTTTCAGGCGGCGTGCACGGGGCTGAACCTTTATTCCGCCCAGCGCAAACGCGCCAAAATCTGGCGGCAGTTTTTGCCCGCCATGTTCCAGACACCGCTGGCGGGATTGTTGTCCGAGCGGATTCAAATCCCCGCGGCGGTTTCCGGGGAAATCATGCAATTCATGGCGGCCCAAGTCGGCATGGAACCCGGACGGATGGTCACGCCGGCCATCAAGATCAGCGAAGTCGGCGACCGCATCCGGCTGGTGTTGCTGTTGTGCGATGAAAGCGGCCGCCCCGCCCGCGTCATCAAGGTGGGTTTGAACGATGCCGGCCGCCGGGCCACGGACCGGGAGGCCGACATGCTGGCCCAATTGCCGGCAGACAAACTGGGCAGCATCCGCGTGACGGGCCGGTTTTCCTCGCCGACATTGTCGGCGTTTGCCACGGACTATTTTCCCGGCACCAGCCCGTTTGACGATGCCGGCCTGGAGCATCTTTTCCACGACTGGCTCAACCCGCACGAACTGGTCGCGCCCGCCACGCTGCCGCTCTGGCAGGAACTGGATGCGGCCGTCGGCAAACCGCATCGGGACGCGTGGCGGCAGATCCAGTCGGCGCTGGTGGGCAAAAAAATCCGCCCGACGCTTTATCACGGCGATTTCGCGCCGTGGAACATCCGCGTGGTCAGTTCGCGCAACCTGCAGACCTTTGACTGGGAACGCGGCCGGCTGCGCGGGTTGCCCGGCTGGGACTGGTTTCACTTCACGATCCAGACGGCCATCCTGGCGCGGCGGCATTCGGCCGAGCGCGCGGCGGCGGAAATTGAAGCGATGATTCATTCGCCGCGCTTCCAAAAATACGCCGCCGCCGCCGGCATCAGCGAGGTGGTGGAGCCGCTGGTTTTGTCGTATCTGCTGCATCATCTTTGGGTCAACCGGCCGCTGGAGGGCGGGCAAACCTGCGCCGACCTTTTCAATCTGCTCGGCGCGCACTGGCTGATGAAACCGGCCGCCGTGCCGGCGGCACTGCCGGCGCCGGTGGGTGCCGTGTCCGTGCACCACCAGTTGGCCAATGCCTTCCGGCAATGGAACAATTTGTTTTGGGAGCCCAGCCTTAATTCCGGGGAGCGCCATTCCTGGCTGGCGGAATTCAAAGCGGGTTGGATTTGCCTGCTGACGGCCGGTGTGGTGCTGGGGCTCATCAGTTTCCTCCAGTTTTATAACAGTTCTCACATCATGTTTCTGCCCTTTTATGCCATCAACTGCGCCTTGCTGGTTTGGAAAGCGGGCCGGCGTTGGGGCATGGTGTTTGCGGTGGTGGCGGCCGCGACCGCGCCGCTGGTGATGGCGCTGAAGGATGCGGATTTCCGCGACCCCGGCATCATCCTCTGGAATACCTTCATGCGGTTCATCATTCTGGAAATCTGCGTGCTGTTCACGGATCGCATCCACCAGCAGCGGCGGGTGGTGCATTATCGCCCGGCGGCGGAAATCGTCACCCGGACGCGGCTGATGGATAATTGGGCGGTGCTGCTGGCCTGTAGCCTGGTTTTGTTGTTGGTTGCCTGGTGTGATTTGAAAACCGACCCGCGCATGATTTTTCTGCCGCTTTACCTGATGCCCTGCATGATGCTCACCCTGGTTTTCACTCTGCGCTGGGGAATCATCGCCGCCCTGCTGGCCACCGGCACCGGCTGCTGGGTGGAATACGTCACCAATCAGGCGAGCCATTATACCCTGGGCGAGGTGTTCGGCTGGAATTATGTCATGCGCTTTGGGGTGGTCTTGGCCGTCCTGCTGCTCCTCGACCGTATCCGCCGGGAAAACATCCTTTTCGCCAACGTCGCCAAAGGGAATGAGCCTTCGCCGGTGCCCGCCGCCAGTCTCGGCCAGCCGGGATAAAAACTTGTTGCGTTGCCGGCCACGGCCCGCGCGAACGATTTTGCAATTTGAAGCCGGATTCCGAAGCTGGCCGGCCGCAGCTTTTTTTCGTGAAATAATCAGTGTTCATCCGCGCCCATCTGTGTTTAATTGCCCGCCGGTGACTCCCAAAAAACAATTTTCCACCGCCCGCGCCCGGATTCTGGCGCAATGGCGCGGCGTGGATTACGCGCCGCTGGAAGTCGCCCGCACCACGCCCGCGCGCCTGCCCGGCGCCGTGCTGCCGGCGCTGATGAAAGAACTGCGGCTCGACGCCCGGCAGGCCGAGGCCGAGGTCGTCAAGGTGTGGAACGCGTTGATCGACCCGGTCATCACCGCGCACGCGCAGCCGGCGAATCTGCACAAGGGCACCCTGTTCGTGAACGTGGACAGCAGCGTGTGGCTGAGCGAAATCGTCCGTTACCGGCGCAAGGAAATCATTGAGCGCCTCCAGCACAGCTTTGGCAAGTCCGTCGTGCAAAAAATCTCCTTCCGCCTCGGGTGAACTCCAGCTTCACCGCATCAATTTCAGCTGCGCCGGCGTGAGCAGCCACGCGAGCACGGCGCATTTTCCGGCCCGGAGCCTTTCCATCTCCAGTTTGGCCAGCCCGCCTTTTTTCAAGGCGAAACCGCCGCCGGCCTGGCCGGTGACGAACCAGGAAATCAATTCGCTGAGCTCCGGCTCGTGGCCGACCAGCAGGATGTTTTCCGGTGCCGGTTTCAGCCCGCTGATTTTTTGAACCAGCTTTTTCGCGGTGCCGCCGGGCTTGAGCTCGTCCGCCAGCACGGGCTGGTTTTTCAATTTCAATTCCGTCGCGATGATTTCCGCCGTCTGCCGCGCGCGCACGAGCGGGCTGGACAGCATCGCGTCGAAGCCCAATCCCATCGCGCCCAGCGCGGCGGCGGCGGTGCGGAGCTGTTTTTTCCCCTTGGGCGTGAGTGGCCGGGCGGCGTCGTTGGCATAATCGAACTCCTCGCGCTCCACCGCGAGGCCGTGGCGCAGGAGATAAAGGTTCATGGCCGAACATGGCATCGTTCCGCCCGGCGCGCAAATGTCCGTGAAATGTCACAATTTAACTTTTGGTCTGACCACGGGAATTTTCTATGCTGCGGCCAATGGCCACCGCCCGCCGCGCCGTCATTGATATCGGCACCAACTCGGTCAAGCTCCTCGTCGCCGACGTGGCGGGCGGCGAGGTGCGCCCCGTGCACGAGGAAAGCCGCCAGACCCGGCTCGGCACCGGTTTTTACGAGACCCACCGGCTCCAGCCCGAGCCCATCGCCCGCACCGCCGAGGCCGTGTGGGAGTTCACCGAAGTCGCCCGGAAAAAAAACGCCGGCGCCATCCGCGTCATCGCCACCAGCGCCGCGCGCGAGGCCGTAAACCCGAAGGACCTGACCGATTCCATTTTCCGTGCCTGCGGCCTGAAGACCGAGATCATCTCCGGCGCGTGCGAGGCGGACTGGGCGTTTCAAGGCGTGGTCACCGACGCCCGGCTGGCGCAGCACCCGCTGCTCCTGCTCGACGTCGGCGGCGGCAGCACGGAGTTCATTCTGGGCTGCGGCCGGAAAAAGTCCTTCGCCCACAGCTTTCCGCTCGGCACCGTGCGGCTGATGGAAAAATTCCCGTTCAGCGACCCGCCGACGCGCGGTGAATTCACCCGGTGCCGCGACTGGGTGAAAAATTTGTTCGACGCCGAAGTCTGGCCGCTGCTCGAACCGGCGCTGCCGCCGGGGAAAAAATCCGGCGCGGTGCGGCTCGTGGGCACCGGCGGCACCACCAGCATTCTCGCCCGGGTCGAACTGGGCATTGACCGCTACGACCGCGACAAGATCGAAAGCACCGTGCTGACGCTTGACCAGGTGCGCGGCCACCGCAAAAATCTCTGGCGGCTGCCGCTGGCCCGGCGCAAGGAAATCCCCGGCCTGCCCAAGTTGCGCGCCGACGTGATCCTCACCGGCGTCCTGATTTACGAGGTTTTGATGGAGGAATTTGACTTTGACGAACTGCGCGTCAGCACGCGCGGCCTGCGTTTTGCCGCCGTCATGGCATAGGGCATTTTCGATTTAAGCGCGAAAATTTAGAGCGGCGCGTAAATCATAAATCGCCTATTGTCAATTCATGCGCGTCTTGATTGTTGGCTGCGGTTACGTCGGTCTGCCGCTCGGAGCGGAACTCGTGCGGCAAGGTCATGAAGTTTTTGGTCTGCGCCGCAGTGCGCTGACCGAGATGGAACTGAAGGCCGCCGGCATCACGCCGATGCACGCCGACATCACGCAGCCGGAGACGCTCGCCAAACTTCCGCGCAATTTTGACTGGGTGGTGAACTGCTCCGCGTCCGGCGGCGGCAGCGCGGACGATTACCGAAAAATTTACCTCGAAGGCAACCGCAATTTGGTCGCGTGGCTCGCGGATTCACCGCCAAAGAAATTCATCTACACCAGCAGCACCAGTGTTTACGCGCAAAACGACGGTTCCGTTGTGACCGAGAACAGTCCGGCGGAACCGGAGGCGGACCCGGCAAAAATTCTGGTTGAGACGGAAAAACAGCTGCTGGCCGCGAGCGAACATGAATTTCCGGCGGTGATTCTGCGCGTGGCTGGAATTTACGGGCCGGGCCGCGGACATGCCTTCAAACAATTCCTGCGCGGCGAGGCACGCATCGAGGGCGACGGCGTGCGCTGGCTGAACATGATCCACCGCGACGATTTGATCGGCGTCATCGTCGCGGCGCTGAAGTGCGGCGCGGCCGGAGAAACTTACAATGCGGCGGACAACGCGGCGCCGAGCCAGCTGGAATTCTTTGCGTGGCTTGCGGCGGAACTGAAGCGTCCGTTGCCGCCGAAAGTCGCCGCTTATGCCGAAGTCTGGCGCAAGCGCGGCGTGACGAACAAGCGGGTGAGCAGCGCGAAACTGCGGGCGGAATTGAAATATGAATTTCAGTTCCCCGATTTCCGCGCGGGCTACGCGGCGGAAATCGCGCGGCTGAAAAAAGACGGTGGGCTTGATTTTTAGACCGCGCTGTCGCCGCGTTCGTCGGTGCGGATGCGGATGGCTTCTTCGATGGAAGAAATAAACACCTTGCCGTCGCCGATTTTGCCGGTCTTGGCGGCCTTGACGATGGCGGCCACGGCGGCGTCCTTGAGGTTGTCGGCCACCACGGTTTCAATTTTGATCTTGGGCAGGAAATCCACGGTGTATTCGCTGCCGCGGTAGATTTCCGTGTGGCCTTTCTGCCGGCCGAAACCCTTGACCTCGCTCACGGTCATGCCCTGGATGCCGAGTTCGTTGAGCGCGTCCTTGACTTCAGTCAGCTTGAACGGCTTGATGATGGCTTCGATTTTTTTCATAGATTTTATTCATTATAGGCACGTTCACCATGTTGCGACAAGTCAAGGCCGACACTTTCGTCCTCCTGATCCACGCGCAGGCCGATGAGCTTGTCCACCAGCTTCACGATCAAAAACGTCCCCGCCGCCGCGAGCGCCACCGTGAACGCCACGCCGATAAACTGGTTGATGAACTGGTGCGAGCCGCCCGCCAGCGAAACCGCCACGCCATTCGCCTTGAACGTGTCCTTGATGGCCGGGTTCACTTCCGGGTTGGCAAGAAAGCCGAGCATCAACATGCCCACCACGCTGCCCACGCCGTGGACGCCGAACACGTCCAGCGAGTCGTCGTAACTGAAAATGGATTTAATTTTCGTCACCGCCGTGTAGCAGATGATGCCTGCCATCAGGCCGATGCAAAACGCCGCCGGAATGCTCACGAAACCGGACGCCGGCGTGATGGTGGCCAGCCCCGCGACCATGCCGGCCGCCGCGCCCAGCACGCTGGGTTTGCCTTTCAATTGCCATTCCATCGCCGCCCAGCTCAAGGCCGCCGCCGCCGCCGAGAAATGCGTGGCCGCAAACGCGCTCGTCGCCAGCGAGCCGGCGTTCAGCGCGCTGCCGGCGTTGAAGCCAAACCAGCCGACCCACAACAGCCCCGTGCCGACCAGCGAAAGCACGACGTTGTGCGGCACCATCGGTTCGTGCGGGAAACCGTCGCGCTTGCCGATCATCAGCGCGAACACCAGCGCCGACACGCCGGAGCTGATGTGAACGACCGTGCCGCCCGCGAAATCCAGCACGGGGATTCTGCCGCCGAGCGCCCAGTTGAACAGGCCGCCCTTGCCCCAGACCATGTGGCACAGCGGAAAATAGATCAGCACCGTCCACAGCAGCATGAAGGCGACGTAGCCCTTGAACTTCACGCGTTCCGCCACCGCGCCGCTGATGAGCGCCGGCGTGATGATGGCGAACATCATCTGAAACAGCATGAACGTCTGCGCCGGAATCGTCGGCGCGTAATCCGCGTCCGGCGCGGCCCCGACGCTTTTGAGCAGGAAATGCGTCAGCGGATTGCCACAAAACGCGTTGCCCGGCGCGAAGCACATACTGTAGCCGAACACCATCCACAGCGCGGAAATCAGCGCCATCAAAATCAGGCTGTGCATCATCGTGGACAGGACGTTTTTCGTTCGCACCAGGCCGCCGTAAAACAAAATCAGGCCCGGCGCGGTCATCATCAGCACCAGCGCGGCGCTGGCCAGCAGCCAGGCGTTGTCGCCGGTGTTAATCGTGACCAGCGGCGCGACCGGCGACTGGATTTGCGGGCCATTATCCGCTCCCCACAAGGAAAAACCGGACAAAAACAGACATGAGAAAACAAAAGCCAGACGTCTCAACAAATGAGTGAATTTCATGGACGCGAAGTTCACCAAAACCCTCTTGGGGTGTCAACGCAAGTCTTGCGTAAAAGTTGTTCGATTTTGTCCGCGTTCACGGTTAATTTCCCTGCCGCATGTCCGCCGAAGCGCAACTCACCCCCATGATGGCGCAGTATCGCCGCATCAAGGGCGAACTGCCGAAGGATGCGCTGCTGCTCTTCCGGCTCGGTGATTTCTATGAGATGTTTTTCGAGGACGCCAAGGACGGCGCGCAACTGCTCAACCTTTCGCTCACCGCGCGCAACGGCGTGCCGATGTGCGGCCTGCCGCATCACGCCGCCAACGGCTACATTGCCCGCATTTTGAAAAGCGGCCGCAAAGTCGCCATCTGCGATCAAACCGAGGACGCCAGGCCGGGCAAGCTCGTGAACCGCGAGGTCACGCAAATCCTCTCGCCCGGCACGCATTTCGACGAGCGGATGCTGGTCGCCGAGCGGAACAATTTTCTGGCGTCCGTTTATCCCAGCGGAAAAATCTTCGGCCTCGCGCTGGTGGATTTGACCACCGGCGATTTTCTGACGACGGAATTGGAAAATGATTCCGCGCTGCTCGCCGAACTGGAGCGGCTGCGCCCGGCGGAAATCATTTTCCCCACGGAAGCCACGTCGTTGCGCGACCTGTTGCGCGGCGCGTTCCGCATCTTGAGCGGCTATGACGATTGGACGTTTGCGCCGGAAACCGCGTTTTACACGGTGAAGGAGCAGTTCAAGGTCGCCTCGCTGGACGGCTTTGGGTTGAAGGACAAAGCCGCCGCCATCGGCGCGGCGGGCGGCGCGCTGCATTATCTCACGCAGAATCTGCGGCGCGACGTGAAGCATCTCACGCGCATCTCGTTTTATCAACGCAGCGATTTTCTCACGCTGGATTACACGACGCTGCGGCATCTGGAAATCCTCGAACCGCAGCATCACGACGCGCCGCGCAGCGCCAGTCTTTACGGCGCGCTCAACCAAACCACGACGCCGATGGGCGCGCGGTTGCTGCGCCAGTGGCTCTCGCAGCCGCTCGCCAAAGTGGAGCCCATCCGGCGGCGGCAGGACGTGGTGGAGACGTTCATCAACAATTCCTTCGGCCTCGACGCGTTCCGCCAGCAGCTCGCGCAGGTGCGCGACCTCGAACGCACGCTCGGCCGCCTGAGTTCCGGCAGCGGCAACGCCCGCGATTTGGTGGCGCTGCGACTGGCGCTCGAACAGATTCCGGCGCTGAAACAAACGCTGGCCACGGTGGGGCGGGCGTCCCCGCGATCCGGATCTTTGGTGGGCGATGTTCCGGCGGCGCGCGAGGACGCCCGCCCCACCAGCCTCATTTCCGAATTGGATTCGCAAATTTCCGAATCGCCGGATTTGGTTGAAATCATTTCGCGCGCCGTCGTGGACGAGCCGCCGCTGCCGATCAAGGAAGGCGGCATGATCCGCGACGGCTTTGACGCCGCGCTCGACGAATTGCGCACGGCCCAGCGCGGCGGCAAGGACTGGATCGCCAAGTTGCAGGCGGATGAAATCACGGCGACGGGAATTTCCTCGCTGAAAGTCCGGTTCAATTCCGTCTTCGGCTATTACATCGAAGTCACCAAGTCGAACCTCGACAAGGTGCCGCCGCATTATCACCGCAAGCAGACCGTGGCGAACGGCGAGCGCTTCATCACGCCGGAGCTGAAGGCGATGGAGGGCAAAATTCTCGGCGCGGAGGAGCGCAGCGTGAAGCTGGAATACGAAATTTTCCAGCGCGTGCGCGAGGAGGTTTTGGGTCAGTTGCCGAAAATCCAGCAGACCGCTTCCGCCCTGGCGCAGCTTGATGTGCTCGCCTCGTTCGCCGAGACGGCGCGGCTGCACAATTACTGCCGCCCGCAGATTTCTGACGAGGGCGTTTTGCAAATCTGCGACGGCCGGCATCCGGTGCTGGAGCAGCAGCTTGTCGAGGAACGCTTCGTGCCGAACGACACGGGATTGGGAATTGCCAATTGCCCATTGCCAATTGAAAGCTCGGCGATGGCGCCGGAAAAATTGGAAATTGAAAATCGGAAATTGGAAATGCCCCAAATCGCGCTCATCACCGGGCCGAACATGGCGGGCAAATCCACTTACATCCGGCAGGTTGCGCTGCTCGCGCTGCTCGCGCACACGGGCAGTTTTGTGCCGGCGACGGAGGCGCGGATTGATTTGGTGGACCGCATCTTCACGCGCATCGGCGCGAGCGACGATTTGTCGCGCGGCCAGTCCACGTTCATGGTGGAGATGACCGAGACGGCGAACATCCTGAACAACGCCACGGCGCGCAGCCTCATCGTGCTGGACGAAATCGGCCGCGGCACCAGCACGTTTGACGGCCTCTCGCTGGCGTGGAGCATTGTCGAGCATTTGCACAACCAGATTGGCGCGAAAACGCTGTTCGCCACGCATTACCACGAATTGACGGAGCTTTCGCGGCGGCTGCCGCGGCTGAAAAACTTCAACGTCGCCGTGCGCGAGTGGCATGACGCGATCGTGTTTCTCCGTAAAATCGTCGAGGGCGGCACGGACAAAAGCTACGGCATCCAGGTGGCGCGGCTCGCCGGCGTGCCGAAGGAGGTGTTGGAGCGCGCCAAACAGATTCTCGGCAACCTCGAGGAATCCGAGCTGACGCCGGAAGGCGATGTGCGCCCGCCGCGCCGCCAGCAGGACCGCGAAAAATTAAAATCGCTCGCGCCGCCGCCGCAGCTGGATTTGTTCGGTTGAGCGCCGGGCGGGTTCCGCCGGCCGCGCGCCGGCCAAGATAATTTCATTTGCGCATGGACTTTCGCGGGATTGGCCCGATGCTGTAGTTATCAAACCGGAATATTCCCCGATCAACCTGCTGGGCCGGATGTTTTTTTACCGGCAGCCGCCGTGGGAACAACGCCGCAAAACCGTCATTCTCCTCTGGTCCGTTCTCACCGGCATGATCCTCGGCGGCCTTTGCATGACGGTGATATTTTTCCAGAACAGCCGGCACTGAAAACCTCCATCTTATGAACATCCTGATTGAAAACGGTGACACCAACGAATTCCTGAACGCGCAGAGCGGCTGGACGAAAAATCCTTTGGAAGGCAAGGCCTACAAAAACCAGCGGCTGGCCTTTGGCGCCGCGCGGCAGGAACCCATCGCCAAGTTCAACATCGTGCTGCACTTCCCGGAGACGCACCAACTCGTCAACCTCGACCACGGCCGGGGCAAGGGCGAAGCGACGGAAAGCAGTTCCTGACCGGGAAAACCGTCAGATGCCGCGCACGCCCATCATACGCTGGCTTTGCACGCACCAGACCTTCAGCCGCAGGCAGCGGAGAATTTCCTGCGGCCAGAGCGAAGTGGTCTTGGCGCCTTGCAGCTCGGGAATCGCCCGGAACGCTTCCGGCAGGCGGTAGAACGGAATGCGGTGGTTCAGGTGATGGATGTGGTGATAGCCGATGTTGCCTGTGAACCAGGCCATGACCGGATTGGTCTTCAGGTAGCTGGAGGATTCCATCGCCGCGATTTCGTAAGTCCAGCCCCCCCGGTCTTTGAAAGTCACCGTCGGAAAATTGTGTTGCGCGTAAAACAGGTAGGCGCCGATTCCGCAGGCGATGAACAGCGGCAGGACCAGCGTCAGCGCCAGCGCCAGCCAGCCAAACATCAGCACCAGCGCCGCGCCCAACGCCAGGTGCAGCACCAGCGCCAGCAGGCAGTCCAGGTGTTTGCGCGGCGAATTGATGAACGGATAAATCACCATGCCGAACAGGAAAACAAACAGGTAGCCGAACAAAATCGTCAGCGGATGGCGCATGAGCAGATATTTGAACCGGTCCGCCTTGGAGGAGCCGGCGTATTGTTCCCGGGTCATGATGGGATAGGAGCCGATGTAGGCGCTGCGCAGCTTGGAATTGTGGGCGTGATGGTAATCGTGCGAACACCGCCAGATGCTGCTCGGGCACAGCACCCACATGCCGAACACCCGCATGTAAAGTTCCGCCAGCCGCGACTTGGGCAAAATGGCGTGATGCTGCTGGTCGTGATAGATGACGAACAACCGCACGATCATCAGGCTAGTCAGCGCGCAGCAAACCAGCCGCACCGCCAGCGGC
>Ga0316220_1002266_pt1 | contig 18225 bp, 3 predicted proteins | sample TBH18005metaG_FD_203632 | JGI IMG/M metagenome (GOLD analysis project Ga0316220, IMG submission 203632) | Freshwater microbial communities from Trout Bog Lake, Wisconsin, USA - TBH18005 | ecosystem: Environmental > Aquatic > Freshwater > Lake > Hypolimnion/Profundal zone | place: USA: Wisconsin...
TTAAGTTAAGCTTGGAGGCTCTAGTAACGCGCGCTCGTTCCCAGGCTCCTGCCTGGGAATGCAGTATTCCCGGAGGCTCCAGCCTCCTGCCGGACCTCCAAAAGCACAGCGCACCGGAGAGGAACGGGAGGCTGGAGCCTCCAAGACAGGGGCGTTCCCAGGCTGGAGCCTGGGAACGAGACCGCGAATTCCTTAACTTAATGGCAGTGGGGCAACGCCCTAGGATTTCGAAAAACAGCGCGTTTAGCGCTGAAAGCGCGTTCCATATCTCCGGCGGTATGGAACGCGCTTTCAGCGCTAGTCCGTTGTGGCTCAAAGACCTAGTAGGCTGTAACAGTGACCAGTTCGGATCGCTAGACGATGGCAAAGCCCGGAAAGTCGGGAGGGGCTCGGCAGTCGCGCCAGCGTCTTGGAGTGCGGGTAGTCCTCTACCGCTTTGGCAGTGCGCCTGGCTATGTCTGGCGCCAACTCCAAGCGCAACATCCTCTGTCGGAGAGTTGCGGAATGCTCTGATGGCAAAGGGAATCTTCCGTAGGCTGGGGACTCTCCAGCTTGCGAAAGCGGCAGAGGACTGCCCGCACTCCAAAACGCTGACGCGCTTATCGGAAGCCCCACTCGGCTCCATCGCCACTCCTGTAAAGCGAAAGTTATCGTGTTACAGCATACTGGGGCGTTGCCCAAGGATCCTATGGAGCCGGGCCGTTGGCCCTGAGAGGCGGCGGGCGACAACCGGTTCTTGCCGTTTGAGATTGCGATGTCATGGGTGTTTGTGAGGAGGGAGAAGGAGCTCCTTCCCGATCCGTGGTTTGGGTTCTATTGATGGTGATGGGCGAGGAGCCGAACGCCCTTTGGCCCCCGCCGGACTCGGAATTGGATTTCTCCACCCCGCTTCCGACGGATTTCGTTCCTTACCCGAACCGCAATGGTTGTGGACCCTGACAAGGGGCCGCGGCCCACCGTCACCCGATCGCTCAAACGCCCGGCAAGCGGTGGTTCATCTCACGTCGAACTTGCCAGTGCTGCCGGTGTAGCGCGCGACCATCTGCGGCTGCGAACGCTTCGCCTCCTGGAAAGAACTCGGCATCGTGCCGTTCAGCCGGGGGTGCTCCAAGGCCCGAGAAAACTCATCGGACAACTGGCGAACGGCGGACGGATTCGCCAGAGCAAATCCGATGACAGCGCGCGCCAGCAGATTTCGCGCACCCGTAACTTCCTCCGCGACCTGTTCACGCTGCCCGGCGATCCGTTCCACAAATTCAGCGACGGCTACGGCATCCAATTCCAAGTCGCTGCTTCCACCGCCCGGCAGCAACTCCGGGAAAGCGCAGGCGATTCGCCCGATGACGAAAACGCCGCTCCGGTGAGCGTCGGAAAATTCGATCCCGATGAACTCGACCGGTTCTCGATTCACCGGCAATGAACTCCGAGATCGGTCAAAGCCGTTACGCGCCCGGCGAGACCTTCAGCAGGAGAACTCCGTGGGAAGGAATTTCCGAAGAATAACTGCCATTAAACGTCCCGATATCTTTCTGACGCCAGAGATCGCGCAATTGCTGGGGGCCCTTCAGCCCGGCCGCCCTCCAGTCCAGAGTGATGGTGATGGGCTTGCCGCCCGTATTGAAGAGGCCGATCGCCTTGGCGCCGTCCGCGAGTTCCTTCACGTAGACCCTGGCGTCGCCCGTTGGCGTGACGCAGAGGGCCGGCTTGGCGAGAGGATCCTGATCGATCGCCAAGACCTCGTCGTTGGTCAGCAGGCCGACGGTGAATGGATCGAGCTTGTCCAGATCGCAGCCAATGATCAGCGGTGCGGAGAGCATGCACCAAAGCGAGATGTGGGTGTATTGTTCATCGGGGGTGAGTTTCGTCGGGTGCGGGTTCCCCCAACCGACCCAGCCGACCACTAGCGTGTCGGGGTCGTTATAATGACCGGAGCCCGAAAAGGGGGTCCACTGCCCTTGCTGCTGGAATCCGATGCCGCTCATGCTCTTCCATGTATCGTTAATGTCGCCGGTGGTGCGCCATAGATTGGCAAGCCGCGCCCAGTCCGCTCCCTGAGCGACGTCCGCCGAGTTGGAGAGACTGTAAACGATGTCCCGTCCCGTGGAACGGAGCGCCTTCGCCATCGCCTCCGTATGGGGCACATCGATCGGTTTCCAGTCGTATTTGAGGTAATCGACGCCCCAATCGGCCCATTGCTTCGCGTCCTGATCAAAAAAGGGAACCGCCCCATGTCTCCAGTTGGAGCGGCGTTTTGCCATCACTTCCTGGCCCTGCTTCGATTTCTTGCGCATTGCCTCGTTCTGCGCCCCACCCGCAAGCCCGTCGTAGGCTGCATCGGTGTTGCCGATTCGCAAGTACTCGTTGTGGTCGCCCGAGGCGATCCAATCGTAGATTCCGTCGGGGCGGTCGCAGGATGAGCCGATGTGTCCCTCGTAGGAACCGCGCCATGGGGTGGAATAGATGCCGAACTTCAGTCCCAACGCATGAATTTGGTCGCCCAGCGCTTTCATATCGGGAAACTTCTTGTTGGGCTGGATCGCCATCGAGGGACCGCCGCGCTGACCCTGCCATCCATCGTCGATGTTGACATAGGTCCAGCCGTGTCGATCCAGACCCGCGGCCACGAGCGCCTTGGCGGAATGGAGCACCTGGTCCTGGCTGACCTGGCCACCCCAGCAAGTCCAACTGTTCCAGCCCATGGGTGGCGTCAGCGCGATCTGGTCGCCGACCACGATTCGAAATGGCTTTTCCGACATTCCCAGCGCGTTCTTAGCCTCCAGAACGACTTTGTATTCGCCCCGATTCTTAACCGCCCCGCTGATGCGCCCGGTGGTTGCATCGACCGAAAGTCCCGTCGGGAGATTCGTCACGCCAAACTGCATTGGCCGGTTGCCGGTGGCCGGAATGGTGTAAAGAAACGGGGCATCCGGTCGCGCTCCAAGAACAGTTGGTCCGTTGATGCGTGGCGCGGGTGGTGGCGGAGGCGTCAGACTCGTAGAAGTTTCAATGGTTGCGGTCTTCGCTGCCGAGGGACCGCTGCTTGTGGTCGGTTCCATTGCCCTGATGACAGTTGGCCGCTGAGCAAGGCAGGAAATGCCGGCAAGCGCTAATGTGCGCAAGATGATGGAGGAGTATGCTTTCATGTTGAATCTATGGGTTGACCGGCGAAATTGGCGGTCGCCGTAGCGCCCCTAACGCTACGGCGACCTCGATTAACTCGTACCCCCAACCGGTCCCCACCGGCAAATACGAGTCAACCTTAAATCGATTTACCGATTGCTTCCTTTCGCCTTGCGCCGGAAGCCGAGCAGCGCGGATGCGCCCGCCAGCAACATCCCCAGGGTACCGGGTTCGGGCACGGCTTCGGGCGAGGCCGGGGCAAGGTCGCTGGTTGCACCCGCCGCTTGCGTCACCGCAATCCCCTTGTCCGTCAGCACCCCGGCGTTCATCTGGCTCACGGCGGCTGTTGGCGTGTAGGTGGCGCCAGCGGTCGCTGCACCGTTGGCGCTGGCAAGCGATGATGAGAAGCCTGAAATCGTCAGCGAGGAGACATTCAATACGTTGTAGTTACTGCCGCTGTGCGCGGCCATGGAGAGAGTCGCGCCGGTGCCGACGCTCACCGCGCCAATCGATCCGGATTGCGTCAATTGCGTAACGCCGCCATTTGCGTTGAGTCCAGCCATCGTCAAAGAACCGCTCAAGATCACCGTGGCGGCTCCAGAATTGGTAAGCACTACGACTCCGGTTCCGTTGGCGATGTTGCCCGCGTAGGTCGAGGTGCCGCTGGCGACGGATGTTGTCAGCGTGCTCGTGCCGCTTGCCTGGTTGGTGACCGTTCCGCCCGCCCCGCCGAATGCCGGGATGTTCACGCTGTTGCCGTGCAGGTCCAGCGTGCCGCCGTTGACCGTCAGCCCGCCCGTGCCGAGGGCAGTGGCGTTGGCGATCTGCAGCGTCCCGCCGTTAACCGTTGTCCCGCCGCTATAGCTGTTGGAAGCGGAGATGATGGTTGTTCCCGTCCCCGCCTGGACAACGTTGCCGGAGCCGGAAATGGCACCGAAATCCGTTCCCTGCGTGAGCGTGTTGGCGCGGTTATACACCAGCGTTGCGTTATTGGTAATGCCGCTGTTCGGAGAGAGCGAACCGGTTGTTCCGCCGTTGCCGAGTTGCAGCGTGCCACCGGTGACGGTGGTGGTTCCCGAATAGCTATTGCTCCCCGCCAGCACCCAAGTGCCGCTGCCGTTCTTCGTCAGGGAGACCGCCGCCGTCCCATTGTTCGCGATGAGCGGTGCAAAGGTGTTGGCGGCGGCGTTCGAGGCGCTCAGAACCAGCGTGCGGGGTTGATTGGCGGTGCCGTAGAGGATTGAGCCGGGGTTGCTCCAGGTCAGCGCGCCGGCCGTGGCGGCCACGTCGATGGTGGCGGTGTCCCCGGCGGCGGTATTGGTGCCCGTTTGGAAGAGGCGGTCGGTGCTGTTTGCATCCAGACCGGTGTAGCGCAGCGTGGAGTTGCCGCAGATCACGAGGTTCGTCCCGGAGGCGCTGGCGGCGCCGATGGCGCTGGCGTAGGTTCCGTTGCGGAGGGAGGCCGCTTCAAGAACGCCGCCGCCGTTGACTGTCGTAACGCCGCCATAGCTGCTGATGCCGGTTAGGGTCAGCGTTCCGGTGCCGGTCTTGGTCATGCCGCCGGAGCTGATATTCTGCCCGCCGAACGTGCTGGTGGCGTTGTTGTTGCCGATCGTGATGGTCTGGGTGACAAGATTGACAATGCCGTTCCCCCAGAGGCCGTTCACCTGCATGGCTTGGCCGCTCGCGTTGCCGAAGTTGCCGTAGTCATACACATCGCCCTTGCCTGGGCCATACGGGATCGCGGCAGGGTTGTTAGGCCTCAAAGCCGCGCCATTGTTGATGTAGGTGTTGCCGGAGTAGGTGTTGCTGCCGGTGGTGTAGAGTACTATCGCTCCATCGCTCAGCACCAGTGACAGTTTGGTGCTCCCATCCGGGTCCTTGATCGGTGCGTCTAAGGTAAAATTCGTTAGGGCGTGGACGACCAGTTCAGACACGCCGGAGGCCGTCGTGAGCCAACCGCCGGTGGCGGCGGTGAGCCCCGTGCCGGCGTTCGCAGCGGCGTTCCAGTTGACGATTGCCCCGGAGGTGATCGCCAAGGTGGCGCCGGCGCCGATGTTCAACGTATCGCCGCTGGTATTGTTGGCCGCGTAGGTCGGCATCAGCGTCAGGGAGTTAATCGTGGTCGTGCCGGACGGCAGGGCCACGGTCAGGCCGCCAGCGGTACCTGTGGAGGTGAGGGCGGTAGTGAGCTTTACATTCGATGCTGCCGTAAAAGAGGCGCCATAGCCCCAAGTTGAGGCGGTGCCGGTGTCGATCATCTGAGTTTCGCCCGCTGCGTAGGAATAAAGGGCGATCGTGTTCGAGCCGCTATAGGTGGCCAGGCCGACGTCGGCGGTGGTGAGGCCCTTCTGAACGGTGGCCCACGGGATGATCGCGCCGGAGGCAATGCTGTTTCCGGCGAGGTCCTTGAAGCCGCCCGTCCCGGTGAAGACCACTTGGTTCTGGCTGTTCACCCCGACCCCGGTGCCGGAGAAGTTCACCGTCCCGCCGACGCTCCGCGCGACCGAGGCAAAGGTGAGGGTTGTGGAGCCCGCGGTCGCGCTCGCCTGCGAGGTGACGATGGTGGAGCCGCCCGCTCCGAGATTCAGCGCTCCCACAGTTTCGGCGTACGCCGTGGAGGCGGTGGCCGGGTTGTAGAAGTTGAACGTGCCGCCGTTGAGATAGACCGGCGTGGTGTCGGTGATGCGGTTGGCGTTGTTGGTCGTGTTGTCGATCTTCAGGGCCGCGCCCGTGCTCACGATAATCGTGCCGCTGTTCAAAATGGAGCCGGCGCTTTGAAGGGTCAACTGGCCGCCACCGACCGTGGTGTTGCCGCCGTAGGTGTTGGCGGCGTTCAAGCGCACTTCACCGCCCGCGTTGAACCAGCCGTTCTTGCCGATGAGCACGCTGTTGGTCGCGCCGGTGAGGACCGGGTTGGCAATCACGAGAACCCCCATGGCGGGGCTTCCGACCGGGCCGCTGCCGGCGCCGAGGCGGTAGGTGCTGTTGGGGCCCACGCCCAAGGTGCTCGCGTTGTAGGTTGAGACCTGGTTGAGGACCGCCATCCCCACGCCGAGGTAGATCGGGAGATTTGCCGCAGTGGAGCCGCCGACGTTGCTCAGGTCAATGGGAGTGTTGCAAGTGCCGGACACCAGGCCGAGCACCCCGCCGTAGTTCGACTTGAAGGAGACGTTGGAGGGAAGAGCGGCATCGGCCCCCAGGTCGAAGGTGCTCAACACTCCGCCGATGCCGTTGATGTTCACCTTCTGGTTGCTGCCGAGGTAGGCCGTGCTGCTGAGCTGGAATTCGCCGAAGTTCACGTTGACGTCGTTCCCGGAAACGTTTTGCCCGAGCGCCCCCGCGGCATTGGGCTGAAAGATCGGAGTCGCCACGCCGTTGGCGCCGCCGAAGGAGTCGATCGTCAGGCCTTTGGTGAATTGGTTGGACCCGGAAAAAACGATCTTAAACCGGTCGTTGTTGAACGTTGTATCGCCCGGATTGACTCCGGCAACGAGGACGCCGCCGGTGAAAGTGTTGTTGGCGGTGTAGGTTTCCGTGAAAGCAGCGGTGCCGACGCTGCTATAACCGGTGGTGGTGATCTTGAGGTTGCTGAGGGAGGCGCTCTCGGAGATGACACTGTTGATGGTCAGCGTCCGGGCTGCCCGGATGTCGCCAATGACATCAATGACACCCGTTCCGTTGATGGTGACGGGACGGTTGAGCTGATTAAGCGTAGTGAGCGTATTAGTAAAGAGAGCATTGAATTGCAGCGTTCCGCCGTTGTTGAGAGTGACCGTGTTCGCCGCGGAACCCAGAACGCCTTCGTAGGAAGCCGTGGTGGATTGCGAGTACCCGAGACCCGACATTGCGATATCGAGAATGCCGCCGGAATTGACGGTCACATTCCCGGTGAACGTGTTGAGCGGGCTCGACAAGGCGAGGGTGCCGTTGCTCACCGTGATGCCGCCGCTGAGGGTGACAGGCCCCGCGAAGGTCTGCACGCCGGTGCCACCCGTCACCGCCAAGGCCAGCGCCCCGCCGCCGACGCCATCCTGGAGGAGGCCGTTAAACACGGTGGCGCCGCCGTTGAGCGTCAGCGTGGCCGGAGTGGAACTGGCATTCTCGATCACCGGCACTGCGCCGAGCGTGCTGTACGAGGAGGTGGCCGCCGTAATAATGGAGCTCGTCGTGGTGAAATTATTGCCGTTGAGCTGGAGCTTGCCGGTGGAGCCGGCGCCGAAGTTGATCGCATTGCCGACGCCCAGACCGCTGGAGGCGCCGAGCTGGGCGATGCCGCCGCCGTTGATGGTGATGGAGCTGGTTCCCATCGGGTTGGCGGTCGCGCCGCTGTAGGCAAACTGGACCGTGCCTTGGTTAATGACCGTGGCGCCGGAGCCGGTCGTGCTGGCGCCCGTGAGCTGCAACGTGCCGGGGCCGTCTTTCACGAGGGCCGCACTGGTGTTGTTGAGGGTGGCGCTCACCAGCAGCGTCCCGGAGCTGTACTGGTGGATGTCCAGTTCGGTCGCGGCCGCGCCGAGAGAGCCGCTCTGGATGGTGTAGTTGCCGGTTCCGGTTGCCAGAAGGCCGCCGCTGGCGATCGTGAGATTGCCGCCGCCTAGATCAATGACGCCCGCTCCATTGGAGGTGTTGATCGCCAGCGAATTCGTCGCGTGGGCGCCGGAGCCGAGGGCCAGGGTCCCGCCGGAGTAGCCGGAATCGGTCGCGCTGGTGGTGTAATTGGTTCCAGCAACTCCCGCCCCGCTTGCGAGCGCGGTGGTGGCGCCGGTGTAGCGGACGATGTTGCCGCTGGTCTGCGTGCCGAAACCGGTCGCGGTGGCGTCCTTCACAACCGCCCAACCGAGCAGTCCGCTGCTCTGCGTCAGGGTGGAGCCGGTGTTCACGTTCCCCGCGCCGGTGGCGGAGAGATCGACATACAGCGTGTTGGCGGCGGCCTTGGTAAAGGTGGTGGCCGTGAAATTCGCTGTGCCGGAGCTCGCATTGCTCAGGGCGATGGAGGTCATGGCATTGGCCGCCATGGTCAGGTTGGCGACGGTTTGCGTGCCGGAAACGGCGGCGGTGGAATTCACGCTCAACGCGCCGTCAACCACAATGAGGCTGCCGGAGGTGAGCAGGGCGTTGTTATAGCCGCCCTCGTTCAACACCAGCGTGCCGTTCTGGATGGTGGTGTTGGCTGCGTAGGTGTTGCCGCCCGCGGACCCGGCCAGGCTCCAAGTGCCGGCACCCGTCTTGACGAGCGCGATGGAGGTGGCAACGCCGGTCGTGATTTGCCCGGTAATGCCGCTTCCCGCCGCGGTTCCGCCGAGGTACAGCGTTGCGGAAGTGGCTACGGCGCCGACGCCGGCGCTCACCGAGGCCAGAGTGACCGGGCTGTTGGCAAAGATGTAGAACTCCTTGCCGTTCGTCGCCTGAATGTCCACCGCACCGAAGGCGGCGGTGACCGCGGAGCTGAAATTGGCGGTCTGGTTGACCAACAGAGTGTCCTTTTGCGACATGGTCAGCGTGCCGAAATTCTGCGTGAACCCGGCGGCGCCCGGACTTGGCGCGTCGAAGGTGATCGAGTCAACGTAGTAGTTGGTGACTCCGTGGGTCAGCACGACGTTCGGGGCGCCGATCATCGCGGTACCGGTGGCGAGCACCAAGTGGCCATCATCGTTTGCATTGTTCGTGGAGCTGCCCAATTGAATGCCGCCGGCGCCAGTGCCCCAGGCCGCGGCATTCTTAAGAATCAACGTGCCGCTGGTTGGGGCGTTATTCCCGGTGACCGCGAGCAGGCCGGTAAAGGTGTTCGATCCCGAGAGCGTGAGCGTTCCAGAGCCGACTTTGAACAGGCCTCCCGTGCCGCCGATCGAATTGGCAAAGGTGACGTTGTTGCCGTTGGTGTTGATAGTCGAGGTTCCCGAGACGAGGTTCACCGTGCGCAGGGTGATGTCGTCGGTGTTGCCGCTGGCGTATTGCAGCGTGCCGCCCCCGAAGTTGATCACCGAGCCGCTGCCGAGCTGGCCCGTCCCGGAGAAGACGAGGGTGCCGCCGTTGAGTGTCGTCGCCCCGGTGTAGTTGTTAAGCTGGGAGAGCGTCAGGGTGCCGGCGCTGACCGTGAGGGCCGCCGAGCCGCCGATGGCATTGGCAACTTCGTTCAAAGTGCCGGCACTATAGTTGAGCGTGCCCCCGCTGACCGCCCCAGCCGCCTGGAGGTTTACCGTGCCATTGCTCATGGTGAGGCCGCCAATGACTGAGTTGCTGGGGGTAAGGACCAGCGTGCCGGCTGCGGCGTTCATCGTCGTCAGGCCGGTGAAGGTGTTGGAATTGGTGATGGTGGTGGTCCCAGTGTTGGTAATGGTCAGGCCGCTGGTGGCGGGCGTCGCGCTGTTTCCCGCCGCACTGTCCGCAATGACGCCGCTGATGAGGGTGTTGCCGGTTCCCGCGATGGTGAGAACGCGGCCCGTGGCTTGCGCTTCGGAAAGATAAACAGGCCCACTGAGCGTGAGCGAGCCGGAGGCGGCGGGAATGCTGCTGGTGAGGGTCCGGTTGCCGCCGCTGTTGGTGAGGGAGCCGCTGAGCGTGAGGCTGTTGGCGCCGTTGACGGTCGGGTTGGCCGTGAGGGTGATGTTGTTGGCCAGCGTGAGGGGGCTGTTCGCCGCCTGAACGATGGAGGCGCCGCTGATGGTGATCGCGGAGGCGCCGTTACCGAACGCGTTGGCGTTGGCGATGGCCACGGTGCCCGTGGTGCTGAGAGTGGTGGCGCCGGTGTAGTTGTTGGCGCTGGTGTAGAGGTAACTCGAGGCGCCGCCCTGGGTAAACGCCGCATTTCCAGAGATGGCGTTGTCCGCAGTCTGAGTAAACGTGCCGCTGGTGAGCGTGAACGTGCCCGCGCTGACCGCCCCAGCCGCCTGGAGGTTTACCGTGCCATTGCTCACAGTGAGGCCGCCGATGACTGAGTTGCTGGTGGTAAGGACCAGCGTGCCGGTTGCGGCGTTCAGCGTCGTCAGGCCGGTGAAGGTGTTGGAATTGGTGATGGAGGTGGTCCCCGTGCTGGTGACGGTCAGGGTGGGAGTGGTGGCGGTTCCGTTGCTGATGACTCCACTGAGAATCGTGATCCCCGAGCCGCCGATGGTGAGCGTCGGCGTGGCGCCGTTCCCATTGATCGTAATGGGGCCGAGGGTGAGCACGGCGCCGCCCGTGAGGTTGTTGTTCAGGGGAGCTGCTGTTTGGGTGCCGAGGCTTCCGGTGCCGCTGAGAGTAAGGCTGTTCGTTCCGGTGATGGAATTGTTGTTGTTATAATTCAACTGCCAGTTGTTCGGGACGGCGCTGGCGCCAGTGAGGGGGGTGGCGACCCCTAACGACCCCCATACAAAGCTCAAAGTTCCCGTGCCCAAGGCATAAGTGTTGCCCAGCCAGAGCGTGCCGTATCCGTAATTTTGCACCGTGGTAACGCCGGTGTAGCTGTTGCTGCCGGAAAGGGTGATGGAGGAGCCCGCCGTGCCGGTCTGGTTGACGCCGCCCGCGCCGGTGATCGTGGCGCCGGGGCCTTCAATGAACACGCCGGTGGCGCTGTTGGCGATGAGGTTCCCACTTCCGACCGTGTAAGCGCCGGTGAGATTCACAGTGCCGGAACTGACGGCGAGGCCGCCGCCGCCGCTGTTGGCGCCCGTGAAGTTGACAACGCCAACACTCACCGTGCTTGCTCCAGTGTACGTGTTGCTGCCGGAAAGGGTGGTGGTGCCGGAACTGGTAATGGTAAGCGCGCCCGCCGAGCCCGAGCCACCGCTGTAGTTCGCGATGACGCCGCTGATGAGAGTGTTGCCAGTTCCCGCGATGGTGAGCGTGCGGCCTGAACCCGTGGCCTCCGAGAGGTAAACGCTCCCGCCAAGCGTCAGCGTTCCCGCCGCGGCGGGGATGTTGTTGGTGAGGGTCCGGTTGCCGCCGCTGTTGGTGAGGGAGCCGTTGAGTGTGAGGCTGTTGGTCCCGCTGACGGTCGGGTTGTTCGCGAGGATGAGGTTGTTGGCCAGCGTCATGGGAGCGCCCGAGGCCTGGAGGGTGACTGCGTTGATGGTGACCAGAGAGGCGCCGTTGCCGAACGCATTGGCGTTGGCGATGGCTATGGTGCTGCCCGCGCCGCTGAGCGTCGTCGCGCCGGTGTAGGTGTTGGAATTGGTGATGGAGGTGGTCCCAGTGCTGCTGATGGTCAGTCCGCTGGTGGCGGGCGTCGCGCTGGTTCCCGCCGCACTGTCCGCGATGACGCCGCTGATGAGGGTGTTGCCGGTTCCCGCGATGGTGAGAACGCGGCCCGTGGCCTGCGTTTCGGAAAGGTAAACGGGCCCGCTGAGCGTGAGCGAACCGGAGGCGGCGGGGATGCTGCTGGTCAGCGTGCGGTTGTTGCCGCTGTTGGTGAAGGAGCCGCTGAGCGTGAGGCTGTTGGTCCCGCTGACGTAGCCGGTGTACGAGAGGGTGATGTTGTTGGCCAGCGTTATGGGAGCGCCCGCGGCCTGAAGGGTGGCTCCGCCGCTGAGGGTGACCGGGGAGGCGCCGTTGCCGAACGCATTGGCGTTGCCGATGGCAATGGTTGCCCCGTTGATCGTCGTCGTGCCGGTGTAGGTGTTGGAATTGGTGATGGTGGTGGTCCCAGTGTTGGTAATGGTCAGGCCGCTGGTGGCGGGCGTCGCGCTGGTTCCCGCCGCACTGTCCGCGATGACACCACTGATGAGCGTGTTGCCGGTTCCCGCGATGGTGAGAACGCGGCCCGTGGCCTTCGCTTCGGAAAGGTAAACGCTCCCGCCAAGCGTCAGCGTTCCCGCTGCGGCAGAGATGTTGTTGGTCAGCGAGTAGTTGGAAAGGCTGTTGGTGAAGGAGCCGCTGAGCGTGAGGCTGTTGGTCCCGCTGACATAGCCGGTGTACGAGAGGGTGATGTTGTTGGCCAGCGTTATGGGAGCGCCCGCGGCCTGAAGGGTGGCTCCGCCGCTGAGGGTGACCGGGGAGGCGCCGTTGCCGAACGCATTGGCGTTGCCGATGGCAATGGTTGCCCCGTTGATCGTCGTCGTGCCGGTGTAGGTGTTGGAATTGGTGATGGAGGTGGTCCCAGTGTTGCTGATGGTCAGTCCGCTGGTGGCGGGCGTCGCGCTGGTTCCCGCCGCACTGTCCGCGATGACGCCGCTGATGAGCGTGTTGCCGGATCCCGAGATGGTGAGAACGCGGCCCGTGGCCTGCGTTTCGGAAAGGTAAACAGGCCCGCTGAGCGTGAGCGAACCGGAGGCGGCGGGAATGCTGCTGGTCAGCGTATGGTTGGTACCGCTGATGGTGAGGGAGCCGCTGAGCGTGAGGCTGTTGGTCCCGTTGACCGTTGGGTTGGCCGTGAGAGTGATGTTGTTGGCCAGCGTGAGGGGGCTGTTCGCCGCCTGAAGGATGGAGGCGGCGCTGATGGTGACCGGGGAGGCGCCGTTGCCGAAGGCATTGGCGTTGGCGATGGCCGCAGTGCCCGTGGTGCTGAGAGTGGTGGCGCCAGTGTAGTTGTTGGCGTTGTTGTAGAGGTAGCTCGTGGCGCCGCCCTGGGTAAACGCCGCAGTTCCAGAGATGGCGTTGTCCAAAGTCTGAGTAAACGTGCCGCCGCTGAGCGTGAACGTGCCCGCGCTGACCGCCCCAGCCGCCTGGAGGCTCAGCGTGCCATTGCTCACCGTCGTGGCTCCGGTGTAGGTGTTGGAAGCGGAGAGAGTCATCGTGCCAGTGCCGGTCTTGGTGAGCGCCCCGCCCTGTCCGCTTAGCACACCGGAATAAACCGTGGACGCGTTGTCTGCGCCCGTCGTCAGCGTGACAGCATTGGTCCCATTCACCAGGGCGACATTTCCGCTTCCCGTCAAACCGCCAATCGTTGGGTTATTCAATCCGAAAACCAGGCCGTTATTAACGCCAACACTGACCGTGCTGTTAGTCAGCGAGGTGTTTAACTGCAACGCGCCGTTGGTAATGTTAGTCAAGCCAGCATAGGTGAAGTTGCTGCTGGTGCCAAAAATTGTCAGCCCAGATCCGCTCTGATTGAACGCGCCAGGACCGATAATATTGGAGCCGAACGTGTTGGTGCCGCTGCCAAGCACACTCACCGCCGCGCTTCCATTGGCCCCGGTCGTGGTAATATAACTGCCGAAGGTTCCGCTGCTTGCCAAATCCACAGCGAGCGTCCCGCCCGTGTTGACCGTCACCGAACTGGAGACGGCCAGCGAGCCGCTGATGCCGTTTCCGACTTGCAGTGTGCCGCCAGTTACGGTGGTGGCGCCGGTAAAGCTGTTGCTGCCGGTGAGGGTGAGCGAGCTGCTGCCGGCGTAGGTGAGGCCTGAGTTCCCCGAGCCGCCGTTGGCGACCGTCCCGCTGATCGTCACCGGGCCCGTGCCGTTGATCGTCACGATGCGGGCGGAGCCGTCGCTGGCTTTGGTGAGGTTCAGGCCCCCCGCCAAAGTGACTCCGGCGGTGTCGTTGACCGTCAGCGTCGTGGGGTTGACGGCGTTGTTGGCAACCAAGCCGTTGAAGGTCAGCGCGGTCGTGCCGGTGATGATGCCGGACGTGCCGTTGACCGTCATCGAGACGGCGTTGGGCAAAGTGCGCGTGCCGTTGGTGGAGAGGACGGAAGCCGTTGCGTTGCTTAAAACGAGCGTGCCCGATCCGAGAGCGGCGTCATTGTTGATTACCAGCCAGCTTCCAGCGGTGCCAAGCGTCGTGTTGCCGGTGTAGGTGTTGGAATTGGTGATGGTGGTGGTCCCAGTGTTGGTGATGGTCAAGCCGCTGGTGGCGGGCGTCGCGCTGTTTCCCGCTGCACTGTCCGCAATGACGCCGCTGATGAGGGTGTTGCCGGTTCCCGCGATGGTGAGAACGCGGCCCGTGGCCTGCGTTTCGGAAAGGTAAACAGGCCCGCTGAGCGTGAGCGAGCCGGAGGCAGCAGGGATGCTGCTGGTGATCGTTGTGCCGCCGCCGTTGTTCGTGTAAGCGCCGTTAAGGGTGGCATTGCCGCTGCCGTTGAAGGTCAGGCCGCCGCCGGAGAAGCCGAAGATGCTGTTGAGGTTGTAAGCCGCCCCCGAGAGGGTGAGCGTGCTGGCGCCGTTGATGGTGCTGGAGGCGGTGTCGGAGAACGTCCCGGCGAGAGTTTGCGCGTTGCTGACGGTCAGCGTGGCGCCCGCGGCGAGATTCATATTGACCAGGCTCGGCAGGGTGTTGGCCGCGCCGATGGTGAGCGTGCCCGCGTTGACTTTGACCAAGGCTCCCGCGCTGGCGGTGGTGGCACCCGTCGCGACCGAAAGGGAAACGATGCCCGTCTTCACAGCGCCGTCGATGGACTGCGTCGAGCCGATGTTCAGCGTGCCGGAGCCGAGCGCAATGCCAAAGGGAACCGTGAGGGTGGTGTTGGTGCTGGCCGCGATGACGCCGGTCTTGCCATCGCCAATGGTGATGACCCCGTTGGCCGCCGCCGCCGGCGTACGGCTGGAGGCGTCATTGGTCAGGATGCCGCCCAAGCCGGCCGCGTCCTGGTTGAGGGTCATGATGGTGGTCCCCGCCGCGGTCGGATTGACCGGGCCATTGTTCCCGCCGTACACCTCATAAATCACCGGCCCCTTGGAAGCGAAGAATGTGTCGAGCGGAGTTCCGGCGGCGCCGAAGTTCCCCACATCCAAACGGACGATCGCACCGGGGTTGACGGTGGCGGCGGAGGCCTGGCTCCCGCTAAACCCGGTGGCGTTGGTAACGACATCGATGATGGAGCCGGTGTTGAAGGTCAGCGCGCCCGTGCCCGTGAGGCTGGCCTGGTTGGCCTTGAAGTAGCCGCCGCTCTGGACCGTGACGGACCCGTTGATGGCCGCGATATTTCCAATGGCCAGGGAGCCGCCGTCCTGAACCACCGCACTGGCAATGCCCGCGCCGGAGCCGAGCGCTGTCCCCGTAGTCAGCGTAAAGATGGCGCCAGGGTTGACTTGGAAGGTCACCGTGTTGCCGGCGGAGCCATAGATGCTGGTGTCGTTGTTGAGCGTCACCAAGCCGACAATGTTGGCATTGACGCTGCCGTTGGGCGTCGCGATTTTGATGTTGTTCGCGCCGGCCCCGTTGCCGAGAGTCAAATAGGTGTAGGTGGGGGGGGCGCCGGCGCCCGGAAGCGTCATCCCTTGGAGAGTGAAATCGCCGTTGGCGGTGATGGTGTTGTTCGTCGCCGCAGTGCCGTTGTAGGTGCGGTTGCTCCGGTCCGTGCTAATCCCAAGCCACGGCGTGCCCGCGCCCACGGTGATGTTTTCCTGAAGCTGGTTGCCCGCAAGCCCGAAGAAGTAGGTGGGCGTGGTCAGCGCCGTCCCGATCGCCACGCCGCCTTTTTTGATGGCGACGTTTGCGCCGAAGCCGGTTTCCGCGAGGATGGCGCCTGACGCGGCATTGAGGTTCGTGTTGAGGTCCAACCCGCCCGCGCCCGTCGTGCCGGAGTTGGCAATCGCCGCGCCCGCGGCGATGTTAAAGTATTCGTTGGACGCCGCCGCGACATTGGGAAGGGTGACCTGGCCGCCGGTCTTCACCGTGTAGGTGGGGGTGGAATGGTTGCCGCTAAAGGAGGTCGCGCCGATCGCGCCAAGGGTGAGGGTGCCGTTGTTGACGGTTACCGGGCCGGTGCCCAAGTAAAGCCGACTCGCCGTGGCGCCCGTGGTGAGCGTGCCTTCGTTGACGAAGGTCCCGCCCGAGTAGTTGTTGTCGGTCGTGGTGGCGAGAGTCAAACCACCCCCGCCGCTCTTGACCAGCGTGATGGCGCCCGAACCGTTGTTGTTGATGTTGGCGCCGATGGTGGTGGTGCTCTGAAGGATCGTGATGTCAAAATCCGTGGCCGAGCCGGAACCCGCCGTCAGCGTGCCCGAGCTGATGTTCAGCGTGTTGTTGGGCGTGCTCAGGAACTGGCCGCTGGTGATCGTGAGAATGTTGCCCATCGCCCACGTGGCGGTCGTCGCCGACGTGACCACCAGGGAGTTGATGGTTTGAGCACCGCTGAGGGCGGTAAAGGCCGTCGGCGTGGCGTTTGAAATCTTGACGTTGTCCGTCGTCGCCGCCGTGGTGATGTTATTGCCCGCAACGGCGTTGTACTGCGCCGAAAGCAGCGCGGTCACGCCGTTGGCCCCATAGGTCACGAGGTCGTTGCCGTCACGCGCGCCGGGGATGATGCTCAGGTTCGTGGCTGACGCGCCACTGCCGCCGCCGCCGACCATGCCGGGAGTCGTGTTGAAAATAATGCGTCCGTCGCTGGCTCCGGAGCCCAAGAGGCTGCCCGTGAAGTTCACAAACGCGCCGGGGCTGATGGAGAGGCTGGAGAAAATCAGCTCCGGCGTGCCGTTGCTGTTGCGGGTGACGTTGACGACCGACGCCCCGGACGCAGCCGTCAGGGCGCCGAAGGTCTGGGTGGTGGTGGAACTGACGTTGGCGCCGCTCAGGTTGAAGGTGCCCCCCTGCATATTCACCGCCGGGTAGTTGCCGGAGGAGCCAAAGCGGTTGGCTACATAGCCCGCCGCGGAACCAGTCGCGTTGTCCTCTATATTGAACGTCGCCCCGCCGTTGACGGTGATCGTGTTCGCCGAGGTCATGTTGGCGGCGGTAAAGCCCCCCTGCACCCCGGTGGCCCCGTAGATGTTGCCGCCGACCTTCAACGTGCCGCCTCCGACCGCCAGGGTGATGTTCCCGCTGAAGGTGTTGCCCGTGGAGCCATTGATAAAGAGCGTGCCGCCGTTGGTCTTGGTGAGGGTCTGCGAACCCGTCAGGGAACCGTTGAGCGTGGTGGCGAAGCCGGTAGCCACATCCACCGTGCTGGCGCTGCTTACGTTGACGGTGCGGCTGGCGCCGCTGAACGTGCTGGCCGTGGAGAGCGTGCCGCCGCCAAGGGTGACGGCCCCCGCGCCCAGCTCGCTCTCGCGGTCCACGCGCACGATGCCGCTGTTGATCGTCAAGCCGCCGGAAAGCGAGTTGTTGCCCGTAATGGTGACGACGCCTGTCCCCGCAGCCGTCAATCCGCCCGTGCCGCTAAAATTGCCGGAGACCGTGATGTTGCCAGCGCCCGAAGTCGTCAGCCCGGTGTTAAAAACCTGCGTCACGGAGCTGTTGTTAATCAGGCTGCCCGTGAGCGTAAGCGCGTTGCCTCCAATGGTGAAGGTCGCAGCCCCGGAGTTGAACGTGATGCCGCCCAGGCTGAGGGTGACGATGTCGTTGTTCAGGAGCGCTCCGGAGCTTCCAGCGGCGGAGAAGAAAATGGAGTCGCCGTTGGCAGGCGGGTTGGTCAGATCCCAGTTGGCACCGGTGTTGAAGTTGGCGTCGGTGTTGCCGAGCCAATTCAGCGTCGCCGCGGAGGCGAGCGACGTAAGCGCCAGGGAGAGAGCGGCTGCCGCCGTGGCCGGGGCGAGCCGGGAGCTCTTGAGTCGGGTGTGAAGGGCGGCGGGGCGGCGGACGATGGAGGAGGTCAGGGGCTGGGCTTTCATAAGGGAAGATTTCATGACAAGATGGTTTTTGGTTTTGAAGGTGGAGTGGTGGACGTGGTGGACGTGGTTCCGAGGGACTAAAACCCAGGGTGGGCGCACGTCATCAACGGAGATAGAATTCTGCGAGGAGTGTTCATGGGTTTATGAAGAATTCCACCACCGTTAAATGAAAGAGTCATTGCATGCAAGGTTTTTTTCTTATTTTCTTCCACTTGGAAGTTTTTGAATTCACCTCCCGAGGCTGTTTCTTCCGCGAAGAAGTGCGATGGAATGTAGCCGGAGTCGTTCTGAAGGCCGCCAAACGTGATGACGCTTCATCCCAAGGCGGCACAGGACTCTTTCCATTACCCACAAATCGGAGGCCGAGCGCGGAAGCCGAAGCGGCCCTTATTATCTGTCATCCTGAGGAGCTAACCTCGCCAAAGCGCGAGGGTGATTGTTGGGCAAGAACCCGGCATCGCCTGGCGCATTTCCGGGCCAACGGCCCAGCGACAATGTAGCCTAGGGCAACGCCCCATAAGCGCTAACTTGTTCACCATCTTATGTAAGTGTGAACTTTTGCAATTTACGCCGTCTGGATCCCTCAGCCAAGCCCTGAGCCAACTTCGGCCAAGTTTCGAGAACCCGGTTTAGCGCG
>Ga0316220_1002269_pt1 | contig 18216 bp, 10 predicted proteins | sample TBH18005metaG_FD_203632 | JGI IMG/M metagenome (GOLD analysis project Ga0316220, IMG submission 203632) | Freshwater microbial communities from Trout Bog Lake, Wisconsin, USA - TBH18005 | ecosystem: Environmental > Aquatic > Freshwater > Lake > Hypolimnion/Profundal zone | place: USA: Wisconsin...
TTAAAGGGACTCGCGGCGGCGATGATGTCGGCTTGCAGCTTCAGGATCGCCGGCGTCGGTCTGGCGCAGATGCCGGCGACCCCCAGCCCGCCGCCGGCCGCGAGGTAGTAGCGTTTGAAGGCTTCCAACTTCATCGCGGTCACTTTGGGGGCGGCGAGGACTTTGCCCTCGGCGGCAAACACTTTATCCAGGTCCGCCGTGCGCACGAAACACTGGAGCATCGTGATATGCGGCGTATGCGTGGCGTCCAGCGCGAAACCCTGGGGATAGGCGCCGAGCAGCCGCGCGTTGTCGGCCTGGCATTGTTTCAGCATCGCCGCGTCCGGTTCCAGCAGGATGTCAATGGCCGTGATCCCGCACGGGAACACGGTCTTCCAATCGTCCTTCATGCTGACCACGGTCCAACCGGCCTGCTTCGCCTGTTCCTCCAGCGCGGCAGTGAAGGATCCGTATTTGACGTCCGGCAATCCGCGGGCGGGGCCGTAGGCGAACTCGCGCCGGGCATCGTCGTGCAGCACGAGCAACTCGAACCGCGCGCCGGGCCCGCTTTGCGTGTACTCCAGCATCTGCTGGTCCCCCACGGAGTTGCCGAACGCAGCAATGGGCCGGCGGCCGATGTGCTGGTTGATGCCGACCGGTTTGTCGGCTTTGTCATCGTTGAAATTCAACTGCGGCAGGCGCACGAGCACGGCCTTGCCGTCGCGCAGCTCGAGCTTCGTCTTCATGCTGCTGCCCACCACCTGCTCGGGGGGGATGCCATAGGCGGCTTCCGCCCACGGGCGCATGAACTCGATGCCGCCGCCGGAGACGATGAAGTTCTTGAAGCCGTTCGCCCGGAAATAGGCGAGCACCTCGAGCATCGGCTGATAGGTCATGTCCAGGAAACGCTTGCCGGTCTGCGGATGCTTCGCGGTGGCGATCCACTCCTTGACCATCTGCGCAAATTCGTCGGTGGTCATGCCGGTGTGCGTGGCCATGAAGAGTTCCATCAAGCCGTGATCGCCGCCCTCGAGCGCCCCTTTCACGTCGCCGCGGAGCAGCGAGGCGAACGGTTCCTTGGTCTGCCACTCGGGATGCTGCGGCGCCAGCGCCTTCACGCGATCCATCACAAAGTAGAACTGGACCGGCGCCGGCTGTTCGCTCCAGAGCGTGCCGTCGTTGTCGAACACGGCAACCCGTTCGGGGAGGGGCACAAAGGTCGGCGAGCCGGGTTTCGTCACCTTCTCGACGAAGGTGAGCATGGATTGTTTCGCCGCACCGTCATTCCACGAAGGCAACGGGTCCTGGGCGCGAACGGCGGTGCTGATGGCCGCAACGAGGAGCGCGGCAGCCAGCAGGCTTTGCGGGTCGCGCCGGAGCCCTGCGGAGGCGGAGCTGCGTGTGGTTTTCATGACTGCGTTTCTTCGGTTTCTGTTCACTGGTTACTGAATAGGTGTCACGGATTGCTGTTCACCGACTGCCTTTCGCTGGTGAAGTCGCGGACCGGTCCGGTGGCCAGTCCGGCACGGACCAGCCCGCGTGTTTCACAATCGAAGGTGTCGTTTCATCAGATTATTGGCCGGCACCTTTGGCCGCTGCCGCCGCCTGTTCCATCTTCTTCCCCAATTCCACCTTCAGAGCGTCGAGGTTGAAGCTCGCGCCCGACTGCATGGGCGGATACTCCAAGAAGGATGGGATTTCCTTCGCAATTACCTGCTGGACGAGGACGAAGCGCCAGAATTCATAAACAAACCAGTTCCAGTATTGCACTGAACCTTCCGCCGACATGTTTTGCGACCAAGTCGTGCGTTCAAACGGGTCCAGACGCAAGTTGACCAGGACGGGCACGTCCATGTGGGTCTTTTCACCCAGCCAGCCTTTGGGTTGGTCGATGAAGCGATATTTGAAATCGTCATAGCGCACCGCGCCGAGCGTGCTTTCGCCCATGTAGAAGATTTCGTGACGTTTCGATTCACCCTTGCCGGTGATGGCGTCCATCTGGTCGTAGCCGTCCAGGTGGTTCCTGTAGGTGCGGTCGCCGAGCTTCACGCCCTTGAGCAACTGCTCGTTGATGTCCGGGTTGCCGGCGGCATGCAGGAACGTGGGCATCCAGTCCAGGCCGGAGAAGATACCGTTCTGTGTGGAATCCGCCGGGACGTGGCCGGGCCACCAGAGGATGCACGGAGTGCGGAAGCCGCCTTCCATGACGGTTCCCTTGGCCATGGCAAACGGTGTCTGGCCGCCATCGGGCCAGGTGAATTGTTCCGTGCCGTTGTCGGAGGTGAACATGACAATGGTGTTGTCATCAATGCCCTTGTCTTTGAGATACTTCATCATGGCGCCGACTTCGTCGTCCAACTCGGCCATGCCGGCTTCCTGAATCGTCCAGCCGTTCTTGGAATTGCGCATGCCTTCATACTTCGGCGAGAGATGCGTGGTGACGTGCATCCGGGTCGGATTGAGCCACAGGAAGAACGGCTGCTTGGCGGCGATGGCCTTGTCCGTGAACGTCTCGGAAGCGGAGATAAAATCCCAGTCCACCGTCTCCATGTTGTATTTGATGCCGGGCATGGGGTGCGGCGGCAACGGGCCGGCGTCTTCGATCTTCTGTTTGCCAATCTTGCCCCAGCGAGGCATCTCCGTGGTGTCGTCCGTATCGGTCGCGTAAGAGTGAACCATGTTGCGCGGGCCGACGACGTTCAACAACTCCTGCGGATACGCGGGATGGAAGGGGTCTTCCATGGCGTCCAGGTGATACAGGTAGCCGAAGAATTCATCGAACCCGTGGAGCGTGGGCAGGAACTCGTTGCGATCGCCCAAATGGTTTTTGCCGAACTGCCCGGTGGCATAGCCTTGCGCCTTGAGCGCGGTGGCAATCGTGCAGGCCTGTGCCGGCATGCCGATCTTGGCACCCGCCTGGCCGACAGTGGTCATGCCGGTGCGGAAGGGCAACTGCCCGGTGATGAACGCCGCGCGGCCCGCCGTGCAGCTTGCCTCAGCGTAGTAGTCGGTGAACTTCATGCCTTGTTTGGCGAGCTTGTCGAGGTTCGGGGTTCTGCCGGCCATCATGCCCATGTTATAGGCGCCGATGTTGAACCAGCCGATGTCGTCGGCCATAATGACGACGATGTTGGGTTTCTTGGCCTGCCCCGCCGTAGCGGAAGCAAAGGCTGGGTCTGCTGCCTGGAGGTTGGCCGTGACGCCGAAGAGCCCCGCGCCCGCCGCCAGCAGTGACAAACCGTAGTGCTGTAGCTTCTTTGTTTTCATGTTTTGTGTTTTAGTTCTGTCCGAAACGCGGGTGGATTGCATCAGCGGCGGACAAATTGGTTTTTTCGTTTGGGCCGCACCCGTCTCGGACGGGTGCGGCCCGGTGCGTGGTGAGGTTATTCCCGGATCGCGGCGAGCCTCCTGCCTTCCTCGATCTTCTTCTCGTCCCCGGCGGCGAGACCGCTCTTGCCGAGTTCGATGACCACTTTCTTGAGGTCGCCGGTGAACTGGAACGGCATCTTGGCCTCGTAGTCCTCGACGACCGGCGTGCCGGTGTCCAGGCCCACATCCATCGTCTCGTCGAGCGAGAAGCGGAGGGGGATGGTGCGCTCGACTTCACCTTGTGCGACCTGCTGGCCGTCCACGGAGAGCGTGCCGGATGCGCTTTTGCCCATGCCCGGGCCGTGGTATTTCATGTCCACGCGGATGGTGTGCTTGCCGGGGGCGAGCTTCTCCGTCGCGGCGACGCGATATTTGTGCTCCGGCAACTGCGAGAAGGCGTACACGAACTGCGGTTTGCCGTCCAGGATCAGCAAGGCATAACCGCCAAAGCGTCCGCCCTGGGTGATCAGCACGCCTTCGGCCCCGGCCGCCGGAACCTCGACCTCCGCCGTGATGGCGAAGTCTTTGTTTTTCGTGTCCGGCGCCGTGCCCTCCGGGACGCGAAAGGTGCCCGGATAGTAGGTGAAGGTGCTGCGACCGCGCGTCAGGCTCGGACGCAGGCGCACGTCGCCTCGCTCGGCGAGTGAGGAGTCGAGCGGATAGACGTTGTATTTCTTTGCTTCGCGATCGAAGGCGGCCTGCATTTCCTTGAGTTTCTTAGGATTCTCCGCCGCCAGGTTTTTCGATTGCGAGAAGTCCTCGGCGACGTGGTAAAGCTCCCACTGGAAGTCATCCGGGTTGGGTGTGGCCTTGCCGATGGCCGGGGGGGCCCAGGGGAGTTTAAGTGGGGTCGTGTTGGCCATCCAGCCGTCCTCATAGATGCCGCGATTGGCCATCAACTCGAAGTATTGCGAGCTGTGGTGGGTCGGCGCCTTGGCGTCGTCGAAGGTATAGACCATGCTCTTGCCCTCGATGGGCTTCTGCTTCACGCCGTTGATCATCGTCGGTTCTTTGATCCCGGCGGCATCGAGAATCGTCGGCACGATGTCAATGATCGAACTGAACTGGGAGCGGATTTCGCCGGTCTGCTTGATGCGCTTGGGCCAGGAGATAACCAGGCCGTTGCGCGTGCCACCGAAATGCGAAGCGACTTGTTTGGTCCACTGGAACGGCGTGTCCATCGCGTGCGCCCAGCCGACCGGGTAATGGTTGTAAGTGGTCGGCCCGCCGAGGTCGTCCATGATGGAAAGGAGATAAGGGATGGTTTCCTTCAGCCCGTTGGCCGCGACGCCGACTTCGTTGGCCAGACCCTGCAACGTGCCTTCGCCGCTCGCGCCATTGTCACCCATTTCATAAATGATGAGCGTGTTGTCCAGTTCTCCGGTATCCTCGACCGCCTGGATGACGCGGCCAATGTTGTAATCGCAGTAGGCCAGGCAGCCGGCATAGACTTCCATCATGTGGGCGTAGAGTTTCTTCTCGTCGGGGCTGCACGAATCCCAGGACTGAATTTCCTTGGGGCGGGCGGTGAGCGCGGTGCCGGCGGGCACGACGCCGAGCGCGATCTGCCGCGCCAGCGTTTCCTCCCGCAGCTTGTCCCAGCCTTGGTCGAACTGGCCCTTGAACTTGGCAATCCATTCCTTCGGCGCGTGGTGCGGCGCGTGGCAAAGGCCGGGGGCGTAGTAGGCGAAGAACGGCTTGTCCGGCGCCAGACTGTTTTGCTGGCGGATCCACTGGATGGCATGGTCGGCCAAGTCACCGTCGAAATGATACTTTGGGTCGTGTGCCGGGGCCTCGTACGGCTTGGTTCCCTCGTAGGCGGCCGGATGCCACTGGTCGGTGTCACCACCGATGAAGCCGAAGAAGTACTCGAAGCCTAAGGCCGTGGGCCAGAGGTCGAACGGCCCCGCCTGGCTGCTCTGCCAATCCGGTACGTTATGGTTCTTGCCGAACCACGCCGTGTTGTAGCCATTCTGTTTCAGCATCTCTCCAACGGTGGCGACGCTCTTTGGCATCAGGGAATCATAGCCAGGATAGCCAGTCCCCATTTCCGTGATGACTCCAGTGTGGGCGGTGTGGTGGTTGCGTCCGCTGATGAGTGCGGCGCGCGTGGGCGAGCAGAGCGCCGTGGTGTGGAACGTGTTGTATCGCAGCCCGGCTTTCGCCAGCTTGTCAAACGCCGGTGTCGGGATCGGTCCGCCGAACGTGGACGCGGCGGCAAAACCCACGTCATCGGTGAGGATGAGCAGAACGTTGGGCGCGCCCTTGGGGGCGGTGAGCGGCTGGGGGAAGTCCGGCGTGGACTCCGCAGCCGTGCGTCCAATCTTGCCTTTGAAGGGCTGGGGTGGTTTGGGCAGGACTTCTTGCGCCCTTCCGCCGACGCCCAGCAACGCCATCGAAGCGGCTAAGACAGTCAGACCGTATTTGATCAGGTTATTTCGTTTCATATAGGTTGCTTGTTTGTTGTGGTGTCAATTATGAAGGCATTGGGTTTCGGGTTATTGCTGTGTCCATGGCGTGGTTTTGATTGCATCAGCGGCGGACAAAGGGGTTGTTTTGGTGTTCGTTTAGGGTTTCTCCACGCGGATCGCCACGGACTCGGTGGCGCGGAGGACGACCTCGGCGCCCACGGTTTGGTGCTCCAGGTCCACGTCCGGGCGGACCTTGAAGGTCTTGGTGGTGCCATCCGGGAAGAGGAGGGTGGCTTTTCGGTGTTTGACGTCGATGGCTTTGACTTTGGCGGTGACCTCCACCGTCGCCGCCAGCACGGCCCCGGGTTTGGCACCGACGGGCGCCAGCGCCACCGCGGCCGCGGCACCATCACCTGCGGCCTCGCCGGGTTGGCGCACGAACACGACGAGCTGCTCCGTCGCGGTGGCTTTGACCTGGTCCCCAATCTGTAATTGATCGAAATTGACGACGTCGGGTCCGGCCTTGAGGGTGGTCTTGACCCCCTGCGGGTCCACCAGGGTCACCTTGCGGTTGGGCTTATCGATGCCGGTGATGGTGGCGGTTTCCTGGTAGGTCTCGAGGCGGACCCCGCCGGGCACGCCGGGCTGGACGGCGGTAGAGCCCGTGGTCTCGCCTTTGGGCGCGGTGGAACAGGAGCTGAAGCACAGCAGGGCCGCCGGCAGCATGACCGTGAGTGCCAGGGCTGGGAGTTTCATTTTCATGGACGTAATCATTGGGTTTGAGGAACGGTTTGGTATGGGATTGGCTTGCTATCGGCGGGATCGGCTGGAACCGCCCCCAAAGGACGGGCGGTTGCCCTGAAAGCTCTGCGCGCGCTGGGCGCCCAGATCCTGGGAGCGGGCCACATTATCAAAGGACGAGTTCCGCTGCGGCGCCGCGAAACCGCTGGACGAGGAACCAGCCCGCGGCTCGGGGCGTCCCGCCTGGTTCCAACCGCCCGAACCGCTCTGGCGATAGACATTGCCGTCCTTGGCGGCGATCGTGTGATCGCCGACCTTGACCACGCCCCCGTTGTCGGTGCGCACGCCGCTGACGGTGCCGCCCTGGCCGGTGCGCGGGTTGTAAACGGTGGCGCGTCCGGCGGTGACGGATTTTCCGGTGTAGGCGTTGCCGACCGTGACCTTGCCGCCGGCCGCCACGGTCCCGGTGCGGTTGTTGTAGGCCACGCCCTGTTTGCCGTAGGCGTAGTTGCCGGTATAGACATTCTGCACCCCGCCTTTGCGCCCGGCCACCGAGGTGCCGGTCGAGGAGTTGTAGGCGTGGCCGTATTTCGCGGCCCAGGCGTTGCCGGTCCAGGCGTTGTAACCGCCCGAGCTGCGGCTCACGCCCGACCACGACCCATTGTGATGGTAGATGTAGCCGGAGGACCCCGCCCAGCCGTAGGGCCCCCAGGCCGCATAGCCCCCGCGGGCGTTGTAATGCACTCCGTAACAGCCGTGGTAGTACGCCCCCCAATACGGTGCCGGGGGACAGCAGCGCCAGCTCGAACCCATCGCCCAGCCGACCGCAAACCCGAAACCCCACCCGGCCCACGGCGTCCAGCAGGGATTGCAGGCATAGCCGTAGGTGATCGGGTACGAGATGTAAACCGTCGTGCCCACGTAGGCCGGGTACACATAACCGGTCCCATAAACCACCGTGCCCGAGGCGGTCACCACCGTCCCGTAGTAGCCCGGCGTCAGCCCCACATAAATATACCGGGCGTCATAGGCGTAAACGCGCGCGTAGGTGACGTAGTGGATGGGCGAGGTCACCGGGATGGAATAAATGATCGCCGGCACGCTGGTGGCTGGAACCCAGGGACCGGTGGCGGCGGTGGCGACGAACCACACCCCGTTCTGGCAGGCGTACCAGGCATAATCCCCCACCCGGATGACCGGCGTCGCGCAGTTGAATACGTAAAACAGCGGCGTGCCCTCGATGGGTTTCAATTGTGCCGGCCCGTCGTATTGCGGCGGCGGTGACATCTGCGCCTGGCTGCGATCCACCTGGGTGGACTGCGGAATGCCATTGGCGATGGCGGCTTCCTGCGCCTGGCGCGTCCCCGGCACGGAGGCCTTTACGTTCTCCTTGGGGCTGTCATCGGGAATGCGGGCGAAATCCCCCGGCAGGCTCTCCCCCGGCACGAACTCCCACGGCCCCTCGTTGGACAGGGCGCGGAACCAGCGGCCGGAAGCCAGCACGTAGGTCTTCTGGTCGACCATGTATTTGAAGACCGGCGACGCCGTATTGGTCACATAGAGCAACTGCGTGCCGGGAATCATTGACCACATCGGCGCGCCGTCGGTTTGCACGAGTTCCGTGGGCGTGGTGGTGAGGTAGAGGATGGGCACCGGCGTGGTCTTGAGCGACGGTGGCTTGCCCGTCTCCGCGTCCTCCTGGCCGGCCAGCAAGTCCACCTGCTTGGCTTCGACGGCCTGCTTTTCCGCCTTCGAGATGTCCCGGGGGATCTTGCGCGCGACGCTCCACGGCCCGCCCAGGCCGGGGGCTTCCACGTAGCCGTCAAAGAGGTGCAGGTAGTGTTTGCCCGCCTTGTCCCGCAGTAACAGCGCGCGCGTGTTGCCAACCCGCTCGACCTCCAGCTTTTCCACCGGCCGATACACCGGCGGCCCATCCACGGGGATGAGCAGGGCCGGTTCGTTGGCGAACATAATCACCGGCGGGTCGTTCCGCAGGGCCAGGCCTTGCGCCTGCTGCCGAGCTTCAACGACCGCCAGGCTGGCTTCGATGCGGTCGAGCGACATGCTCTGGACCTGCGGCGGGAGGACGACTTGCAGCGCCTCCGCCCAGCCGTCCGCCTGCTCCGGCGCGGAGGGAAAGCTCGCCTTGGCGACCTGCAGGTTCTCGAAGGTCACCATCCGTTCCGCCCGGTCCACGAACGTCCGCGCGCTCACCTCGATGACGCCGAAGGTGGGCTGCGGGGCGCCGGGCGGCTGGACGGCGATGGCCGCATGGGCGGTCAGCGTCAGGTAGTCCCAGGAGTCGAGTTGCGGTTGGTAAATGGTGTTGGTGACCCCGCGGTATTCCAGCACCAGGGGCCATTGCTCCAGCGACTCGGCGCGAGCCGGATAAACGACGGAACTAAGTGTTCCCGCTAACGCGAGGACGACCAGATTGAGGTTGCGGATGACCATAATGTTAGGCGGACGGCGTTTCACTTGGGGAACAGGAAGGTGACGGCGAAGCGCAGGCCCCAGTCGGGTCCGCCGCTGGGGCGTTCGGCATAGTACTTCGCGCCGAGCGTAAGCTGAATGGGTTGCTTGCCGACCTTTAGCAACTGGCTCACCGTCACGTTGAGCGGCACGGTCCACTGGCTGTTCGACCAGTCATAGGTCGACTCGGTATTCACGCCGAAGGTGGTGAAGGTCTTGGTGGTATAGGAAACGAAGGGTTGGAGGAAGGTGGCGTTGACCTGGCCGCCGCTGCCATCGCTGGCGTCGCCGGCGGAGGACGCACCGTACCGACCGGCGTCCGCGTAGGACCAAAGGTGGTTGACCAGCAAGCCGTAAGTCCAGCCGTTGCGCTGCTGGAGCGCCAGCGCGGTTGGGCCGGCGCCCCATTTGCCGGACCCGAGCGCCCGATCCGTAGCGCTGGGCCATAAGGCCACCGGTCCCGCCGCCAAAATCCACCCGCCCACCGGGGCCTTGGGCGAGAAAAAGAAACTCTGCACGACGTCACCCAGGCCGGCTTTGTCACCGCCCCCTTGGATCGGGGACTCGGCGTAGATAACCGGCACGATGGTCCGCGTGATGAGGTTCCAATCCTCGCTCAGGGAAAACGGAATGACGGGCTGGACATTGGCGGTGTAGCGCATGGCGTTCGCCGAGCCGACGCCTAAATCCCAATTGTTTTGGATGGGCACGCTGATGAGGTTGGCGACGGGGTTCGCGAGCTTCTTGGCCAACTCGGCGCCCTCGGCCTTCCCGTCCTCCGCCGCGCCGCCACCTTTGGCCGGGGTGGCGTTGAGCGGCGCGGAAGCGGCGTCGTGGTCCTGGCGGGGCTGGGTTTGGGCCAGTGAGGTTGACGCCGTGACAACGACGACCAGGGTCAGCGAGATGATTACAGGTTTCATAAATCGGTTTCAGTTGTGCAGTCCCACCGCGCGACGGATAGCGGCCAGCACGTCCGCCCCGGAGTCCGTCTTGCGGAAGTAGCCGGCGCAGGCGGAGGCCTCCGCTTGGGCCCGCACTTCGGGTTCATCATGCGCCGTGATGAAAATGACCGCAGTGTCGTTCTTGACGCCTAGGAGCCGATCTCTGAGTTCCAACCCGGACATCCCGCCCAGTTGGATATCGAACACCAGGCAATCGAACTTGGGGTGCTTGGTATCCGCGAGGAAGGCTTCGGCGGAGGCGTAGGTGATCGGTTGCAGATGAGCCGCCCGCAGGAGCCGGCTTAACGACCGACACACGCTCTCATCGTCATCGACCACCGCGATATAGATGTTCTGGCTTTCGCTCATCGCTTAATTCGTGAGCAGTTTATAACGCGGCGCGCGGGGACGACTACTGCCCTTAAGGGCAGGTGCGGGTGTCGTAGCGCAGGTTTTCTAACCTGCCGTTTCGCCGACTTTCCAGTCGGCTGGCCGTGGGATTCGTCCGGCGCCCGCAGGTTGGAAAACCTGCGGAACGGCAGACAAAAATGTCTGCGCTACCCCCCGCCCCGGCCGGCCTCGATCCACAAGCGCGTCAGCTCCGCCGTGGAGTGAACGCCGAGCTTGGTCGTGATGGCGGTGCGGTGGAGCTTGACCGTGCGCTCATGAATTCCGAGGTCGTCGGCGATTTGTTTGTTCAGCTTGCCCTGGACCACGTGCGCGAGCACCTCCAGCTCGCGCGGTGTGAGGGTGGCAAAGGGCGCTTGCCGGGCTTGCTGCCGCGCCCGTTCGTCGCGCGCCTGGGCATCCCGGGCCAGGGCGCGTTGGATGGCCGCGAGCAATTCCTCCTTCGGGGAACGTTTGGTCAGGAAATCTTCCGCGCCCCGCCGCATCGCTTGCACCGTGCTCGGAATGTCCCCGTGACCGCTGAGGAAAATGACCGGCAGCGCATGCCCCGCTTGCGCGAGCGCTGCCTGCAGGTCCAAGCCGCTTAAACGCGGCATTTGCAGATCCGTCAGCACACAACCCGGCACGTCCAATTCGGGCCAGGCCAGCAGCTCCGACCCCGAGGAAAACGCGCGGACCGCGAAACCGGAAGCGCGCAAGAACCGGCCTATGGCGGTCAGAAAAGAGACGTCGTCATCCACCAGAAAGACGGTGGCCTCAGGCGAGGGGGTGGGGGGCATGGGGGGAGGCGGCAGTAAACAGGAAACAGTAGGCAGTAAACAGTAAACAGTAAACAGTAAGCAGTGATCAGTAAGCAGTGATCAGTGGCTCTCCGCCTGCTGCTCCCCCTGGGCGAAGTACTCCGTGGCATCTTCGTGGAGGGCGGCTTCCGGGGGGCCGCAAAAGGCATCGGCCTTTTCGACCATGGAACCTAGCATTCGTCCGATCTCCTCCAGGCCGGAGTACAGTTGCGTAGCGTCCGGGGCGGAGAGGTAGCCGCAGTCCAGCGCTTCACCTACCCAATGCTGCGTCTCCATTTGCTCGGCGTCCGCGTCGGTCAACTTGCTCACGAAATGCTTTTCGTAGCGGCGTTTCGCCCAGGCCTCCGCAAGCTGCGCCCCGACGGATCGTGCCGCGCGGCGGATCTGATCGGTCAACGAGTACATTTCCTCTTTGGGAAACGCCTTGGAGAGCTTGAAAACCGCCCGCGAAACCTCGCGCGACTTCTGATAAACCCGCAGGTCCCGAAAACTTCTCGCATATCCAACACTCATATTTCACCTCAATTTAGTTCTCGTGTTTTCCCCACTCACTGCCCACTGCTACTGCTTACTGCTACTGCTACTGCTCACTGCTCACTGCTCACTGCTCACTGCTCACTGCCCACCGCTCACTGCCCACCGCTCACTGCCCACCGCTCACTGCCCACCGCTCACTGCCCACCGCTCACTGCCCACCGCTCACTGCCCCATGCGCTGGAGATCATGATCGGTCATTCCGGGCCCAGATTAGCAGGAGCCGGCTCGCCTCGCCAAGCCGGGAGATGAGCGGGTAGTGCGGACGGACGTGAGACGGGATTCTCCTCTCCAGGCCTTGTTCGGGCTTGAAACGAGGGCGTGGCGGCAGTTACGCTTACGAACGATATGACCGACTCGAAAATGCCGCGCGCGGTGCAGCGTCGCGGTCGGACTCACAGCCCGCCAGGGTTGCTGACGGCGGGCTCGTGATTCCGACCCGTCTCATTCTGTTCCTGCTCGCAGGGATGTATATCACGCTTCCCTGCGGGCTGCTGGCGGCGTACGCCGATGCCACCCGAACCACGTTTCGCGGAGACCCCGACTACCTGATCGACAGGTGGGATTTCGCCCAGGCGTGGCCGGACTCGCCCCCCCGTTCCATCGCGCAGACGTCCGATGGCTACCTCTGGTGCGGCACGCTTCACGGACTGTTGCGGTTCGATGGCGTGCGTTATACGCTGTTCGACAAGGCGACGGTGCCGGAACTTCCCAACTCCGGGATTACCCGGCTGCACGTTGCTCGCGAGGGTGATCTGTGGGTGGGCACGGTCAACGGGTTGGCGGTCCGCCACGGAGCGGAGTGGCGCCCCATCCCGCTGCCAGGGACCAACGACAACCGGGGCCATTATATTATCCGCAGCCTGGCCGAGCGCCGGAACGGGGACCTGCTGGTAACGACCGCCGACCGGGGGATGCTGGAGTTTAGTGAGGGGCGGTTTCAGGCCCTGCCAACTCCGTTCGCGGAGCCCACCAACCACTGGTTCAGCCGGGCCGATGCGGAGGGCAACTGGTGGGTCGTCGCGCCCACCTTCCTCGCCAAGTGGGATGGGCGCGCCTGGGCCAAGGTGGCGACGCTTGTCGGCTTGACCAATTTCGCACCCCGCCGGGTGGGTGGCACGGCGGGGCGGACCAGCGGCCTCTGGCTGGTCCTGGGCGCCGAACTCCGCCATTATGAGGGCGAGGCGGAGACGCGCCGCACGCCGTTGCCCGGGCTCGGCGGTGAGATTCTGGACGTCCTGGAGGATCGCCGTGGAAACGTGTGGATCTGCGCCGGCGAGTCGGGCCTTTGGCAGGTCAATCCCGACCAGCAGGTGCGCCATTGGTCGACGGCCAACGGTCTGCCGGATACCTATGTGTGGTGCGCGTTCGAAGACCGCGACCAAAACGTGTGGGTGGGCGCCGAAACGGGCGGCCTGACGCGCTTCCGGGAACGTGCCTTTCACAGCTTTTTCACCAGCACAAACCGTGCGGCCTTCGCGCGCTACGCCCTGTCGCCCTCAACGAACGGGGACGTCTTCATCGCCGCCTGGCGGCAAGGGGTGTGGCGCGCCACCGCGGGGCAGGTGGCCAAATTAGCCCTGCCCAAGCCGTTCGAGGACGGCTCGGTGTCGGCGCTGAGCCTGCTGGCGGATCGCTCCGGCGGCCTCTGGGTTGGCGCGATGACCGACGGCGTCTGGCGCGTCGAAGGCCCGAACGTCCGCCGGTTGGCCATTGACCAGTCGGGCCAGGCCCCAGTAAATCGACTCTTCGAGGATTCACGCGGCCGCGTCTGGCTGGCCGGCGGCCGGTCGGTCGCGGTTTTCGAAGCCGGGAGGATGCGCAGCGTCGCTCCCTCGGAAGGCTTGCCGCCGGGCTCGGTAAACGCCTTCGCCGAGGACCACACCGGCGCCATCTGGCTGGCCCAGGAGCGGGGTGTCTTCCGCCTCGAAACGAACCGCTGGGCGGAAGTGCTTGACGCTGAGGGCCGGTCGTTGCACGTCAGCGGCCTGTTTCCCGATTCCGGGGGCACGCTGTGGATGGCCTCGATTAACGCCGGCCTGTTCTGTTGGCGGGACGGCCGGCTGCAGGAAAAGCGGCTGCCGCCGCAACTGCCGATGCGCGGCGTCTACGGGTTCATCGAGGATAACCTGGGGTCCTTTTGGATGATTTCAAACCAAGGCATTTTGTGCGCGCTCAAGCAGGATCTCACGGCCTGGTTTGCCGGCACACCCGCCGAGGTGGCCTGGCAGCGGTTTGACGCTGGGGACGGACTGCCCGCAGCGGAATGCGGCGCCAGTGCGCGGGACGGCCGCGGGCGCCTCTGGTTCGCGACCGTGCGGGGAGTGGCGTGGGTAGATCCGAAGGCCGGCCACCCGGACCCAATCCCGCCAACGGTGCAGATCGAAGATCTGACCTACTACCGTGCCGCCAGGCGGGTCTATGGCGGCGAGCCCGCTGGAGCGCCTGCGCCCCCGGTGCGCGTGAGCCTGCAGTCTCCGTTCCCCGCCCGACTCACCCTGGCGCCGGGCAGTCGCCGGCTCGAACTCGACTATACCGCGTTTGACTTCAGCGCGCCCGAAAAACTGCGCTTCCAGGTCAAGCTCGAACCCAACGACAGCGACTGGAATGACGTTGGCGAGCGGCGGACCGCCTATTACTACGACTTCAACCCGGGCCAGTTTGTGTTTCATGTCCGTGCCGTCAACCATCAGGGCCTATGGAACGAAGCGGGCGCCAGCCTCGCCTTCACGGTCCAGCCTTTCTTCTGGCAGACCTGGTGGTTCCGGGGAGGCGCGCTCGCCTTCCTGCTCGCGGCCGGAGGGTCCGTCGCCTGGTGGGGGGCACACCGCCGCCATCAAAACGAAATCGCCCAGTGGAAGCGCACCCAGCAACAGCAGGCGGAATTGGCTCATGTGGGCCGCGTGGCGGTCATGGGGGAGCTCGCCTCCTCGCTGGCGCACGAACTGAACCAACCACTCGGCGCCATCCTCCGCAATGCCGAGGCGGCGGAGTTGTTCCTGGAAGCACCCTCCCCGGATCTGGCGGAGGTGCGCGCCATCCTGGAGGACATCCGCGCGGACGACCAGCGCGCCGGGGCGGTCGTGGATCGGATGCGCGCGATGATGAAACGACGACCCATCGAGTTCGCCCTGGTGGATGTGAACGAGCTCGCCGCCAACGTCCTCAGCCTGGTGCGTTCCGACGCCGACACGCGCAAGGTCCGGATCACCTTTGAAGCGGCGCCCGCGGTGCCGCTGGTCAAGGGCGACCGCGTTCAGTTACAGCAAGTCTTGCTGAATCTGCTGGTGAATGCGATGGAGGCGGTGACTGACTCCGCGCCGCCAGCCCGCCAGGTCGCCGTCTGTGTCCAAGCCGCGGGCACGCAAATCCTGGTAGCCGTCAGGGACGCCGGCCGGGGCATCCCGGCCGACCAATTAACCCGCATCTTCGAGCCGTTTTTCACCACCAAGCCCAACGGCCTGGGGATGGGCCTGGCGATCTGCTCCCGCATCCTCGAGGCGCACGCGGGGCGATTATGGGCCGAAAACAACCCCGACCGCGGGGCGACGTTTCGCTTCACCCTCCCGGCGGCGAAGCCGCAACCCGGCCCGGCCTGAACGCCCCCCGCAATCCCACCAACGCTTTTCCTCGTTGACGACACCCGCAAGGTGGTCGGATGAGGCGGTGGAAGCGAGCGAGCCAGAACCCGACGGCATGCTCGTCAACCCCTGGCCCGGCCGGAGAGTGGACCTGACCCGAAACGGCAGGAAAGTGGAGACCATCGTTGGCGATAGGTTCACGCTCAAGACGGCCGCCCATGAAGAGCTGGACATTTCAGCCAACTCAAGGAACGCTTCCGCTATGAACCTGCGCTTGGCAATGCTCACCGGCTTCGCGCTTGGCATGACGGCTTTGGAAGCTGCCACCGCCGAAGCGCGGCCGCGACGACCGGACGTGTGGGCCGTCTATTACGCCTGGTACGAGACGGCCACCGGGTCTCATGGCCGCTGGACCCAATGGAGTGCCGACCAGAGGGCCAACCCCAGCCCGAAGCCCAAGTCAAAAGCAGAGCCGCTGATTGGCTACTACGACAGCGACAATCCTGACGCCGTGCGCTGGCATGTCCGACTCGCGAAAGCGGCGGGCATCGAGGCATTTCTGGTGTCCTGGTGGGGTGGCGCGAACATCAGCGGCGCTGCCTTCGAAAAAACCATCCTGCCCGTGGCCGCCGAGGAAAAGTTCAAGGTCGCGCTCTGCAGCGAGTTGGCGCAGTTCCATCACGACCTGAAAACGCTCACGCAGCAGACGGCCGAGGTGCTGCGGCGCACCAAGGACAGCCCTGCCTACCTGCGCGTGGATGGTAAACCGCTGGTCTATCTGTACCAGGTGCCTTTCGACCCCAAGCTGACGCCCCAGACCTTCGCGGAACTGCGCCATGGCGTCGAGGCGGAGGTCGGCCCCGTGTATTGGATGATGGACAAGGTAACCAACGTCGGCGACCGCGGCTTGGACTTCCCTGCTGAATGGCTGAGGATCCCCGAAATCCCGATGTTTGGTTTCTATGGCACGTTCAGCGTGAAACGCATCTGGAAATACGACGACCTCGTGCCCCACTACACCCGCCTCGTGCGCCAGGCTCACGCCGCGGGGAAGAAGGTGTTCCTCCCGGCGCATCCTGGCCACGACAACCGCGGCTTCCGTCCGGACGACTTCTTTGTCATCCCGCGCGACGACGGCGCGACGTTGCGCGGCTACCTGCGCGCAGCCACTGATGCGGGCGCGGACGCCGTGTTGCTGACCAGCTTCAACGAATGGCCGGAGACGACGATCGTTGAGCCTTCTTCCTCTTGGCCGGACCCCTACCTCTACCTCAAGATCCTGGCGGACTGGAAAGGCATGACCTTCATTCCGCCACCGTTACCGGAGCCGCGCGCTGTCAAAAAGGCAGTTTCCAATCAACCGGAAGGACCGTAAAACTACTTTCAACCCATGAAACACGAACCTCACTTTCTCGGCATGACCTGCACTGTCTTGACCTTGATGCTGGAGGGTCTCTCCAGCCTGCATAAATTGAAGTTCCAGGGCACCCGATGACAATGCCCTGTTCCCGCCTGTCCACTTTATGAAGATGCCACCCAAACACTGGAGGACCTATGGGCTCTCCATCCTGCTCACCACGTTTTCGTTCTTCCTTGAGAGTGCGGCCTTCGCTGCCAACTCGGCCGTCATTCCTGTGGCGAGGACGAACGCGGGATGGATCGCGCGCCATGAAGCCATCAATCAGCGCGCCCGGCAGGGCAGCGTGGACTTGATCTACGTCGGCGACTCCATCGTGGAGCATTTCGACAATCAGGGTAAGGAGGTCTGGCAACAATACTACGCCCCACGCCACGCGTTGAATCTCGGCATCAGCGGCGACCGCACAGAGCATGTCCTGTGGCGGTTGGATCATGGGAACGTTGACGGCATCAACCCCAAGCTGGCAATCGTGATGATCGGCCAAAACAACGGCGGGCACAACTCGGGCGCAGAAATCGGAGAAGGCGTGACGGCCATTGTGCAGAAGCTTCACGCCAAGCTCCCCAGCACGAAACTTCTGCTGCTCGGCATTTTCCAACGCCGGGAAAAACCCACGCCGGAACGCGCCGTCCTGGCGCAGGTCAACGAGATAGTCTCCAAGCTGGCCGACGGGAAGGACATCGTCTATATGGACATCAACTACCTCTACGTCCGACCGGATGGCACGATTTCGCGGGAGTTGATGTATGATTTCGAGCATCCGACGCCACTCGGCCATCGCGTTTGGGCCGAGGCGATCGAGGCCAAGGTCGTGGAATTGATGGGGGATAGCCCGATCGCTCCAGTCCAAGCCGCCCAAACGACCCTCCCGGAGGCTACCCAGCCTGCCACAAATCTGGTGCTCAATGGTTCCTTCGAGGAGATGACCGGTGAAGCGATTCGGGGGTGGAAATCGCGGGCCTGGGCCGGCAAGGCCGCGGCCCGGTGGAGCCTCGAAACACCAGGCCGGACCGGAACGCGCTGCCTGTCCATCGCTTCGGAGAAAGGCGCCGATGCGGCGTGGACCACCACGGTGGCCGTCAAGCCAAACACCTCCTACCGTCTTTCTGGCTGGATCAAAACCAAAGAGGTGCGCGGGGCGGTGGGCGCCTTGCTGAACCTTCAGAACCTGCCGGAGGCCAGAACGACCGCCCTGGCGGGAACCAAGGATTGGACCCGAGTTGCCACCCTCTTTCGTTCCGCAGCCGCCACCGAGGTGGACGTTAATTGTCTTTTCGGCGGCTGGGGATCAGCCACCGGACAGGCTTGGTATGACGATATCGCTCTCGAGGAGTTGGCGGGAGGGACCAATGACTTGCAGGCCACCGTCACCGTTAATACCGACGCCCCTGCCGTAACCTACAGCCCCATGATCTTCGGCGGCTTCCTCGAGCACTTCGACCACCAGATTTACGGAGGTGTGTTCGAGCCCGGTTCGCCGCTTGCGGACCGGCAAGGATTCCGACGAGATGTCATTGCGGCGCTCAAAGAGTTGAAAGTGCCGGTTGTACGCTGGCCAGG
>Ga0316220_1002282_pt1 | contig 18122 bp, 15 predicted proteins | sample TBH18005metaG_FD_203632 | JGI IMG/M metagenome (GOLD analysis project Ga0316220, IMG submission 203632) | Freshwater microbial communities from Trout Bog Lake, Wisconsin, USA - TBH18005 | ecosystem: Environmental > Aquatic > Freshwater > Lake > Hypolimnion/Profundal zone | place: USA: Wisconsin...
GAAGAGGTTATTGACGCAGCTTTACAAATTAACCGATTTATCAGCGAGAGCACTGAAAAAGAGTTAGTGAAAGCTGCAAAGAAAGTAACAGGCTTTTAAGTAACACACCCCGCATGCCTATCCATGGAAGCACACTTTGTGGGGTTTTTTAAATTTTTGAGATTGGGCAAGGTGTGACCGGAGGCATCGGCACTTAATATCACCAGACCCACAGGTAACCAACTCCAAGATTGGGATTTCCTGCCCAATGTCAACAACTTTACAATTAGTCGGCAAAACTTTACAAAAATGTCAACAAAACTGTTGATATGTATACTTTTTGTCAATAACTATACATATAGGTATCAATATGGCAACTAAACCCGGTTTATACGCAAACATCCACGCTAAGCAAGAGCGCATTAAAGCTGGCTCGGGCGAAAAGATGCGCAAGCCGGGTACCAAAGGCGCCCCCACAGCTAAACAATTTAAAGAGTCTGCAAAGACCGCTAAAAAATAATGGCAACTAAAAAATCACCCCCAAACAAAAAGACGTTCACCGAGGAAATGGCTAAGACCGTTTTGGAACTTGGCAAACAGGGCGCCTCTCAAAAATCAATGTATGCCGCCATCGGTATTAGCCGTGGTACGGCAGCAAAGTGGAAAAAAGAAGACCCATACTTTGCAGAGACCATGGATATGGCAACAGTATATGGTCAGTCTTATTGGGAAATGATGCTCCTAGCCAACGTGGACAACAAAGCATTTAACTCCAGGATCGCTGAAATTGCCCTTCGAGGACAGTATCCCGATGATTACAAAGATAACCGCGAGATTAAGTCCGAGGTAAAGAACGAGGTTTCCGTTAATTTTAATGAGGAAATCGCAAAATTAATTAAAGCATTAAAAGAGTAATATCAATCAACGGGGAACGGGTTTAGCGGCCCTGCCAGTGCTTACTCACTGGCTACCCACCAAACTTATCAGTAAGGATAAAATCAATGAAAAACTGCAATTCATGCGGCATTCAAAAACCAGTAACTGAGTTTCATAAACATAAAAAAGCAAAAGACGGGTTAGTTTTGTGCTGCAAAGCGTGCGCAAAACTAAAAGCTGCCCTTTGGTATTCTAAAAATCGAGAAAAAGTAATTTCACGAACTCGAGAATGGGGTAAAAATAATTTAGAAAAAGTTAAAAAAGCTCAACGAAATTATCATACAAAAACAAAGTACGGTATAACTTTTGAACAAGAGCAAGAATTAAAGAATATACAAAATAATAGATGTGCTATTTGCGAAGATGTATTGGGTCTGGGGCACAAAGCCCACATAGATCATTCTCATGCAACTGGGGAAATACGAGGTATTCTTTGTCATCTTTGTAATGTACTTTTAGGGCAAGCTAGAGATTCCATAGAAATTTTAAAATCCGCCCAAAAATATTTAGAAAAATATACTGAAAAATCAGACTAAAAATACTTAAAAATGCGTATTAGTAAATATACCCAGTAAAAAATTCTAAAAAGGTAAAAATGACGGCTCATGCTCTTCTTTCAGCTTCGGGTTCCAAACGGTGGCTTTCATGCACCCCTTCGGCCAGACTTGAGGCAACACTCCCAGAACAAAAACGAAGTACCAAGGGGATTGATTTCTCCGCAGAAGGCACACTAGCCCACTCCCTTGGAGAAATACGTTTACGACTAAATTTCAATCAAATAGGACACGACGAGTATGACCGCGAGTATGAAATCATCAAAACCCACCCAATCTACAAAGCGTACTCCAAAGAAGAGCGCGAAGATTTCGAAGCAAATGTCGACAATTACGTCCTTTACGTTCGCAGTCAAATTGGCGAGGGCGATCGATCACTTTTTGAGCAACGTGTGGACTTCTCTGAGTGGGTTCCTGATGGCTTTGGTACGGCCGATGTGGTTATACTTTCTAAGCACGCCATTCGCGTCATCGACCTCAAGTTCGGTAAAGGAATCCCTGTCCATGCACAAGATAACCCACAACTCAGACTATACGCACTTGGAGCCTGGGCAAAGTTCCGCGACGAGTATCCAGAGATCCACGAAATCAGCTACACTATTCACCAGCCGCGGCTCGATAGCATTTCCACTGACGGAACAAGCCTTGTCAAACTTGTCGACTGGGCCAATTACTACGTACGCCCAAAAGCGAAAAAAGCGTGGAGTGGTGCTGGCGAATTCCTCCCCGGCGAATGGTGCCAGTTCTGCAAAGCCAAAGCGCAGTGCCGAGCCCGCAGCGATTTTAACACCGAGCTCGCCAAGCAAGAATTCAAAGCCCCGCCCCTCCTCAGTGAAGAAGAAGTTAGTCAAGTCCTCGCAAAAGCCCAAGGCCTAAAAACCTGGGTTAACGATGTGGAAGAGTTTGCACTTACCCGAGCTATCAATCAAAACATTGTGCCGCCAGGTTACACACTCTCCACCACAAAGACCCACCGTAAGATATCAGATACGGCCTTAGCGGCCACCGTTTTGGTTGAGAAGGGTATGGACCCAAAAGCTATTTGGGAGGCTCCAAAGCTCAAATCAATCGCCTCGTTGGAAAAATTAGGACCTAAAGGACAAGTAGCATCTTGGCTTGGTAACTTGATTTTAAGGCCAGAAGGAGAGCCCAAACTGGTGCGAGCTAAAGAGGATGTCGCGGAGGATTTTAAATGAGTACGTGGCTAATAGGCGCAATGGGGATTGTGTACGCCATTGTGTCAATAGATCAATTTATTAAAGGCGGCGTAGGTCAAGGTATTATGTTTATGGGCTACGCCATTGGAAATATAGGGCTAGTAATCGTGGCCAAATAGGAGTTTATATGCTGGTAGAATGCTACGGATCTGAGTTTGATATTCCGGATATGTTAATCGACCAGTTTGTAAAAGACTTTGATGGGCTTCCCGGAGGAAGATACCGAGAAGGTGTTCTTCAGATTCGGGAGTCTATTGAGGAAATCTTAGACATTGTGGCAGATGATCCAGAATTGTTGTACGAGAAGGAGTACCACACCGACTTCATTAGGGCATTGGCAATGAAGCAGGCGTTGGGTGAGTTAGGCATTTTGTACGATTCATAATTATTTCACATTGTGAAATTAAATGATAGTTAATTTGCGTATTAGTAACAACAGTAAGAGGGTAAATTGACTGGCACCCATAAGATCAGTCAAATCTAAAACGTTAAAAAGGTAAAAATAATTATGGCAGCTAAATCGAATAAAATTAAGTTTGTAACCGGTAAGGTACGTTTCTCTTTTGCTCATGTGTTTGAGCCAGCAGAAACATTGAACGGTACACTTAAGTACTCATCAATGATTCTTATTCCAAAATCGGATAAGGAAACTATTGCACGGTTTAATAAAGCATTTGAAGAATGTAAAGCCACTAACGCTGCATACTTTGGGGGTTCAGTTCCTAAGGTATTAAAAGGTGGTTTGCGTGACGGTGCTACAGAGCGTGAAGATGATACCTTTGCAGACTATTACTTCATTAACGCATCAAGCAATGAAAAGCCCGGTGTTGTAGATTCAGACTTAAACCCAATCATCGATAGCAATGAGTTTTACTCTGGATGCTACGGTCGTGCCTCAATTACATTGTACCCATACGATGTATCTGGATCACGTGGAATTGCATGCGGTTTGAACAACGTGCAAAAGTTAGAAGACGGTGAGAAGTTTGGTGGAGCTACATCAGCAGCGGCAGATTTCGCAGTATAAGTTTTAGAAGTACCCAGTAGATGGGTTGGCCCAGCGTAGAAACTACGCTGGGCTTTTTGCCCTTTAGATAAACCAATAATAACAAGAAAGACACCATGGATAGCTATCAAGAATATATTGGAATGAGCCGTTACGCCCGTTACCAAGACGACAAAGGTCGTAGAGAGACTTGGGATGAAACAGTTGGTCGTTTCGTAGATTATATTTTTAGCCGTACACCAGCAATCACCGCAGATTCTGCGTTAAAAGAAGAGCTATTCACCGCAATCAAGAACCTAGAACTAATGCCGTCCATGCGCGCCATGATGACAGCAGGAAAGAGTGCCGACCGTGACAATACTTGCGTCTATAACTGCAGCTATCTCCCAATTGATGATCCGAAGTCGTTTGACGAAGCGATGTTTATCCTCCTGTGTGGCACTGGAGTTGGTTTCTCAGTCGAAGCAAAGTATATTAGTCAGTTGCCGGAAGTGCCAGACCGTCTATTCGATTCCGAACATACCATTACCGTCCACGATTCTAAAGAAGGATGGGCCAAATCCCTCCGACTCCTCCTCGCAAACCTCTGGGCTGGAGAAATCCCTAAGTGGAATGTTGAGTCCATCCGCCCCGCTGGAGCACGACTCAAAACTTTTGGAGGACGTGCTTCTGGGCCAGAACCATTAGTAGAACTTTTTAAGTTCGCAGTTAATTTATTTAAGGGTGCAAAAGGTCGTCGTTTAAACTCATTAGAATGCCATGACTTGATGTGCAAAATTGGTGAGGTGGTTGTAGTGGGTGGCGTACGTCGCTCTGCAATGATCTCACTATCTGATCTTGATGATGAAAGGATTCGCCATGCAAAAGCAGGACCATGGTGGGATACTGCCCCGCACCGCGCTCTTGCGAACAACAGTGCGGTGTATAACGAAACACCTACTGTCGGAAAGTTCATGGAAGAATGGTTATCACTTTACAACTCCCATTCCGGTGAACGAGGCATTTTTAATCGGGAGGCTGCTAAGAAAGTTATTGAAAAAGGTGGCATTCGTGACACAAACTACGACTTTGGCTGTAATCCGTGCAGTGAGATCATTCTCCGTCCTTACCAATTCTGCAACCTCTCAGAGTGCGTAGTACGCCATGACGACACAAAAGAAACCCTGTTGCGAAAAGTGCGGCTTGCCGCCATCCTTGGTACAATCCAAGCCACCTTCACAAAATTCCCCTACTTGCGTAAAGTGTGGCAACGTAATACTGAAGAGGAGCGCTTACTTGGCGTTTCGCTCACCGGCATCTACGACAACCCTTTACTCACAACACAAGGACCAGAATTAAATGAACTCCTCGCAGAGCTCCGCTTGGCAGCAAGAGAGGCAAATGAACAGTTTGCTGCAATCCTTGGAATCCCTAAATCAGCTGCAATCACATGTGTTAAACCAAGTGGCACAGTATCACAACTTGTTGACTCAGCTTCGGGAATTCACCCACGACACGCTAAATACTACATCCGCCGAGTACGAGGAGATAAGAAAGATCCTCTCAGCCAATTCTTGGTTAGTCAAGGAGTTCCAGCGGAAGACTGTGTCTACAAGCCAACTCAGACAACTGTGTTTAGCTTCCCAATCAAAGCCCCAACAGGGATCACAAGAGATGACGTCGACCCCATCAGCCACTTAGAATTATGGTTAACATATCAACGCTATTGGTGTGACCACAAGCCATCTGTTACAGTTTCTGTTGATGAGCATGAATGGCCAGAGGTTGGTGCTTGGGTTTGGAAGTATTTTGACGAAATGAGTGGTGTATCATTTTTGCCAAAAGACAATGGATCATATCGTCAGGCCCCCTATACTACTTGTACAGAACAAGAATACGAAGAATTAAAAGCCAAAATGCCTGTGCTTGACTGGAGTATTTTTAAAGAAGAAACAGACAATGTGGAAGGGGCACAGACTTTAGCTTGTTCAAGTGGATTCTGTGAAATCTGATCCATGGGACTGTCCTCCACTAAACCTGTGGAACTGGAACCTTGCATGGGAGTGGAAGTCAAATCTCCCTGCAATGGTATCTGTACCCTCGACGTTCAAGATGTATGTCGAGGGTGCAAACGAACCCGGGCGCAGATTTCTAAATGGTATGTTATGTCCAACCAAGAGAAATTAAGTGTATTAAAAAGTTTACCGATCGGGAATATTTGCTAAAAAAGTAGGCAAAAATACGAAAAAGTTACCGATCGGGAAATTTTGTAAGAAAAAGTATTTCACATGGTGGTGAGTTTTGGGGGCTTCGGCCCCCTTTTTTGCGTATTAGTAAGAGTAGAATAGAAGTTTCCGCTGATACGTCAGCTTTATCCTTAGGAGTGTGCGTTATGAAACAATGCAGTAAATGTAAAATCTCAAAACCTCTTTTTGCTTTTAGTAAAAATAAACAGCATAAAGACGGCCTCCATTCCTATTGCAAAGATTGCTATAGGATTCTAAACGCTGAATATAAGCTAAAAAAGGCTTACGGCGTAACCTCCCAAGAAAAACAAAATTTAATAGATATTCAATCTGGTAAATGCGCTATATGTGCTGCGGAGCTAGATAATGCCAAATTTACAAATGTTGATCATTGTCACACCACAGGTAAGGTTCGCGGCATACTTTGCCACCATTGTAATTTTGGATTAGGTCAATTTAAAGATAATATTGAACTATTAAAATCAGCCATTAAATATTTGAAAGAAAACAATGCTAATTAATTTGGACTTTGAGGTTCGTAGCTTTATTGACTTGCCTGACCGTGGATTGGATGTATATGCTAAGGATGCTTCAACAGAGGTAATCTGTATGGCGTATTCCATTGATGGAGGTCCTGTAAAATTATGGACCCCAGAAACATCTTTGCCTCAATTTATGTATGCAAAAGATACTATTTTCCAAGGTTGGAACGTAGCCTTTGAGGTGAATATTATGCGTCATGTTTTAGGTATCAATGTGCCTTGGGAAAGAACTCGAGATACGATGGCTTGGGCTGCGGCAAATAACTGCCCTCAATCTTTGGAGGAAGCCGCCATATTTTTAGGCACCGCAGATCAAAAAGATCCGGTTGGAAAACGCCTTATTCAAAAATTGTGCAAGCCACATAAAGGCGAATTTAATAAAGATCCCGTACTGTTGAAGCAAATGTATGATTATTGCGTATCAGATGTCAAGGCAGAGATGGCTATAGGAGCCCTTTTAAGGCCACTTACAGCCTCTGAACAGGAAGTATATACCCTTACCCAGCAAATCAACGATCGAGGCGTCCCAGTGGATCCTAAAGAGCTCCACAATGCCTGCTTGGCTGTACAAAGGGCTCAGGCCGCGCTTGACAATGAACTCCTTGCCTTGACCGGTTGCAAGCCCTCAGAACGGGCAAAGCTATTGGCTTGGTTAAATGCCAATGGGGCTGGGATGGAAGATTTGACCGCCAAGACCGTATCGGCGGCTTTACCTAAGTTAGTAGGCACTAACTTACATAGAGTTTTAGAATTGCGCCAAAAAGGAAGCCAAACTAGCGTGGCTAAGTACGCTAAAATGGGAGAAATTCAAGATGAAGGAAAAATTAGGAATACACTGGTATATCATGGCGCTAGTACTGGCCGCTGGGCGAGCCGTGGTGGGCTCAATTTGCAGAATATTGCCCGCCCCACAATTAGCGATGAAGAAATTGAACGAGCAATACCTTCTGTATTTATGGGCGGAATTGGCACGATGCAAGAACTCTCAAGCCTCGTCAGATCAGCAATATCCGCACCGAGAGGCAAAACCTTCGTTGACGTGGATTTTAGCTCAATTGAAAACCGAGTTGGCGTCTACTTGGCTGGGCAAAGTGACAAAGTTGAACTGTTCAGAAAGGGATTAGATGAGTACAAAGTGTTTGCGTCAGAGTCGCTTTATCGTATCAATTACGATGACGTTACTAAAGATCAGCGCCAAATCAGCAAGTCAGCGGTTTTAGGATGTATGTTCGGCCAGGGTGCAAAAGGTCTGGTTAAATATGCTGAGGGGATGGGTGTTAAACTAAGTGAGGTGCAAGCCAAGAGCGCAGTAGATGGTTACCGCAATTCGTATGCGCGAGTAAAGGCTTTATGGGCAGCATGTGAAACTGCCGCGATTTCTGCAGTTGAGAATCCCGGTAATGCGTTTCGTGCTGGGAATAAATTGCTTCTAAAGGTGGCGAAAAATGCGCTGTGGATGCAACTACCATCAGGCAGGCTTATCTGCTGGCAGCGGCCAGAGCTCGAGCTGCTCACCACTCCGTGGGGTAGTCAGAAAGTGGGCGTTGTCATCCACAGTCAAAACACTTATACCCGCCAGTGGAGTAGAAACCCTTTGATTGGTAGTTCTATTTTTCAATCCGCTGTACAGGGTACCGCTAGAGATTGTCTTGCCGTGGCTATGATTAACCTTGAGAAAGCCGGTTACGAGGTGATCAACAGTATCCATGATGAGGTACTTCTCCTAGTTGAAGAACAAAGCGCGGAGTCCGCATTGGCCGACGTCATCAAGATTATGACTACGCCACCAACGTGGGCTCCCGACTTTCCTCTTGCTGCGGAGGGCTGGCACGGCAAGCGTTACCGTAAGTAATTACTGTCCTGCGCTAACAGGTGTGTCATGGAAAAGCACACCTGTTCCGCTGTCTGTATGGTATCCACTGTAACCAGCGTCTTTAATCATACGCTCCATATTGTTAATAGTGTGTTCAGGGCTATGTTGTGTAATACCCATTTGCGCAAGATATGGATCATTGGTCCTAGACTGCTCATAAAAATTAGCAGGGTCTTTGGAAATGGGGTAGCTATTCTGTGACACGCCAGTGTACTTATTGCCACCAACACCGCTTTCCGGAACAATAGATTCACCATGGTAGAAATAAGACCGCGGTGCCACATCAGCCGCGTTGGCCAATCTAGCAGCTTCAGCACCTTTCATACCGGTACCATATTTGCGCGGGTCTAAAACAGTAAGCCCTTCTTGTGACGAAAAGTGCGTAAATGGCACAGAGACAGCGTGGGCTAATTGCTTAAGCACATTACCACCGCCAGCATAACCAACAGGGCCGCCCTCGGCCTTCATAAAGTCTGTAGAGGCCGCGTCTTCTGGGTTATATGCTGCAAACTTACCGCGAATGTTTTGTGGTGTTAATACACCGACGTTATTTACACCGGCCTCGGTGACTGCAAAACTATCGTGACCTGTGTCTCGTAGATGTTGTAAAAAATCTGGCTTTTCCATTGTGCCCCAGTTATTAATTGGGTCAGTTAGGCGATCCATTAGTCGGCCAGTTTTAACTTCCAACTCATCAGGCATTGCGTTTCTATTAGTCTTTGCAATATAATCTGCAACGACTTGTTGGCTTTCCGGAGTAGCGGGGTCAAAATGCTTACCCAGATTTACGCTAACAGGGTATACAGTAGCACCAGTCATATACTGATCTGGTTGACCAACCATTTTTTCTATCGTAGCTTTTGTTGGTACATAGTCATGTGCGAAGTCTGTACTTTTGGTAACAAAAGTAACACCGGGGGTGTACCATTCTGGCGGCTTAGTTCCTTTAGCGGGATCAAACGACTTGATATTAGGCGATGGGCTGCCATGGTAAAAGCCTGGTGTGAACTGGGCCTTATACGCAGCTTTTGCGTCTTCTAGCAACGCTTTCATTTTGGCTAAATTTGGCATTATTTCTTCTTCGCCTTTTTAACCTTGCCACCTTTTTTCTTAGGTTGGGCATCATCTTGGTTCATCGCCTCACCGGCACCGAGTGCGCCAATACCATACATTGGCTTGTCTGCGCGGATAAATCCTTTTAATACTTCCTCTTGTGGCTCGCCAGTGATTTTGCTAGTACGCGCAAGCATCTCATTGATCTCTTGCATCATAGGCTTACCTGGGTAGTCTTTGGCACCGGCCCATGCGATGTCCTGAAAGTTAGCGGGTTGTACCCCAGCCTTTTCAGCCTCTTTAGCAAGAGCCTGCTGATAGATACCGTAGGCATTTGGAGGAGGAGACATCATCTTAGGATCCCATAACTGACTCATCTGCTCATCAAGAGTAGATACATCACGATGACCTAAAAAGTTAGCAGAGAAATTATGACGTTTTGGGTTAGTCACAGGTATCTCACCCATCTCGGCTAATTTCTTAGCCTGCTCCATGTTACCACTTACAAAACGGCCACCAATTGGAAATGGCAAATCAGCTGCTTTTGTTGGGATCTCTTGACCGAGATTCTTTTTAAAGTTTGTGTATGCAGCCATCATCAAGTTTGAATTGGGATCTGCTCCGCCAGTTGTAGCAGCCATAGCATCAGCAAAACGTGCCTTAAATTGTTTACGGCCCTCTTCAGGGCCTAACTCTTTAATAAACGCGTCTTCTAATTGACCCATAGCATACCAGTCTTTTGCAGCTGGTCTATCTTTGGCCTTCTCATAGGCGCCACGTAATCTGGCTAGTGACTCTGGATCATTAGCCAATGCCTCGTACTTGGCGATTGTCTCCGCCTTTTTAGGTACGATGTCTGTGGCTGTATATCCAGCTGTCGGATAGTGAGAAGGATCTGCGTAGTATCTTTGTTCAATATTAAAGTGTGGCTCGTAGTTGCCGGCGTCAATTTCTTTTTGAGCAGCCTTACGAGCTTTTTGAACACCTAACGCCTCCGGGCTTAATTGTTTTTGTAAAAACTCTTTGCCGGTCTTTGCGTCTACTGCAAGCATTGGTGCTATTACATCAGGATAAGCCTGAGAAATTTTGTATGGGTCAACACCAAACTTTTTGGCTAGACTCTCCGCGCCCTTGACAATCTTACCTCCAGCAGCATATCCCTTAACTTGTACCGAATTTCCGTTATATAAAATATTGGGAAGATGGGTATCTGCTAAAATGCTTTTATGTTTCGGTAACATTTTTTCAATAAAATGAACACCTTTAGCAATAGTAGGCGCGACAGATACTGCAGCTTTTTCAATCGCAGGTTCTGCCAGTTGAGCACCTTTATCAAAAGCAGCGTTTCCAGCTTGGTAGCTTAATAATCTAGCTAATTTACCAGCCCCTCCAGCCATTGGAGAAGCATCCATAGCACCAGATAATACATGACCCATGGCACCTAAATAATCACCAGATGCAGAATCCTCAATATACCCTTTACCATGTTCTGCAAGGCTTCCAGGGGTTTGAGCTAACCAACTCAATGGATTATATTTAGATTCAGAATCGGCGCCCTGGCTGCCCATTAAATTACGAGCTTGTTGCATGCCAATATACGGGGCTATGGCATCGCGAATTCGTTCGTTATAGCTTGGCTCGTAGGCTTGCGCGGTACCAAACTCTTGATCAGGCTGGCCACCTTCTGCCAGTCCAACTAGGCCACCGGTTGCGTATTGTTCTGGTGGATTAGTAAGCGGATCAATCGCACGGTTAATGATTGGCGCTGCTGCGGAAACAGCTGCCCCAATACCTCGCCATTTTGGCGGTATCTTTTTAATGTATGGTGCGGCGCCACCAAGCATACCCAATCCACTAACTGTAGCCTGTACTGGATTGTGTGCCGATAGTTGTTGTGCCAAATCAATTGCATTAGCACCCTCAGTTGCGCCAGTAACTGGCTTCATAGTACCTAAATGTGCTGCGGTCCCCAACGCACTTTCTGTAGCAGTGGGTGCAGTTGGTTGCAAATGTGGTTGATTGGCCCGACTAAAACCGGGGTATCTCTTTTGCAATTCAGTATCTCGACGAACAGCTTTAGCAGCCTCGTTTTGTGCGTCAGCGTAACTTCTCCAGTTCTGAACGCTATCTTCAACATTAACACCCCGAGGGTTAAACGCTGACTTAGGTTGGCCCTGTGAGTTTTGGTTTAAAAAAGCGGTTGCTAAGTCGTAGCCTTTTGATGCACCGGCTGCAGTAGTTCCAGCAACCCCACCAACAACACCGCCCAAAGCAGGCAATACCGCGCCTGTTGTCGGTTGACTTTGCGGCGGTAAATTATTTTGTTGGGCTTTTAGTGTATCAATATAATCAGCTAACTTTGTAGCGTCTTCGGTATTACCGGCCTCATGCGCAGCCTGCAACGCAGAATACGCATTTTGTAACTTTTCATCCATAATTAGGAGCTCTTTTTAGTTCTGTATTTATCGACTAAATCTTCTGCGGGGTGACGTATTTGATCTAACGGCTTAACAATACCTTTATAAGTATCTAAAAAATGTTTTTGGGCTGCATCACGAAGTTGAGAATACTCTGGGCTTGATTCAAACTTGTCAAAATCAGCCAAATCACCGCCGTGTGTGGGTTTCCAATCATCCCACAACTTAGCTTTGTTTTGTTGGAATATGGCAGCATCACGAATTAATGAAGCATTTTGTTTGTTAACAGCTGCACTTTTTTCGGTACCCACACCTTTAGCACCCATCGCCATTTTTTCAAGGCCGATACCCATACGTGCACCTTTAAAGACATCGGCTGCATAGTCGATACCTAATTTTTGAGAGGCAGTTTGAACTGTTTGATATGCAGCTCTTTCGTTGTCGTTTAAATAATTTGAAACAATTGCTTTTTCAACCTTTTCAGATCCAATGCCAGGAACAAAATCGCCGATGCTTGTTAATGCGGTTGCACCAGTGTTTGTTCCGTGCGCTAAGCCCATAACCTTACTAAGTTGTGGGTGGTTTGCGATATCGATAACAGATTGTGCTGTTGGGATTGTGGAGGTTGCGGCTTCATTAAGCGAACGCATTTTGGTTAATCGATCGCCAGCAGCTTCTTGCACTTTATCTAGCTGTTTACCCTGACCAGAAATTAATGTCTCGCCCATTTTTTGACGAAGCTCATTAGCTTCTTTTGATGCGGGCTTTAAACCAAGTGATCGAATTTGAGACTCAACAGGAGAAATCTGCGGTGCGGCGGGAGCCGTAGTAGCAGGAGCCGTAGTAGCAGGAGCCGTAGTAGCAGGAGCCGTAGTAGCAGGTCGCACAGCAGGAATGGCTGGAGGCGGCGGAGGAACAGGCTTAGTTACTTGGGGTGCTTGAGTGGCAGGTGCAGGTGCAGGTGCTGGCCCAGCTCCGGGAATAGCTCCCGCGTTTGCGCCAGGTGCCGACATAGCAGAAGCAGCGCCAAATGGTGTGGCTTGGCCAGTACCGCCAACACCACGAACATCATGCGGAACAAACGCAGCGGCTCCAGCAAACTTAGTCAATACTGCTGGTGGTATTAGTTTAGGATCAATTAAATTATTTCTAAGCATCCAATTGACATCTTTAATCATGTCAGTGTCTGTTGCGTTTTTAGCCAAGTATTCTTGAATGGCTTTTTCCGCACCATTACGGTCACCACGAGATGCTTGGGCTGCAATACTTGTACGAAGATCGGGATCTTTAACAAGTCCTAATAATCCACCTTGTTGAACCATGGTAGATGCAGTTGTGGGGCCGCCAGCAGTAATGTGAGATGGAGGCAATGTATTTGTAGTGCTTGCGTTGCTTGGATTTCCAAACAATCTAGCATCTTGAGAAGCAGCCAATTGTTGGGCAATCTTGGCTTGGGAAAGCTGAGATTTCATGCTAAAAAGTTCTGCCTCTTGGCGATCTTTTTCAGCAGCACGATTTTGTAATGCTTGTGCAGGCCCAGCAACACCGCCAGACCACCATGCTGTGGCGTCTTTTAGGTTTTCCATGAAACTGTTCTTTTGGGCCTGTTTTTCGTCAATTAACTTTTGCATATTTTGCAAAAGCTCCGGATCATAGCCTGTCGCCCCTGTTGGGGTACCTAAAGAATACGGCCCTTTAGACGCGGCGGCTTTTACTGTGCCAACTGCAACAGGCTCATTCGGAGAAATTGCATCCAATCCGGATTGTACTGGGGTATCGTTTGCCATAATTTATCCTTAGTTACCGCCACCTGAGCTTGTAGAATCGCCACCGGCTATAAGCTGTCCATTTGAATTTGTCACAAGCACTGTTCCATCAGAATTGATAGTAGTAGTACCACCACCAGCGTTAGTGTAAGTACCCGGAGCCAACCCAAGTGGATTAGATGTGTCTGATGGAATTGTGCCAACAGAATTACCACTACTACTACTAAAAATGTTAGAAAGGCTACTAAATAATCCGCCACCGTTACCTCCAGAACCAAACAGCGTGCCCAATACTCCAGCGTTTCCTGTTGAGCCACCTAAAGAAGTAATCAAACCAGCTACTTGATTTAAAGGAGATAAATTGGTTGTATTAGATACCGTGTTACCAGCGTTAATACCCGACAATACGTTGCCAAGGTTGGCTGCGTTAGTGTATGGTGAGGCTTGCTGGTATTGACCGACAGTAAGTTGGTTGTTGATACCTTGTTGAGCTACGTTGCCTGCTTGAGCTCCAGCTTGAACACCAGTGGCTTGGTTTTGCAACGCTGCGGTATCCTGCTGTGATGCCAAATTAGCTTGTGCTGCAGCCATTGCAGAATCTTCGGCTGTTTGACCACGTAGCGAACCAAAGTTACCAGAAGCAATGTTACTGGCTTCAGTAGGTGCGGTATACTGTGGCATCAATGTTTGCAATTGTTGGTTTTGTGCCGCGAACAAACCACCCAAAGCTGTGCTGGTGTCTGGTGTTACTTGACCGCTTGCGTTGGTGGTCCAAGGATTAGCCGCGCCACTGGCAATACTTTGCAATGTGCCAGTAGCGTTTGAGAATGCGTTTGTTGGTCCGGATAAAGCATTAACGGCACCTTGCGCAACTGTATTCTGTGGCGCGGGTGCTGCAGCATTGGCTGCAGTGGCTTGATTGACAACATTCTGCTGGGCAGTAGTCATCCATGATGGAAGCGCCGTTGTTTGAACGCCAGTATTTGAAATAAGGCCGCTTAGACCTGTAGATGTTGTTGACATATTAAGCCTTTACCTTACGTTTTGCATCTGTTAAATAAGCCAATGGGCCTTTAGAATCTGGTGGCAAGTGTTTTGCATCAGCGGCCCGTTTATGTTCCCTAATAGTTTTCAAAAATTCTGCAAGTGTTTTAGCACCGGCATCATTATCCCCGTTACCTAAAGATGATACCACATCTGCAGGCACTACAAACTCACCTGCTGCTAACATCGCTGGTACAGAATCACTAGTGCCATCGCCTTCGCCCCTTACATAAGCGTGTTGTAAACCGCCTTCAGAGAAAAATTGTGGTTCGTGACCATCAGGAATATTGCTAATAGCACCTCCGTCAGCATGCCCAGCTATTCCAATTAAATGGCCGCTCATATCAGCTCCGAGGTGTTGCCCAGGAGTGCCGTATAATGAAACCGGGGAGCCTTTAGAAAAAGAAGGGTGTAAGCGTGGAAAACCAGTTTGGGCATAGTCATCCGATAAAGCAGCACCTAATCCACCACTAGCTAATTTAACAGTAGGGGGTTGCTCTTGAATAGACTGCATAGGTTGCGGGTTGTACTGCGTAGCCGCAATTTGGTTAGCCGATTCAGTAATGGTTGGCATACCAGATAAATCTATTTTAGTTCCGCCAGTGGTGCTTGGTGTTAGGGCTGTAAGTCCGCTGCTACCCGTAGTAATTGGATTATACGAACCAGAAGCAATACCGGCTCCTGCGCCATTATAAGCGCTGCCATCTGCGTTTACAATTGTTCCGCTGTCGTTTACATAACCCGTTGGGCTTGTTGCTGATGCTATTACTGAACCTGCCATTATTTTCTACCTTTTAAATAATCTAATGGTTGCTTCTTCACTTTACCGCCCTCTTTAAATATCTCTGGTGATGCTAACGGTGCGGCCGCTGGTGCTGCATATGCAGGGGTTGCTGCAGAAGCAATTTGGCTTACTGCAGGGTTAACGCTTTCTACAGGAGAAGGCAAACCACCCAGTGTAATTTCGTGGCCCCCAGTTGTAGAACCAACTAAGTTAGTAACACTACCAAAAGCATTTGGATTGTATGTACCAGTACTTTGGAACCCAATAGTTCCACTTCCGCTTCCGCCGCCAAGGTTAATTCCGGCACCGTTACCGGCACCTCCGCTTCCTGCTCCAGAACCACTTGTTCCGTTACCCGACCCACTGGTTCCGTTACCAGCTCCAGCTCCGTTAGAACCGCTTCCACCTATTGTTACTGTAGCATTTGAGCCGCTTCCACCACCAATTGTTGAAGTTGGCGCAGAAGATACTATATTGCCTTTAGCATCTGTTACTATAGTGGTACCATTTGTATACGCTGTAGTTTTATTACCAGTAACTGGATCTAAAGTGGAAGATACTATAGTCAATCCAGATCCGGGTGTTGCTGATTTTGTATTCGAAGTGTTGCTTGTAGTGGTAAATAATTGGTTTATTAAATCAGTTAAATCTGATCCAGTCGTTCCTGTTCCTGTGTTTGATGATTGATCCGGAACTACATTTGGAAGATATTGGTCGTATTCTTCTTTTGTCATTTCACCAGCTGCTAAAGCATCATTTAACTGAGATAATGTAACTCCGGTTCCAGATTGAGTAGAATCTCCACTTTGTGTTCCTGAAGTAGGGGTCGATGCATTTGTAACAGGCATTGGTCCGCCATTTGCCTCAACAGTAGACGGACTGGTATCATACCAAGTTCCGGTTCCCTCTCCCGGTGTGGGGGAAAATCCAGAAAATATTGCGGGACCCATTACAGTACCGTTTAATACCATATTCCAACCACCTTGCCCATTTGGTTGGTATGTTGCTTGAACAATATTTGGGTTATTCGGTTGTGGGCTAGTTGAATTAGGGGCCGCTTCGGCATTTGTACTTCCTGTTAAAGTACTAATTACATTTTCAGCTGCTTTTTGTATAGTAGCTTGGTAATTTATTGCTTCTTGCTCTACCGTTGTTTGATTTGCCCCCGGTTGAGCCATTGCAGTATTATAATACGCAATAGCCTGCGGGTCGGTTATCGTACTGGGTACATTAATATTTGTTGCCGCAGCCCCTGGATTAAACAGCTGAGTAAGTGTTTCCTGTAAAACATTGGCGTTGTTTTGTGTGCCAGCGCTGATAGATTTAATATAATCATTTTGCGCATTTACATCTAACATACTAGCATTTTGTGCTACATTTAAGGCCTGAGTTGTATTAAGGCCTTGGGAAACAGCATTTTCATATGCAGATTGTTGTGTTTGGGTTAACGCATTAACTTGATTAGCTGAGGCCAAAGAAGCATCTATTGACTGACCATTCTTAATATCTGAATACAATGTTTGTTGTGCTGTGGCACTAAAAGCAGATAATTGAGGAGCCAATGTTAAAGCAGTATTAGAACTCAATCCGGAATCAGCAGCTGCTTGATAATAGTCTTGATTTGGTGCAGCTAAATCGTTAACTTTTGTTGCCATTGTTGTGGCTGCGGCGCTAGTTAAACCTTGGGTCAAGGAATTAAAATAAGAGCCTTGGGCAATCGTTGACGTAGCTGCCACAACGGGTGCAGCATTTACGGCATCTGTTACATTGACACCAGCACCAATTACTTTGGTAAACATTTCTTGACCAGAATCAGTCATGTTGTTTACCGAAGTAGTTATGTTTGTTGCAGCCGCGCTAGTTAATCCTTGCGACAAAGATGTAAAATACGCACCTTGAGCAATAGTAGAAGCAGACCCAACAACCGGTGCTGCCGCCAATGCCTCAGTGGTATTTACACCTGCTTCATTAATTTTACTAAACATCTGTTGATCTGTTGCAGACATATCATTTACAGATGTTGTAATACCAAGTGCTTGTGCGCTTGTTTGTCCTTCTTGCAAAGAAGTATAATACGAACTTTGCGCAATAGGTGAAGCGGCAGTTACAATCGGAGCAGCAGCAATAGCATCGGCAATTGTTTGACCTGCGGCAACAACATTGGTAAATGTTGCTTGCTCGTTTGGTGTCATACTATTAACAGCTACAGCGTTACTTAATGCTGTTCCGTCACCTAAATTTTGATGCAAAGAATCAAAATACGCGGTTTGTGCTGTGCTCGATGAACTGTAAACCGTTGGGGCTGCGTTTAAAGCATTTGCAGTTGTTACACCAGCGTCTCTAATTTGCGTGTACATTGTCTGTTGTTCTAAAGACAGACTATTGACACCTTCAGAAGTATTTAACGAAGCAGACGAATTTTGGCCTTCTTTTAAAGAATCAAAATACGCTGTTTGGGACGTTGTTGTTGCTGCTGTTAACGCCGGCGCCGCAACAATCGCATCCTGAATCGAAACACCAGCATTATTTACTTGCGTAAACATTGCCTGTTGTTCTGTTGTCATAGCATTTACAGAACCAGAAATTACCAGTGCTTGGTTTACACTTTGCCCTTGGCTATACAAAGCACTAAATGCTGCTTGCGCTGCGGGGGAATAAGCATTAACTACTTGTTCCGTTTGCAAAGCTGCAGCAGCATCAGTGCTGTTTGTTCCGGATTTTAAGTC
>Ga0316220_1002288_pt1 | contig 18069 bp, 15 predicted proteins | sample TBH18005metaG_FD_203632 | JGI IMG/M metagenome (GOLD analysis project Ga0316220, IMG submission 203632) | Freshwater microbial communities from Trout Bog Lake, Wisconsin, USA - TBH18005 | ecosystem: Environmental > Aquatic > Freshwater > Lake > Hypolimnion/Profundal zone | place: USA: Wisconsin...
TCCTCCTACCGCGACTTGTTCCAGTCGCTCGAGACGCCTCATTGCGTGGTCCGCACCCATGAAAACCCATGGGAGGCCCTGGCCTTGTTCCTGGCGGCCAGGAAACGGCTCAGGTAGCCTCGCATCCCGAGCATGGCTTTCTCCTTCCTCAATCCCTGGTTCTGGCTGGCAGCCTTAGCGGTCGCCGCCCCAGTTTGGCTGCATTTGCACCACAAGAAGCAGACCGACCTCGTCCGCTTCTCCGCCCTTCGTTTTCTGGAGGATCAGCCGGTCGCGCGCCAGGGTCCGCTCCGCCTGCGCGATATGCTGCTCTTCCTCCTCCGGGTCCTGGGTCTCCTGTTGCTCGTGAGCGCCTTCGCCTGGCCTTACCTCCGCGGCGTCAACACCGATCCCGTCCAGGAAAGCCGTGTCTACATCCTGGATAATACCCTGAGCCATCAGGCCGATAATGGTTTCAACCGCGATCGCGATCGCATCCTCAGTGAGCTCGGACGATCCGGCTATGAAGTCCAGGCGGCCGTCATCGAGTTGACCGCCTCGCCCCAGGTGTTGGTGTCGTTCGGTGACGATCGCGAAAACGCAGGCCGCAAGCTCCGCGCCTTGCAGCCCTCCTTCCAGCGCGGTTCATACCTGGCCGCCTTCCGCCAGGCCAATTCCCTCCTGACCGGCTCCCTGGGCGCCAGACGGCGGATCATCTTCCTCGGGGATAACCAGGAGAACCAATGGAATGAGAACGTTAATACTCCTCCGTTTCTTCAGAACATCGAGGTGGAACTGCCCAAGCCCCGGGTTCTCGCCTTGCCGAATGTCTCGCTCTCGGAGCCGCGCGTGCAACGCATCTTCATGGGCGAAAATCCCTCCTCAATTTCACCGCCAAGCTCACCCATAGCGGCGAGGCCAGGAGCGCTACGGTCATCCTCCGCGCTAACGACCAGGTCATCTTTAACCGCCCAGTCGATTGGGATCCGGAACCCGGTTCCATTTTGTTGCAGGCCCAGTGGGAATCCGACCCAGCCGCGTGGGTCCGTGGCGAGTTGGTGGCCGAGGCCACGCCGGACGCGTTGCCGGCGGACAACCGGCTTTTTTTCTGCCTCGCCCCCGTCATCGAGGGCAAGGTCGCGTTGCTGGCCCAATCGCCCTACTTGCGGTTGGCCCTCTCACCGGACATCATGCGTGGCCAATGGGCCACCCGCTTTCTTGAACCCTCAAAACTGGCCGCCGAGATGGCCGCCGACCGGGACGCGGATGTCCTCTGTCTCGAGAGCAACTACCTGCAATCGGGCGACGCGCGCCAGCTCCTCTCTCGTTACCTTAGCCACGGGCGCGGCGTACTCTTGCTGGTCAACCGGGTCACGCCCGCCATTCGCGGCTACCTCCGCGAACTCGGCTTCGAAACCGAAGGCGCCTTCGAGGCCCCCAAGGACCACCCGGAGCGGTTCCAGTTCTTGTTTTCCAACCACCCCATCTTCCATCCCTTCCTGTCGGCCGAATATGGCAACCTGATGGACGTGAAGATCTTTAAATACGTTCGCCTCCGGTCCGGGCAAGCCATGCCGCTGGCCTTCTCGGAGGATGGCACCGCGCTCTTCTTCCAGGGTGCCAAGGCTCCCGGCAAGCTCTTTGTCGGCGCCTTCGGCATGGACCGGGATCAAACCTCCTGGCCGATTCACCAGACCTTTATCCCCTTCCTGGACCTGGCGTTGCAGGCCGCGCGGGCAGAGGATCCTACCCCGGTCAACTTCGAACCCGCCGAAATCGGGCAGATCCAATTGCCGGTCGACTCCCTTGCCCGAGAGGTGGTGCTGCGCGATGATCATCGAGAGTTAGCACGGGCGGCCATCGAACAGGGCAGGGCACAGCTACGCATGCCCGGCCTGCCCGGGGTGTATTCTCTGACTTATGACGACCGCAAGGAGGTCCAACGCCTGCTGAGCATCAACCCCTCCCCGAAGGAATCTCAACTCAATTTCGTCGACCAACCCGAAGCGCTGAGCCTATGGCGTGTGGCGCAGCCCGCCGGACCGTTGCGGGCTCCCGCGCCCTCAGGGCCGGCGAGAGTCCCGCTCGCGGGCATCTTGCAACAGCGTCTTTGGTGGTGGATGGTGGTGAGCGGGTTGGTCGCACTCCTGATCGAGATGGCGATCGCTGAGACCAGAAAGGCAAAAACATGACTTCGCGGATCACCATCGTGGAGACGACGCTCAATCGGATGGAGTTCCGGTGGAAATGCCTCCGATTCCTCCAACACAGCTTCTTGTTGGCCAGCGTTTTGTGCGCCCTCGTTCTGCTCCTCGGCGGGGCGATCCTGCTCCATTGGGTTCCCAGTCGTACGTTCGCCACCGTCTGCTACGTCGCGGGGGGTCTAGTCGGATTGCTCACCTGGTTCATCCTGTTCCTGATCGTTTTCGCCAAACCCGCCGACCGCGCCTGGTTGGCCGCCGCGATCGAAAATGTCGACCGGCGTTTGTTGGACCGGTTGAACACCCTGGTGTTCCTGCAAAGGCGGCCGGGCCAACCGCATGCCCAGTTATTTGCCCGCCGCATTGCCAGTCAAACTCAGCAGGTGTTGGCCGGGAAACCAGCCCGATCGCCGTTTTCGAAAGCGCGGCTCCTGGCCCATCTCGTGGCCTTGGTTGTGCTGCTCGCCGGCACCGTGCTGCTCTACCACCACTACTCCCCTTGGTCCCGGCTTCGGGATGCCGAGATCGCACGGAATCAACTGCGACCACCCGCCCAGGACCGTTCCCTCGAGCTCCCGCCTCCCGCAACCAACAACCTCGAACAGAACCTCGCGTGGGGCGAGGTGCGCATCACCGACCCGGGTGCAGACCTGAAGGTCACCAAAGTCGATGTGGTGCCTTTGCAGATCGAAGCGGCCGCCAACCAAGCCCTGCAAACCGTCGGCTGGTACTCGACCGCCAACGGTGGTCCCGAGAGCCGCCACGATCTGCCAGCCCCGGCCGACCCGCGCTACGCGGTCTACCAACCAACCCTTTATCTCGATGAACTAAATCTCTCGGACTGGGACGTGTTGACCTACTACGCCAAGGCCAGCACCGAGAAGCAGAGTTCCTACGCGTCGGAGGTCTATTTCCTGGAGGTTCGGCCGTTTCGCGAGGACATTTTGAAAACGCCCGGCGGCGAAAACGGCCAGGCCTACAAAGCGCTCAATGAGCTGACCTCCCTGATCCAGCGCCAGCAACACGTCATTCGCCAAACCCATCAACATGTTCAACACCCGCCCCCCCAGGAGAACGTCCGCGCCCAGGATCGCAAGAAAATCTCCGAGGCCGAGGACGATCTCCGCGACTCGGCCCATCATCTCTACTCTCAGATGGCCGCGGAAATGGAGAACAAACCCATTGGCGAGGCCTTGGACAATCTCGCCCAAGCCGAAAAATCACTCGATCAGGCCAGCGAATCCATCCAAGACAACGCCCTGACCGAAGGCCAGAACCGCGAGCGTCGTGCGCTGCTCCAACTGGTCAATGCGCGGAAGATGTTCCAGAAAAGCGTTTCCGAACATCCCGACCAGTTCCAGGAGCCCAAAGACGAAGTGTCGCCCCCGATAGCCGAGTCGGCCCGGAAACTCAGCCAGATGGCTGAGTTCCGTGACGAGGCCAAGGCAGCAAGCGAATTTGTGGACAAGACCCTCCAGGAGCAGAAGCAACTCGATCAGCAGGCTCGGCTTCCCACGCATAACTATCCTCAACTCGCCGGCCAAGAGAAGGCTCTGGAGAAGGGTCTCACCGAGTTCCAGCAGCAACACCCCAAGGTCTTTAAGGGCTCCGAGGAAGACGCCCAACGGGCCAGCGAAGCCATGATGCAGGCCGCTCAATCCTTGCAAGGCGGCTCGCCGAATAGTCCCAGTGCCGCCCGCCAGTTGCAGAAACTGAGTGAAGACCTCAAAACCCAATCCGCCGCCCGCCAACTCGCCGACGCCTACAAGCTCAAGCAGATGTTGGATAACCAAATTCAAACCCTGGACCAGCGTGCCAAAGCTCAGGACCGGGTGTCGGATGAGGACCTGCGAAACACGGCGGGGCAGGCCCGCCAGACCATCAACCAGCTTAAGAAAACCGCCGATGAGGCCCCCACCCGCGATGCCTTCGGCCAGCCGCTGCGGGACGCGTTGAGCGGCGAAAACAAGGCCGACCTCGAAGCCAAGCTCAGCCGCCTGGAGAAACCTCGACGCGTCGACGAGGCCAAGGACAGCGCTCCCCCATCCCAGCGGGCCGGTGAGGCTCGGGATGCCCTCCAGAAGGTGAGCTCCGCTTTCGGTCAGAGCGAACCCAAGGGCCTGCAGATGGCGCAGAAGTCCGACTCTCTCAAGCCGGGCGAACAGGACGGTTTCAGCCAGGGGATGACTGAATTGGCCAGCCTCATCAAACAACTGGAAGAAAAACGCCCGGTGGCTCCTAATGACCAGGCCAAGCAGGCCCGGCAGGCGATGGTCGACCTTGAACAAGCCGTCAAGGCGGTCCCCGGCAGCCGTGAGCAAACCGACCAGGTTTTGTTGGAAATCGAAAAAAACCTCAAGCCCGAGTCTGGACTCGACGTGGCCATGCTCAAGCAGTTGATGAACCAACTCCAGCATTTCTCAGCCGAGGTGTCGGATCATCTCGCACGCAAGGACGATCAACCGATCGTACGAAACATCGATCCGGCCGCCTTGCCTCCAGCCTACCGCGGCCGCATCCAGCGCTACTTCCAGAAGCTTTCCGAGCCATGACGTCGTCGCTGATCTTCCAGTTTCCGCTCGGTTGGCAGGTGGGGCTGCCCATGGTCGTTTTGCTCGCGGCTTTCGCCGTCTGGCGCCAGCGCCGTCGGGGGATCTCCCGCCCGCGCATCGCCCTGCTGGCGGCCTTGCGCGTGGCGGCTCTCCTGGTTCTGGTCTTTCTCGCCGCCCGCCCCATCTGGTTCACGCGCGAGCCCCCTGCCGCCGCTAATCGCCCGGTCATCCTCCTGGTCGACCGGAGCGAGAGCATGTCCCTGGAGGAGCAGGGGCGCTCCCGTTACGACCAGACCCTCCTGTTCCTGCGGGAGCGACTGCTGCCCGCGCTTAAGTTCGCTCATTTCCCGGTCCAGGCCTTCCTTTTCGATCAGGGCGTGGAAAGCGCGGACGGCCCGAAACTAGCCGCCGCCATACCTAAAGGCAAGCGCACCAATCTGGCCGGCGCCATCGCCCAGTCCTTTAGCGCCGCCTCCCAGCCTCCCCTGGCGGTCGTGGCTCTCACCGACGGTATCGTCAACGAGAGCGACGACAACGCCCGTGCCCTCACCGAGTTGGTGGCTGCCCACGTCCCGTTCATCGGGGTCGGGTTTGGGACCGACCAGGGGGTTCGCACCCTCTCGTTGCGTGACCTCGAAGCCCCCGCGGTCGTCCCCACCAAAACCGCCTTCCGCATCGCCGCCATGATCGAGATGATGAACAGCGACGAACTGCCGGCCTTCGAGGTGGTCCTCTTCCGCGACGGCCAGGTCTTGCAGAAAAAAACCGTCTCCGCCGGCAAAGGCTCCCGCACCTGGCTCGAAAGTTTCCAGGTCACCGAGGAGAAACAAGGCCTCCGCAATTACACCGTCCAGTTGCTCCCGCCCCAGATCCCCTCCCTGAAATGTGTCAACCTCCTGGCCAATACCGCCGTGCATGTCTCCGATGAAAAAGAACTCCGTGTCCTCTATATCCAGGGCTCGCTCACCTGGGATTACAAATTTATCAATCTCGCTTTGCACAACGACCAGACGATCAAGATCACCGGCCTGACCCGGACTTCAAAACAGTCGGTCTTCCGCCAGAACGTGGAGAGCGCCGGCGAACTTCTGAACGGGTTCCCCACCACCTTGGAAGAACTGGCTCCTTTTCGCGTCGTGGTCCTCTCCAACTTGCGGCCGGCGGATCTCACCCCGGCCCAGCAGGATGTCCTCGCCCGGTTCTGTGGCGAAATGGGGGGCGGCGTCCTCATGATCGGCGGCCCGGCGACCTTCGATGCTTCCTGGCAATCCAGCCGTCTCGAACAGTTGCTGCCGGTGGTCTTCTCCGCCAACTCCGGCGTCCTGGGCCTCGACCGGCCCTTTCATCTCCAACTCACCGAGGACGCGCTCCAGCATCCGGTCTTCCAGATCGCCGAAGGCCAGGCCCCGCGGGAGACTTGGGCCGCCCTGCCTACGTTCACTCAATACGGCCGCGTCGATGCCGCCAAGCCCGGAGCCCAGGTCTGGGCCTTGCATCAGAGTGACGAGGGGCCCCGCGGCCGCCGCATCCTTATGGCCTCCCAACGCTACGGCGCCGGCCTCTCCGCGGTCATCACCATCCAGAATTTCTGGCGCTGGCGTCTGGCCCGCGATGCCGAGCCCCAGCAATTTGATCGGTTCTGGCGTCAACTCTTCCGTTTCCTGAGTGAAGTCGGACGCCAGGATGTTTCCGTCCATCTGGCCGACCAGGACCTGCGCCCCCAGATGGACGTGCAGGTCCTGATCGAGAAACAACCCAATCCCAAGAACCTCACCGACACCAACCGCAAGTACTTCGTCCGCGCCGAAGATAGCGAAAAGAAAGTCCTGCAGGAGGAAAGCGTCGAACTCGAAACCCTCCACCCGGTCAATTTCAAATTCCATGCGGAGAAACCCGGCATTTATACGGTTACGGTCCTGGATATCAATAAGGTCCCGATTGCCACCAAACCCATCGAAGTGCGTGACATCAACGTCGAGTTCCAAAACACCGGACGTGACATGGAGACCCTCCGCCAATGGGCGGCCATCAGCGACGGCCTGGCGGTGAAGGTCGAGGATTGCCCCGATGCCGGGGACCTGGTCGCCCAGATCAAGTCCAAGATCGAACAGATTCGTCTCGGCAAACAAACCCGCCGGCCCGTCGGCGTCAACGCCTGGGTCCTCACCTGGGTCGTCGCTTGCCTCGGCGCCGAATGGCTGCTCCGCAAGGCCTGGGAGGTCGATATCCAATGACCAATCCGCTATTCTTGGCTTCCAACAACTTCCTCCCTGGCCCCCACCCGCGGCCCTGGCCCGCCTTGGCGGTCATCAAGCGGCTGCTCTGCCTCGTCCTCCTGCTGGTCGCGCCCCTGGCTCCGGCCGCCACCGGTGCTGGCTCCGATGACAAGCAAGCCACCTTCTTCATGGGCCGGGTGCGCTACAGTTCCAACGACGGCAACGATTGCGGCTCAGTGGGTGAACAATTAATGCGCCTGGTGTCGCGCGCCTCCACCATCAAGATCCAGGAAGAGCGGCGGGTCAAGCTCACCGATGCCGAGTTGTTTGAGACGCCCTTCCTCTTTATGAACGGCCATAATGACTTCGTCTTTACCGAAGCCGAAATGGCCAACCTCCGCAAATTCTTTGGCCATGGCGGCTTCTTCTTTTCCTCTGGTTGCTGCACCAATCCGAACTTTCCCAAGGCCTGGCGTCGAGAATTCAGTCGCCTCTTCCCCAACGAGAAGGTCAAACCCATCCCGTACGACCACGTCATCTACCGATCCTTCTACACCATCGATCGCATCCGCTGCCTGAACGAGCCTAGGGACATCCAACTCGAAGGGCTTTTCCATGAGGGCAACTTGGTGGCGGTTATGTGCGAGGACGGCCTCTGTTGCGCTTTCAGCGCCGACAACACTTGCAACGAAGGCAAGGGCGTCAGTCCCGAAGACGGCCAGAAGCTCGCCCTCAACATCGCCATCTACGCCCTGACTCACTGATCCGGGCCTTCGCCGCTATCCTCTCCGCCACCTGGGTTGACTGCGCTGTCATTGGGCAGATCCCCGCCCGAGTTGGACCCCGAAAGCAGGTTGGAGGCAGCTTGCGCCAGCCCCAACCCTGCGCCCTCGAAACGGGGGCCGATCAATGTTTGACGTGCAGCTTGGCGCCCTTAGGCTGACCGATCGCCTCGAGGAGATCTCCAAACCAGGGTGTGTCCAGGTCGAACGGCTTGCCGCCTTTAATCCGCGGGAACTCGATCGCCCGCAGCACGCCGCCTTTATCCTCATCGTGCCCGATGACCCCCGCCTCCCCGCGCATGGCGCATTCGACCGCCAGGTCGACACACGACTTGATGAGCCGCAGGTCATCCAGGTTGGCCGCCGCGGCGCGCGAAAAGTAACCGCTCTTTTGCACCAACGTCTTTTCGGCCCCGATCATCTTGCCGAATTGATCCCCAAACCACTTGCCGGGGTTCACCGCGTCAAGTTTGACGTGGCCGAACGCGTCGCGCGGAACCTCATGGCCTTTGGACTGGAGTTCGGCGACGATTGATTCGACCCCGGCCCCTTCGGAAATGAACAGATTGACAGCATCCACCCGGTCCATGACTTTCCGCAGGCGGTCGGCCTCGGCCGCGAGGTCGACCGACATCTCGGGGATGAAGACGCCATGGATTTCGAAGCATTGGCGGTCCAGTCCCAGCTCTGGCAGCCAATCGTAACGATCGAGCATCTTGCGGTAGGCACGGGCGGTGGCGGCCGTGAGCCAGCCACAGTTCCGGCCCATGACCTCATGGATGATCAGCATCCGGGGATTGGCGTTGTTCTCGGCGACCACGTTCCAGAAGTACTTCGCCCCTTCCTCGGCGGCGGTCCACGCCCCCAGGGATTGTCGGATGGGATAAACGTCGTTATCGATAGTCTTGGGCAGACCGATTACCGTCAGTCCATAACCGTTGCGAGCCAGGAATGCTGCCAGATCCGCCGCGGCCGTGTTGGTATCATCTCCCCCCACCGTATGCAACACGTCCACCCCGTCCTTCACGAGCTGGTCGGCCGCTACCTTTTGCGGGTCTTGCCCTTCTTTGACCAGACCGCGCTTCAGGCAGTCCTTCAGGTTGGTTAGTTTTACCCGGCTGTTCCCGATGGGGGAACCGCCATAGCGGTGCAACACCCCCGCCTTTTCCCGGATCTCGGGCGTGACGTGGTAACTGTCCCCGAGCAACAGGCCCTTGTAGCCGCCCCGGTAGCAGATGATGTCGATACCGGGCTCGATTTCGCTGTAACGTTCAATTAACCCGCCCACTGCGGAACTGAGGCACGGCGCCAGCCCGCCCGCCGTGAGAATGGCAACTTTCTTCGGTTTGTTCATATTGCGTCAATATCTTATTCAGATGTCAGATTGGCTCGCGCGGCCGGCCCCGGCTCCTTTCAGGAGCCGCGCGGCCGGCTTCGCGTGAGCCTGGAACCGATCCTAGGGGCCGAACCCCACCCGTCAAGCCGCGAATAAACCCCTCCCCGCAACCCCATTCGCGACCACCCAAAACCAAACTTGGGCCTATACACCCACACCGAACTTTGCTATGCTTTCCCCATCTATGACACTTGACGACTTTCTACTGGATGCAGAAGACAAAATGAGCAAGACCGAGCAGGTGGTCGTAAATGGCTTCACCGGCGTTCGCACCGGCAAGGCCTCGCCGGCCCTGGTCGAAAACCTCCTGGTCGAGGTCTATGGCTCCCAGATGCGGGTCCGCGAACTCGCCGGCATCACCACTCCCGAGCCGCGTACCCTCGCGATTCAACCGTGGGATGCCAACTCGCTTCATCCGATCGAAAAGGCCGTTCTCAAAAGCAATCTCGGCCTCTCGCCTTCGATCCAGGGTAAGGTCATTCGCATCTTCTTCCCGGAACTGAGCCAGGAGCGCCGTCAGGAATTTGTCAAAATCGTCCGAAAAATGGCCGAGGATGGGCGCGTCGCCATTCGGCATGTCCGCCGTGATGCCATGGAGCAGCTAAAGAAGCATGCTCACGATAGTGGCATCACCGAGGACGACGTCGAACACGCGGAGAAGGAGTTGCAGAAACTGACCGACCAATACATCGCCAAGGTCGATGCCCATCTGGCTCATAAGGACAAAGAGATCATGACCGTTTGAGTTAGGGCCGGGCCGGCGGATTGGACCACGTCGTTATCACCGGCGCCTCAAAGCGGATGACGGTTTCGCCGGTCTTTGCGTAGCCGAGCCGCTCGCGGGCCAGTCGCTCGATGGTCTTGGGATCCCGCATCGCTTCTTCCGACAGCTTGAGCTGCCGCCCTTCCGCCTGCGCCTTTTGCACTTGGCCTTCCAGATCCAGGATGTGCCGCCGATAACGCTCATTGATGCGGATCAGGGGGAGATACCACACCCCGATCAAGATCAGGAACGCGATAAAGAACAGGAACAGCGCCGCTTGGATCAATTTTTGCCAGATGCCGAGATCGACATTCATCCCGTCCACTTAAACATAAACCGGCTTCAGAGTAAATTGGATTCTCCGGATGATGCGGCGCGTGAATGAACGCGACTTGCCCGCGGCTGTCCATTCTCTACGGCAAATCCGACGCCCCTCTGCGCTTCTATTTGATTGTCAGCGACAGAGTTGGCGGTAACATCTGCCTCGCATGATCAACGCTCTGCTCCTGATTTTTGAGCCGGTCTCGACCTGGGAAAGGATGTTCCGAACCCGGCGAGGCATGCTTTTTGTCTTGCTGGCAGACCTGTTCCCCATGCTCATTCTGAGTGGCGCCGCCGAAGGTTATGGACTCGTTCGTTGGGGCAAGCGGTTGGGCGAAGTGGGCCGGCTCAAGCTCTTTACCCCCAACGAGGCCGTCATCTTCGAACTCGCCCAAATGGTCCTTTACCTCGCCGTCGTCGCCGCCTGCGCCCAGATCCTCAAATCCATGTGCGATACTTTCTATGGCCGGCATAAATATCCTCAAGCCTTTTCCACCATCGTTTACGGATTGAGCCCTCTGTTCCTTTTCCGCCTGCTGGACGCTATCCCGGGCATGTCCCCGTGGGTCTCCTGGTCCATCGGCATCCTCCTTTCCATCGGCGTTCTCTATCAGGGGCTCCCGCGCATGATGGAACCCGACCCCCCTCATGCTTTCGGCCTCTACCTGATGAACTCCCTGATCATGTTGCTGGCCACCGGTTTGATGCGCCTGGTGACCGCCGGATACCTCCAGGGTAAGTTTGGCAATCTGCAGACCTTGATCGCGGGTTGAAACTTCCCGGACCCGGTGACGTTCCAATCCCGCTTGATTTAGACGGCGTTTCAGCCATCTTGCCAATGGTTATGAAGTGTTCAATCCTCGCCTGGGCCTGCGCCGTCGCTGTTGTCGGCCGCGCCCTGGGCGCCCAACCCGACCCCACTTCGGACATGAACTCACTTGAACTCCAAGGCCGGTTCATTGACGCCGCCGCCTCGATCGATCTCACCCTCCGGGACGCCCACCTGCCCCCGGAAGAACGAGCCCGCCTCGAGTTCGAACGCGACCGCCTGATGCGGATCAGGCTCGACTTCCCCTTCACACGCGAGACCCTGTTCTCCAATCTGCAAGCGGTCGTTCGAGGGCTCACTCGCCAGGAGTTCGAGCGCTGGGTCAGCGAAGCCCGCTTCGACTCTCGCCTCATCGAGGGCGAGCTGCGGTTCATGTCCTCGAGCGTCGCCAACCTCTTCTTCCGTTATCCCGAACTGGATCCGCGACGGCAACCTCCGCGAAATACCGCGCCCCTGGCTCGACAGCGCTGGGAAACCTGCATCGCCATCAGAAACGCCGCCCACGCCGAAAAACAGCCCTATGTCCTCCCCAAGCGGTTCCACGCCACCATGGCCGTCACCGTTCAAGCCGACACCGTTCCCGCAGCCGACGTCATCCGTGCCTGGCTCCCCATTCCCAGGCGCTACCCATTCCAGCAGCGGTTCGAGCTCCTTTCCACCTCCTCCCCGGTGCGTCACCTCGCCGATGAATCCAGCCCCATCCGCTCCCTTTACCTCGAACAGCCCGCCCAGAAGGGTAAACCCTGCGTTTTCACCGCCGAATACGACTACACCGCCTATGGCGTCTGCTTTGACCTGAATCCCGCTTCGATCCACGATTGCGATCCCCAGGATCCCTCGCTGAGTCCTTTCCTGAAGGAATCCCCCCACGTCGCCTTTACCCCGGAGATGCGCGCTCTTTCTCAGGAGATACTGGGCGCGGAATGCAACCCGACGCTCAAGGCCAAGAAATGCTTCGACTGGATTGCCGATCACATTCAATACAGTTACGCCGTCGAATACTCCACCATTCGAAATATCAGCGACTACTGCCGCAGTCGCCGCTACGGCGATTGCGGCCAGGAGGCCTTGCTCTTTATCACCCTTTGCCGCCTCAACGGCATTCCCGCCCGCTGGCAGTCCGGATGGAATACCTTCCCCGGCGAAAACACCATCCACGATTGGTCCGAGATTTACCTCGCCCCTTATGGCTGGATCCCCGTCGATCCCTACATGGGCATCTTTGCCATGCGCTACGCCGCTGGCCTCTCGATGGACCAGCGAACCCTTATCCGCGACTTCCATTTTGGCGGCTTGGATCAGTATCGCATGGTTGCCAATAGCGACCACAACCAAACTCTCGACCCTCCCAAGCAGACCTTCCGCTCCGATACCGTGGATTTCCAGCGTGGAGAACTCGAGGCCGCCGGCCGCAATATTTACTTCGACCGCTATTCCTACAGCCTCAAAATCAACGAGTTAAGCGCTCCCTAGCGCCGGTAAGGGTAGCCTCACCCGAAACCACTCGTTTCGGTTTCGCTTCCGCACCCTGCAGGTCCGGGGCCGCACTTGTTTGGTCGCGGCTTTCTGCCCTGAGCCACGTCCGTTCCGAGTATTTGCTATACATCCGTCCATAGCTATTCATCCATATTAACGATAAATACCGAGTGAATAACTTTGTCTTGCAAAAATGGGTATAAAAGGGGTAAATATGTAAAACTTGGTAGAAAATGGACGCCTAAGGGCAGTCATGGACGAACCCAAACAACCTGATTCAGAACGCGGCAAACCCGACTCCTTCGAGTTCTCCTCCCGCCATCTGCGCACCGTCGACAAGGGCAGAATGAGTCTCCCGCCGGAGTGGCGGAAACCGGGTTGTCCCACCGAGTTCGCGTTGTTGCCGTGGCCACTTTGGGATCCGCAGTATCTCCTCGCACTCCCGCCGTTACGCTGGGAAACCATGCGCCGGAACATCGTGCCCGAGTCGCTCTCCGATGAGCGGGGGATGGAGTTGCAGCGCTTGGTCCATGCCAAAGTCACGCATCGGACCCTGGACGACTATGGCCGTTTGCCGCTCCCCGAGGAGGCGGTCAAGAAGTTCGCCCTCGATCAGCAGGTTCTGCTGATCGGCATGGATGACAAATTCGAGATCTGGCCTGCCCCGGCGGGCGACCAGGCGATTTCCAACTTGGATCCTATCACCATAAAAACTTATGTCACCAACAAGAAGTTATGAACTCCCGACACCTATTCTCCTTGTATTTGGAACCGTCTGCTCGTCCCCAACCGCGTTACCGGGCGATTGACCCACCGCGCTCGCCCTATCTATCCCAGGTCCGCCCCGTCAACCTGGAACCGGTCCGTCCGGCTCTCGATCCGGAGCCTCCCCGGCTGTCGCCCGCATCTCCGGCGATGGGGTTGGTGGAGAAAGTGTCTCTGTGCCTGATGGTTTTCATCGCTACTGCCTTTGGCGTCTATATGGCTTTTGGCGCTGGCCACCTCTTGGGCGTCCGCAAGGAGGCCGTACTGGCTCGCGATCTGCACCGCGCCGAGGTCGAACTGGCGGCGGCGAATCTCGCACGCCGGGAGCTGGCGGCGACACTCGCCGATCGCCTCGCCCGCGAATCCGAGCCCGCCGCGGTGCGGGTGGTTATGGCTCCCGTCCCCACCCGGCGGTCGGGGTCGCGCCGCTAGACCCAAACCGACTTGCTCGTCTCAACCTCGAGGATCCCACATGCTGCGCTCTTCCCAATACAAGTTGCTGGTGGCCATCACGCTGATGATGCTGGGCTGCTTTGCCTGCCTGGGTTATCACCTTTACGACCTGCAGGTCCGGCGTCATCTCGTCCTTTGCCGGATAGCGAACGATTACACCCGCGCGCGGGCCCAACTCGAACCCTGGCGCGGTGAGGTCCGGGACCGCCACGGCGTCAAGCTCGCCCTGTCGGTTCCCGAAAAAACCGTTTGTCTCAGTCTCGAGGTCTGTGGCGACGATACCGAAGCCGTAGCCTCCACCTGTGCGATGCTCCTCAGGTTGCCCTGCGAGAGAGTCCGATCCGCTATCCTCTTCGCTCAGCACCACTTGCGCCCGGGTGGAAAAGCTCCCCCACAGTCCATCGAGTTGAAACACCATGTCTCCCTAGAGGAGTGGACGGCCGTCGCCAGCGCCGTGAGATTGGAGAGTTTCGGTTACCACCTGGGCAAATTGGCCCCCAAGGAAGAGTCCAAACTCTTTAAGCTGCGGCACCACTTGCTTTCCGCCACCGATTCCCAGGCCCGGCTTTATCCTTTCGGGGAGACCCTCGCCACCTTGCTGGGTTACTGCTCGCCAGCCGACAATGGCCTCGGCCTCGAAGGGAACCTCGGCCTCGAAGCCACTTACAACTCGGTCTTGGCGGGAACCTTCGGCGATTACATCTCCGAAAAAGACGCCGCCGGCAACGAACTGCCACTCCAACGTTCGGTCTACCACCCGGCGACCAACGGCGCCCATGTACAGTTAACCATCGACCTGCCCTTGCAGCAAATGCTCGAGAGCGAATTGGCGGCCGCCGTCACCCAGTCCCAGGCCCGCGCCGGTTGCGCCGTCATCATGGACCCGAGCACCTTCGAGATCCTCGCGATGGCGGGCGTCCCGAGTTTTGACCCCAAAAAGCCGATGGCTTCCCAGCCACAGGACCTCGACAATCAGTGCATGACCGTCCTCAGGGAGCCGGGCTCAGTCGCCAAGATGTTCACGCTGGCCGCCGCCTTGGAGTCGAAACTGGTCACCCTGGAAAAGAGTGTGAATTGCGAAAACGGCCAGTGTTTGGTCGCCGGCGTCCGGGTCCGGGATCACGCCCCACTCGGGGTGCTGACGGTTAAGGAAGCCTTCGCCAAGTCTTCCAACATCGGCTTTGCCAAGATCGGCGCGGCCCTCGGCCCGTTGCGCCTCTATCAGTGCATGACTAATTTTGGCCTCGGCCAGCCCTCAGGCATTCCCTTCTTCGGCGCCACGCGGGGGCGGGTCATTGCTCCGACGAACAAGTCCATGACCGACCTCACCCGCGCCGCGTTCGGCCAGGGGATAAAAACCACCCAACTCCAATTGGCCATCGCCGTTTCGGTGATCGTGAATGAGGGGCGCTTGTTCCGCCCGTTGCTCGTCCGGCAAATCGAGTCGCCCGACGGGAAGATCCTGCGCAAATTCGAGCCCCAGTTTGTCCGCCAGGTCGTCAGTCCCGCCACGGCGCAGCAACTCCGGGAGGCCTTCAAGGCGGTCGTGGCCTCCGGCGGCACCGCCACAGCGGCCGCCTCCCCACAATACTCGTGCGGCGTCAAGACCGGCACCGCGCAGAAAGCCGATACCAACGGTTACATCGTCGGCGCCTACTACTCCTCCGTGATTGGGTTCATGCCGGCCGAGGCTCCTCGCCTGGTCATCGCGGTCGCCCTCGACGAGCCCAGGAATGGCTACTACGCTGGCACGGTGGTGGCACCCTGGTTCCGGGCGATCGCCGAGCAAAGCGCCGCCCTCCTCGGCATCCCACCCGACAAGGCCGTGGCCGCCCGCGCGGCTCGCGCGCGGTTCGAGGTCCGCCCCACTCCCTCCATCCACGCCGCTTCCACCTCCACCCCCAGATTATGAAACGCCCCGTGGTTATCCTCCTGCTGGCAGTAGGGCTGCTCACCGCCCTGGGTGCTCTGGCCCTCCTCAGTTCGTTCGGTGGGCAGCCCAAGATCGAGCGGTTGTATGCCCAACTGCTCTGGATTGCGACCGGGTTGGTCTGCCTGACCGGTGGCGCCTTTCTCCCCTGGGAGGTTCTGCGGCGTTGGTGGTTCCCTGAAGCATCCCTCCTCGTCGCCATCCTCCTGCTGGTGGCTGTCTATCTGCCTGGCGTCGGCGTCATGCACAACGGCGCCCGCCGCTGGCTCGCCTTCGGCCAGCCCTCTGAGTTTGCCAAACTCGCCATCGTGATTTTCCTGGCGGATTACGCTGCCCGGCGGCGCACCACCATGGGCCGCCGTTTCGAGGGCTTCCTCGCCCCTGGCTTCGTGGTCGCCCTGGTCACCGCCCTCATCTTCTTCGAGGAAGACTGGGGCACCGCTTGCCTGCTGGGCCTGGTTTCCTTTGCCATGCTGGCCCTCGCCGGCACCCATTGGTTCTATCTCGGATCAACCCTCGTTATCGCGGTCGAAGCCTTCCTCCTGCGGCTTCTCTCCAACCCCCTGCGGATGGACCGCGTGATGGCTTTCCTCGAACCCGAGCATTATCGCGACGGCACAGGCTGGCAAGCCTGGCAGGCCCTCCTGGCTCTGGGCCGCGGGGGATGGACCGGCGTGTTCTTTGGCGAGGGACTTCAAAAAAACGGGTTCGTCCCCGAGCAGCAGACCGATTTCGTCCTCTCACTGATCGGCGAGGAATTGGGGTTTATGGGCACCCTCCTGGTATTGGTGTTATTTGCCGCGATCTTCCTCTGCGGGATTCGGATTGCCTGGCGGGTCACCGACCCCTTCAGCCAATTCCTGGCCCTGGGCATCAGCCTGTTGATAGCCGCCCAAGCGCTCCTCAACATCGCCGTCGTCTCCAGCGCCCTCCCCAACAAGGGCATCGCCTTGCCCTTCGTTAGCTACGGCGGCTCCAGCCTCATCGGGATGTTAGTCGCCGTCGGTTTGCTGGTGGGCGTCGCCCGCCAAGCCGACCGTGCCAACGGCACGGCTTCCGTCCCGGCCTAAAGCGCCACCCGCTTCCTCAGCGTCCCGCGGCAGTGTTCGCTCCGTTTCCGCCAGCCACCGCTCAGGCCACTTTCGCGGCGGTCGTAGCATCCACCCCCGGGATACCCAGCGCGCTGAGCAGCGTGCCCCCGCGCGCGGTCCTGGCCTGCGCGGTGCTGTCCAGATGGTGCGCCGCCCACTCTTTGCCCGCGGCATCGCACGATACGGAAAAACGAATGTAAAGCTCGCTCTCACTGCCCTTGCCGTTCTCGAACTCGTGCATGCCATACGTTTTGAGGGTAACGAAAGTGACCGAGTCGATGTATTGAAACTTGGCCTTGGCTGTGCCGCCATAACGGTCGTAGGTTTCACGGAAGTGATCACACAGCCCCGCATGAGTATCACTGAACTCTTTCTGTCGCGACTGGATCTCCTTGGCAAAACCGGCGACGGCTCCCTTGAGAATGCCTCCACTGCGAGCGGTGACGATGTTGCCAAACGCCTGAATGCCTTGGCGCTGGGCGACCGGCGCACCCCGGATTTCAGCCACCCGCCTGGCACCCCGAATATCCTCGTTGGTATTGAGGTGCTTGGCGGCAAAGTCGTTAGTGTAACCCGCCTTGGCCTCGATGGACGAGATGGTGTGATAGTGGCGGCACGCCGCCCAAGGCCACGTTCCCATACCGATGCCAAAGCCTACGATGGCGCGGACGGCTTGGCGAACGTCCTCCAGCCAGTGCAGCGCCGGTTCGCTCTCGTCGCAGTCCCAAAGGGCCTCCGCCAGTGCCGCGGGGCTGCCGTAGGGATCGGCGTAATTGCCAGTGGGCACGAAGCGCAGCCGGAAACCTCTCGTCAGGTTGTTGGTGCGACTAAAGCTCTCGAACATTTGCACCAGCAGTTCGGTGTTCTTGTCGCCGCGGCTGAATTCGCCCTTGTTCTCATTGGCCCACGCAACGACGTCGCAAGGGCCGATCTCGTGGTGTTGCACCCTTACGGGCCCCGAGACTCCCGGCTGCAGGCCGTTTCGGGTACGGTTTGCCTGCGTTAGATAGGTTAGGAGATTCATGCGGTCTTGTGGATTGGGGCGAAGCCCAAGGGGCTCGCCGCTAGACGTTTAGCCCCGCCGCCCGCTCGTGATGAGCGCCGCGCGCGTGGGGAGAATTGCCTGCTCTGGCCGAACATTTTACACACTATCCGATCGCTGCCCCAACGTCAACCGCTTCTTTCACAGTGTCGCGACTCCGTGAGAATGTCCCCTTTTGAACTCGATGAAAATGTCCCCTTTTGGCGGCAACTGGAGTATGAGCAGCGGCATTGATGGAGACACTAAGCATGAGTCGGAAAGAACGGAAGCGAT
>Ga0316220_1002298_pt1 | contig 17995 bp, 14 predicted proteins | sample TBH18005metaG_FD_203632 | JGI IMG/M metagenome (GOLD analysis project Ga0316220, IMG submission 203632) | Freshwater microbial communities from Trout Bog Lake, Wisconsin, USA - TBH18005 | ecosystem: Environmental > Aquatic > Freshwater > Lake > Hypolimnion/Profundal zone | place: USA: Wisconsin...
ACAAGGTGGGAACTCGCCTGCTTTTCGCCGGTAACCTGACGCGTCAGCCTTATATGCTTGGAGCCAAGTACCGGGTAAGCGGTGATTTGAAAGCCACCGACAACGTGATGAACAACACGTTCTGGATTGGCGTTCAACCCTCTTTGACCCGGATCATGCTGGAATTTGCGGCGCAGAAGATTGAAGCCTATTTGGGTATTAACTTTTAACAGCCTGGAGCTGAAAATGATAAACAACGATATTAAGTCAGTGTTGATAACCGGTGGTACGGGCAGTTTCGGCAAAGCATTTGCAAAGTACCTCCTCGCACATACTGCGGTGGAGCGACTGGTTATTTTCAGCCGGGATGAGCTGAAACAGTTCGAAATGCAGAACGATCCCGTCTTCGTGGAACACGCCGGCCGGATGCGTTACTTCATCGGAGATGTGCGCGATGCAGACCGGTTGAAGCATGCGTTCAACTCGATCGACCTAGTGGTCCATGCGGCAGCGCTCAAGCAGGTAGTGGCAGCCGAATACAACCCGCTCGAAGCCATCAAGACCAATGTCATGGGTGCGCAAAATGTGGTGGAAGCCGCCGTCTATTGCAACGTCGGCAAAGTGATTGCCCTGAGCACCGACAAGGCTGCGGCCCCCATCAACCTCTACGGCGCCACCAAGCTGTGTTCGGACAAGTTGTTTATTGCCGCAAACAATTTTGTGGGCAGTGGACCGACCCGGTTTTCCGTGGTGCGCTATGGCAATGTGTTTGGCAGTCGCGGCTCTATCGTCCCCTACTTTCTGCAAAACAAGGACAAATGGTCGGCCTTCCCGGTTACCGACACATCCATGACGCGATTTTCCCTGTCCTTGGGGCAGGGGGTTGAATTTGTCGTCCAATGCACGTCCCAGATGCGCGGTGGGGAAATTTTCATCCCGCGCATTCCGTCGTATCGCATTGTTGACATCTGCGCCGCCATCGACCCGTCAAAAGAGATCTCGGTCATCGGCATCCGGCCGGGCGAAAAAATCCACGAGCTGATGATCACCGAGGCCGACCTACCCTCCACCCACGAGTGGGAGGGCGGCTACGCCATACTGCCGCCCAACGGGATGTACAACCAGCGCGTCAACAGTGGCCTGTCCACGGCCGGCTATGTCAAGGCCGATTCGCTGAAGGCCGAATACAACTCCGGAACCAATACGGAATGGCTGAGCCAGGCCACCCTGGCCACCATGATTCAGGAATTTGCTAAAGGCGAATTGTGATCATCCTGCGCTTTGGCAGATCCGGGCGTCTGGCCAGGATTTGCGAATCGGCCATGCGCCTGGCCAACACGCATTCAGCGGTCTACACAGCCCGCAGGGACGGTACTTTCATTTTGGATTCGGATTTGACAACGCAGCTGCCTGCAGACGCTATCATTGAAAGCCTCAAGGGTCGCGCAGTCACCGTCATCGATGCCTCGGTCGATCACTCCTCCACGGCCAACCTGCTGGCCCATGAGACGTTCAAAAAGGATGTGCTGCTTAGGCTGCGGGACCAGGGAGTTCTGGCGCGCGCCCTGGGATTTTCCTCCGGTATAACCTTGGCCGATGCCAGCCGCATTCGGGCCCATTCCCCGCATATGCAGGCCTACAGGGAACAAAAACTGGCGCAGGAAGAACTGTTCAACAGCCTGCACTGCCCGGTCCTGCTGCCGAATCTCTTTACCTTGGTGGGGCCCATCACCTATGCAACACAAGGCGCAGCCTGGGCGCAAATTCTGAAGGCCCGCGTACAGCGCGGGGAAACAGTTGCGCTCAGCGAGCCGCATGTAAAAAAGGCCTGGGCCTCTGAATTCCGCGTCTCCCGGCAGGTGCTGGCTTTTCTGGTCGCGTCCGCCCCGGAATCTGTCCGCGGCCCGCTGGTTGACGGGGACTTCACCCTGGCTGACATCGCCAGCTCACCCTGTCTCCCCATTCCGGCCCTGAACTACACAACGGGCGGACAGCCTGGCTGGCTGGAGGGTGACTACCTCGCACCCGAGCACTTCTCCGACTCCCATTCCATCCACGGCGAGCTATTGCGCGCCCTTTGCCTTTAAAAGCATCATGACCGCAGAACAAGACAACTCCATCACCGCCTCCGAGCTTATTGTTCGCCGCCTGCAACAACATGGCATCGCCCAGGCCTTTGGCGTAGTCGGCGGGGCCATCATGTACCTCACCGATGCACTGCGAAGTTGCGAGGGCATTCGCTCCACCTTCACCCACCACGAGCAGGGTGCCGCGATTGCGGCGGAAGCCTATGCCAAGCTCACCAACCGCCCCGCACTTGTGTTTGCCACTGCCGGTCCTGGCACCACCAACGTCATTACCGGTGTAGCTGACGCCTATATGGACTCCATACCTATGGTGGTACTCATTGGTGATGTGCGCAGCACGATCGCCGCCGACTTCACCAAGCAACGCTACAACGCACCGCAGGAAGTCAATCAGGCGGCGCTGATGCAACCCATCGTCAAGCGCTACCAATACCTGACGCCCGACATGGATGCTGCCGAACTGCTTGCCGCCGTGGACGCAACGGTTCAAACCGCTGTCACCGGCAGAAAGGGGCCGGTCTGCATCGCCGTACCGCTGGATGTGCAGGGCATGCCGCTCGACGGAAGCGCCTTGGCCGCGCCGATTCCGCCGCTGCCCGGTAATCGCATCGGCAACCAGGACGCCATGCAGAGCGCCATGCAGGCCTTGCTGCGCGCCAAGAGACCACTCGTCCTGCTGGGTGCGGGTGTTCGGAACTCTGGCATGGCGGCCGCAGCAATGGAACTAATTGCGAAGCACAAACTGCCGTACTGCGTGACGATAGGCGCGATTGATCTTCAGGACCGCAGGAATGCACTATCCTGTGGCTGCGTCGGACCCACTTCCCAGCGCGCAGCCAATTTGTTGTTCAACGCATCCGACTGCGTTCTGGCACTGGGCACCAGCTTCAACCAAAGCGTTACCGGTTTCAATGTTGCGGACTTGCTCAAGAACAAGCAGGTGTTCCTGGTGAACATCGATCCAGGCGAAAACATGCGATTCCTGGAAGAAAACATCCACACGCTTGAGGCGGATCTGGTGGACTTTTTCCAAGTGGCCGAACAGGTATCCCTGCTGGCGCAAAACCATGGCGACTGGCTGCGGCAGGTTCAGCAAGCCAAGGCCCTTCTGACACTGGAGACTGAAGCAGCCATAAGAACCACCGTCGGCGATGGCTACCTGTCGGCCTACGACATCACCGCCGAGCTGTCCAGAAACCTGCCTGCCCATGCCACCATCGTTTTGGGCATTTCGCTCGACGCGGCGACGGTCGTCAATTCGTTTCAGGTCACCAAGAGCCAACGCGTCCTGATCAGCAGAAACCTCGGCCCCATGGGCTGGGACGTTCCCGCATTGCTCGGAGCTGCGCTGACCACCGAACACCATGACTCGCTGGTACTCATCACCGGCGACGGCAGCCTGATGCTGAATATCCAAGAGCTGGCCGTCATCGCAGGCCTGAAAATCCCGGCCTGCATCTTTGTCTTCAACAACGATGGCTATGTATCCATCCGAACCACCCAGGCCAACTTTTTTGGGCAGCAGTTCTTTGGCTGCGATGACGCCTCAGGACTCAAGCTGCCGGCCCTCGCTCCGCTGGCCCAAGGCTTTGGCTTTGCATATTCAAAGCTCTGCCACCTCACAGATATGGCGCCCCTGCTTTCCGAACACAAAAAAGCCGGCAAACCCCGCATTGTCGAGTGCACCATTGACCCTGGTCAATTGCGCGAGCCGCGTTTGGTCACGCGCGTTCAGGATGGCAAATTCAAGACCCCGGTACTGCATGACATGACGCCGGAACTACCAGCCGGACTAGCCGAAGCGGTGCTGGGCATATTCCCGCAGGCCTTCGCCTGAACGTTTATGAACGCAGGATCCAATGCCATGACGCAAAGTGCACCACCCTCTCCCACGTTTGATTTCAGACACCTGAAACGGTACCGCGTTGCCGAACAGTGTCTTTGCTGCGGCAGCCACGCGTTACAGTCCGCACCCGCCATCCTGATGGCCTTTGTTGCGCACCGCACGTTTGGATGGGCGTCGGCCGTGACTGACGAAAGCTGGGGGCTCAACACGATGCCAAAGGGCATGGCTTATTCCATTTGCAAGACTTTGTTGTGCTCCGATTGCGGGCTGCTTTTTTTGGACATCCGTTTTCAGATGAAGAACTGGGCAAGCTCTACCACGACTACCGTGGAGTGCGGTACAAAACACTGCGCGAAGGCTACGAACCAGGTTACACCTTGCGCAATACGCTCTTGGGGCAGGCCATTGATTACGGTGGAATCTTGGAAGAGCTTTTGAAGCCGCACCTGCAATTTCCCGTGTCCATCCTGGACTGGGGCGGTGACACCGGGGAAAATACCCCGTTCAAAAACAAATGCAAGGCCTTCGACGTATTCGACATCAGCAACATCGCCGTGATTGAGGGCGCCCGCTCAGTATGCAAGCAGGAGGCCATGGCCAAGCAATATGACTTGATTTCCTGCTGCGGCGTGCTTGAACACGTACCCTACCCAAGTGACCTGCTGGAAGACATCAAGAAAGCCATGCATACGGATTCCATTCTGAACATTGAGGTGCCATATGCGGAAGTCGTGGGCCTGCATGGGGCCTCGGCCATCGCGCACAAGAAACATTGGCACGAACATATCTACTTCTTCAGCCCCCACTACCTGGAGCAGTTGATTGCCAACAGTGGTTTGAAAATCGTGGCAATCAGCACGGACGCGTCACTTACCGCCGGACTGAAGTTCACTTAGATGATGCAAGTGGCGTACAAACTGGTCTGAATATCTTGTAACTTCGCAATGGGCGCGCACCGCTCAGGCATACGAACATTGGAGAATGCATCATGACAGGCACATCCGATAGAACACCGCGCCAGATCACGCTGCGGCAGATAGTCGCTTGTACCCGCAATCAACAGGAAGCGGTACGGGTCGTGCGCAACCAGACGGGTGTGCGCTCATCAATGTATACCGAGCACCTCATTGCACTTGACGAACATCTGAGCTGGATTGAAGGCCTGAAGAACGACAAGAGACAGTTGGTGTTTGCCATACTGAACGAGGTGCAGACGCCCATTGGGGTAGTGAGCTTGAACGCACTGGACCGCTTACACAAGAAGTCGGATTGGGCCTTTTACCTGGATGAGAATGAACGCGGCGGCTTGGGTGCAGCCTTGGAATACCAGCTGATAGAATTTGCGTTCGAGCAGCTTGGCTTGGAGAAATTAAATTGCGAAGTGATCGAGACCAACGAAGCCGTTGTGCGGATGCACAAGAAGTTCTTCTTTGCAGAAGAGGGATTCAGGCGCGCCAACATAGCGAAGAACGGCCAACGGATTGGCGTTTTTTTCCTGGGGCTTACCAAGCAGGACTGGCTGGCCAACAAGGAACAGGTGCAGGCTAAATACGAAGCCGTTTTTTCCCGGTTCACCATCTCGATTGAGCAGCCATGACAACGGCCAACGCCGGCTACGATTTTGTTCGCATCAAGCGGTCAGAGCCCCATATTCTGGCCCTGTATGAACTCCTGCAAAAACGCAGCCACCCCATCAGCCACACGAAGCTTCCCGGTTACACAGAGCACACGGCCTTCGTCATCAACCACCCATACAGGGCCTGGTACCTGATTCGAACCGGTGGAGCATTCACGGGAACCGTCTATCTCCTCAAAGACAACAGCATCGGGATATCGATTGCAAACGGCGACTGCCATGCGGCCAGGGAATCCATTGCCTGGATACGCAAGAAATACAAACCCTTGAGCGCCGTAAAATCCATCCGCACCGCCAGCTTCCATGTCAATGTCGCGCTGGATAACACCCCGTTGAAGCAGACCCTGGAAGACATTGGCGCAATCCCCGTGCAGCTTACCTACGCCATCCTGTGATAGCGAAGACGCGACTTTCCTTATGCGATTGCCAACCTGAGGATAAAATCCTATGTTTCGAATCGGAAATCACCTGATTGACGCCACCAGCGTGCCCTACATCATTGCCGAGTTGTCCGCCAACCACAACGGCTCCCTGGATCGTGCCAAGGCATCCATCAAGGCCGCCAAGGCATCAGGCTCACACGCCGTCAAGATACAGAGCTATACAGCCGACACAATGACCATTGATTGCGACAGGAGCGATTTTCTGATCAAGGGCGGGCTGTGGGATGGCTACAAGCTCTATGACCTGTATAAGGAGGCCCACACACCCTTCGAGTGGCATGGCGAGATATTCAGGTATGCACGGGAAATCGGCATCACCGTATTTTCGACACCGTTTGACGAGTCAGCGGTAGATTTGCTCGACGGGCTTGACACGCCGGCTTACAAGATTGCCTCGTTTGAGTTGACCGATCTGCCGCTGATTCGTTATGTGGCCAGGAAACGCAAACCCATGCTGATGTCGACCGGAATGGCCACGCAGGATGAAATAGCGGAAGCGGTTGAAGCAGCCCGTTCCGGGGGGTGCAACTCCTTGCTGTTGTTCCATTGCATCAGCAGCTATCCGGCTCCCATGGAGCAGGCCAACCTCCGACAGATCCGCAACCTGCAAAAGGCCTTCAAGGTCTGCGTGGGCTTATCCGACCATACGATCGGCAACGTGGCTGCGATAACCGCCGTGGGTATGGGCGCCTGTGCCATTGAAAAGCACTTTACGCTCAGCCGCGCAGACAAGGGACCGGACAGTGAATTTTCGATGGAGCCTGCCGAACTTGCCGATTTGGTAAGGAATACGGGTGATGCCTGGCGCTCTTTGGGCACGGAAGGCTTTGCACGTCCGCAGGCGGAATCGGGGAGCCGGTTGTTCCGGCGTTCCATCTATTTTGTTTCGGACCTCAAAGCGGGGGAAAAAATAAGCAAAAATCACATCCGGCGCATACGGCCGGGCTTTGGACTGCCACCCAAATTTTTCGATGAACTTGTAGGACGAACCGTCCGTCGAGACGTCAACCGTGGGGAACCGGTAGACTGGGATGCCCTTCAAGCCGATTGAACCCAGTCCGCGCATGCCGCCTTTTGCATTGACCCCTTATCGCCACTGAGACAAGCTTCATGATTCCATACGGACGGCAAGAAATTACGGAGACCGACATACAAGCGGTCATTGATGTTCTTCGATCGGATTTTTTGACCCAAGGTCCAGCAGTCCCGCTGTTTGAAAAGACCATCGCAGAACGTGTCAACAGCCTCCATGCTGTGGCCGTCAGCAGCGCGACCTCCGCCCTGCACATCGCCTGCCTAGCGCTGGGACTGGGCCCGGGCGACCTCCTGTGGACGAGTCCGATATCCTTCGTGGCCTCTGCCAATTGCGGACTTTACTGCGGTGCCGCGGTGGATTTTGTGGATATCGATGCGCGCAGCTACAACATGTGCCCATCCGCACTGCGACGGAAACTGGAGCAGGCCGAGAAACTCGGAAAATTACCCAAGATCGTCATTCCCGTGCACCTGAGCGGGCAGCCTTGTGACATGGAAGAGATTCACAGGCTGGCACTGCAATACGGGTTCCGGATTATCGAGGATGCATCCCACGCCATAGGGGGAAAGTACAAGGACGAGTACATAGGCAACTGCCGGTACAGTGACATTACTGTTTTCAGCTTCCATCCCGTCAAGATCATCACCTCAGGCGAGGGTGGAATGGCTTTGACCAACGACGAAAATCTGTTCAAGAAGATGGGTCTCCTGCGCAGCCATGGGATCACGCGCGACCCGGCCGACATGCGCAAGGCGCCCGACGGCCCCTGGTACTACGAGCAGGTCGGCCTGGGATTCAACTTCCGCATGACCGACATCCAGGCCGCCCTGGGTTACAGCCAGGCGTCCCGCCTGGATGCGTACGTCACGCGCCGCCATGCGATTGCGGCACGCTACAACGAACGGCTTGCCTCACTGCCACTCACCACACCCTGGCAGCACCCGAACAGTTACTCGGGCCTGCATCTTTATGTTGTCAGACTCAAAACGGAGCTAATTCAAATACGCCACAAAGAGGTTTTCGAGTTTCTCCGAAACAATGGTATTGGTGTGCAACTTCATTACATTCCGATCCATACCCAACCCCACTACAAGAGTATGGGCTTTGCCTGCGGTGACTTCCCAGAAGCCGAAAAATACTACCGGGAGGCCATCAGTCTGCCGATGTATGCGTCCTTGAGCAGCGACGAACAGGATCGGGTAATCCAAACCTTGGCCACGGCCCTTTCAATCTGAAAGTACTTATTCATAGAACTGCGTGGAGAATATCAACCGGCAATGGCCGTAACAATCCAGTCAACGGATGACGCATCGACTTGAACCAACAGCGCATCTTTCAGTTGTCTAACTTTTTGCGGCGAAAGCCGCGCAAAGTCGATTGTCACAAGCTTGTTCCGTATTTCCTTTGAAAACCGAAATTTGATATGGCGTGCCGGATTACCCCCAACGATTGAATAGGGCTCCACATCCCGGGTGACAACGGCGCCGGCCGCGATCACGGCGCCCTGCCCGATCGATACTCCAGACAAGACGGTCGACCTGTGGCCGAGCCACACGTCATCCCCCACAACGATCGGACCCTTGGTTTTGGCTTCTACGGGCTCGCCGAAATGCTTTACGAGAAAGGGGAAGGAAGATACGGTTTCGCAGCCGTGGTTGCCACCAAGAATAAAGTGCACTTCTGCCGCTATTGAACAATAATTCCCTATGCGCAGGCCTTCGTTATCCTGACCAAATGCCCAGATATGCAAAAGGCCATAGGACTCGTTACCAACAAAGATATGCTCCAGCGCTGACGTTCCTGAATATGTGGCAAGCTGGCTGCCGTTGTGCCCATTCAGCAGGCGCCATTGGCGCTGCAACTTCGCCGTTCCCGTAAGTGCAGCAAATTCAGGTTGCAATTGTCCATACTGGATACGCTCCAATTCTTGGTAGAAGTAATCATCAGCCAAATAATCTTTCAGAAATTCTGAAAGCCTGCCACGCAAGAAGTCATGCGCGACAGAAAAGTAATACGGAAAAATATGCTCAATCAAAACTCTTTTTTTCTCTAACCGGTAGATGGCCTCAGACAAATGGCCAGCCTGAACCTGCTCCTTGAGCAAAAAAAGATAGTTCTCACCGAAAACCTTGGCAATGCTGTAACCACCTTTTCGTGTCGTTAGGATTTGATCTATATAGTGCGTTTCGTTAATTATCAGACATCGCTTGCCAGCGGAAAACTGCCGCAATAACGCATCCACCTGCAACAATTGCAAATCGGCTCTACGGGAAAAATCCGGTATAGCCTCCATCGTATCCCGCCAAATTCCAAAAGCACCTATCCATGTGCAATTGTAGGAAACAGCCCCCAAAAATTCATCCATTCCGCTGCAAACAAGTATATGTGCATCTGTTTGAATCTGCTTGTTCAGACTGAATATCATGGGCCTCTCAGTCGCATAGCTTTCTACCAGCCGCACCAAAAAATCAACCACTCCTGCTCGAACAATCACTCGGTCATTAATCAACTTAAGATACTCACCATTTCCGCGCCGCAAGGCTAGTTCAAAGTTGCGGTCTAGCACATTGGTTTCGTTGCGAAAATACTGTACTTTTTCTCCGTACTGGGCTTGGTAAAGGCGTACCACATCTTCCGTATCATCACTGGAACAGTTATCAGAAATAACAATTTCCACCTTATTGGTTTCTTGAAACACTGCATGCGAAACAATGCTTTTTAAAATTTCCTGCAAATTGCCAGATCTGTTGCAGGTTGGGATACAAAATGAGAGTATGGGGGTCATGAATTCAATCGGTTAGTTTTTCAGTAAAATATTATGAATACGTTTCACACTAATTCGAATAGGAGTCCGAATGCTAAAACTTGGCAATCCTGAAAGTGCGGTAAATACAATCACTGCACCAAATATAATGCATGAAGTATATTATCCATCAAACACCGCAGGTAGCAAATAAAAGGATTTATATTTTGAATTATTTTTGTCAGTAATGGGCATATTAAATATGCAATGAAAATCAAAGTTCGACTGATGATGCTTGCCCGTCTCATATCATAATAAAATCATGAATGCAACTTCACCAAGAACCAATCCGCACTGCGTATCAAGTTCGGCATGCAGATTGCTGCGGATATAAACATCATCCACCTGTCTCGTATCGCATCTGGGAGAAAATTTAACCACAGTACTCGAGATATATTTCGCGCCGCCACGAAGTATAGCTAGTTCCGACGTAGAATTGCTGATAGTCACGGCCATACCAGTTTGGTGAAATCACATTTTAAAAAAATTGAAATGAATACATCGCCATTTAGCACAAACCCGTCAAATTGCATAGCCATACAATAGTTGAAAAAATATTGCGCCCTGGTTTTATGATGAATTTTCGCATTATAGCTCGTAATTTTCGAATTGTCGACATCACCGAAAATTGATGTCAAATCCATAAGAACGGTTTGAATAAATCAGATTCAGTTAGTATACAAGCGCTAGGCATTGAACAAGGGAAATGCGGTGTATGCCACTATCGAAAATACCGAGAAAATCTACGCCGGTATTGAGGCTTTTGATAAAGTGTAAGCGCAGCATGATTGCGTGCGAGTAATCTGCTATCAATAAGTTTTATGCGTATGAGGCTCTCCATTAACCAGTGCAACCTCCCACGCTAATACTTAGTAGGTATTCCGGTCGCTATCCATAGACCGTGACTATGTTTAGACGTCATGGGATCGTTAGCATTAACCCCCTGCAGCGCAAGGCTGCGGAGGTCGTTGACAACTTTACCTAGTTACAGCGCCTCCAAGAACTTCATCAAGGAGTCCGAAGCACGGAATCGTTTGAGCTTCGTATCAGGCTCCTCAATGTTGCCGAGGGCTTTTTCCCTCATGGAGAGATCTGCCTCTACGTATTGATTCGTTGTGTTTAGGTAATCCACCCGATAAACCAGAGGCCCGACCCCGAAGGCCACCCCAAAGTGCTCCTATAAAGACTTCCCCACATTGTCAAACGCTGAGTCCCGCCGCATTGGATCGCTTAAGCGATCCAATGCGGAATCTGCTCTGTTTTGTTCACCGGCCCGTTTCTATCTGTTAGGTGGTTTGAGAATGAGGTTGCGCAATTTCACAGAGAAATTAAGTAGTTGACTGGTGTTGAAAAATGCCAATGCCGCAAAGCGAGAATTCCGCGAAACCATATTCCGTGCGCTGTGCTTGTCTGGATTAGGTTGACCACATTGGCAAGAAGTATCATGAAAAAAATTTACCAAATAAATCATGAGCGGATGTCAGGTTACTTGAGGCGGAAGCTTCGAAGTCCAGCTGCACGACTCGCTTTCGTATGATGGCTCACCACGCCATGTTTTTACGATGCGGAAAGTTTGGGGATTTTTGCGTAAATCCTACGTATGTAAGACTGCAAACCCTTTGAAACTTCACGCCGCTAAACCTTGCTTTCCTAGAGACATCCATGTAAGATCATCCTTAGTGTTATTTTTACGGGCGGTCAGTAGATTTTGGGTTTGCATTGCAATATATCTTCAACCAGAATTATAGCTAAAATTTTCGTTTAAAATAAGCATGATTTACAACCACAAAGTGTGATGGAGTCAAATTTTTCGCAAAAAAAAATGCGAGCTAGTTGACTCAATTAAAATTATCTAATTTTATGGTAAAAAAAATAACCTCAGTGGCAATCGCCATTATTGACACTTCACAGCACATTCTAGCTTATAACGCCCTAGCAAATTCATTAGCTGCGTTTGATTTTCAACAGGTATTAGTATTTTCAGATGAAAAAAAATACTGGGGCAGCCATCCTGTTATAGAGATAACAAAAATAAAATCACTGGAAGAATATAATGGCTTGGTAAATTTTAAAATACCTCAACATCTATGTTGTGATTTTTGTTTAATCATACAGTATGATGGTTTTATTATTAATGGAGATCAGTTTTCACCTCATTTCTACTTTTATGACTACATAGGAGCTCCTTGGCCGCATTTTTCTACAATGAATGTTGGAAATGGTGGTTTTTCTTGGCGATCAAGAAAATTGATGAACGCTGTTGCAACCTTACCTTATGAAGATTTATCTATTGCAGAGGATATCTTTATATGCCGCGATCGAAGACCGTTGCTTGAAAATTCTCACGGTGTTATATTTGCTCCGCCTGCTATAGCTTCACATTTTTCGACAGAATCTATTGCTACGCCTTATCCAACATTTGGATTTCACGGTATTTTTCATTTACCGCAAATCTATCGTGAAACAATTAGTTTTCTGGTAGATAACATTGATTTATCGACTGCCAGAAAATGGCAACATTTACTCTTGCCAGCTGTCGAAAGGGTCTCAACTAGTGCAGCGAAAAACCTACTCGAACGAATGATGTCGCAGGATACACAACTTTAGATGGGAATCAATTGGCCATGAAAATCCAACCACTAAACGCAAGAGAATGTTTCGAAGTATGGCCAAGTTTTTCACCTGGCGAATGGCTAGATTTCAACCCCACGGTTATTACAACGACAGGCGGACATCTTCTCGCTTTTATACGCAGGGATAAAGTACCTCCTGTCCCGGGGGAGGGTTCCATTTGGTCAGTGCCTGTTGATGCTTCATTGCGGCCTATCGGTATTCCACACATTGTTGTTAAACGAGGAGAGGATCCACGTGCAGTCGTTCTGGGTGGGCGCATATTTTTATTTTATATAGTGATAGAAAAGGATGCCGAACAAAGAGTTCTGGGCTCTTGTGTCATGCTAGCTGAGTTGACACTTTCAACACCCACCCCAAGCGTGGTCGTAACCCACAAGCTTCCTAAGAATCCTACAGGAAATTTGGACCTCAAAGATTTAAAGTGGGAAAAGAATTGGGTTCCCTTTGTTGTAGATAGAGACCATATCGGATTGATTTATGCTCACAATCCGTGGACGGTTATGCTCTTGAACGTTGCCGCCGCAGACACTCCTCCGAAATTTGTTACTGCTTTCTTGAACAGACCGTTAGCTTGGACATATGGAGAAATCAGAGGTGGCACTGTGCCAATTATTTATGATGATAATAAACTTATAACTTTCTTTCATTCATCTCAAGTAATTGGCAGTCGTAATGTTTACATGGTTGGAGCCTGTATTTTTGAAAACGCGCCTCCATTTACTCCAATTGCGATGACATCAGAACCTTTATTGTTTGCGCCGTATAGGTTTACTGCATCAAGGTTTGGATGGAATGTGCTCGCGAGCGTGATCTTTCCACTGGGTGCAATTAGGGTCAGCAATGAATTTAGACTATTGTGTGGTCTGGATGATGGAGAAATTGGAGTTTATAGAATTCTATTAAATGATTTAAACATTCGACTAACTCCGGTCACTGCGCAAGAAAGCATGACCGTCGTTTCCAATAATTGCAAGTCCCTAAAGCTTTCAAACGGTCCCGTAATATTTACCAATGATCCCGATAATATAGAAAACGAACTTCCATTGGCTCGTTTCTTAAGCATGCTTCCAAAGTTAGGTGGTACTTATTTGGATTTTGGCGCAGTTGATGGCTTATATTTGGTTTATTTATCCAATCATTTTTCTCACGTAGTTGCAGTGGGAGAGACGCATTCACCGTGCCTGCAACGCAACTTAGCAGTTAATTTTATAAAAAATTATAAGAGTTTACCCACTAACATCAGCAACAGCGGCAAACTTGAATTTATTTTGAATGTGACATTTGTCAGAATAAATTTGCGAAACGCACTAGAAGTTCTTTCGGAAATAAAAGAAATTCTCACAGAATTTAAACCAATGGTATTAATTGTGCTGCAAGATTCGAAACAAAATATTGAACTAATTAAAGAATTAATGCGTGATTATGGGTATTCTGTTGAGCATTACTTCCCATTGACTCCGCAAGTTATTATGTGTACAATGCCCAACCATAGAAAGTCTTGCAACTGGCTTCTTTAATTAGCAAAGATTTTTGTCGTTTCAAGCCTTCTGTTACGTAAAACGACTCTGAGTAGCTGTCCTGACATTATTTTGTAGCCTACTTCGGCTCCCTCACCGCTTCATCCAATCCCTTGGTCAATGGCCACGCCAAGTACGACATGATGGTTCGGTGTCCCACCACGATTTCCGCATTCAGAGTCATTCCTGGCAATAGCCGCGCAGTGTCCATCATATTCGTTAAAGCCGTGCTGTCCAACCGGATGCGCGCAACATAGTAGGCGTCCAGCCCCCCTTTGCCCGTGTTGTCACGTTTGAATGCGTCTTCGCTGACGGTGCGCACACTGCCCTCCAACATGCCATGGCGCTGAAACGGGAAGGCATCCAGCTTCAGACGCACCTTGCTGCCGGTCTTGATGTAGCCCACGTCCATGGAATTGATTTGCACCTCGGCTTCCAGGATGGTGTTCAGCGGCACCAGGGTAAAAAATGTTTCCGCGCCCTGCACGATCGAACCGAGCGAGAGTTTGGCGATGTCCAGCACCACGGCATCCACCGGTGCACGCAAGGTGACCAGTTTGCTGCGCTTGTCCGCCTTCTGGATCTGCTGCTGCAGGGCATCGCGCTCTCGGGTGGTGGACAGCATCTCCTCCATGGCCTTCTGGCGCCAGTTTTTCTCGAAGCCCTGCCGTTCGGCTTCGAGGGCTGCGTATTCGCGCCTGAGCTCCTGCTCGCGGCTGGTGGCTTGTTGCAGGTCACGCTCCACCGACTTGGTATTCTGCTGGGCTTCCAGCAATTGCAAGGGCGCGCCGTATTTCTGGGCCACCATTTTTTCCTGCATGCTCTCGATTTCACGCACCGACTTCAACCGCGACAACACCATCTGCTGGTCATTGCGGTTGGTCTGAATGGTGGCGCGCAGCCTGGCCATGTTCTCGGCAATGCGGTCCTTTTGCGCCCGGTAATTGCCCATGCGCTCCGTCAGCAGATTGGCCTGCAATTGCTGGTCCGGGTTTTGCGGCGGGCTGGCCTTTTGCGTATCGCCCGACAGTTCCAGTTCCAATCCTTGTATCTGCGTCTCCAGGCTGCTCAGCCGAACCTGCAGCTGTGACTCGTCGGCCTGGGCAAAGGTGGAGTCCATGGTGGCAAGCGCGTCACCCTTTTTCACCACTTGGCCTATGCGCACATCCACACTTTGCACAATCGATGTCTCCAGCGGCTGCACAACCACGTTGGGCAGCGGGCTGGCAAGGCGCCCCTGGGCCGTGACCACCTCATCCAGCTCGGACACGGTGGCCCAGATCAGAAACACGACCACAGCGACAATCAGAATATGCAGCGTCAGTTGGGCGGCGCGTGGCACCGGACTCCGTTCGATCTCGTCCGCGTCCGGCAGATACTCGATCACCGCCTGTCCCTTGGACTGCTTAGCCTGCTTGGGCTGCTTCGCGGGTTTGCTTGGTCTGGGTTCCGGCTGGTCCTTGGACTTAGCCTTGAACTTGAATGTGAACCACTTCATACGTGACTCGTCTGCTGGTTCCAGAGCTGCTGGTAGGTGTCGCTGCGCGTCAGCAGTTCCTGGTGGGTGCCGGCATCCACCAGCTTGCCCTGCTGCATCACCAGAATGGAATGGGCATTGACCAAGGTAGAGAGCCGGTGCGAAATCATGACCACGGTGCGTCCCACGGCAATGCGAGTCAGATTGCGGATGAAGATCGCCTCACTTTCGGGGTCCAGCGCGCTGGCCGCCTCGTCCAGAATCAGGATGCGGGGCCGGGTCAACAGGGCCCGCGCGATCGACAGGCGCTGCTTTTGCCCACCCGACAGATTGGTGGCATTTTCTTCCAGCAGGGTGTTGTAGCCCTGCGGCATGCGCTCGATAAATTCCGAGGCACCAGCCGCATCTGCCGCCTCCACAATTTCTTCAAACGTGGCTTCTGGCCTGGCCATGGAGATGTTGTCGCGAACCGAGCCTCTGAACAAAAAGTTTTCCTGCAGCACCACGCCGATCTGGCGCCGCAAATGGGCCAGCTCGATCTCACGCGCATCGGTGCGGTCAAAGCGGACAATGCCTTCCTGCACCGGATACAGTCCCTGGATCAGCTTGGTCAGCGTGGTCTTGCCCGAGCCGCTGCGCCCCACCACACCAATGATTTTTCCTGCAGCTATCTTGAAGCTGGTTCGATCCAAGGCGCAAATGGTGGAGCCTGGGTAACGGAAGGTCACATCTTCAAACGAGATCTCACCCACGAGCTCCGGCCGCAAACCTCCTGCCGTGGCGCGCCCCTCAGGAGCACGGTTCATCACCTCGCCCATCATCTGAACCGACAACACCGTTTCCTGGTATTCGTTGATCAGTCCGACAATGGACATCAAAGGCCCGGTCACCCGGCCGGCGAGCATCTGAAATCCGATCAGGGCGCCCATGGTCATGGTCTTGTCGAATACCTCCTGCGAGCCGATGATGATGATGACAATCGGCAGCAGCTTGCTCAAAAATTCGGTCACCGCATTGCCGGCAATCGCCAGCTTGCCCACCCGGAAGTGCATATTGACGGACAGCGCAGAGCGCTGATCCCAGAGGCGCCTTTGCGTGGGTTCAATCGCCAGTGCCTTGACCGTGCGCATGCCGTGTATCGTTTCCACCATCATGGATTGACGCTCGCCTTCGGCAGAATACAAATCCTTGAGGCGGCGCTGGAATGCAGGCATCAGCCCCGCCACCATCAGGGAGATCATCAGCGTGAAAGCTAGCGTGATCATGGCCAACTTGGCGGAATAGGAAAACAAGATGGGCATAAAAATAAACAGCGAGGTAGCATCCAGCACGCTGAAAAACATGCGTCCGGTCAGAAAGCCCCGTATCTTTTCCACCTGCTGCATGTGCCGCGTGATGACGCCGGCCGTGGTGGTTTCAAAATAGTCGATAGGCAGGGACAGCAGGTGGGCAAAGGTGCGCCGCGTCAGACGCATATCGATTTTGTTGGTCGCCGACATGGTCAGCATCTGGCGGCTCATGCTGAACAGCGAATCGAAAACCTGCGCAATGATCACGCCAATACCCAGCACCCACAAGGTGGCAATGCTCTGGTGCACCATCACCTTGTCTATCACCAGTTGAAAGAAAATGGGCGAAGCCAGCGCCAGTATGTGCATGGCGATGGCGGCCAGCGCAATGTCGCGCAGTGCTGCCTTCTGCTTCATGATCTCGGGAATGAACCAGCGAAAACCAAACGGCTGATTGTCCTGCGGCAGTGCATACACGCGCTTCATCAGGTAAACCTCGCCCTGCCACTTGGCGCAAAAGGCGTCCTGTCCCAGTTCCAACGGCTCCGTCGCCTTGTCTGCCAGCGGATTGAGCAACACGATCTTGCCGCCGTCCTTATCGGAGGCGCCCACCACGATGACCGAAGTGCCGTCCGTCATGCGGGCAATCAAGGGGAACACGCCCTGCTGTGCCAGCAGGTTGCGCCAACTTAACTTGTCCTGTTTCGCCTTGAGTCCAATGTCGGCCGCCATGCGCAGCAAGGTGGCCGCAGGCGGCTCTTCTGCGCCGAGGGCGTAGTCCTCTATCAATCGCTCAGGATTGATCGGCAGGCGATGGTGTTGTGCAATCGCTGCCAGGCACTGAACGGTGGTATGTGGAAATCGTTGATCCATGTTGTTTGTTCCCGAAGGACATGATCATTTCAACATGGGCCTGGAAAATCAAAGTCAAGAAATAGACTTTGATTTCCCGGCTATTCCAATGCAAACGGGTGGCATAGCGCGAGCCGTGCCACCCGTTTGCTCCGCCTGGAAGCTTTACGCTCCTGGCGGTTTCGAGAGCGGTGACGCAGCCAGGGTCGCCACCGGCGCCTGCGTACCGGTCAGGTTCAACACGGGTACCGTCGGAGTAGCAGCAACCAACTGCGGCGCCACCGGATTTCCGTTCGCATCAAATTGCTGCATCGCGCTCACCATGCTGGTCACTGCCACCGCAGTAGGCGTTGCCGTCGCCTGCGCCGCAGCAGTAAGCGACGTGCTGGCTGTGGT
>Ga0316220_1002301_pt1 | contig 17976 bp, 14 predicted proteins | sample TBH18005metaG_FD_203632 | JGI IMG/M metagenome (GOLD analysis project Ga0316220, IMG submission 203632) | Freshwater microbial communities from Trout Bog Lake, Wisconsin, USA - TBH18005 | ecosystem: Environmental > Aquatic > Freshwater > Lake > Hypolimnion/Profundal zone | place: USA: Wisconsin...
GTTTATAAGCCCCTGGTATTTTCTAAAAGTTCTACCCAAATTGATCTGGGTTCTATTTACCTGAAACAACAGGTGAACGATCTGGGTAATGTAACCGTAACCCAGTCACCCATTACCATCAAAAAAGATACCATTGAATATAATGCAAGTAGTTTTAAAACAAAGCCAAATGCAGTAGTGGAAGATCTCTTGAAAAAACTTCCGGGAGTAGACGTAGATAAAACGGGTACTATTAAAGCCGCAGGAGAAACTGTGCAAAGAGTATTGGTAGATGGTAAACGATTCTTTGGAGATGATCCGAAAATGGCTACAAAAAATCTGCCTCCTGATATTGTAGATAAGATTCAGGTATTTGATGACCTGAGTGATCAAAGTAAGTTTACCGGTTTTGATGATGGGAACCGTGTAAAAACTATTAATATCACTACTAAAAAGGATAAACGAAAAGGATATTTTGGAAAAGTAGTGGCTGGCGTAGGAACCGATGAAACCTATGATGAAAGCTTTAATATTCAGCGAATGAATGGCGACCAGCAGGTATCCTTGCTGGGACAAGGTAATGATATCAATAAACAGAACTTTACCGTGCAGGATTTCTTAGGAGGCGGAAGAGGCGGTGGAAGAGGTGGCGGAGGAAGTGGAACAACAGGAAGTGGCATCACAACCACCTGGGCAGGTGGCCTTAATTACAGGGATACCTGGAATAAAAATGCAGATATTGCCGGAAGTTATTTTTATAATAGCCAGCATACTGTGACAGATCAAAACAGTCTTACCCAGAATATTATCAATACCGATTCATCTACTTATAATAATGCAAAAAGTACTTCCATAAGAACCAATGAAAACAACCGTATTAATTTCAATCTGGAAGATAAGTTTGACAGCAGTAATTCAATGATATTTCGACCAAATATCAGTTTTCAGCATACATCCCCATTTTCAACCTCAAGTACATTAACTACGGCAGGGCCTAATGGTAAATTCATCAATAATTCTGTGAATACGACCAATGGCGTAAACAGCGGTTACAATATCAGTGGAACGAATCTTCAATTTCGTCATCGCTTTGCGAAAAAAGGCCGAACAATTTCTTTAGATATTGCTGTAGCCAGTAGTACAAACAACGGAGATGGAAATAACTATGCGATCAATTCATTTTCGGTGCCCATTGCAAAAATCGATACGATTAATCAGTATTATAAGAGTACTTCCAATTCAAATAATATCAGTCCTACCCTATCTTATACCGAACCCATTGGCAAACACCAGATCGTAGAACTGAATTATAATTACTCTTATACCAAGAACAATTCTACCAATAATACTTTTGAATACAACCCTTTCTCTCATGGGTATACTACTTTCGACAGTCTTTTTAGTAACTCCTACAATTATACCAATACCTCTAACAGGGCTACGATCAATTACCGAATCCAAAATACAAAGTTTAACCTGAGTATGGGATCGGGTTTACAATTTACCAACCAAACCAGTGTAAATACAACCAAGAATATTACAGTGGCTAACAACTATATAAATTTTACACCCACTGTTAATTTTCAATATACTTTCAGTCGTTCCAAAAATCTTCGATTCAATTATACGGGCAGAACCGGTCAGCCTTCCGTAACGCAATTACAGCCATTGACCACCACCAGTGATTCTATTAATTTTCAGGTGGGCAATCCAGGCCTGAAACCACAGTTTACCCATAGTGTTCGTTTGCTATACCAATCATTTGATCCTGTAACACAACATATCTTCCTGGTAACACTGAATGCAAGCACGATAGTGAACGATATTCAGAACTCTGTTACCCAGAATGCGAATGGCGGTAAAACAACTACTTCGGTTAACCTGAATGGCACTTATAATGTAGCTGGGTATGTGAACTATGGTTTTCCATTAAAAAATCCGAAATCGAATGTAAACTTTACAACCAATGTCAGCTATAGCCAGGCACAAACACTGGTAAACTTAAAAAGCAATTACACTCGTAATACGGTATTAAGTGAAACAGCTAAGTGGACAACCAATCTGAAGAATAATTTTGACATGAACTTTGCCTCAACTACCACGTATAATATTGCAACGAACAGTTTACAGGCTTCACAGAATGCGAATTATTATTCAGAAACTGTATCTACAGAATTTACCTTATATACCAATAATGGATGGATATTGGCCAGCGAATTCGATTATACCTACAGTGGTAATCATGCTGCGGGGTATAATACTAGTATCCCATTGTTAAATCCATCAATTGCCAAACAGTTTCTTAAGAATAAGGCTGGTGAACTTCGCTTAACCTGTTTTGACCTGCTTAACCAGAATACCAGCGTTACCAGAACTGTTAGCGGAAATACCATACAGGATCAACGTACCAATGTGCTCACCCGTTATGTAATGCTAACCTTTACATACAATCTCCGTCAGTTTGCAGGAAAACAACAGCGTATGCCAGGATTGATGAGGGGAATGTTTGGAGGTGGACAAGGTGGTGGTATGAGAGGTGGAGGTGGAGGCGGTGGCGGTGGATTCCGTAAAAATTAATGTTATCCTGAAATTAAGAAGTGTGATTGAATGAAAACATTCAATCACACTTTTTATAAAATCGGAAGAGATGCTGATTTGCTATTCATTCCAGTTAATCCTGTGCTGAACTATCAATCAATTTTACTACCCTGGTCATTTTACCATCTCCATTAACCCCCTCCAATACCAGAAGGAATTTCTTACTGATATCATTATTAAAAAATGTTAACCTGATTCTTGGGCTTTTCTTATTGGTTAATACATAAGGATTCCAATATAAAGTGGATCGTAAATCCGGATCCGGATTATTGATCTCACTGGGTTTTTCGTATTGGGGATTGAAGAATTCCTTAAACCTTGAATATCCACCTAATATCGTATTTTCCAATCCCTTGGCATTCGGGTCTGCTTTACGGGTATCATTTCCTTTTTTAGTATATATAGCAATAGCGCCCCCGCTTCCACCACCTACTGAACCAAAAAAAGGCGGGCGGAATATTTTTACATAGGCAATATCAGATAAGGCTATTGATTGAACAATATCCACTGAAGCCTGTGATTCATTCAGGAATATATCTGGTGTTGCCCCACGCCAGCTAAGCGTTGCTTGTGCGCCTGTTCCTGTAATCATCAAGCCCGCTACTTTGCCTTGTAAATAACCAAGAATATCCAAACCCAGATTCCTGCTATCCTGTTCAAGATCAAATTGGTATCCATCTCCTCCGGAAAAAAGCCCCGAAGCATATCTTTCGTCTAACAATTGAACATTGGTTTTAGCTTTTGCCTTTACGACTACTTCCTGCAAAGTGGCACTGGCCATGCTTTTTCGCAGTTTTTCCTCTTCGCTTAAAATAAAATTCATTTTTGCCCTGGCTAGACTATCATTCCAATTTCCCAAAGGGTTTCTTTCACTGAATTGTGACTTTTTGGCGGCTTGTCTTAATAAACCATTTTCAATCTGCACCTGCGATACATCTGTTAGTTTATTATTTCCATTGAAATTATAGTAGACCCTTACCGTATCATAAAAGAACATATTCTTGATCTCAAAACTACCCTCCCTGCTTACTGGGGCAAACATTAAGTGCTTTACACTATCCTTACCTATTACTATAAAATTTAATTGCAGGTTACCTGTATTCAATGTCGCTTTAGGTGCATACACTTTACCCGCTACCTTCAAGAAATCTGTTTCTCTAGGGTATTGAATAACCGGCAAAATACCTGCTTTTGCTTTCTCCCAATCAAACTTACGCCAGCCATTGGTTAGCATTACCAGATCAAGATTTGCAGTAATACTATCCGCATCGCTGGTAAGATAGTAAGCTGGATTAAATACTTTACCACGTATATCATTACTTAAGAGAAAATCTGAGTAAATAGAATTGGTTTCATTTTGAGCCACTGTTGCATCTACCACTGAAAGCGACATATTTGTATAAGCTGTATCAGAAACAAAAACATCCACTACATTTCTTGCCCTTCTATCCGTTCCTACCAATGGAAAAGTCACTTTTGCATTAAACTCATGTTGCCGGTTGTTTACAAAAATGATCCTTTCTGCTATCGGCTTCCAGTCGGAAGTGAATAAAGTAAACTGCAAAACCCCGGTTGGTAATTCATCAATCGGTATTTGCGCATTGATTGAGGTTTTTTCTGTTGCATTAATACTAACCTTATAATAAAGCGATTGGTTCATATGTACCCATAAGAATAGTCGTTTATAATTATCAGGCACACCGGAGGTTCTTTGTATCTGAACCAGGGCTTTTTCATTGGTGGTCTTAATAGTGATAGAAGCTCCTTCTGGTTTGGCAGGCTCGAGCGGGGTAATTCCTTTTTTACCCGATTCGTCGGTCCAGTTAAGATGATAGGTTTCCCCTTCCTGGGCCATTAAATTAAACGAACCCATACCATCATGTTTTACAATAAGGGTATCTACGAATTTATTTTTATCTGTATAAACAGCCCCTTTGATAAATACAGGGGAGCCAAATTGATTGGTGGCTTTAAAAGCAATACGGGTAGACAATCCCTGTATCAATTCACCACCCTCAGGAAATGCATCCACCCGGGTTTTATAGACAATTATTTTTTTCGCCTGTCCAACTATTGGGGGAGAATTTAATTGAATATCCTTTTGGTAAAAAAAACTGGTATCATCATTCAACATCCAACGGGTATAAGCTTTTACCCGAATAAAATCACCCGCATAAGCCGTAGGCAATTCAAATGAACCCTTTGCGGTAGATTGGTATAAAGGGGCTACGGTTTGTTTGAGCATCCGCCCACTGGTATCATACCATTCAACATAGATATTTTTGCTGATGGTGCTCAAATCTGTTCCTGACATTAGGTACAGTTTATACCAGATAGTTTCGTCCTTATTGTATATGGTTTTATCAAAATGGATATGAATCTTCTCCCTGGGAAGCTGGGTCTCATAAAGCCCCATCACAGAATCCAATTGCTGTGAAAACACTGTCTGAAATATCAATGCACCAATAAAAACGGGCACTAACCTGAATAAGAAAATTTTCATGGTCATAAAATTGACCTGAAAGATAAGATAAATGATAAGTGTAAAAAAAAGTGGCTTATGGAATAGTATACCTGATGAGATATACTGTTGGTCAACCAATCTATTTCTCAGGAGATATTAGGCAGAACCTACCCTTTATTTTCATAATAGGGTATCTGGTCATGAGAAACTGATTCCTGCTGCTTCCAGTAGGCAAGAGTCACAACATGTCCGTCTACTGTTTTTAATAACCTTCCAAACACGGCATTGGTTGCATTAAACATAACATCCGTAACACCTAATGTAAATGTTTCGGGCGGTAAAGGAGCAGGTATGGCTGTATTAGCTTCATCTGTGTTAGCAGATGGCGGGGCGGGGGCAATTTTGGGTGGGGGGCTTGCTACTACCACTACAGTAAATTTATTTATTTCCAGTAATTGTTTCAAAAATGAAACCCTTTCTGCTGAAACATTTTTTTCTACAATGGCACATTTTATACCATCCAGTTCCTCAAATTCATGGTTTTTATTGATAGCCATAGAAAAGTTTTATAAACCAAAACTGATTGAATAAATATAATCATACACACAACTTGCCAAACCTGCAATGAGCATACCTGCCAGGCAAATATATAATGCCAATCGGGAGGCACCTGGTATCGCCAGCTTTTCGATAGGTTGAGGATTTTCTTCCATAAATATGGCTTTTACCACCCGCAGGTAATAATAAAAAGATACAACCATATTCAGTGCGGCAATTCCAATTAGCCAATAATTTCCTTTCGCAGCCCCGGCCATCAGCAAAAAGAATTTGCCAAAAAAACCAGCCGTTGGCGGAACTCCCGCCAATGAGAACATAGCAATCGTCAATACCCAGGATAGCAATGGGTTCGTTGTATAAAAAGCTTTATAATCACTGATATTCTCTTTTCCACTAACTGCACTTACCAAGGCAACTACTCCAAAAGCTGCCAGGTTCGAAAAAACATATACCAGCACAAAATAGACCACCGCGGCGCTACTAACCTGCGAACTTCCTGCAATACCAATGAGAATAAACCCGACTTGCGCAATAGAAGAAAAAGCAAGGAAGCGTTTAAAATTATTCTGTCTTAGCGCAAACAGGTTACCGATGATGATCGAAAGAATAGATAATACAATCAGTATATGGTACCAGGTATCGGCAAAGACTTTCCCGGCATTATACAAAAATGCCAGAATTACAAAAACAACAGAGGCTTTTGACACAACCGACAAATAAGCGGTTACCGAAACAGGAGCTCCTTCATACACATCAGCCGTCCATAAATGAAAAGGAACTGCAGACATTTTAAAAGCGAAACCAGAAACCAATAAGATAAAGGCAAATATCCGGAATGGAGAATCTGGCCCTTGTAATAATATTACTGAAAAATCAAGACTACCACTTACCCCATATATCCAGGAAATACCCAATAATACCAATGCAGATGAAAATGCAGATGAAATAATCATTTTCATGGCAGCTTCAGAGGATTTTCTTTTGGCAAGATCAAAATTAGCTGCAGCAGCGATAGGGATTGTAGACATTTCCAACCCCAGGTAGAGTACCAGTAAATTACCTGATGAGATCATAAAGAACATGCCCAACAAAGCCGTCAACAATAAAATATAAAACTCAATGACATGTTTATGTGTTCGTAACCATGAGAATGACAGTAATGAAATGATCCATGTAGCAAGGTTAAGTATATTTTTTTCGAGAATGATCAATTTCCCTGTATGAAACATTTCTCCAAATAGACTCCCCTCTTTACTACCAAAAAAGCCGAGCAATAAATTAAGCAGTAATACTACATTGATCAATGGCAGCAGAGATTCATTGGTCCTATCCTTTCCCAACTTGATAAACAAGAGTAAAAAGATGATGGCAACAATAACCAGTTCCTGTTTAAGTAATATAAAAAAATCCATCAGCATAGGTCAATCTCATTTAAGGTTAATCGTTTTCCCGATCTGTTCCATCATAGCTGCCGTTCCGGGTCCGATCAACTGGTTTATTAAAAAAGGAGCTACCCCTATCAGTACTATTCCTGTGATCAGTAAACCCGCAGCCAGTTTTTCATTCCACAAAGCATCTCCTAATTTTGTATAGGCTCCATCTAGTGGACCCATAATGGTTTTGCCTGTTGCCCTCAAGATATAAACCGCAGTTACTACAATGGAAGCGCAGGAAAGAATGGTGGCGAGCCTGTATAAACCACCCGGATTTTGCCATGAACCCATGAACACTGTCATTTCAGCGATAAATCCGCTAAACCCAGGAAGACCTAATGAACAAAGACCTGCAATCACAAAAACAGTAGAAATAAACGGCATCACTTTAAGCAGTCCTCCCAATTGTGCCACCATACGTGTATGCGTTCTGGTATAGATCATACCAATCGCAGCAAAGAAAAGGGCTGTCATCAATCCATGTGATACCATTTGCAATACAGCACCATTAATAGATGTTTGAGTTAACATCCCGATACCTAGTATTACAAAACCACAATGGCTTACAGAAGAGTAAGCATTAATGTATTTTAGATCCGTCTGCATCATGGTAGCAAACGCTCCATAAATGATTGCAATCGTGGCTAGTACAATGATGATTGGGGAATAATAATGAGCAGCTGCCGGCATTAAAAAAGTAGCAACACGTAAACAGCCATAGCCACCCAATTTCATAGAAATCCCTGCCAGAAACATTGAGGCAGCTGTGGGTGCTGATGCATGTCCGTCGGGTACCCATGTATGAAAAGGAAACAAAGCGGCAAAAATGCCAAATCCCAGAAACACAAATGGAAAAAAGAAGTATTGTGTATCCAACGGAATATTCATTTGTGCAATCTTCATCATATCAAAACTTCCGGTTTGATAATACACCCCTAATAACCCAACAAATACAAGCGCAGAACCAGCCATCAGCATTAAAGCAAGTTTCATCGCACTATATTCTTTTTTGCCACTTCCCCAAACACCAATCAGTAAAAATTTAGGGATTACAGCAATTTCCAGGAAGAAGAATAATGTGAACAGATCCAAAGAAATGAAAAAACCATAAGCACCCATGCTTAGCAATACCAGTAAAAAGAAAAATTCTTTATTGAGTTTTTCCATTGTCCAGGAAATCAAAATACCGGCAAATACAATACATGAGGTTAACAAGATCATGGCAATAGAAATACCATCCACACCAATATGATAATGAATAGGCAGGTTTTTAAACCAAACAAAATCATATTCAAAAAGCATAGTTAACTGGTTGCCCATACTCCTGTCCTGCAAATAAGCTATCAATAAAAAGATGCCCAGCACCAATTGTAAACCCGCTCCGGCCAATGCCACCATCCTTACCTGCTTTAATCCATTGCAGAAAAGGAGTATAATGGCAGTAACCAGTGGAAAAAGAATGAGTAAGGACAGGTTCATAACTTAATTATTTCCATACATAAATAAATAAAATTGCCAGCAGGGTCACACCGCCAAAAAAGTATAAAGCGTATCCCTGTACTTTCCCGGATTGCATTCCCTTGATCCATCCGGAAATTTTTACAGTTATGGCAGCCAGTGCATTCATACATCCATCCACAATATTTCTATCAATCCATGCAATGGGCTTACCTATCAATGGGAAAATGATTTTTTTTGTAATAAAGAGATACAACTCATCCATATAAAATTTCCTGGATACCACCCTGTAAAAAACACCTAATGCATCCGCTATCTTTTGCGGTCCCTCATTTTGCTGCTTATACAAACGGGCAGCAATCAATATAGCAATCAGGGTTAAGCCAACCGGTGCCAGAGAAAACAAAATATCTATATGCGTTTCCAAAGCAGCCCCGTCTGCAGTTACTAGTTTTGCAAATGGAATAAAACCAACTCCAATAGTGCAGACAGCCAGAATAATTAACGGAATTTTCATGGAGACTGTGCCTTCATGATGTGTTTCATGATGAGCAGACTCTTTGCTCCAGAAAATGGAGAAGTATAACCGAAACATATAAAACGCAGTAAGTGCCGCTGTAAATAATGCGACTCCATAAATCAATTTATTGGCATTGAATGCGGCTAGTAAAATTTCTTCCTTACTAAAGAACCCGGCAAACGGAGGTACACCCGCAATGGCCAGACAGGCAATTAAGAATGCTATATGGGTTATCGGCATCAGTTTCCGCAATCCCCCCATATCTTTTATCTCGTTACTATGCACCAGATGGATAACGGCCCCTGCACAAAGAAATAATAATGATTTGAAAAAAGCATGGGTAAACAAGTGAAACATTGAAGCCATATAACCAAGTCCCTGCTCACCTACCTGCTTAGAAACCCCTAGCGCAAACATCATGTATCCAATCTGCGACATCGTTGAAAATGCCAACACTCTTTTGATATCTGTTTGGGTACAGGCGATGATTGCTGCTAATAAAGCAGAAAATGCACCGATATAAGTTACCACTTGTAATGCCGTAGCATCCATTGAAAAAACCGGGAATAAACGAGCTACCAGATATACACCGGCCACAACCATGGTAGCCGCATGTATTAATGCAGAAACAGGGGTAGGACCTTCCATTGCATCAGGTAACCAGATATGCAATGGGAACATCGCCGATTTACCAGCACCACCAATAAATACAAGCACTAATGCCCAGGTTAGGGCAGATGCTCCTAAAAAACCTGCTGTGGTGATAGCTATATATTCAGGAGATTGAACAGCCGTTAATTTGTGTATCAATGTGCTGATATCTAATGTACCACTATAGAAGCCAAGAATCAGGATTCCAATTAAAAAACCAAGATCAGCAAAACGGGTAACAATAAATGCTTTTTTAGAAGCTGCTACGGCTGTTGGTTTCTCATAATAATAACCGATCAATAAAAAGGAAGATACTCCAACCAATTCCCAGAAAAGATATACCTGGAAAATATTGACAGATAATACCAGACCCAACATTGAAAAAGTAAATAGCCCCAGGTAAGCATAATAAGTCGCAAATCTCTCCTCGCCTTTCATATATCCCAGACTAAACATATGTACCATTAATGAAACAAAACTGACCACAACAAGCATCATTACCGAAATCGGATCAATCACTATGCCCATATCGATAGACACACCGGGTGAGAATGCAAGCCATGTATATTTAAATGCTATAATCTGGTGATATGCCCCAGCCACTTTCCCGTCAATAAAGAAATATTGTCTGGCTGCCATCAATGCTATAGCAGTAGAAGCCAATAAAGCCAATGTGCCAATAATTCCTGCAGATTTTGTAAAATATTTTCTTCCAAACAATCCCAGTAAAAGAAAACTGGCAAGTGGCAGCAATGGAATCAGGACAATATAGGCGTAGTCTGACATAAGTTAATATTTCATTTCAGTTGCGTCATCTACATCAATAGATTGATGACTTCTGTAAAGATTAATAATAATGGCTATAGCAACAGCAGCTTCTGCAGCAGCAATAGTGATGATAAAAAGAGAGAAAAATATTCCATCCAATTTACCCGGATACAGGTACTTATTAAATGCGACAAAATTAATATTGACGCTATTTAGCATCAGCTCAATGGCCATTAATAAAGTAACCAGATTCTTTCGTGTAAACAACCCGTACATCCCAATAAAGAAAAGTGCGGTACTTACAAAAAGTATATGCGCCAGCGGTATCTCAGACAAACTGTTCACAGTCTATTATTTTGTTGTGAAGAAATGACAGTCCCCACTGCCTCTTGCTCATTTTCAAGCACTCCTTTATTTTTTGCTTCTTTACTCTTCATCGCAATCACAATACAGCCAATCATTGCCCCCAATAATAACATACTCACCACTTCAAATGGTAATACAAACCCATGGTCTGCTGTACTTAGCATTTGCGTACCGATATCGGCCACAGCAACTGAAAATTGAGTGCCGGGTAATTGAGTAAATCCATATTCATTAATCAGCATACAACAAAAGCCTGCACCAAAAAGAACAGCCAGTAGTGAGAAAACCGTTCTCAGTAAACCAGGCCCAGGCATTTCTTTACCTGATTGCTGTGTGAGGAAAATAGAAAATATGATCAATATCACAATCCCTCCCACATATACAATGATCTGAACTGCTGCCACAAACTCTACTTCCATCCAAAAATAAAGAGAGGCAATTCCCACCAATGAAAACAATAACCAGATAGCGGAACGGAATATTTTCTTCGTAGTTACCGACAAGATACCAGTACCCAGCAAGAACGCTGATATCAGATAAAATATAATAGCATGTGCATTCATTATTCTACCCCCTCCCTGATTTTTGAGCCTGGTTGGTTTAATTTTTTTGTCAATCTGCTGCGATCATATACGCTATGCTCAAATTTCTGCGACATTTTAATAGCATCGGTTGGACAAGCCTGAACACATAGATTACACATAGTGCAGAGTTCCAGATGATAAATAAACGTATCGATTGCTTTTTTCTTTTTCCCTTCGGGTGTGATATCAAATTTGGTAATGATTTTAATGGTGCCATTCGGACAAGCCAGTTCGCAGGCAGTACATCCGGTACAGGCATGTTCATTATTCTCATCATGGCTCATCACCACTTCTCCTCGAAATCGTTCCGGCAAATTCAAATCATGCCGATTTTCAGGATATTGTTGTGTAATGATCTCTGATGGATGTACAAAATAATATCCGGTCTTCTTCATTCCGGTTAAGAGAGACTTAACCCCTTTGTACACATCAGATATATATTCTTTTAAAAACATTTTGCTAGATTATCTATTTTATCAAAATCAATCCCTTATTAAAAATGCCATCCCAATATCGCAATTACAGTTACCAATAATAAATTCACCAAACTGATCGGCAACAAATATTTCCATTCCAGATTTAACAGTTGATCAACCCGAAGTCTCGGGAATGTCCATCGAAACCACATGATCAGGAATATGAGAAAAAATGTTTTACCGGTAAACCAGAAAGAAGAAGGTATATAATCCATCAAATGATTAAACCCTTCCCAACCACCAATATGTAAGGGCATCCATCCTCCTAAAAATAAAGTGGCCCCGATTGCACAAACAATAAATATGTTGATATATTCTGCCAGAAAAAACAAGGCAAACCGCATCCCTGAATATTCTGTATGAAAGCCGGCAGTTAATTCTGATTCAGCTTCAGCCAGATCAAAGGGTGCACGATTGGTTTCTGCAGTAGCGGCAATGATGAATAGTATAAAGGCAATAATCACAGGAATATGACCTTTGAAAATCCACCAACCGTTTTCCTGGGAAGCGATGATATCCGATAAACGCAAACTCCCTGTTAAAACAACAATAGTGAGAATAGAGAACCCTGCCGATAATTCGTAACTAACAATCTGCGCGCCACTACGCATGGCGCCCAATAATGAATATTTATTATTACTGGCCCATCCTGCCATCAAAATCCCAATTACGGATAAAGAAGAAACCGCAGAGATATATAATACACCAATATTAATATCCCATATCTGTACCCCTTTTGCAAATGCGATAGGCGCCAGCAAAAGCATCGCCACTATCATTACCAGAAATGGAGCGAGGTTAAAAAGAAATTTATCCGCCTGATCCGGAGTCAGTCCCTCTTTCATGATCAGTTTCAAAGTATCTGCCACTGTTTGAAACATACCACCCGGTCCTACCCGGTTAGGTCCCAGTCGGATTTGTATATGTGCTGCTACTTTTCTTTCCATCAGCACCAATACCAATCCCAATACAGCAAAAATGCCAATCGCTACCAATATCACAATTGCACATTCGATAATCAGTGCCAGCGTTGGATCGAAACTACTGTATAACCAGTCGTGAATGATTTGTGTAATATGCGCAAGGCTGAACATGGTATTGATTTAATCTTTACAATTGCCTGTTAAACGGATCTGCTGATTTTGAAGATTTTATTCAAGCTCAATCCTCATATCTGTTTATATTTTATTCCTGCTTTTTATCTGTCAATATCCGGTATCACCAGATCCAATGTGCCCATCGTGGCCATCAGGTCTCCTATTTTACTGCCTTTTACCATATGATTCAGTGCAGACAGGTTTGAAAAGCCTGGTGATCTGAATTTAATCCGGTAAGGGGTAGTTCCCCCTTCACTTACAATATATACACCCAATTCACCACGAGCAGTCTCTACCCTGGTATAAAACTCACCTTTCGGTAATTTCAAAACCGCTTTTGTTTTTGCCTGAAAATCACCTTCGGGTATATTGTCAATCAGTTGCTCTATAATGGATATGGATTGAAACATTTCTCTGATCCGTATCAAGTAACGTGCATAGGAATCACCGGCAGGTTCCAATACTTCTTCAAAAGAAACTTTCTCATATCCGGAATAGGGTTGAATTTTACGAATATCACAACTCACCCCGCTTCCTCTTGCTACCGGCCCCGTACAACCATAAGAAATCGCATCTTCCGCTGAAAGAACGCCCACTCCTTTTGTACGATTTTGAAAAATAATATTATTGGCAATCAGGTCTTCCAGTTCCGTCACTTTTGATTTAAACTGGATGATAAATGCTTTTACTCTATTTCGAAAATCAGGATGCAGATCATACATAGTTCCTCCCGGCACCATATAATTCATGGTGAGTCTTGCGCCGCAAGTCTGCTCCATAATATCATTGATCACTTCTCTTTCCCGGAACGTATAAAAGAAAGGCGTAAAAGCACCCAGATCCATAGCCATTGCTCCTACCCATAATTCATGTGATGCAATTCGGGTTAGTTCACTCATGAGGATCCTGATTACCTGTGCCCTTTCTGGCACTTCAATCTGCATACCTTTTTCTACACATAAAGCACAGGCAAGATTATTGATATGGGCAGACAGATAATCCATTCGACTGGTAACATAGATAAACTGTCGGTAAGTAAGGCTCTCACACATTTTTTCTATGGACCGATGAATATATCCCAGATGGGGTTCGATTTTTTTGATGGTCTCACCATTCAAAGTGATCACCAGATGTAATACACCATGGGTGGCAGGGTGCTGAGGCCCCACATTGATTACCAACTCTCCTTCATTTCCATTGGAATTGAGTTGGGTGGTATCTCTGATAATTTCCGTTTGGGTATACATCCGCTCTGCTATAATTTAATCATATTAATAGGATCCTCGAAATCTTTTCGCAAAGGATATCCTTCAAAATCATCTGTGAGTATTAATTTCCGCAGATCAGGATGATGGAGAAACTCTACACCGAATAATTCAAATACCTCTCTTTCATGAAATTCTGCTGTACGCCAAATATCAGACACGGTTTCAATTTGAGGTGCGATACGATTAATATCCGTTTTAATTACAATGGAGTGCCTGTATTTTGTTGAAGTAAGATGATACACCATAGTAAGATGGGTCTTCCAGTCAATACAGGTTAGGCAAAACAAATAATCCAACTGTAAATCAGCATTCTTTAATTTTTCTGCCAGCAAGCGCCAGCTCAACGGATTGATGATTACATTCAACCATTCACCAGTTTCATCGAACTTGGCTTCGGGTTCCTGTGAAATGATATATTCTTTTATCTCTTCGTTCTGCATATACTATCCAGTCTATTGGGTATTGGGCTGCCTGAGTTGATCCAGGGTTAATCGACTTTTAATTTTTTCCTGTAAAGTAATCAATGCGTGTAGTAAAGCTTCTGGCCTGGGCGGACACCCAGGTATGTACACATCTACCGGTATCACATGATCCGCTCCTTTTACTACAGAATAGGTATTATAAAAAAATGGACCCCCGCTAATCGCGCATGCACCCATCGCAATTACATATTTCGGATCAGCCATCTGATCATATAATCTTTTGAGTACCGGAGCCATTTTATTAACAATGGTGCCGGCAATAATGATGACATCTGCCTGGCGGGGTGTTGCCCGGGCCACTTCAAAACCGAAGCGGGAAAAATCATATTTGGAAGAAGCCACCGACATCATTTCAATACCACAGCAACTCGTTGCAAAAGTGAGTGGCCATAATGAATTGGAGCGTGCCCAGTTTACAATATCTTCAAAAGTGCTAACAATAATACCACCTCCCGGAACAGGAACCACCTGACCTGGAAACTCTTTATTGTTCTCTACGATTTCTTCCCTCAACTCCATGTTAATGCTCCTTTTTTATGTGCGTATAAGAAACCCATGAATAATATAAAGATGAACACCAGTATCTCAAAAAAGGCAGCCATACCCAATTGCTTAACCACTACTGCCCATGGATACAGGAATACCAACTCAACATCAAAAATCAGAAATAATAAAGCGAAGAGATAATAACCCACATTAAACTGGTGCCAGGGAGAAGTAGTGGTAGGTATCCCACACTCATATGCCTGCCCCTTTTGTGGGTTACGGCTACCTTTTACTAAAATTTTTCCAACCAAAATGCCACCAGCTGAAAATAGAACTGCAGCAATAAACAAAGCAATTAAGGAAACCGGACCCATAGGTTCTTATTTTTAAGAATATATCTATGATGAAAAATAAAAATACGAAATAATCGGAGCAATGGAAAATGATTTATGCACGTTTTTTCCATGACGGTGGTCAGTAATTTTTTTGTATTTGCCTGGTTAAATTTGTCGTTTTTTCTTCTTTACAAGAATATATAAAAAGAGCCTTATCGAAATAAGGCTCTTTAACAAAAGCATCGGTTATTTCATCTGTTCAATCGCTCTCTGAACAGTAGAATCTGATTTGTTAGATACTTCAAAATATCCTTCGGTCCGCCAGATTTGCCTCGCCATAAAACTTTGCACTCTTTGTAACAACATGGTCTTGTCTTTTGCTGTAATGCCGCTCAATTCAACACTATCTTTCTTTGCAAAAGAAACCAGGCTTTTCCATTCTTTATCTCCCGGAGTAAATTTAATCGCCAAATCACCAGGTGAAGCCATCTTTTTAAAGAACTCAGGATTTTCCATATAATAATGATATACGAAATTTCCCAATGTGTTCTTATAATAAAGTTTTAATAAACCCGGTTCCATATGGGTAGTATCAAACGGAACAAAAATATCAGGTGTAATCCCACCTCCCCCATATACAATTCTGCCGGCTGGGGTTTTGAATGCTTTTCCCTTAGGTTTTGCGGTATCTCCTTTCAACACTTCGCCATTATGAAACCTTTCTGAGAGCTCCTCTTCATATTCTTCTTTTCCTTTTGTATAGGGCTTTTGAATATTTCTGCCCAAAGGAGAATAATACCGGGCAATAGTTAACCTAACCGCGCTTCCGTCAGATAATTGAAACTGCTGTTGTACCAGCCCTTTCCCAAATGACCGTCTGCCAATAATGGTTGCCCTGTCCCAATCCTGTAATGCACCGGCCAATACTTCACTTGCCGAAGCAGAAGTTTCATCAATTAATACCTCCAGTTTTCCATTTTCAAAAATGCCATCTCGCTTGGCATGGTATTCAATCCTTGGGGCATGTTCCCCTTCGGTATAAACAATCAGTTTATCCCCACTTAAAAATTCATCAGCAATATCTACCGCTTCTTTCATCAATCCGCCACCATTTCCCCTCAAATCCAGAATCAACTGTTTCATTCCCAGTTTTTGCAATTTCTCCATGTTTTGCATAAATTCTTCATAAGTACGGTCGGCAAATTTGTTGATACGCAGGTATCCTGTTCCCGGAGCAATGATATAGGCAGCATCAACTGAAGCTACCGGGATAACACCCCGAATAATCGTTACCTCTTTTAACTGATCGCCTCTCTTTAGTTGCAGATTCACTTTTGTATTTTGCTCTCCTCTTAATAACTGACGAATTTTATCTGCGTTGATATTTTTACCGGCGATCACAATACTATCATCCACTTTTATAAACTTATCGCCTACCTGCAAGCCTGCTTTTTCCGAAGGCCCGTCCTTAATCACATTCATTACATTCACTGTATCATTAAAAATCTGGAACTCAACCCCAATCCCCTGGAAATTCCCCATCAACTGTTCGTTTACTTCCTTCAGGTGACTGGAGGGTATGTATACGGAATGAGGGTCTAGATGTGACAGTAATTCATTGGCTGCCAGTTGGTTTATACTGTCTGATGCCAGTTTATCAACATATTTGCCCTTCACCAATTCCAATAATTCTTGTAAGGAAGAATGACCCGTAAGATTGAAAAAACGGTTCCCGGAAGTCTTTTCCTTTAACTGATAACCTATTACCATTCCTGCAATCATTACCAACGCAAAAACCATTGGTAACCAAACCTGCATTTTTTTACTTCCCATAATTATCGCTTCTTTGTATCTTAAATGTTTAAAAGCAAATATCCTTATTTAAGTTTGAATGCTGCTGAAAGGTTTGCGCTTTTAGGATGAAAGGGCTAAGTTGCAGTCTGATTAGGACCTGTAACGGGGTTTTGTCATCTATAATTCGCAGTTCATAGTTAACTTTAGTGTATGTCCATAATATTGATTGCCGACAGCGGAGCCACAAAATGCGAATGGTGTCTGGTAGAAAAAGGGAAAACCAGAAAAATAACCACGCAGGGCATCAGCCCATATTTCCTTAATCATGAGCAGATACTGGCCCTCCTTAACAAAGAATTACTACCCAAATTAAAGAACGCTAAGATTACCGAAGTCCATTTTTATGGTACCGGCCTTAGCAATCCGGATAATCTGGTTATAATCAAAAAAGTCTTGAAAAAAACATTTCCAGGGGCAAAAACAGAAGTGCAGACCGATTTGCTGGCTGCTGCAAGGGCTTTATGCGGAAAAGCGAAAGGCATTGCCTGTATATTGGGTACCGGTTCCAACTCCTGTTACTATAATGGAAGGAAGATTGTAAAGAATAGTCCAGGTATTGGCTATATACTGGGTGATGAAGGTAGCGGTGCCTATCTTGG
>Ga0316220_1002307_pt1 | contig 17957 bp, 18 predicted proteins | sample TBH18005metaG_FD_203632 | JGI IMG/M metagenome (GOLD analysis project Ga0316220, IMG submission 203632) | Freshwater microbial communities from Trout Bog Lake, Wisconsin, USA - TBH18005 | ecosystem: Environmental > Aquatic > Freshwater > Lake > Hypolimnion/Profundal zone | place: USA: Wisconsin...
ACGGAAAACTCCGAGGCTCTGGCCGCCTACGACAAATTTCTGCGCGGTGAGGCGCTGGTGGAAACGGTCGCCACGGGTTTCTCCAGCGAAGCTTTCCAAGCCAAGATGCATCGGATACAAACGGAGCTCCCCGGCTGGATCCAAACCTCGGGACAACAGGCGCTGGCGCTGGCGCTGACCCAGAAAATCAAGGCGCTCCTCAAAGACAAACAATGGCAGGCCGCGGACAAGGTGGCCGATGAGCTGCTGGCCTTGATGAAAGGCGATCTGCCGAAGCAAGCCATGTCCGGGACCGCATCCGTCGCGGAAGACCTGCCCGGCAAGATCCAGAAAATTCAGAGCGAACTGCCCGCCTGGGTCCAAGGCGCCGCCGACAAAAAGAACCAGGCCACCGCGCTCATGAAACAACTGCAAGCCCGGCTGAAAGCCAAAGACTACGAGGCCGCCGGGAAGACCGCTGATGACATGCTCAAGCTGATGAGCGCGGGCGAACCGACGCCGGCCGTCTCCACGCCGGCCACCCCAGACATCACTGAAGAGCTGCGCGATAAGCTGGCGCATAATATCGGCTGCTCCTTTCTGCTGTTCCGCACCCGGGTCCTGGGGGAACTGCAGGTGACCCCGGAGCAGAAAGAAAAGCTGGATCAACACCTCCGGACACTGCTGCCGGAGACCCTGCAGGTTTTACAAAAGAGCAATGGCGAACGCGGGAAATACAACCAGAAGACCCATAAGGAAATGACCGTGGTGCTGAAGGAAATCCTCACCGAAGACCAGCGCACACGCCTGCATCAGTTAGAGTTGCAAAAAGATCTGCTGTTCGGGCCGGGGTGGAATATGGAAGAACTGCAAATCACGGACGAACAACGGAAACAATTCATAGCGCCGACCCAAGAGACGCAGAAAAAGACCCAGACACTGATGGAAGAGATTCACAAGGGCGCCAACCCCAATGAGATCCGGCCCAAGGCGTTGCAGCTCCGCCTAGACCTAGAAGTCCAACTGGAGGCATTGCTCACGGATGCCCAAAAAAAACAATGGAAAGAGATGCAGGGCCAGCCGGTGAACCTAAGTGTCATATACGGTGGCCTTTAGTCTCCTCAATTCGCCCGCTGATGCGGTATTTTGCGTCCGCTTCGCACAAAGAATGTGGCGACAATCCAGATTTATACGCACGTTAGTGAATTGTTTTTTTCAGGACAGTTATTAGAGTATTAAACAAGGTTAAGGGCGGCGGCGGGGCCGGGCTCCGCCCGGCTCCCGCCACCGCCCTCCCCTAACCAAGTTAACTCGGCACCAATTCGGCTTCTTTGATGACGAACCGCTTGTCCTTTTCCTCCCAGCGCATCACTTTCAGGGTGATTTGCTTGAGTTCCGGCAGCTTCGGAAACTCAATGACGTTTTCGCCATCCAGCTTCACTTTGCCGTCCTTCGGGTCGTGGAACGCTTCCCACGTCGCCAGGCCAGGTTGCAACGCGATTTCATGCCGGGCGATGACGAACACACCTGTGCCATCTTTGCGCTTGAGCACTTTCGCCACACTCGACATGACGATGCCACGCACGAACAGACCGTTCAGCTTTTCGCCTTGAGCAGTTGGTTTTGCATTTGTATCCATGGATTTAACACCTCCTTCCGATTGATGATGATTTCCCCGCCGCCTTTGTAACGACCAGCCAGCGCAGCGGCCAAAACCAGTTGGTCGAAAAGTTCCCGATAGGGCATTTGAAATAGCACGGTGCGGGCCTTGCCATTCTGCCGGACCACCGCCATGCACGCCCACCGCCAAAACCGTTCGTCCATCGTGTAGGACGCCCGCTTGCGCGGCTCTTTGAGCGAAATGGTTTTGGGTTGAGGCGGCAGCGGTTTCAAAAAGCCCTTTGTGGTTTGAAATATCCGCAGCCGTTTGCGCTTCAGCACCCACGCCGGCAGTTCTGCCGGCTTCGTTACATATTTCAGCAGGTAATGAAAATCCTGAGTGGTGATGCGTTGCACCGTAACCCAGCCCCGATCCCACAATTCGGCCAGCAGTTCCTTGGGCAGGAAACGGCGCGTCAGAAAAATGGCGTGGTAATGCACCCAGCCTGATTCGTGAAACTCAACCTTGATGCAATACGGCGCATCAATGACAAAAAGTTTCCCTTGATGCTCGATACCGTGACGCATTTGGAAAAAAATTTTACGCAGCCAGTCGCGGCTGTCTTCAAAAGCAGTTTCCTCGTCGGCGTAATTATTGGGGTCGAGCGTAAAGGTGAGGAACAGCTTGCCACCGACATCGGGCAGGCGATCCCAAAACCGCGCCAGCACCTTGAAGATGCCTACCGGATGGAACCAAGACGCCGGGATGAATTCCTTGATGGTCTGCTCATCTGGTTTGGCGTTTCGGCTCGCTTCGCTCGTCCCCACCGAAACGCAAGCCGGCAACGACCCACCTCCTTGGCTCACCGTTTCTTTGCATGGTTCCCCAGGTTGGCTCATGGTGCCACCTCCGGTTTCGGCATCGCAGGAGCTTTAACCCTGGGAACGAATTTGAGATTCCAATTCAAAACGTAGGTCCGAACAAACGGCCCCGGCACAAACGGTTTGACGGTTTTGAGCGGATTTTTCAGGCGCGCTTGCTGGTAAGCTTCAACTTGCGTCAGAAATTCTTCCGCCGTCAGGTAATTGCGAGGTTCGTCGCTCATACCTGCCAGTTTGAAGGTTTGGAATTATCCCTGAGAAACCGTTCCAGTTCGCCGACCCAATAAATCGGACGATTGGTGACTCGGCACGGACGCAGCAGGCCGCGGGCAGTCAACCGGTCAAGGGTGGCCGGACTCACGCCTAGGGCTTTCGCCGCCTCGATTCGATTCAGGCCCAGCTTGGGCGGCTGGATGCTTTCGCTGGTTGTGGCAGACATGCTCACATATCTACAACCAACCCGGCTTGAATAATTACTCTCTTGTGGATTCGTTAAAACCGGTAATTACAGCGAGGGGGCACTTTTGCATTTTGTCGCGCCAACGGGGCGCCCACGCTTGCCGGTTATGTAAAGGGAAATGTCGTCGCAAACATCACGAAGCCATGCGATATTCTGTTCCCTGACAGAGCTTGGGAAATTATGCAAGGGCTTCAAATAGTCATAGAGGTTGCCGTCGTTTTTCACTGGTAGCATTCGCCGCATTTTTTCGATTTCGTATTGCGATGCCAGCAAATCCATATAAATCTCGGTCCGCCCCCGATCTCCACAAAACTTGCCCGCCTCATTCAGGAACAGCTTATAACCTATTGCAAGACCGTCATAAAATAGGCTGCGATCTTTTGCGCTTTGTTGCGCGATGAAATCAAAACCCGCCTGTTTGATATCCTTATATCTTTTAATTTTAAGTTCCAACACTTCAATTGCCAAATCCGCCGTCATTTCATCGTCGCCGACTTTGCGGTTTAGCACTCGGATCAATAATGCCCGCATCTGTGCTTCAGGCTGAATCTTTTCCCATTCCTCATCAGTGATTTTGTCCAGCCCGAGTGCTATGAGTATTTCCCATATATCAACTTCGAGAAATGTTATCTGTCTGTCCAAAATCCCGACGATTTTCCCGTAATCCTTGCAATTTATATTTTTGTGCGGCTTCAGTTTTAGAATTGGCCGCATGACGGTTTTCCGAAGTTGCTCCAATGTCTTTACGCCCCATTGCGGCAGCGGTCTGACCTCCAATTCTGGGTTTTCTTCCCCTTTCTGTCCGGTGAGTTTGTCCACGGCTGCGTGGTAACTCGCCATGAACTCCAAAAGTGTTGGCGGCCCGCCTTTATTCAGCGGGTTCGCCGGCTCCTGTTCTTTTTTCATCGATTTTTTTGGCAGCCATGCGGAACTCGACTTTTTGTGCCATAGCAACGGAGTGCTGATCGCGGAGATGGCCGTAAACTTTCATCGCCAAGGCCCCGCCGTCTTTATGTCCCAGCCAGCGGCTTACTGTTGGAATATCAACACCGCTCTCGATGCAAAGTGTCGCAAAAAGATGCCGCAAGTCGTGATGGGTTATCCGCGCCATTTTTATTTTTTCTGCCGCCCGATCCATCGCTTTCTGGCATTCCCGCACCACCATGATTGACGCGGTTGACAGAGCACCGGGGTTTTCCGCCTGCAAGCGGGCCAGCAGTTTTTTCATATCCGGAATCATCGGCACTCGTCGAATCGTCCAGTTTTTCGTGCCGGTTTCGGCATCGCCACGCACCACAATTTCACCCTTTTCAAAATCACAGTCCGCCCAGGTGATGTTGGCCGCCTCGCTTTTCCGAAAACCGCCGAAGGCCAGAAAGCGGATCAGGTCGGCGCAGTTCCGCGAATCACGGCCACCCCCTTTTTCAACCTCCGCGATGAATTTGGCAAAGGTTTCCGGCTCTGGCAGGGTTAATTGCTTTGGCCGTTCACTGGCACGCTTGATGGCTTGCGCGGGATTGTCATAACGCGCCCCCATCTCCATGCCAATTTCAAACAGCTTCCGCAAAATTGAAATGGTGTGGTTGAACGCGGTAGCGCTCCGGTTGGCCCCAAATTTCGCCGCCCAGTCCAAACACTCCGTTTTGGTGAGACTGCGAATTTCCCGATCCGCCAGGCCGGGCCAGCTTTTGAGCAGCGCCTTAATCCGTTGGTCGTGATATTCCTTCGTCCGAGGTTTCAATGATGCATCGCCGGCCACGCGACTTTTATGGATGCTGATGGCGTCGGTCAGGCTCATCCGGCCAGCCGATACTGAGTCACGGTTTTCCGCCCCTTGCCGTTCCACCTTCTCAAAATCCGACAAACGCAGCTTGGCCACCGAGATCAGATCGGTTTTTAGGCTGCGGCGGATGAGCTTGCCCTTGACCCGTAAACGTGCATAGTAAGTGCCAGATGGAATGTAGCGAATTAAGTTTGAATACTGCGTTTTCTGCCAATCTTTCTCAGGTTCGGCAGCTTCCGGTTTCATGGCTGGCGATTTCATGCAATCAGTATACAAAAGCAGTATATAAATGTCAATTTGTTATTGTATCAACTCGAAAAAGTATTGATTTTATTGTGTTGCGCCCGTAGCTCAGTTGGATAGAGCACCTGCCTTCTAAGCAGGTTGTCGCGCGTTCGATTCGCGCCGGGCGCACCATTTCCGGTTGAGATTTTTAATTCCGGCCGGTGGAAACCGGAGATTTTCCGGCTACTGATAATGCGGCGGCTTCTGGTTGTTGGACCGGATGCGTTCCAATTCCAGCGTTTGCATGGCGGTGGACTGGCGCTGGACTTCTTTCTTGAGGCGTTCCAGCAGTTTGCCCTGCTCGATGACGACGCTGTTCATCGCCTCAACCTGGTGTTCAAGATGCGCGAGGTTCGCTTCGAGCCGCTCCACGCGCCGGGAATTATCGTCTGCCATGAACCGAGTCTGCCCGCCTGTCGCCGCGAAGTCGAGGCGAGGAAATAACTCGTGACGCAAAAACAGCGTCCTGCTGCCGCCGGCCAGTTTGAATATGTTTTCGTAAAATAAAAAACGGAGCGCGCGGTGGCACGCTCCGTCTTTGTGGCGGTCGCAATTATTCGGGTTTTTTGCCGGCGGTCGTGTCGCCTTCGCTGCCGCAATAGGTGCCGACGTGAGTTTCGAGGTGGGCTTCCTTGGTGGAAAACGCCCCGCGCGCGCCGGCGGCGGGCGAAGGGATCGCCTTGGCTTCGGCCAGATGGCCTTTGCCGATGGTCACGCCGTTGAACGCGCGTTTGGCCAGTTCTGGCGAGGCCGGATACGGCTTCGGTTTCGCGCCGAAGTTGTATTTGAAATTTTTCCAGTTGTCGCCGCGCTGGTAGCTGGTGCCGAGCGCGCCGCTGGGGTCGTAGCCGCAATGCACCATGCAGTGTTCGCAGCGCGAGTCGCGGGCGACCCCGTTGACGACGCCATATTTTTCCCAGTTCACCTTCGTCAGCATTTCCTGGTAGCCGTCGTAATGGCCGTCGGTCATCAGGTAGCACGGCGCTTTCCAGCCCTTGATGTTGTAGGTGGGAATCGCCCAGGCGGTGCAGGTCAGCTCGCGTTTGCCGGCGAGGAATTCCTGGTAGACCGGCGTGCCGAAAATGGTGAACAGCTCGCCCCATTCCTGGATCTTGGCGAACTTCTGCCGCGTCATGTCGCGGGTGAGGAAAAATTCCTGCGGGTCGCGGCCGAGGCGCTTGACCATGTCCTTCTTCGCCGCGTCGTAATCGTAGCCGGGCGAAATCGTGTGGCCGTCCACTTCGAGGGACGACAGAAACTTGAACATGTCCTCGATCTCCGCCACCTGGGTTTCCCGATACACCGTGGTGTTGGTCGCGACCTGGTAGCCGCAAAGCTTGGCCATTTTCATGGCCTCGACACATTCCTTGAACACGCCTTCGCGCTCGACGATGAGGTCGTGCGTGAATTCCAGGCCGTCCACGTGGACGTTCCAATACATCCATTGCGTCGGGCGGATGACCACTTTTTTCTTCGCTGCGGCGTCGGCGTTGCGGATGGCGTCGGCTTCCTTGTCGGAAATTAATTTCTCCGCGAGCAGCTTCACCAGTGTCGGCTCGGTGGCCGGCGAATAAATGGCGGCGAGGTAGTCGCGCATTTTTTTGCGCATGAACACGCCGTTGGTGCAGATGTAAAGCACGCGGCCCTGGGCGAGCAGGCCGGCGACCAGTTCCTCGATCTTCGGATAAATCAGCGGTTCGCCGCCGCAGATGGACACCATCGGCGCGTCGCATTCCCGCGCGACGGCGAGGCATTTTTCCAGCGGCACCATGTCCTTGAGATTGGTGGAATACTCGCGGATGCGGCCGCAGCCGGTGCAGGTGAGGTTGCAGGTGTGGAGCGGCTCAAGCTGGAGCACCATGGCGAATTTTGGCGTGCGCTTGAGCTTGTGTTTGATGATGTGGCCGGCGATTTTCGCCGACAGTGCGAAGGGGAAACGCATAGGTTAATTGGCGGAGGCGAGTTCGGCGGAAACGGTTGCAGCCGGCGCCGGCGCGGTGGCGGGGGCGTCATACCGGATCAATCCCGGCATTAAAAAATCCAGCGGCGAGACGCTCTTGCTGGCGTTGATGCCGCCGCAGCCGGCCAGCAGCGGCAAGGCCGCCAGCAGGACCAACCACAAAAATTTCCAGCTTAATCTCACTTGCCGAGTATAAGTTGCTCCGGCACGATATCAACTCCTAATTGACCGCATCATGCCGTCGAAACCAATCATTCCACCCCCCTGGGCCGCGTTTTTCATGCTGCTGGCGCTGGTGTTTCCGGCCGGCGGACAGGTGGCGGGCAACCCGCTTTTCACCGGCCGCGCCGAAAGGGAACTGCTCCGCGCAAAAATTATTTTCCAAGCCAACACCAACGATCCCGCCGCCGCCCAGCAACTGGCCCGCGCCAGCTTTGAACTGGCCGAACTGTCCACCAACAGCACGCGCCAGGCGGAAGTCGCCCGGACCGGCATCGAGGTTTGCCGGCAATGGCTGGCGCGCGCGTCCAATTCCGCCCCCTGCCATTATTATCTCGCGCTGAATCTGGGCGAACTGGCGGCGGCGGAAGCGCCATCGCTAGCGGCTTACCGGCAGGTTTACGAGGTCGAACGTGAATTTCAGACGGCGGCGGCGCTGGACGCGCATTTTGATTTCGCCGGCCCGGCGCGCTGCCTCGGCCTGCTCTATCGCGACGCGCCCGGCTGGCCCCTCAGCGTCGGCAGCAAGCACAAGGCCCGCGAATGGCTCGACCGGGCCGTCGTGCTGGCCCCGGAGTTTCCTGAAAACCAGCTCAACCTTGCCGAGACGCATTTGAAATGGCGGCAAAGGGAAGAGACCGAAAAAGCCCTGGCCCGGCTCGCCGTCATCTGGCCGGCGGCGCAAACCAACCTGACCGGCGAAAGCTGGGAGAAGGACTGGTGTGACTGGACTTTCCGCCGGCAAACCGTCCAGTCGGAAGGCAGCCGCATTTTCAAGCCCCGGCCCGGCCGCTGATTTTCAGCCAATTATTATATGGCAAAGAAATGAACGGATAGATTAACCTTGCGGTCAGGTTCAAATAGACGACATGGCAAAAAGAATCATCGCGGCATTGTCCGACTCCTCGCTTTTCCTGCGCGAGTGGCTGGCCAACCCGCAGCGCACCGGCTCCATCGCGCCCAGTTCGCCCATGCTCACCTCGACCATGGCGCGCTGGCTGCCGCGGGATTCGGAAAGTTATGTCCTCGAACTCGGCCCCGGCACCGGCGCCGTCACCGCCGCGCTTCTCAAGCGCGGCCTGCGCGAGGACCGGCTCATCGCCATCGAGCACAACCCGGCGCTGGCCAGCCACCTCCGCAAACGTTTTCCACTCGCGCTCATCATCACCGGCGACGCGTGGCAGATGGACGAATTGCTCCGCGAACACATTCCCGCCATCGCGACCGTCGGCGCGGTCATCTCCAGCCTGCCGCTGCTGAATTTCCCGAAGGAGCAGGCCGACGCCCTCGCGCAAAAAATCCGCGACGTGCTGGAGCCGCGCGGCCGCTGGGTGCAATACAGCTACCACATCACTCAAAGCCGCTGCCGGGGCGGCGACGACTTCCGCCTGCTCGCCTCGAAGATTGTCTGGCTGAATTTTCCGCCCGCCCGCGTCCACGTCTTTCAGAAATAGGCGTCCCGAACTTTTCAGTTTTCGCGGGCCGTTCCCGCGCCTTTTTGATTTAGAATTATTCTAAATCTTGACTTGGGCCGGCCGCGCGATAAATTGCTTTGACGATGAAGCCGCACAGCCATCATGCCGGCGAGCTGCACCTGACCGAACGGTTGGGCACGACCGGCCTGCGCCTGACGCCGCAGCGGCAGCAGGTCTATGACGTGCTGCTCTCGAAGCGCGATCATCCGACGGCGGAGGAGGTTTTCATCCGCGCCAAGAAGGCGATGCCGGAGATTTCCCACGCCACGGTCTATAACTGCCTCGACGCGCTCGTGAAGTCCGGCCTGGCCCGGCAGGTCCAGTTGGAGCGCGGCGCGACCCGTTTCTGTCCGAACATGACGGAGCACGGTCATTTTCATTGCCGCGTCTGCGGAACGATTTATGATGTGAATTTGCCGCACGAACTGCCGTGCGTCGCCGTGCCGCGCGGTTTTCGCGCGGAAGGTTTTGACGTGACGGTTCACGGCCTTTGCGCCGAGTGTGCGAAAAAATAAAATTTCAGGATGAGCACCGCCACCGACACCATCGAGAGCCTGGTCAAACAGGAATACAAATACGGCTTCGTCACCGATGTCGAGTCCGAGTCCACGCCGCCGGGCTTGAGCGAGGAGACCATCCGCCACATCTCGGCCAAGAAGAACGAGCCGGCCTGGCTGACCGACTGGCGGATCAAGGCCTTTCGCCACTGGCAGACGATGAAGGAGCCGACGTGGCAGTTCGTCAAACATCCGCCGATTGACTTTCAGGCCATCAGCTATTTTTCCCAGCCCAAACCCAAGGGCGACGCGCCGAAAAGCCTGGACGAGGTGGATCCCAAGCTGCTCGAAACCTATGAGAAGCTCGGCATTCCGCTGCGGGAACGCGGCCGGCTGGCGGGCGTGGCGGTGGACGCGATTTTTGATTCCGTCTCCGTCGGCACGACCTACCGCGAGGACCTGGCGAAGAAGGGCATCATTTTCTGCTCGTTCAGCGAAGCGGTGCTGGAACATCCCGAGCTGGTCAAAAAATATCTCGGCTCGGTCGTGCCTTACACGGACAATTATTATGCCACGCTGAATTCCGCCGTGTTCACCGACGGTTCGTTCTGCTACATCCCGAAAGGCGTGCGCTGCCCGATGGAGCTTTCGACGTATTTCCGCATCAACGCCGCCAAGTCCGGCCAGTTCGAGCGCACGCTCATCGTCGCCGATGAAGGCGCGAGCGTGAGCTACTTGGAAGGCTGCACCGCGCCGATGCGCTATGAAAACCAGCTGCATGCCGCAGTGGTGGAGCTCGTCGCGCTGGACGACGCGCAGATCAAATACTCGACCGTGCAGAACTGGTATCCGGGCGACGAGAACGGCGTGGGCGGCATCTACAATTTCGTGACCAAGCGCGGCTTGTGCAAAGGTAAAAACTCGCGCATCACCTGGACGCAGGTCGAGACCGGCTCGGCCATCACCTGGAAATATCCGAGCTGCATTTTGCTCGGCGACAATTCCAAGGGCGAATTTTATTCCGTCGCCGTCGTCAACAACCTGCAGCAGGCCGACACCGGCACGAAGATGATTCACATCGGCAAGAACACGAAAAGCACCATTGTTTCCAAGGGCATTTCCGCCGGGCGCGGCCAGAACAGCTACCGCGGCCTCGTGAAAATTCAAAAGAGCGCCACCAACGCGCGCAACTTCTCGCAGTGCGACTCGATGCTGATCGGCTCCAAATGCGGTGCGCACACGTTTCCCTACATCGAGGTGAAAAACACGTCGGCCAGCGTCGAACACGAGGCCTCGACCTCCAAGATCGGCGAAGACCAGATTTTCTATTGCAACCAGCGCGGCCTCGCCACGCAGGACGCGGTGAACATGATCGTCAACGGCTTTTGCAAGGAAGTGTTCAAGGAACTGCCGATGGAATTCGCCGTCGAGGCACAGAAGCTTTTGGGCGTGAGTTTGGAAGGAAGTGTAGGATAATCCGCAGATTTCGCGGGCGAACGCAGATTTCATTTATGAAATTCATCTGCGTAAATCCGTGTAATCGGCGGACAAAAAGTTTTTACAATGAGCAAGCAACCTATTCTTGAAATCAAAAACCTCCACGCGGGCGTGGAGAACAAGCAAATCCTCAAGGGCTTCAGCCTGACGATCAATGCCGGCGAAGTCCACGCGTTGATGGGGCTCAACGGCAGCGGCAAGAGCACGCTCGCCGCGATCCTCGCCGGCCGCGACGGCTACGAGGTCACCGAAGGCACGGTGAAATACCTCGGCAAAGATCTGCTCGATCTCGATCCCGAGGAACGCGCCCGCGAAGGCGTCTTTCTCGCGTTCCAGTATCCCGTCGAGATTCCCGGCGTGAACAGCACTTATTTCCTCAAGGCCGCCCTGAACGAGGTCCGCAAGCACCAGGGGCTGCCCGAACTGGACGCCATTGAATTCCTCGAACTCGTCCGCGAGCGCATGAAGCTGCTCGAACTCAAGGACGATTTGCTCAAGCGCTCGGTCAACGAGGGTTTCTCCGGCGGCGAAAAAAAACGCGCCGAGATTTTCCAGATGGCCGTGCTCGAGCCCCGGCTCGCCATCCTCGACGAAACCGATTCCGGCCTGGACATTGACGCGTTGAAGGTCGTCGCCGGCGGCGTGAACAAGCTGAAGCGCGCCGACAGCGCGCAACTTGTCATCACGCATTACCAGCGGCTGCTGAATTTCATCGTGCCGGATTTCGTCCACGTCATGGCCGACGGCCGCATCATCAAGTCCGGCAGCAAGGAACTCGCGCTCGAATTGGAGTCCAAGGGTTACGACTGGCTTATCAAAAACAGTTGATTAAACTGGCGGCATGAATTTGACGGCAGAACAACGGCAGCGCGTTGCCGCGTGGATTGCGCAGGGCGCGAAACTATCGGAAGTCCAGAGCCGGCTCGCGTCGGAACTGGGCCTCAAGCTGACCTACATGGAGGCGCGTTTTCTCGTGGACGACTTGAAGCTCACGCCCAAAGACCCGGAGCCACCGAAAATTATCGAGCCGCCCATCGCCGCCAAACCGGTCGCCGCCGTCGCGGCTCCGAACGAGCCTTTGCCCGGTGCCGCCGCCACGCCAACCGCTGGCGGAAATGTCTCCGTAATCGTGGACCAGATCACCAAGCCGGGCGCCATCATCAGCGGCAAGGTGAATTTCAGCGACGGCCAGATCGCCGATTGGTATTTGGACCAGACCGGCCGCCTCGGCGTCGTGCCCAAACAGACGGGCTACAAACCGTCCGCCGCCGACGTCCAGGATTTCCAGCTCGCGCTCCAGCAGGAAGTCGCCAAGCTCGGTTACTGATTCAATTTTAAGGTTTGAGTTTTTAATTTTCAGTTGAACCGCGGACTGCGCTTCGTGGCTCCAACTAAAAACTCAAAATTAAAAATTCAAAACTCCCGCCAGACTTGGCACATTAGTCCGTGATGCGCGAAACATTCCGGGCCTGGGCCGAAACTATTGAGACTTTCGTCCTCGAAGTCATCTTCGAGGAACGCCATGATTTCAAGGCGCGGCTGATGCGCGGGCTGCTGTTCGGCAGCTCCAAGCTTTTTCAGGTCGCCGTCAAGGTCCGCCGCTGGCTTTACAACTGGCGCATCCTCCGCGACAAGACGCTCGGCGTGCAGGTCATCGCCATCGGCAACCTCACCGTCGGCGGCACCGGCAAGACGCCGGTCGTGGAAAAATTCGCCCGCGAACTCCGCGACGCCGGCCGCAACGTCGCCATCCTCTCGCGCGGCTACCGCTCCAAGCCGGTGCCCATCCACACCAAGTTCCTGAACAAAATCCTCCTGCGCGAGGACCACACGCCGCCGCGCATCGTGTCCGACGGCAAATCGTTGCTGCTCGATTCCGAGATGGCCGGCGACGAGCCTTACATGCTCGCCTCGAACCTCAAGGACGTGGTGGTGCTGGTGGACAAGGACCGCGTGAAGAGCGGGCGCTATGCGATCGAAAAATTCGGCTGCGACACGCTGCTGCTCGACGACGGCTTTCAATACTGGGATTTGCGCGGCCGGCGGCATGACGTCGTTTTGATTGACCGCCAGCAGCCCTTCGGCAACGAGCATCTCCTGCCGCGCGGCACGCTGCGCGAGCCGCCGTCGCACCTCGCCCGCGCCCACACCATTTTCATCACCAAAAGCGACGGCCAGACGGCGGAGTTGCGCGAACGGATCGCAAAATTAAATTCCGCCGCCGCCGTCATCGAATGTGTGCATCAGCCGCTGTATTTCGAAGACGTCTTTACCGGCGAGCGCAAGGGGCTGGACCTGCTCGCCGGGAAAAGAGTCGCATCGCTGAGCGGCATCGCGCAGCCGGAAAGCTTCGAGCAAAGCCTGGTGAAGCTCGGCGGCGAACTCGTCTATTCCAAGCGCTTCGCCGACCATCACCGGTTCACGCAGCAGGAGATCCTGAACGCCATCAACCGCGCCAAAAAACGCCAGAGCGAGTTCATCGTCACCACGCAAAAGGACGCCGTGCGCTTCCCGAAAATTGACCGGCGCGACCTGCCGTTCTATTTCATGCGCGTCGAGATCAAGATCGTCGCCGGCGCGAACGACTTTCAGGACTGCGTCCGTAAAATCTGTTTCCGCTGACATGGACACCCTGCTTTATGCCGTCGCCCGCGCCTTCGTGGCGTTCATCCAGTTTTTACCGCTGAACGCCGTCGCGCGGCTCGGCCGGGCCGGCGGCGCGCTGGCGTTTCATCTCGACCGGCGGCACCGGCGCGTGGTGCGGGACAATCTGGCGATGTGCTTCGGCAACGAGAAATCGCCGGATGAAATCCTGAAGATCGCCCGCGAAACTTTCTGTCGCATCGGTGAAAATTATCTGTGCGCCATCAAAACCTCCGCCATGACCGCCGCCCAATTGAAGCCGCACGTCGAATTCGCCGGCATTGAGCGGCTGCCGCAAAAAATCGGGAACGCGCCGCTGGCCAACGTGGTCGTCGCCATCGGCCATTTCGGGAATTTCGAGCTTTACGCGCGGTTTCATGACGTCCGTCCGGACTACCAATGCGCCACCACCTACCGCGCGCTCCGGCAGCCCGTGTTGAACCGGCTGATGCAGGATTTGCGCGGCACCAGCGGCTGCCTGTATTTCGAGCGCCGCAGCGACGGCCCGCTGCTCCGCGCCGCCATGAACCAAGGCGGCATCATCCTCGGCCTGCTCGCCGACCAGAGTTCCAAGGGCCTGCGTGCGCCATTTCTCGGTCACGATTGCAACACCGGCCTTGCGCCCGCCGTGCTGGCGTTGCGCTACAACGCCGGACTTTATTCCGCCATCTGCTACCGCGTCGCCCCGGCCAAATGGCGCGTGGAGCTGGGCGAAAAAATCCCCACGCACGCCGACGGCCATCCGCGCCCGTCCGAAGCCATCATTCGCGAGATGAACCGCGCCCTGGAAACCGCCGTGCGCCGCGACCCGGCAAACTGGTTCTGGGTTCACCGCCGCTGGAAGGATTGAAATGAGCCTCAGCTTCAACCCGCCGCCCCGCCGCATCCTGATCCGCGGCGTGAACTGGCTGGGCGACGCCGTGATGACCACGCCCGCGCTGCTGCGCCTGCGCGAAAAGTTTCCCGCCGCGCACCTCGCGCTGCTCGGCCCGGAAAAACTGGCGGACTTGTGGCGGCATCATCCGGCGGTGGACGAGACCATTTCCTTCGTGCCCGGCGAAAGCGTGTTTGCCATCGGCAAAAGGCTGCGCGCCGGCAAATTCGACCTCGCGCTGGTGCTGCCCAACTCGCCGCGCTCGGCGCTGGAGGTTTTTCTCGCCGGCATTCCGCAGCGCGCCGGCTACGCGCGGCCGTGGCGGAATTTTTTCCTGACGCAAACCGTCGCCGCCCGCGCCGACGCGGTGAAGATGCGCAAGCGGACGGACGCGGAGATCCGAAGACTGGTAGCTGCTGACGGCAGTCAGCGGCCAACTTCAAATGGCGGCGTTCTGCCGAACGCCGCTACGGCCCACCAAACCCACGAGTATCTCCATCTCGGCGCCGCGCTCGGCGCGGATCCCGAACCGCTCGCGCCGCAGTTGACGGTGACGCCGGATGAAATCGCCGCAGCGAAGGAAAGATTCGGGCTGGGGAAAATCGCCGGGCCGGTTTTCGGCCTGAATCCCGGCGCGGAATACGGCCCGGCCAAGCGCTGGCCGGCGGAAAAATTTGTCGCCGCCGCCAGCGAAATTCAGCGGCGGACCAATTGCGTCTGGCTTTTGTTCGGCGGCAAGAGCGACGCGGCGATAACGGACCAAATCGTTTCCCAACTCCCCGCTTCCAGCTCCCAACTGCTTAACCTCGCCGGCCGGACGTCGCTCCGCGAGCTGATGGCCTTGCTGAAGTGCTGCCGCGTGCTGCTCACGAACGACACCGGCCCGATGCACGTCGCCGCCGCGCTGGGCACGCCGGTCGTGGTGCCGTTCGGCAGCACGTCGCCGGAACTGACCGGGCCCGGCTTGCCCGGCGATCCGCGCCACCGGCTGCTCAAATCGGACGCGCCGTGCTCGCCGTGTTTCCGGCGCGAGTGCCCGATTGATTTCCGCTGCCTGAACGGCATTGCGGTTGACCGGGTGGTGACAGCCGTTTTGCAGGTGATATCTTAAAAGCGGTAACAACCGCCTCGTTTCGCTTAATTGCTTTGGATATGATGTCCGCATGAACAGCGAGCCTTCATCCAGCGAAGCGCCACGCCTGTTTCCGAACACGCGCTGGTCGGTCGTGCTCGCCGCGTGCCAGCCGACGCCCGCCTCGGCGGCGGCGTTGGAAACCATCTGCCAGGCCTACTGGTATCCGCTCTACGCCTACGTCCGGCGCTGCGGCCAGTCGCCGCCCGACGCGCAGGATTTGACGCAGGAATTTTTCCGCCGGCTGCTGGAAAAACGCTGGCTCGATGCCGCCGACCGCGAAAAGGGAAAATTGCGTTCCTTCCTCATCGTCGCGCTGAAAAAATTCATGAGCAACGAATGGGATCGCGCCACCGCGCAACGCCGCGGCGGCGGGCGGGCGCACGCGCAGATTGACACGGCCTTTGCCGAGAGCCGGTTCGCAGCGGACAGCCAGGCGCTGGCGCCCGACGAAGCTTTCGACCGGCAATGGGCTTTGACGCTCATTGACCTGACCACCCGCCGGCTGCGCGCGGAGTTCGCGGCGGCGGGCCGGCCCGGCGATTACGATGCGCTTAAAAACTGCCTCTTGGCCGACCGGGGCGCGATTGACTACGCGGCGGTGGCGAAACAACTGGGCGTGAACGAAGGCGCGGCGCGCGTGGCGGTGCACCGGCTGCGGAAACGCTTCCGGGAAATCTACCGCGAGGAAATTTCCCAGACGCTGGCTGACGGCGAGGATTTGGACGGCGAACTGCGCCACCTCGCCGCCGCCCTGGCGCGATAATAGGGAAAAATTATAACCACCGATGGACACGGATGGATATAGATTTGGCAGAGACGCCGCGAGCGTTTCTCCCTCTCCGCGTTTTGCGGAGTCGGCGGAGCAAAATGGGGAGAGGGCTGGGGTGTGGTGCCTTGCTCCGAAATTTTTAGAAAATGAAAGTGCCGGGTAACAAACCCCATTCAATCCTTAAGTAACGGGCATGAACACCGAACCGATGCCGAAATGTCCGCAGTGCGGGGAACTGCTGCCGCCCGACGCGCCGGACGGGCTTTGCCCGCGCTGCGTCATGGCGATGAATCTGAAGACAGAGACCGCGTTCTCCGGCGCCCCGGCCGCCGCCCCGCCGCCGCTGCCGTCGGAGCAGATCGCCCCGCATTTTCCGCAGTTGGAAATCCTCGAATGTCTCGGCCGCGGCGGCATGGGCGTGGTCTACAAGGCGCGGCAAAAATCCCTGGACCGCCTCGTGGCGCTGAAACTGCTCGCGCCGGAACGCGCCAGCGACCCGCAGTTCGCCGCGCGGTTCGAGAAAGAGGCGCGGGCGCTGGCGGTGTTGAACCATCCGAACATCGTCACCATTTACGACCACGGCCAGGCGGGCGGGTTTTACTATCTGCTCATGGAATTTGTGGATGGCGTCACGCTCCGGCAATTGCTGGCGAAGGAGCGCCTTTCCACGCGCGAGGCGCTGGCCATCGTGCCGCAGATCTGCGACGCGCTGCAATTCGCCCACGACCAGGGCATCGTCCATCGCGACATCAAGCCGGAGAATATTTTGCTCGACCGGCGCGGCCGCGTGAAGGTGGCGGATTTCGGTTTGGCAAAAATTGTGGGCAACGATGGTAGGGCTGACCTGCCGGTCAGCCAAAGCGGGGAGGCGGCGCCGCCACACAGCCCCACCGATGAACTGACCGACGCGGGCCGCGTCATGGGCACGCCGCAATACATGTCGCCGGAGCAGATTCAAGCGCCGGGCGAGGTGGATCACCGCGCGGACATCTACGCGCTGGGCGTGGTGTTTTACCAGATGCTCACCGGCGAACTGCCGGGCAAGCAGCTCCAGCCGCCCTCGAGCAAAGTTCAAATTGACGTGCGCCTCGACGCCGTCGTGCTGCGCGCCTTGGAGAAAAAGCCGGAACTGCGCTACCAGCAGGTCAGCGACGTGAAAACGATGGTGGAAACCATTGTGGCCAGCCCGGAGAAGCCAAGTGACAGGAGTCAGAAGCCAGCAGGCGGTTCAGGACATTTTTTCCCTCCAAATACGCCTTTGCCTTTACCAGCCACAAGTTACGGAGCCGGTCTAGGCAATTTAAGTTGGTGGTGGATAGCGCTCGGTTTTCCAGGAGCACCTTTGGTTATTTATCTTTTTAGGGGCGGCAGGCTGTCAGATTATCCCAACTCTGATCATTTTTGGTTAAGCATAGCCATGACGGCTATGTTTGCGTTGCTCAAACTGAATTTTCAAGTCCGCAATAAAAGAATGGCTGGCACGACTCCGTCGCCGCTCTCACCGGCCGCAAGCCAGTCGTGGCAAGCGCCGGACTCAGGTTGGGGCTGGCTGGTCGGCAAGATGTTTGGGACCACTTTCACGTCACCGCTGGCCTACAAGTGCGCGAACCTCTCTGCGCTGGGCTTTCTCGGCTTCCTGGCTTGTCTGGGGTTCTTGCCGTTTCCCGGCAGTCATGTGTGTTTTGGCTTTTCCGGTTTAAGTGGACTCTTCGGCCTGATCGGTGTTGCGCAGTTCATTGAGCTTTATCACCGGCGCAACGTAAAGCGGCTTACGAACAAGCCCCCGCGAGCTCCAGTGATTGGAAAAGCTGACACTGCTGATTTCCATTCATTGGAAAACGCCGCTGTTGAGAAAGCGCTGCGGCAGGTCCAGGGGCCGGCGATTGGCTTGCTGGTGGTC